>Ga0315287_10000448_pt1 | contig 35947 bp, 35 predicted proteins | sample YL17G11_0_MG_FD_205037 | JGI IMG/M metagenome (GOLD analysis project Ga0315287, IMG submission 205037) | Sediment microbial communities from Yellowstone Lake, YNP, Wyoming, USA - YL17G11_0 | ecosystem: Environmental > Aquatic > Freshwater > Lake > Sediment | place: USA: Wyoming | collected...
TCAGAAGAGTCGGCTGGTGCGATCGTGGACGCATCTTGAGCGGCAGCGTGGCGGCTTCGGCTTCCTCGGCGGTCCCGGCGAGACTCAGATCGAGACCGATCGGCGTCTCATCGGCGAGCGCATCGAGATGATAGGCCGCGAGCTCGAGCAGGTGCGCCGCACGCGCGGACTGCACCGCAAGGCACGCCAGCGCGTGCCCTATCCGTCGGTCGCCCTCGTCGGTTACACCAATGCTGGAAAGTCTAGCTTGTTCAATACCTTGACAGGCGCGCAGGTGGTGGCTGAGGACACTCTGTTCGCCACCCTCGATCCGACCTTTAGGGCCGTCAGCCTACCGCACGGCTCGAAGGCCGTGCTGTCTGACACGGTCGGCTTCATCTCCGATCTGCCGACGACGCTGATCGCAGCCTTCCGCGCCACGCTCGAGGAGGTGCTCGAAGCCGACCTCATCCTTCATGTGCGCGACATCGCCGGCGAAGGAAGCGCCGACCAGCGCAGCGACGTTCATGCCGTGCTCACCAAGCTTGGCATCGACGCGGAGGCCGAGCCCAGCCGGCTTCTCGAAGTGTGGAACAAGGCTGACCTGCTCGGCGCCGAGACCCGCGCCAGCATCGAGAACGAGGCCGCGCGAGAGCCTGGCCATCCTTGTCTCGTGTCCGCCGTGACCGGCTATGGCTTGCCGAAGCTGCTCGAGGAGATCGAGACCCGGCTCGGTCGGGCGCGCGCCACGCTCGACCTCGTGCTCGGTCCGGAGGAGGGCGCCTTGTCCAACTGGATCTACGAGAATTGCGAAGTGCTGGAGCGGAGCGATCTCGACAATGGCCGCGTGGCTTTACGCATCCGCGTCGCGCCGGAGAAGCGGCATTTTCTTGCCCGCCACGTTGGCGCTGGCCGCCTCGGCCCTGCGGCGGAGTGAGCCTCTAAGGCTCCAATCAGGACCAAAATCTTGATTGAACGCTGGGCTTCCCCGGTGCGTGAGCCATCGACGCCTTCTTTACGGCGCATAAGTTCGCGGGGGCCGGGGACCTGACGAAGGATCGGCACGTGACCATGATCCATGCCCAGTTCACCCGCAAGGACCAACTCGACAAGTACGTCGAATACAAGATCACCCCGTCCTTCTACACGTTGCACACCTACTACTTTGCCGAGGCGCACATCGCCAATCGCGGCACGGAGCAGGCCATGTATATCGGCCCGATGCGGGATGCCATCGACAAAGGGCTCCGCCCGACCAACCACTTCGTGGTGGCGCAGCTCGAACAGATGTTCAAGCGCATCTCGCGCGGTGGTGCCGAGATCGGGCACGACCAGCGTGTCACGCCGATGGAAGGGCTCAAGGTCATGACTATCAACGTTGACTATCAGTGCGGCGAACAGGATGCCAAGGTCCATCAACAGGCGTTCACGTCCGGTCCTTCGTGACCTCCGCGGCCTTCGCCTCGTCCCAGAGCTGATCCATCTCCTCGAGCGTCGAGTCTGCCGGGGATCTGCCTTCGGCGCGAAGCGCCTGCTCGATGCTGCCGAAGCGGCGCACAAATTTCGCGTTGGCGGCGCACAGCGCAGCCTCCGGGTCGACCCCGAGATGCCGCGCGATATTCGCCATGACGAAAAGGAGGTCGCCGAATTCCTCCGCGACCTTCCCCGATGACAAACCCGCGGCGTCGTCCTCGCTCGCGGCCAGCGCTGCTTTCAACTCGGCGATCTCCTCCTCGGCCTTGGCGAGCGCCGGGGTGAGAGACGGCCAGTCGAACCCGACACGCGCGGCGCGGGATTGCAGCTTCACGGCGCGGGTGAACGCGGGGAGCGCAAGCGGCACATCGTCGAGCAAGGAGCCCGCGCCGGCACCACCACGCGAGGCCTTCTCCTCAGCCTTGATGCGCTCCCAGCTGCCGCTCGTCATGAAAGCCTCCCTGAGCAAAGGATCGACGAACACATGCGGGTGCCGGCGGATCATCTTCTCGGTGATCGCCGCGGCGACATCGTCAAAGGCGAAGGCGCCTTGCTCCTCAGCCATGCGCGCGTGATAGACGACCTGCAGCAGGAGATCGCCGAGCTCGTCCTTCAGGTCGTCGAGATCGCCGCGCGCGATCGCGTCGGCGACCTCGTAGGCTTCCTCGATGGTGTAAGGCGCGATGGTCGCGAAGGTCTGATCGCGATCCCACGGGCAGCCCGTGTCGGGATCCCGCAAGCGCGCCATGATCGACAACAGAGCCTCGATGCGGCGTGGCCCCTCCGGCACGTCAGGCTTCGCATGCCGACAGGGAAGGCGCGGCGACAACGAGAACGGCTGCGACACATTCGCTATAATTATCAGTGAATTGGAGAGCCATCTTCACAGATTTCGCCCCATATCTCGAATTCGCATAAGGTATATTATGGAATATTTATGGGTGAGTGTGGTCCGTAGCGGAATGCGCGCGCCGGACAAATTCACCGGCTTAACTCCGCTCGTAATGCTCGCGGATGAGCTGATCGAGTAGACGCACGCCGAAGCCCGATCCCCAGCTGCGATTGATCTCGCTGTCGACCGACGACATCGCCGTGCCAGCGATGTCGAGATGTGCCCAGGGCGTCCCTTCCTTGACGAAGCGCTGGAGGAATTGCGCCGCCGAGATTGACCCACCCCATTTGCCGCCCGTGTTCTTCATGTCCGCGACCTTGGAGTCGATCATCTTGTCGTATTTGGGCCCGAGCGGCAGCCGCCACAATTTCTCTCCCGTAGCGTTGCCGGCGGCGATGAGCCGGTCGGTCAGCTCGTCGCTGTTGCTGAAGAGGCCCGCATGCTCTTTGCCGAGCGCCACCATCACCGCGCCAGTTAAGGTAGCGAGATTGATGAGCGCTGTCGGCTTGAAGCGGTCTTGCGCGTACCAAAGGCAGTCGGCGAGCACCATGCGCCCCTCGGCGTCGGTGTTGAGCACCTCGATGGTCTGACCGGACATCGAGGAGACGACGTCGCCCGGGCGTTGCGCGCTGCCGCTCGGCATGTTCTCGACGAGCCCGATAATGCCAACGGCGTTGACCTTGGCCTTCCGCTCGGCGAGTTCATGCATGAGGCCAACGACGCAAGCGGCGCCCGCCATGTCGCCCTTCATGTCCTCCATGCCCGCGGCGGGCTTCAGCGAGATGCCGCCAGCGTCGAAGGTCACGCCCTTGCCGACGAAAACGATGGGATCACCGGCTCTTACGCCCGCGCCCTTCCATTGCATTACCGCAACGTGACTCGGTTTCTCGCTCCCCTGCCCCACGGCGAGCAGCGCATGCATGCCGAGCCGCTGCAGCGTTTTCGGAGTCAGCACCTCGACCTGCACGCCGAGCTTGGTGAGCTCTTTGGCGCGCGCCGCGAACTCGGCAGGGCCAAGCACATTGGCCGGCTCGTTGACGAGATCGCGGGCGAGCATCACGCCATTGGCTATGGCGCGCTCGGCGGCGAACGCCTTGGTGGCCGCCCGCGGGTCGGCGCAGTGAATGACGATCCTCTTGAGCGTCCGGTCGTTGCTTTCGGCCGCGCCGGAATTCTTCTTCTGTCCCTTGGTTTTGTACTTCTTAAACTTGTAGCCGCGGAGCGAAGCGCCGAGCGCAAAGCTTGCGATATCGGTAGGCGCAACCTCGCGCCCAACGGCCTCGACGACGATATGCGCGGTCGGCCCCTCCTTGCCGGTTAGCTGACCGCGAACCGTGCCGCCAAGATTGAGCCAGTCCTCGGCTCCATAGGTGCCGGTCTTGTCCGTCCCGATCATCACCAGGCGCGAAAATTTGAGTCCCGACGGCGCGAGCAAATCTAACGACGTTTCCTTCTTGCCCTTGAAACCGCTGATCTCCGCGGCCCGCGCAAGCAAGCCCTTGGACTTCTTGTCGAGGTCCTTGGCGCCCGGCGCGAGCTTGAGCCCCTCCTCGGCAAGAACCACGACGACGCCCTCTTCGGGCACGTTGAGACTGGCGAAGGAAATCGTGGTGTGGTCGCTCACCGGCAACTCCATAGAGTTTTGCGCGCTCTACCCCCAAGCACCTGAGCCAGGAAAGCGCGCATCGTCTGCGCACTCACTGATGCAACTTTGCAACAGCGGGCGGGAATTCAAGGTGCTCTTCCTAGTTCCTGTCGACGCGCAATGCAAGACGCCCAAACCGCCGAAATTCGGCCATCTTGGACTGATGGAAATCGACATTGACACTAGGCGGTTGGCGACTCTCTGCACCATAAAAGCCCTGCCCGCCATGGAGTCGCACGGGGACCCTAGAGAAGCGGTATGACGACCCTCTTCAGCCGATACGTCTTTCGGCAGGTGGCGAATGCGTTCGTCATCATCCTGGTGACGTTGACGAGCATCGTCTGGCTCGCCACGGCGCTGAAGCAGCTCGACCTGATCGTGTCGCAGGGCCAAGGTTTTGTGCTGTTCCTCAAGATGACCCTCCTCACCCTTCCCGGGCTGATGGCCCTGATCGCTCCCAATGCCATGCTGATGGCGTCGCTCTACACCCTCGACCGCATGAACGGCGACAGCGAGCTGATAGTGATGACGGCCTCCGGCGCGCCTGTTTGGCGTATCGGCATGCCCTTCGTCATTCTCGCCTCCCTGGTCTGCCTCGCCAGCCTGATCTGCAATCTCTACGTGATGCCGGCGAGCATGCGGGAGCTGCGGACCTTGATCACCCAGGTACGCACCGACGTGATCTCGCAAGTCCTTCAACCAGGCCGATTTTCCAGCACGGAAGCGGGTCTGACCTTCCACATTCGCGATCGCTCGCCGACGGGGGATCTGCTCGGTCTGCTCGTCCATGACGAGCGCGACGGCAAGCAGGTGATGAGCTATCTGGCCGACCACGGCCGCATCGTCAGCAATGACGATGGAGCCTATCTCGTGATGTTTGACGGTCACGTTCAGCGCTATGAGGCGAAGACCCCCGAGAAGGGCGCTCAGATCGTGGCCTTTGACCAATACGTGCTCAACATCTCGGACCTCAATCCGAAGGACGCCAGCGCGAGCAAGGAATTGCGGCCCCGCGAGCGCTACCTCAGCGAGCTGATCAACCCGGACCCCGACCTCCTCAAGGGGAAGGGCAACGTTGGCCAGATCCGCACCGAGCTCCACGACCGCTTCTCCACGCCCCTTTACCCGATGCTTTTCGCCTTTCTCGCCATCGCCGTTTTGGGCCATGCGCGGACCACCAGGGAGAGCCGCTGGGCCCAGATTATCATGGCTTTTGGCATAGCCGTCGGCCTCCGGGTTTCCGGGCTTACGGCCTCCAATCTGGTGACCCTGAATGTGGCCGCCGTGCCACTCGTCTACGCTATTCCGCTGGGGGCGATTCTCGTTGCGGCCTTTGCCGCACACGTTAGAATGTCCCCTGAACTACGGTCCAAGCTGAGTCTCCAGCTTAAGTTCAATCCACAGAACATAAAATTCTGGGCCGGTTGGGGGATACAAGCGAAGTGAGAGCGCAGATGCAGGGCATCAGTGCCGCAGGGACGCTTGCGCGCTATTTTTCGCTGCGCTTCCTCATAGCCATGCTGGCCATGTTCGCCATCTGTTGCGTGCTCATTTTCTTCGTTGATTTCATCGAGATGCTGCGGCGCGCGGGGAACTACAGCGGGGACGTTTCCGCCCTCCTGCTTGCCTATATGACGCTGCTTCGCCTGCCCTCATTCTCCGAGCTCACTCTGCCCTTCGCGGTGCTGATCGGCACCGTGGGCGTTTTCCTCATGCTGAGCCGCAGCTCGGAGCTCATCATCGTGCGCGCCGCCGGCGTCTCGGTCTGGCAATTCGTGCTGCCCGCCATCCTCGTGGCCTTCCTGCTCGGGATCGCCTTCGTGGCGCTTTACAACCCCCTCGCCGCGCTTGCCCGCGCCGAGGCCGAGCGGCTGTATGCGAGTGCGTTCGACCGTGACGAGTCCCTGCTCAAAACCAAGAACGCGGGCGCCTGGCTGCGCGAGGACGGCGCCGACGGTCCGTCCGTCATCCATGCGCTCCGGGCGTCCAATCAAGGTCTCGTCCTCACCGGCGTCACGGTGTTTCAATACGCACCCGATCAGAGCCCGACCGAGCGGATCGAGGCGCGCAAGGCCGTGCTCAAAGACGGGCGTTGGGAACTCCAGGATGCCTGGGTCAGCGCCGTGGCCCAGGAACCGGTGCTCTACCCGCACTATCTGATCAGCACCTATCTGACGCCGACCCAGGTCCGCGACAGTCTCGGCACCGAGTTTTCCATCTCGTTCTGGGACCTGCCGAACTTCATCGAGATCGCGGAGCGAGCCGGTCTTCCGGCCACGCAATACCGCGTGCAGTATCAGCTCCTCTTGTCGCGGCCGTTCCTGCTCATCACCATGGTGCTGATTGCGGCCACCTGCTCGCTCAGGGCCTTCCGCTTCGGCAACGTTCAAATCAACGCCATCGGCGGCATTGCGGCGGGCTTTGCCTTCTTCGTGCTCGCCGAAGTGTCGCGAAATTTTGCCATGGCAGGATTGACCTCGGCCATGGCCGCCGCCTGGGTGCCGATCATCATTGCGGCGAGCCTCGCGCTCACCGTGCTCTTGTACAAAGAGGACGGGTGATGGTGAGGCACGCCACGGCTCCGCTCAGGATGCGCCGGGCAAAGCCCGGCCTCGCCGCGTTTAGACGCTTCGGCTTTGGTCGCCCGCGGGGGCTGCTCTCTACGTGTCTGGCGGTAGTAGCGGCCGGCTTGCTGCTGTTCACTAGCGATGCGGCATTTGCCAAGTCGAGCAAATCGCTTGTCAACATGGGAACGGGATCGGCGTCAGGCGCCAAGAAGGAGACCACGGACCTCGGCAAGGTGCTCGCGCCGCCAAAGATGGACTCGACCGAGCCGATGCTGCTGCAGGCCGACGAGATGGTCTACGACAACGAGAACAATCGGGTGACGGCCAAGGGCAACGTCGAGATCTATTACGGCAACTACACGCTGCTTGCGGATCAGGTCATTTACGACCGCAACGCCAACACGCTGGCTGCCGCGGGCAACGTTCGCATCAAGGACCCCGAGGGCGCGATCATCACCTCGAACCACATGACGCTGACCGACGATTTCCGCGACGGATTCATCGACGCGCTGCGGGTGGTGACCAAGGACGATACGAGGATCGTAGCCACGACCGCCTCGCGCGAGGCGGGCAACGTCACGGTGTTCGAGAAGGGCTGGTTCACGCCTTGCAAGCCGTGCGAGACCAACCCGGATCGGCCGCCGACATGGCGCATTCGCGCCAACAAGATCATTCACCGGACGGATGAGGCGACCATCACCTTCCGCAACGCCTTCTTCGATTTCTTCGGCGTGCCGATCATCTGGGTCCCGTATTTCCAAACCGCCGATCCGACGGTGAAGCGCAAGTCTGGGTTCCTGATGCCCATGTACAGCCAGTCCGATAGGCTCGGCACCGCGGTGACGGTGCCGTATTACTTCGCGCTTGCGGACAATTACGACTTCACCTTTGCCCCGATGTACACCTCGCAGGCGGGCACTCTGCTGCAGGGATCGTGGCGCCAGCGTATGGCGAGCGGAGCCTATCGCGTCGACGTCGCCGGCGTGTTCAACGACGGCACCTTCGAAGCCCCCGTCGACGGCAATTTCCGTGGCAGCGTCGTCACCGCGGGCAAGTTCGCGCTCAATCCCTATTGGTCCTGGGGATGGGACGCGGTCGCCGAGTCGGACGACACGTTCAGGCGCTATTACGGCCTCGACAGCGAACTAAAAACCGACCGTATCTCGCAGCTCTACCTCGAAGGCCTGCATGACCGGAACTATCTCGCCATGCGCTTCTACGAGACCGGCACCCTGCTGCGCACCGCCGATCCTCTCGCCGACGCGACAGTGCATCCGATCATCGACTACGACTACATCGTCCACAATCCAGTGATCGGCGGCGAGCTCAGCTTCAACTCCAATGTGATGAGCTTGGCGAATGCCGACGGCACCGATTCGAACCGCTTCATCCTTCAGGCGAATTGGCGGCGCCAGCTGATCGATCCTATCGGTGAGGTGTTCACGCCGTTCGCTCAACTCAGAGGCGACGTCTACGGGGTGAACGAGTTCGTCGATCCCACGACCAATCTCGAAAGCAGCGGCGCGATCTTGCGCGGCAACGCCGTTGGCGGCGCCGAGTACCGCTATCCGTTCATCGCCACGACCGGCAACGTCGCGCATGTCTTTGAGCCTATCGCCCAGATTATCGCGCGGCCCGGTTCGGTCGGCGATCAGTCAGAGATTCCGAACGAGGATGCGAATAGCCTCGTGTTCGACGACACCATCCTGTTCGACATCGACAAGTTCTCGGGCTACGACCGCATCGAAACCGGCACCCGCGCCAATGTGGGTGTGCGCTACACGGCGCAGCTTCCGAACGGAGCTTATGCTCGCGCCGTCTTCGGCGAGAGCTATCAGCTCGCCGGCCAGAACAGCTTCGACCTCAATAGCGGCCTCGGCACGACGAACTCGGACTATGTGAGCGCCCTCTATCTGCAAGCCGCAAGCTACCTCTCGCTCTCGGCGCAGGCACGCTTCGACCAGCAGACCTTCGACGTTAAGCGCACCGATCTCGGTTCCACGGCGAATGTCGGTCCCGTCGACCTTGCGGTGAACTATGCCGAAGTGGCGCCCGAGGTTTTGACCACCACCACTGACCAGAAGAACCAACAGGAGATCCTGGGCAAAGCCGCCCTTTCGCTGACCGACAGCTGGGCGCTGCTTGGCAGTCTTCGCTACGACCTGCAAAACTCACAGTTGATCAGCGACGGCGTCGGCCTGCGCTATCAGGACGACTGTTTGACCCTCGCCGTGGTCTACCAGCAGAGCAACATTCAGGACGGCGATATCCAGCCGGACCAGAGCGTGATGGTGAGCTTGGCGCTGAAATATCTCGGCAGCTATCAGTTCGCGACCGATCCCTCCGGCCTGCTCGGGTCGGATGCGGGGACCGTCGGCGATTAGGGAGGCGCGCGCATGAAGCCGTGCCGACCGGTGCAAGAGCATACTTGGAAGGTGGCAGCGCGCGTGAGCAGCGCCTGGTCGCGCATGGCCTTCGTTGCCGCGCTCGCCCTACTTGCAGGACTGGCCGGCATCCCGCGCCCCGCACAGGCACAGGCCGAGCAGTCGATCGTCGTGATCGTCAACGACGATCCGATCTCGGCCTATGACATCGAGCAGCGCGAGCGCTTCCTGGCGATTACCACTCACGAAGAGCCTTCCGCTGCCCTTAAGAAGAAGGCTACGGAGATGCTGATCGAAGAGCGGCTGCAGATGCAGCAGGCCAAAAAGCTCGGCCTCACTCCCCCCGAGGAGGATGTGGCGAAGGTCCTCGCCGGCATGGCGGAGAAAAACAATATGAGCCCCGACGCGCTGGCCAGCGCGCTTGGCCAAATGGGGGTCAATATCAAGACGCTGAAGGATCGCATCAGGGCCCAGATCGTATGGCAGGGCATTGTGCAGCGGAAATTCCGCCGTGACGTGGTGATCGGCGATGCTGCCGTCGACAAGGCGCTTGCCAACAGTGGCCAGGCTGGCAAGGCTTCGGATGAGACCGCGCTGCAACTTCGCCAGGTAAAGTTCGAGATCCCAAGCAATGCCGATCAAGCAGCCATTGCCAAACAACTTGCCACGGTCGAGGCTCTGCGCGCCCGCATTCAGTCCTGCGCCGATTTCGCCACCCTGACCAAAGGTCTACAGGGCATGACCGTGAAATCGCTCCAAGATCAAATGCCGACCTCGCTGGCGCAGCCGGTGCGCACCCTGGTGATGAACGCGAAGGTCGGTGAGATGACGCCCCCTGCCCTCTCCGGCTCGGCGATTGAAGCTTACGCTGTATGTGGCAAGCACGCGATCAAGGGTGACCCAACGCAGCGCGAGCAAACCGAGCGCAAATTGATGGAGCAGGAAATGGGGATCAGGGCGGAGGGCCTGCTGCGCGACATACGCCAGGATGCGTTCATCGAATATCGCTAGGCGCGGTTTCGGGGGACGTGGGCGCCGGATCGGTCTAGACGCTGTCCCAACCCAAGGGTCTGGAACGCGGTTCCGGGTAAGCTGAAACGGAAATTGCTTCCGAGCGTCTTACTGATGACCAGGCTGCCATGGACAGTGTCGAGCGACCGCTTGCCCTCACTCTCGGCGATCCTGCCGGGATTGGCCCCGACATCGCGCTTCTCGCCTTTCAGGCGCGCGTAGCCGAGCGGATTCCGCCCTTCGTTCTGCTCGGCGACCCTGAGGTCCTTGCCGCCCGTGCCCGCACCCTCGGTGTTGCCATTGCGATCGAGGCGATCCGCCAGCCCGCCGCCGCAACGCGGCGATTCGCCGAAGCGCTGCCGGTGCTGCCGATCGCCGTCTCTGGAGGCGTCGTCCCAGGGCGTCCTGATCCTGCCGCCGCGGCGGCGATTCAGCAGTCGATCGAGCATGCCGTGGCGCTGGTGCGTGAGGGCGCTGCAAGCGCCGTCGTCACCAACCCAATCAGCAAGGCGGTGCTCTATCGCGCGGGCTTCCCCTTTCCGGGCCACACCGAGTTTCTCGCCAAGCTCGCTGGCCGCGAGGCCTCCGACGCCGTGATGATGCTGGTCGCGGGCGATCTCAAAGTGGTGCCGGTCACCATCCACATTCCACTGAAAGACGTGATGAGCGCCCTCACCCAAAGCCTCATCGTCAAGACGCTTGTCACCACGGCCCGGGACCTCACGCGCTATTTCGGCATGACGCGGCCGCGAATCGCAGTCACGGGGCTCAATCCCCATGCCGGCGAGGACGGCACACTCGGCCGCGAGGAGATCGACATCATCGCACCGGCCATCGCAGCAGCGCGGGCCCAAGGCCTCGACGTGACCGGCCCTTACCCGGCCGACGCGCTGTTCCACGCCGAAGCGCGCAAGACCTATGACGCGGCGGTCGCCATGTATCACGATCAGGCGCTGATCCCGTTCAAGACGCTTGCCTTCGAGACGGGCGTCAACACCACGCTCGGGCTGCCTTTCGTGCGCACGTCCCCCGACCACGGCACGGCCTTTGCGCTTGCCGGAACCGGCAGAGCGAGCCCCCGCAGTCTGATCGAGGCCTTGCGGCTGGCAGACGCCATGCGAGCCTGCGCCGAGGGCAAGCCTTGAGCGCGCCCGACGGGCTGCCGCCACTCCGCGATATCATCCGCGCCACTGGCCTCACCGCGCGCCGCAGTCTTGGCCAGAATTTCCTGCTCGATTTCAATCTCACGCGCCGCATTGCCCGCGCCGCGGGCCCGCTCGAGCAGGCAACCATCGTTGAAATCGGGCCGGGGCCCGGCGGCCTCACCCGGGCGCTGCTGCTTGAAGGAGCGCATCGTGTCATCGCCATCGAGAAGGATGAGCGCTGCGTGCCCGCCTTGCGCGAAATCGCCGAACGGCACCCCGGACGGCTGGAAATCATCGCCGCCGATGCGCGGCGGATCGACTACGCAGGTCTCGAGCTTAAGCCGCCCGCACGGATCGTCGCCAACCTGCCCTACAGCGTCGCCACGCCCCTGCTCGTGGGTTGGCTCAAGACCGACCCCTGGCCGCCTTGGTTCGACCGCCTCGTGCTGATGTTCCAGCGCGAGGTTGCGCTCCGCATCGTCGCCAAACCGGGCGACAAGGATTTTGGGCGCCTCGCCGTGCTCAGCCAATGGCGGACATGCCCACGCATCCTGCTTACCCTTCCAGCGGCAGCCTTCACCCCGCGACCCAAGGTCGAGTCATGCGTCGTCGAGTTCGTGCCAAAGGACGTTCCCGATCTGCTTTGCGACGTAGCCACGCTTGAGCGGGTGACGGCCGCGGCCTTCGGCCAGCGGCGCAAGATGCTCCGTTCGTCCTTACGTCAAATCACGCCAGATAGCGAAGCGCTGCTGCAAGGGCTTGGCATCAATCCGCAAGCCCGAGCCGAAGAGCTGCAGATCGTCGATTTCTGCCAGATTGCCAATGCAATCGGCCAGAACCGCTAGTCTAAAGCTCGGCCAACAGGCCCTGAACGAAATCCTTGAGGCCCGTCAGCCGCGTGCGGCGCAAGCGCTCGGCGGCGAGAATGGCGCGTATCGAGGCGAGCGATTGCTCCACATCATGATTGATCACGATGTAATCATAGTCCGCCCAATGCTGGATCTCATTGCTCGCCCCGCGCATCCGCGCGTGCACGACCTCGGCTGAATCCTGGGCGCGCTCAGTGAGACGATGCTCCAAGGCCTTTCCCGATGGGGGAAGGATGAAAACCGTGACCACATCGGCCGCGGCCTCATCTCGCAAACTCTTGGCTCCCTGCCAGTCGACATCGAACAGCACGTCTCGACCGCGCGCCAAGGCCTGCTCCACCGGCTTGCGCGCCGTGCCGTAATAATTGTCAAACACGACCGCCCATTCGAGGAACTCACCTTGGTCGCGCATCTTGGTGAAGGTGTCATGGTCGACAAAATGGTAATCCTTGCCGTGGCTTTCTCCTTTGCGCCGCTTCCGCGTGGTGTAGGACACCGACGACTTCACGCCCGGTTCGTTGTCCAACAACCGGCGCGCGAGCGTGGTCTTGCCCGCTCCAGAAGGCGAGGAAAGTACCAACATGAGACCTCTTCGCGCGGGCTCCATCAATCCTCACTCAATGTTCTGAACCTGCTCTCTTAGCTGATCGATGACGGTCTTAAGCTCGAGCCCGGCGCGGCTGGTCTCGATGTCGGACGCTTTCGAGCAGATGGTGTTGGCCTCGCGGTTGAACTCTTGCGCCAGAAACTCGAGCTGACGGCCAGCTGGTTTATCGTCATCGAGAAGCCCCTTCGCCGCCGCGACATGGGCGCGAAGGCGATCGAGCTCCTCCTGAATATCGGCTTTGGCGGCGAGCAGCAGAGCTTCTTGATGCAGCCGCTCGGGCTCAACGCCGGAACCCGTCTCGACAAGGCGGCCTATCTGCTCGGCCAGGTGCTGCACGATCGCTTGCGGCTGGCGCGCCGGAGCGTTGGCCGCGCGGTCCACGAGCGCACTGATCTGACTAAGCTGATTGCCAATGACTTCGGTCAGTCGCGCGCCTTCGGCCGTCCGTGCCGCGACAAGCTGGTCGAGCGCGGCGCGGAGACCGGCAAGCAGCGCCTGCTCGAGCTGGGCCTGGGCCTCCTCACTCTCCTCCCCCTCGACCACCTCGACCACACCCCGCATGGCAAGCAGGGTGTCGAGGCTCGGCGCGGCCATCTGCGTGAGCCCGCGCGCGCGCTCGGCCACCGCGAGCACCTGCGCCAACGCCGCCTCGTTCAGGCGAATGACGAGGTCCCCGGTCTCGCGCCGCAATGCAAGATTAAGGGTGCAGTTACCCCGGGCAAGCCTCTCCTGGCACAGTGACCTCGCTTTGATCTCGAGCCCCTCCAGGCCCGAGGGGATGCGAAAGCGAAGCTCGAGGGTCCGCCCGTTGACGCTCCGCGCCTCCCAGTGCCAGCTCGTCTCGCCGTGAACGCCGACGCTGCGGCCAAAGCCAGTCATGCTTTTGAGGGTCATGGGCGGACAATCTTACACCTGGTGGGCCCCGGGCTCCCGAGGACTACCGCTTATAAGCCGAGTCGGGCCGGATGCGGCGAGCGGAACCGCCCCGAGGGTTCAACCGCCTGGTTGCGTAGTTAATAAGACCGACGAGCTTGGATGATCAACCGGCCGCTCTAGCGTTTCGGATTCCGCAGCGGCAGCGGTATATCGTCCGCGGAGCCTGTCGGCACTGGCGCGGCCTCGGCATCTCCTGCCGTTGCTGTCGCAGGCGCGGTTTGCGCCGAAGTCCGTAAGTTCAAAAGCGCGTCCGGCGCTGCCAGCGCCCCGGCTGAGGCGTCCCCGTCCGGGGCGGGACCGTTGCGCGATGGGTTGGGCACCGCCGCCGCGGCGGCTGCTTCCGCGCGCTCCTGCTCGCGCTGGGCCCGTTCGACCTGGCGCCAGCGCACGACATTCTTATTGTGCTCCTCCAGGCTCGGCGCAAATGCATGGCCCCCGCTCCCGTCGGCCACGAAATAGAGATCCTTGGTCTTGGCCGGCTTTAGCACCGCCTCGATCGCGGCGCGGCCCGGATTGGCGATTGGGGTCGGCGGCAGCCCGGTGATCTTGTAAGTATTGTAGGCGGTCTCGCGCTCGAGCTCTTCCTGTTGAATAGGATGGTCGAGGACACCCTTCCCTCCCACCAGCCCATAGATGATGGTGGGGTCGGATTGCAGCCGCATATTCTTCCTGAGCCGGTTCTCGAACACGCTGGCGATGCGCGGCCGCTCATCGGCGCGGCCCGTCTCCTTCTCGACGATGGACGCGAGGATCACCGCCTGTTCCGGCGTCTGCACCACGATGTCGGAATCGCGCTCATCCCACATCTTGGCGAGGAATTTCTGCTGGCCGGCCTGCATGCGCTCGAGGATGTCGAGGCGCGTGTCGCCGGTTTGGAACCGATAGGTATCGGGCAGTAGCGTCCCTTCCGCGGGGACCTCGGCGATCGTACCCTCAAGGTCGGGATTGGCCCGAAGCCGCTCGATCATCTGCTGGCTGGTCAACCCCTCGGCAAAGCTAATCTTGTGGTCGATGGACTTGCCTTCGACCAGCGTATCAAGCACCTGCCGCATGCTCGCATGTTTGCGGAACTCATACTCGCCGGCCTTGAGGGTGCCGGTGCCTCGCAAATACATAAAGTAAATGATGCTCGTCATGAACATGCCTCGGTCGGCGATGACTTCGTCGCGGTCGAGGCGCTCGGCAATGCCGCTCACCCCCTCGCCCTTCGGAATCACCACCACCGTGGAGGTGGTCAGCGGGCCAGGCCGGTCAAACTGGACCTTGATGAAATAAAGCAGCGCCAACAGCACGCCAGCCGTGACGAGCATCAGTTTCAGCAGGCCGTTGAAAAAGCCAAGGACAGGGTGGGAACGCGGCTCGCGCCGCTCACGCTCCGGCGGTTCGGGCGGCCGCATCGGCTCGAGCGCTTCGGCGGGGCTGCGAGGCAACGCCCCGAAGTCGCGGCCCACCCGATCGGTGGGGTGATGCGCATCGTTGCCGTTCGCTGTCGACGAGAAGTCGCTGGTCACAGACATGGCCTGGATGCCCCGTGCGGATAACCCATCCACTTTGAGTCGAAATATGGCGAAAGGGAGGTTTGGCTGGCAAGCGCCACGAGAAGCGCGATCAGGCGTCGAACCGGCGCAGGATCAGCGAGGCGTTGGTGCCTCCAAAACCGAAGGAATTGGAGAGCACCGTATTGATCGTCTTGCGCTGCGCCTTGTGGGGCACGAGGTCGATGGCCGTCGCCACCGACGGATTTTCGAGATTGAGTGTGGGCGGCGCCAGATTGTCGCGAATCGCGAGCACCGAGAAGATCGCCTCGACCGCGCCGGCGGCGCCAAGCAGATGTCCGATCGCCGATTTGGTCGACGACATCGACACCTTGCCGGCGGCGTTGCCGAACAGCCGCTCGACCGCGCCGAGCTCGATCTCGTCGCCCATCGGCGTCGAGGTGCCATGGGCATTGATGTAGTCGATATCGGCGGGCTCGATGCCTGCGCGCTTCACCGCCGCGACCATGCAGCGATAGGCCCCGTCACCGTCTTCGGCGGGCGCCGTAATGTGGAAGGCATCGCCGGAGAGGCCATAGCCGATGATTTCGGCATAGATCGTGGCGCCGCGCGCGATGGCGTGATCGAGCGCCTCGACCACGACCACGCCGGCGCCCTCGCCCATGACGAAGCCGTCACGGTCGCGATCATAGGGTCTGGAGGCGCGTTGCGGCTCGTCGTTGAAGTTGGTCGACAGCGCCCGGCACGCGGCAAAGCCCGCGATGGCCAGGCGGCAGACCGGCGATTCGGCGCCGCCCGCAAGCATCACATCGGCGTCACCAAGCGCCACCAGCCGCGAGGCATCGCCGATGGCGTGAGCCCCAGTCGAGCAAGCGGTAACCACCGCGTGGTTGGGGCCTTTCAGCCCATGCTGGATCGAGACATACCCGGCAGCGAGGTTGATCAGACGCCCGGGGATGAAGAACGGGCTGACCCGCCGCGGGCCTTTCTCGGCAAACAACAGCGAGGTCTTTTCGATGCCCTGAAGACCGCCAATGCCTGAGCCGATCAGCACGCCGGTCCGGGTTTGATCCTCGTATGACGTGGGCCTCCAGCCGGCGTCGGCAAGCGCCTGCTCGGCGGCGGCCATGGCATAGACGATGAACTCGTCCACCTTGCGCTGTTCTTTCGGCTCCATCCAATCGTTTGGATTGTAGGTGCCGTCGCTGCCGTCGCCGCGTGGAATCTGGCACGCGATCTGGCAGCTCAGATCGGAGGCGTCAAAGTTCTCGATTCGCTTCGCAGCGTTCTGGCCCGCGGTGAGCCGCTCCCACACGACCTCGACGCCGCAACCGAGCGGCGAGACGAGACCCAAGCCTGTGATGACGACACGTCGCATCTGACGCTTTCGCGTGATCCTCGCGGGAACCGGTAATCGAGCCGCATGGGGTGGCAAATGTCACGACGCAAGACGGCCCGAGCGCGCGACGGAAAAGGAGAGTTAAGCGGCCGTATTCTTCTCCAGGAACTTGACGGCGTCACCGACGGTCAAGATGGTTTCGGCGGCGTCATCGGGAATCTCGCAACCAAACTCTTCCTCGAACGCCATGACGAGCTCGACAGTGTCGAGACTGTCGGCCCCAAGGTCGTCGATGAAGCTCGCACTCTCGGTCACCTTGTCGGCCTCGACGCCGAGATGCTCCACCACGATCTTTTTTACGCGCTCTGAGATATCGCTCATGTCCGCCTCATCGTCTTTGCTTATCCGTCCTCAGGTCTCGCACATCCCCCGAGCGTCGACTCACGGCCTAACGCACCCCAGAGCGGCAAGTCACAGGGGTTTGAACGCGAGGAGGCTCAGCTTTGTCAAGCCCCCATCGAGCCCCACAGAGCGGCAGTTTGGGTAACACACTTTCCCGCCCTTTGCCAGCAGCCCCGACCCGACCCGACCCGACTCGCCTAGCCAAGACCGTGGCGATTGCTCCCCACAATCTTTACACTTCAAAGGGTTACACCATCACCATGCCCCCATTGACATGCACGGTCTCCCCGGTCACGTAGCTCGCCTCGTCGCTTGCGAGAAACACCACCGCGGCAGCAACGTCCACCGGCTTGCCGAATTTCGCCGCCGGAATCGCGGCGGCAATGGCCTCCATTTGCTTCGGGGTCAGAGCATCGGTCATGGGCGTCGAGATGAAGCCCGGAGAGATGCAGTTTGCGGTGATGCCGCGGCTCGATACCTCGCGGGCGAGCGACTTGGTCATGCCGACAAGCCCCGCCTTCGAGGCGGCGTAATTGCCCTGCCCCGGATTGCCGAGCACACCCGAGATCGAAGCGATATTGACGATGCGCCCGTAGCGCCGCCGCATCATGCCGCGCAAGATCCCGCGCGTCAGCACGAACACCGAGGTGAGATTCACGGCGATGACGTCGTCCCACTCCTCGTCCTTCATGCGCATGAAGAGATTGTCGTGGGTGATACCGGCGTTGTTGACGAGGATGTCGACCTGGCCGAGCGCCTTCTCGGCCGCCTCCGGGAGCTTCGCAACGGCGGCACGGTCGCGCAAATCGCAAGGCAGCGCGGTCACACGCGAGCCGAGCTTCGCCGCAAGCTCGTCAAGACGTTCCGCGCGGGTGCCTGAGATCGCGACATTAGCGCCTTGAGCGTGCAGCGCCTCGGCGATCGCCCATCCGATCCCGCCGGTCGCACCGGTGACGAGGGCGCCCTTCCCGGTCAACTCGAACATTCCGCTCTCCTTTTCCTCAACGCTCCGCTCGCGCTTAAAGCGCTGCGGCTGCCGTTTCCAGTTCCTCGGGCGTGCCGATGGAACGCGCCTCGAAGCCATCGAACCGACGGGCAAGCCCGGTCAAAACTCGGCCGGCACCGACCTCATAAAGGGTATCGACGCCCTGATCCCGCAGATACAGCATCGACTCCCGCCATCGGACCTTACCCGTGACCTGCTCGATAAGGCTGGTGCGGATCGCTTCAGGATCGCCGATAGCTGAAGCCAGCACATTGGCAATAAGCGGGACAGCGGGGGCTGCGATTCTAACCTGCCCCAGCGCCTCCGCCATGATCGCGGCGGCGGGCTGCATCAGCGCGCAATGGAACGGCGCGCTCACCGGTAAAAGCACGGCCCGGCGCGCGCCGAATTTTGGAGCGAGCGCCACCGCCCGCTTAATCGCCGCGCGCGTACCGCTGATCACCACCTGGCCCGGAGCGTTGTCGTTGGCGACCGCGCAGACCTCACCGTCGCTCGCGGCTTCGGCGAGCGCCTGCGCCTCAGCCAGCTCCGCGCCGAGGAGCGCCGCCATGGCCCCCTGCCCCACTGGGACCGCGGCCTGCATCGCACGGCCCCTCGTCTTGAGCAGGCGCGCGGTATCGGCAAGGCTCAAGCTTCCAGCCGCGGCGAGCGCCGAATACTCGCCGAGGGAATGACCGGCGACATAGGCAACGCGTTGCTCGAGCACGAGACCTTTTTCGTCACCGAGCGTCCGGAGCGCTGCCAGCGACACAGCCATCAAGGCAGGTTGGGCGTTCTCGGTGAGCGTAAGCTGATCCTCGGGCCCCTCCCACATCAGCGCCGACAAGGGTTGGCCAAGCGCATCATCCACCTCGGCGAACACGGCGCGCGCGGTTGGATAGGCCTTGGCGAGCTCTCTGCCCATGCCAACCGCTTGGCTTCCTTGGCCAGGAAAAATGAAGGCAATGCTCATAGGGTGGGGACTCTTTCGCGCTAGAGTGCGGCCAGAGACACCGTTTGCCTCCAAGCTGTCAAGCGAGCCAGGCGTGGAGGCGTAAGCCGCCGCAACACGGCGGTCAGCATCGGATAGGCCGATCGAGACGACGCCTTGACGTCGCGCTGCCACAATGCAGACCTTTGTTTCCACGATAGAATTGGTCACCGCGGCCAAGGGAGAAGCTCATGAAACGTCCGTTTGTCACGCTTGCCAGCCTGGCCATGCTTGCCGCCACGCCGCTCATTGCCGCCGACACGCTGCCATGGCCGTGGAAATCGAAAATGCCATTGGATCCGGCGCTGGTGGTGCTTTCCAAGGTCAGTGAGGTGACGGCCACCGTCGACAAGGCCGTCGTGACCATCTCGGTGCGGGCTGACGCGCCAACTCCCCAATATAGCGAGCTGCAGCTCACGCCCCGCAGGGGAGATCCCAAAGACCGCATCTTCGCCTTCGATGCCCGCGGCCGCGCGCCTCAGGAAACCGTCCCGGACAAAATAGAGTCGGTGACCATCGACGCCGCCTTCAGCGATGCGCCGATCGGCAAGTTCGACGTGATCGAGGTCTATGCCAAAGAGAATTGCCAAGCGTACTCGGTGAAGGACGGCAAGACGGTGGAGTGCACGTCGAAAGCGCAAGCGGAGTAGCTTGCCAATCGAACCCAAACAGCCTCTGGCGGCCTTGCAATGCGCTGCCAAAGCCTTATAACGCGGCCTCGTGAACCGCTCCGGTCGGAGGCTGAACGGAGAACCGCTTCATCAGCGGTAGGCAAATCGCCGATCTCCTGTGTCTCCGCTCCCAAGGGTCGTCTACTTGGGCCTTTCCTTCGATCGTGCCCATGAGGGGCTTTGCGCCGGAGCTTAGAGACGAAGGAAAGGCAAACCATGCCATTTTATGAGCATGTCTTTTTGACGCGCCAGGACGTCTCCACGCAGCAGGTCGAGAACCTGGTGCAGGAGTTTCGCGCGATTATAGAAGGCCGCGGCGGCAGCCTCGGCAAGACCGAATATTGGGGCCTCAAATCGCTGGCCTTCCGCATCAAGAAGAACCGCAAGGCGCATTTCTCGCTGATCAACCTCGACGCCTCCCCTGATGCCGTGGCCGAGCTTGAGCGTCAGGAGCGTCTTTCGACCGACGTGATCCGGTTCCTGACCGTCAGGGTCGATGAGCACGACCAGACGCCGTCGGCAATGATGCGTCGCTCCGATCGTGACGACCGCGATGGCCGCGGCGACCGGGGTGATCGCGGTGACCGGGGTGATCGTGGCGACCGGGGTGATCGTGGCGACCGGGGTGATCGCGGCGACCGCGACCGTCGCGGGCCCCGCAGGGATCACGACTTTGGAGCGCGCGACGCGGTAGCCGTCGTCGATGTGCCTGAAGTGGCCGCCGAGACTGGAGAGGAAATCTCATGAGCATGACCCAAATTGCGGCCAGGCGCCCATTCTACCGCCGGCGCAAGACATGCCCGTTCTCGGGCGATAAAGCGCCCAAGATCGACTACAAGGACGTGAAGCTCTTACTGCGCTACGTGTCGGAGCGGGGCAAGATCGTGCCGAGCCGGATCACTGCCGTTTCCGCGAAAAAGCAGCGCGAGCTCGCCCGGGCGATCAAGCGTGCTCGCTTCCTCGGCCTGTTGCCCTATTTGATTCAATAACAACGGCTTGGACGCGCCGACTTCAAGTCGGAGGTCAAGCTGACGCCAAAGGTTGGGACGGGATTCCCCGCCCCTAACCGCTCTTCCAAGAGTCGGGACAGCGCTTATCATGGCAACACCTCTTCTCATCGGCGCCGGCGCGGGTCTCATCTCCGCAGCCCTCTTCGCCTCGGCGGCGACCGCGACGGCGCTTGCAGGCATCCTGTTTTACCTGGCACCGTTGCCGATCTGCCTTACGGGCGCCGGCTCGGGCTGGACCGCTGCGTTGCTCGCCGCGCTGACCGGGACCGTTGTGGTCGCGAGCGTTCTTGGGCTTGGTACCGGCGCCATCTTTGCGCTGGCGGTCGGCGCGCCGATCGCAACCCTTTGCTACCTCGCTCTGCTCTCGCGCCCGGTTGCCCCGCCTCAGAACGGAGGCTCGGGCACGCTCGAATGGTACCCGATCGGGCGGCTGGTCGGCTGGGCGGCAATCATGGCCGGCGGGCTCGCCGGCATCATGGTCTTGATGCTCGGCTATGACACCGAATCCTACCGCGACTCGATCAGGGACGTGCTCCAGCACAGCGCCTTGAAGGAGCTCGACAAGGACGGCACCCTGATCAACGACAACACCATCGGCGGCTTGAGCACCATGCTCGCCCGGGCGTTGCCCGCCGCCTTCGCCATCATCTGGCAGACCATCGCGCTGTTCAATCTGTGGTTGGCAGGCGTAATCGTGGACGCCTCCGGGGGCGCGTTGCGGCCATGGCCGCGGCTCGACGCGATCGAGCTTCCGAATGCCGTCTTCCTCACTTTCACCGGCAGCCTGCTCGCATCCTTCTTGCCTGGCTTGGCTGGCCTGCTGGCCACCGGTCTCGCCGGCGCGCTGCTATTTGCCTATGTGCTGCAAGGTCTTGCGGTGCTGCACGCCTATAGTCGCGGCATGCCATTTCGCGGCCTGCTGCTCGCCGCCGTCTATCTCGGCATGCTGTTATTGGGTTGGGTTGCCGTCGCCATGGCCATTCTCGGTCTCAGCGAGCCGATGCTTCGCTTGCGCGAACGCGCGGCCGCCAGGGGCCAGCCTCCCCACACGGATTGATCAATCAGACACGAAAAGGAGTTTCGAGATGCAAGTCATCCTTCTTGAGCGCATCGGCCGGCTCGGACAAATGGGCGATGTCGTCACCGTCAAGGACGGCTTCGCGCGCAACTTTCTCCTCCCCCAGGGCAAGGCGTTGCGCGCCACGACGGCCAATCGCGAGCGTTTCGAGCGCGATCGGTCCCAGCTTGAGGCGCGCAATCTCGAGCTCCAATCCGAAGCGCAAGCCGTTGCCACCAAGCTTGGCGGGCAAAGCTTCATCGTCATCCGGCAGGCCGGCGATTCGGGTCAGCTCTACGGCTCGGTCACCACGCGCGACATCGCGACCGTCGTGACCGAAGGGGGCTTCTCCATCGAGCGGCGGCAGGTGCTGCTCGACCGGCCGATCAAAACCCTCGGCGTTCACGAAGTGCGCATCGGGCTTCATTCCGAAGTCGAGCCGCATGTGCTCATCAACGTCGCCCGCTCGCCCGATGAGGCAGCCCGGCAGGCGAGAGGCGAGCAAGTGACCGGCAGGGCCATGGACGAGGCCGCGGAGGACGCCGAAGCGGCGAAGCGTGCCGCCGAGCAACTGTTCGAGCCGGGCGCCGCTACGGACGAGCTGGCTGAGGGCATCGAAGAGGCCGAAGACGCCCTGTGAGAGCCGCTCGTAGCGGCTAAAACCACCGGGGCCGCGCCCGGGGTGAAGGTTCGGAGTGTCAGTGCCAGCTGCCGGCTGCACCGCAGCTTGTTAGCGAAAGTGGTCTCTCCCTGTTGTGCACAGGCTGACGATCTAGCCGACCAACCCATTTTGGCTACTGTAGACCCATGAGCAATGTGCTGATTCGCCCGCGCCCGGCCTCGGCCGAGCTTCCGACCTTTCGCGCCCTCCCTCACAATCTCGAGGCGGAGCAGGCGTTGCTCGGCGCTATCCTGGTCAATAACGAGGCCTGCGACCGCGTCTCGAGTTTTCTCAAGGCGGAGCATTTCTTCGATCCCTTGCATGGCCGCCTCTACGACCATGCGGCAAAGCTGATTTGGGCCGGCAAGCGGGCGACGCCAATCACGCTGAAGACCTTTTTTCAAGGCGACGAGCCGGTGGGCGAGCTCACCGTGCCGCAATATCTGGGGCGCCTCGCCGCCAATGCCACCACCATCATCAACGCCGAGGATTACGGCCGCACCATCTATGACCTCGCCATCCGGCGGCAGCTCATTCAGATCGGCGAGACCCTGGTCAACACGGCCTACGATGCGCCGATCGATGCGCCGCCAGCGGTGCAGATCGAGGACACCGAGCAGAAGCTCTACGAGCTTGCCGAGACCGGGAAATACGGCTCGGGCTTCGAGCCTTTCACCACCGCACTCACCGACGCCATCGACATGGCCGCCAATGCCTACCGGCGCGACGGGGGATTGTCGGGTCTTGCCACCGGCTTCGCCGATCTCGATCAGAAGATGGGGGGCCTGCAACCCTCCGATCTGATCATCGTCGCCGGGCGCCCGTCCATGGGCAAGACGGCGCTCGCGACCAACATCGCCTATCACGTGGCGCGCAGTTACCGGAAGGACCCTCAATCCGAGACCCCGCTCGACGGCGCCATCGTCGGGTTCTTCTCCCTCGAAATGTCGGCCGAGCAGCTCGCCACCCGCGTCATCGCCGAGCAGGCCTACATCCCCTCCGAGCGCATCCGCCGGGGGCGCATCGAATCGGAGGAGTTCGACCGCATCGTCGAGGTCTCCCAGGAGCTGCAAAACCTGCCCCTCTTTATCGACCAGACGGGCGGCATCACCGTGGCCCAGCTCGCCGCGCGAGCCAGGCGCCTCAAGCGGCAACGGGACATCGGCCTCATCGTCGTGGATTACCTCCAGCTCCTGTCGGGCTCTAGCCGGCGGGCCTCGGAAGGCCGCGTGCAGGAGGTCACCGAGATCACCACCGGGCTGAAGGCGCTCGCCAAGGAGCTGCATGTCCCGGTGCTCGCGCTGTCGCAATTGTCGCGTCAGGTGGAGAACCGCGAGGACAAGCGCCCGCAACTCGCGGATTTGCGCGAATCAGGGTCGATCGAGCAGGACGCCGACGTGGTGTTGTTCGTCTTCCGCGAGGAATATTATGTCGAGCGGCGGCAGCCGCGAGAGAACACCGAAGAGCACAAGCAGTGGCAGGCAGAGATGGACATGGTGACCGGCAAGGCCGAGGTGATCATCGGCAAGCAGCGTCACGGGCCGACCGGCACGGTGAGGCTCGCGTTCACGCCGGAATACACAAGGTTCAGCAATCTCGCCGCCGAGGAGCGCCTTCCGGAGCGGCGGGAGTGACCGGCGCTCGCCCGCCCTCCGCTGCGAGGGGCGTGGGCGACGCCGAAGCCGACGAGGCGACGGCCTCAGCGATCCTCACCATCGACCTTGATGCTCTCCTCGCCAACTATCGCCGCTTAGCCGGCCTCAGCGCCCCGGCCGAATGCGCTGCCGTGGTCAAGGCCGATGCGTACGGATTGGGCGTGGCCGCCGTGGCGCCCGCTCTCGCGCGGGCCGGCTGCAAGACCTTCTTTGTCGCCACGCTTGGCGAAGCGAGCGACCTGCGCGTCCTTCTCCCCGATGCGACGGTTTACGTCCTTGGCGGGTTGCTCGAAGGCACCGCGCCCTTCTACCGCCAGCATGGCTTGCGTCCGGTGCTCAACAGCCCCGAGGAGATCAAGGAGTGGGCTGTCTTCTCTGTAGCCAGCCGCACGCGGCTTCCTGCCGCCATCCATATCGACAGCGGCATGAACCGCCTCGGCCTTTCCGCGGCAGAGGTCGAAACTATTGCCGTGGCAGACGATCTCTTTGGCACCTTCGAGCTCGCTTTAGTGATGAGCCACCTGGCTTGCGCCGATGAGCCGGAGCACCCCAAAAGCGAGGTGCAACGGCAGACCTTCGAGGCTCTGCGAAGGAAATTGCCGAAGACTATCGCGAGCCTTGCCAACTCGGCCGGAATCTTGCTCGGCCGCCCCTACCATTACGATCTCGTCCGCCCCGGCATCGCGCTGTACGGCGGCAAGGCGCGACGGACGGGGCAGAACCCGTTTGCGCCCGTCCTCCGCCTCGCCGGCCGCATCCTCCAGGTGCGCGACGTCGCCACCGGAGAGACGGTAGGATACGGCGCGACCCGGACGGTAAGGCGCCCGTCAAGGATCGCCATCCTCGCCGTGGGCTATGCCGATGGGGTCTTCCGCGCCCTCTCGGCCGGCGATGACAAGGAGGGCATGCGCGTCTATCTCGGCTCGCACCCAGCGCCGATCGTGGGACGCGTGTCCATGGACCTGATCACCGTAGATGTGACCGGCATCCCGGAGCATCTCGCCCGGCGCGGGGCTTGGGTGGAGCTGATCGGTCCGAACGTCGCGGCGCATGAGCTTGCCGCCCATGCCGGCACCATCGACTACGAGGTCCTCACCAATCTCGGCGCCCGTGCCGCCCGGCGCTATATCGGCGGTTAGTCCCCCACTCATGGCCAAAGCCTCGAAAGCCTTCGTCTGCCAAGCCTGCGGCGCGGTGACCACGCGCTGGTCCGGCAAATGCGCCGCGTGCGGAGAGTGGAACAGCATCATCGAGGAGACGGCGTCCCCATCCGGGCCACCGGCGCTGATTGCCATCAAGGGCGGCAAAGGACGGCCGGCCTCCTTCGAGAGCCTACAGGTGGAGACCCTCGATGCACCGCGGCTTCCGACCGGCATGGCGGAATTCGATCGCGTGCTCGGTGGTGGCCTCGTGCCGGGCTCCGCCGTCCTCGTTGGCGGCGATCCCGGCATCGGCAAGTCGACGCTGCTGCTCCAGGCTGCCGCGAGGCTCGCGCTCAGCGGTGCGCCGGTCGTCTATCTCTCCGGCGAAGAGGCACCGGCGCAGGTGCGCATGCGTGCCGCGCGTCTCGGACTCACGCAAGCCCCAGTGGCGCTCGGCACCGAGACCAACCTCGCCAACATCATCGCCACTCTGACCAAGGCCGGCCCGCCTGCCCTGATCGTCATCGATTCGGTGCAGACGCTATGGTCCGAAGGCTTGGAGGCCGCGCCGGGAACCATCTCGCAGCTGCGCGGCTGCGCCTCGGCGCTGGTGAGCTACGCCAAAGGGAGCGGCTCGACGGTCGTCCTAGTCGGCCACGTGACCAAGGACGGCCAGATCGCCGGTCCCAAGGTCATCGAGCACGTGGTCGATACGGTGCTGTATTTCGAGGGCCACAGTGGCCATCAATTCCGCATCTTGCGCGCGGTGAAGAACCGTTTCGGACCGACTGACGAGATCGGCGTCTTCGAGATGCGCTATGACGGGCTGCAACAGGTCGAGAACCCCTCGGCACTGTTCCTGAGCGACCGCGATCGCGGCGCTCCCGGCACCGCGGTCTTCGCCGGCATGGAGGGCACGCGGCCGATCCTCGTGGAGCTGCAGGCCCTCGTCGCACCATCCACGCTCGGCACGCCAAGGCGCGCGGTGGTGGGCTCGGACCCCAACCGCCTTGCCATGCTGATCGCCGTGCTCGAAGCCCGCTGCGGCGTGCGGCTTGCCGGCCACGACGTCTATCTCAATGTCGCGGGGGGGCTGAAGCTCGGCGATCCGGCAGCGGATCTCGCCGCCGCCGCGGCCCTCCTCTCCTCCTTCACCGGCCGGCCGGCGCCGGAAGACACCGTCTATTTCGGCGAGGTGAGCCTCACCGGCGCGGTCAGGGCCGTGGGCCACATGGACCAGCGCCTCAAGGAGGCTGCCAAGCTCGGTTTCACGCGAGCAGTCGTCCCTGTAGCCTGCGCTCCGGACCGGGAGCTCCACGACTTGCGCCTCTCGCCTGTCTCCCAGCTGCATGAGCTGGTGGCCTGGTTCGGCCTGCCGGAGCTGGACTAACGGAAGGGCCTCCTAGGTCGAGACGCGCCCTAAAAGCGCTTCTCACCATGACGATTTTCTCCTCACCCTGAGGAGCGGCGAAGCCGCATCTCGAAGGGCGAGGCCCCGGCTCCCTGCGACAATAAGACGGATTCCGCATCCGCCGTTGCCCACCCGGGCCATTTGTGCTTCATCGCGGGGAATCGTGATAGTGTCCGGCCTGCCCTCGAAGGAGCTTCGCGCCATGCCATTTTCCTGGCTCGATGTGATTCTCATCGCCATCATGCTGATATCTGGATTCCTCGCCATGGTGCGGGGGTTCACGCGAGAGGTTTTGTCCATTTTTTCTTGGGCCGTGGCCGCCGTCGCGGCGCTCTATCTCACGCCCAAATATTGGAATTCGGTCGAGGCCTACTTTCCCTCACCCGGCTTTGCGCAGATCGGCTTCGCTGTCGGCGTCTTCATGATCGTCCTGATCGTCGTGAGCCTGATCACCTTCCGGATTTCCGACCGCGTGCTGGACAGTCGGGTCGGGGCGCTCGACCGCACCTTGGGTTTCATCTTCGGCCTGGCGCGAGGCTTTCTCCTGGTGGCGATCGTCTTTATCCTGTTCAGCGCGCTCGCCCGGGACCAACCGGCCTGGATCGTGGAGGCTCGCTCCTACCCGATTCTCAAACAGACCCAAGTCGCGATTGAATCGCTGATGCCGCCTAACCCCGAGCAATACCTCCCCGGTGGATTGAAGCCCGAGACCGCGCCCGAAGGGTCGCCCGAGACGCCCGGCGCGCAGCCCGGGACCGCACCGGCGCCCCCGCCACCCGATCAGCGCTCGGAAGCCGCCAAGCCGACCGAGCTCGCTGCCAGAGCGCCGCTGGGGGCACGGGATTGAAGCGCAGTACGAGGCACCCCTTTATAAGGAGGCGAGGACGCGCGTGACCGAGCAGTTTGACCCAAAAAATCAGGCCCTGAGCTGGCTCGACGAGGACCGGCTGCACGAGGAGTGTGGCGTGTTCGGCATCTTTGGCCATCCGGATGCCGCCGCACTGACCGCGCTCGGACTGCACGCGCTGCAACACCGTGGCCAGGAAGCCGCAGGCATCGTCAGCTTCGACGGCAGTCATTTCCACACCGAGCGCCGGGTCGGGCTCGTCGGCGATCATTTCACGAGCAGCCAGGTGATCGAGCGGCTAAAGGGCGACACGGCCATCGGCCATGTGCGCTACTCGACCTGCGGCGATCCTATTCTGCGCAATGTGCAGCCACTCTTCGTCGACCTCGACTCCGGCGGCTTTGCGCTTGCCCATAACGGCAATCTTACCAACGCGCTGACCTTGCGCAACTGGTTGATCAAGAAAGGCGCCATCTGCCAATCCACCACCGATACGGAAGTGATTCTGCATCTTGTCGCCCGCAGCGAGAAACGCCTGTTCGTCGAACAGTTCATCGAGGCGCTGTTGCAGGTGGAAGGCGCCTACGCCCTGGTCGGCCTGACCAACAAAAAGCTCGTCGGCGCACGTGATCCTTTCGGCATCAGGCCGCTCGTTCTCGGCAAGCTCTCCGAGGCTTGGGTGCTCGCCTCGGAGACCTGTGCTCTCGATATCATCGGCGCCGATTTCGTGCGTGAAGTCGAGAATGGCGAGGTGGTGGTGATCACGCGCGACAGGTTAGAGAGTCACCGCTTCGTGCCGAAATTCCCGGCTCGCCTCTGCATCTTCGAATATATCTATTTCGCCCGTCCCGACTCCATTGTCGGCGGCCGCTCCGTCTACGAGGTACGGAAGGAGATGGGGCGTCAATTGGCGCTCGAGGCTCCGGCCAGCGCAGAAGTCGTCATCCCCATTCCCGATTCCGGCGTGCCCGCGGCGATCGGCTATTCGCAAGGATCCGGCATCCCCTTTGAGTTCGGCATCATCCGCAACCACTATGTCGGCCGCACCTTCATCGAGCCTGAGCAGCGCATCCGTCAGCTCGGCGTGAAGCTCAAACACAGCGCCAATGAGGCGCAAGTTCGGGACAAGCGCATCGTGCTGATCGACGACAGCGTGGTCCGGGGCACGACCTCGGTGAAAATTGTGCAGATGATGCGCGAGGCCGGCGCCAAGGAAGTGCACATGCGCATCTCGAGCCCGCCGATCACCCATCCCGACTTCTACGGCATCGACACGCCGGACCAGGAGAAGCTGCTGGCCGCCACCAAGAACCTCCAGGAGATGCGGGCCTATATGGGCGCCGACTCCCTCGAGTTCCTTTCGGTCGACGGCATCTACAAGGCGATGGGCTATGAGGGCCGCGATCCGGCCCACCCGCAATTCACCGACCATTGCTTCACCGGCGAATATCCAACGAGGCTGCGCGACCGCGAAGGACCGCCGCAGCAGAAGCAGCTCTCCTTCCTCGCCGAGGTCGGTTGAGCGAACTGAAACTCAAGGACCGCATCGCGCTGATCACCGGCGCCTCGCGCGGGCTGGGCCGTGCCGTGGCCCTTCGCTTCGCGCGCGAAGGGGCGCATGTGGTGCTACTCGCCCGGAACCTCAGCGCGCTCGGGCAAGTCGATGACGAGATTCGCGCAATAGGCGGCAAAGCCAGCCTCCTGCCCCTCGACCTTGCCGACGGGCAAGCCATCGATGCCCTCGGGCCCTCGCTCTATGAGCGCTTTGGCAGGCTCGACGTGTTGGTCGGAAACGCGGCCATTCTCGGCACCCTCTCGCCCCTTCCCCACATCCCATCGGCCCATTGGGAGCGCGTGTTCGCCATCAATGTGACCGCCAACTGGCGGCTCATTCGCACGCTCGATCCGCTCTTGCGCCGCTCCGGTGCGGCTCACGTGATTTTCGTCACGTCGGGCGTGGCCCGCTCCTGCCGCCCTTATTGGGCCCCCTACTCCGTCTCCAAGGCGGCGCTCGAGGCGCTGGCCAAAACCTATGCCAATGAGACCGCGTCGACGTCGATCAAAGTGAACCTCGTCGATCCCGGCGCCATGGCCACGCGCATGCGTGCCGAAGCCTATCCGGGCGAGGACCGGGCGACGCTTCCCCCGCCCGACGCGGTGACTGGAATTTTTGTGAGCTTGGTCACGACCGAGAACGAGGCCACCGGCCAGATCTTCACGCCCGAGCCCTAAGGCCCCAGCGGGACAGTGGGGCTCGCTCGCGCCGCAGAAATTTCAGCGAGAGCTTCCAGAGCACCTTCCGTGCCGATTGACTCGGCGAGACCACCGAGGGGCGTCAGATAAACGCCAAAACTAATTGGCTGACGTAGGATATGATGCCTTTTGATCGGAAAACGCTCTAGGCTACCGCGCGCTTGCGCGAGCGGACCATCGACTTGATGCGTGCGCGTGAGGCGCCGGACATCTCGCCGATCTTGCGGTCCTGCGTTTCGATGAAGGTGCGCGCGGGTTCGTCGCCATCAAGTCCACCGAGGTCGGTCGCGGGCACCTTGCGATTGGAGGTCTGCGTGCCGTCCTCATAAATAACGTCGAACAGCACGAAGCCACTGGCGACTTGTTGCTTTTTGCGGGCCATGTGCTTCCTCCAAACTTAACTATCTTGTGGAGTCTTCTCGGGCTCTAACTCGCCGGTTGCGTCGCCACGGGCGGCCTTGCGCTTGGCGGCCTCCTCTTCGCGACGTTGCAACTTCTCCTGCTTCTTTTTTTCTTTCGATCGGCTCCGATCGGTACGCTGCATGTTGTAATTGGGCTTGAAAGCCATCTCTCTTGTCCTTCGCTCTACTTCTGCGCGGGGCGGCGTGCCTTGGGACGGGCAACTGGCTTCGATGCTGCGGTCTCGCGGTCCGCAGCCTCCTTGGCCATACGCAGCTCACGGAGCCGCGCCGTCTTCTCCACCTGGGCGTCGTGCTCGCGCTCTTGGTCCAACTTGAAACTCGACTCGCGCTTCTTGGTCTGGCTGAGCATCGCTTCGGCGTTGCGCCTCGCGGCGCTGATGCGCGTGGGAAATTTGCTCATCTTGGCTCTCCTGAAAAGGACACGCGGGCCGTTCTCGTGCGGGCCAAGGATCCCCTGGCCTCAGGGAGTGCGTTCGCGCGCCGACCGCGCGACCGCCAAGTAGGCTTAGCTGCAGCCGCGTCAGCCTTGCGTTCCGGCCGCCACGCAGGCCTAGCTGCAGCCGCGTCAGCCTGATGTTCCGGCCGCCACGCAGGCTTGGCTGTCGCCGCGCCAACCTTACGTTCCGGCCGACGCTCATTAGACACCGATTCGGCCTGCGCCAACCGATGGCTCGCAGCCAACACCGGCGAGCGCGTCAGCCTTTCGACGGCCTTGAGAAGTGACCGCTCGCTCGGATCGCAGAACGACAAGGCCATGCCTCCGGCACCGGCCCTGGCCGTGCGGCCGATGCGATGCACGTAGCTTTCAGGCTCGTGCGGCAGCTCGTAATTGATGACATGCGAAATGGAGGACACATCGATCCCCCGCGCGGCGATATCGGTGGCGACGAGAACGCGGATCTGCCCGCTCCGGAACGCTTCAAGCGCACGCACCCGAGCATTTTGCGCCTTGTTGCCGTGCAGCGCGTCTGCCGACACGCCGGCCTGCCTCAGAAATTTGCACACCCGGTCGGCATTACGCTTGGTGCGGGTGAAGACCAGCACGCGATCCATGGCGGGATCTGCGAGTAGCTCGGTCAGCAGCTTGCTCTTTACCTGCGCCGGGACGAAATAGACACGCTGATCGATACGATCGACGGTGACGCTCGCCGGAGACACGTCGATGCGAACGGGCGAGCGGAGGATCTCCGCGGCTAGCTTAGCGATGTCCGGCGGCATGGTGGCCGAGAACAGAAGCGTCTGCCGTTCCTTGCGGCAGGCGGCGACGATCTTCCGCACATCGCGGATGAAACCCATGTCCAGCATGCGGTCGGCCTCGTCGAGAACGAGGATCGAAACTTGGTCGAAGTTAACGTGGTGCTGGCCGTAGAGGTCGAGCAGACGCCCCGGCGTCGCGATCAGGATGTCAACGCCTTTGGTCAGCGCCTTCACCTGCAGGCCCTGCCCCACGCCCCCGAAAACGACGGCCGACCGCAAGGCCAGGCCGCGTCCATAGGCGCGAAACCGCTCTTCGATTTGAAGGGCGAGCTCGCGCGTCGGCGCAAGAATCAGTGCATGCGGACGCCCCGGCGAGCGCTGCAAGCGCTGGACCGATAGACGGTGCAGGATGGGCAGTGCAAAGGCCGCGGTCTTGCCCGTGCCCGTCTGGGCGATACCGAGCAAGTCCCCGCCTTCGATGAGGAGAGGAATGGCCTGCGCCTGAATCGGCGTCGGCTTGAGGTAGTTTTCGTTCTTGAGCGCAAGGCGCAAGGGCTCGGCGAGGCCGAGGCCGTCGAAAGAAGCAAGTGTCACTAAAAATATCCTTGTGGGCCGCGAACGCCGTTCATATCTGACGCGGTCGTGGTTGGCCTTTGCGCCGAGTCCCACGCGCTACCTGGGGTCAGACGATGATTGAGAAATTGTCTCGGGATGAAACGCCGCAAATCTGGCGGCAGCTTCGCGCGATCGCGAGCAATTAGATGTGGCGAACATGGCGGTGAGCCGGCGCTATGTCAAGGGCGGATCGCGAAAACGGTTTACAATCCGTGCCCTTCACCCCTCCGTCGTCAACACCATTCCGTCATAGGCGGGCTCGACTCCGTCGGGCAACGCGCGGGTCAATGCCTCGTAGTCGAGGTCGACATGCATATGCGTAAGTACGGCACGCTTCGGCTTGAGCCGCGCAATCCAGGCGAGGGCCTCGTCGACGCTGAAATGGCTCGGATGCCGCGTGTAACGGAGCGCATCGATGATCCATACATCGAGGTCCTGCAGCAGCTTTAGCGATTCGTCCGGTAGGTCGCTCACGTCGGGCGAATAGGCGATGCCGCCGAAGCGGAAGCCGAGCGTCTCTCCGGCGCCGTGACGCTGCCGGAATGGCAGGGCCTCGATGGCCCCCCCTGCCCCCAGAATCTTGACCAGCTCGCCTGGTGTCAAATCGCGGCTGTCGAGGATCGGCGGATACTCGTTCCCCGGCGGGGTATCAAAGCAGTAGGCGAAGCGCTGCTTGAGCAAGCGCCCCGTCGCCTCGTCGTGATAGACGGCGACGCGGCGGTGCCCGTTATAGGACACCATGCGTAAATCATCGATGCCGTGGCAATGATCGGCATGATCGTGGGTGTAGAGCACGCCGTCGAGCCACCCCACCGTCACGTCGAGTAACTGCTCGCGGACGTCCGGCGAGGTGTCCACGAGCACATTGGTCGTGCCCTCCACGCCAGCCTTTTGCACGAGCATGGAGCAGCGGCGCCGCCGGTTCTTCGAATTGGATGGATCGCACGCCCCCCAAAAATTCCCAATGCGGGGAACGCCGCCAGACGTGCCGCAGCCGAGGATGGTGAGCGTGAGGGTCATGGGGCGCCGGACCCAGCCGCAAGCGCCGAGGCTGGCACTTTCTTGAACAGGCGGGCGAAATTCGCGGTGGTGACACGGGCGATCTCCGCTTCGCTCACGCCGCGGATGCTCGCGAGGCGGGCTGCCGTATGCACGACATTGGCGGGCTCGTTGGTGCGCCCCCGCAAAGGCTCCGGCGCGAGATATGGCGCGTCGGTCTCGACCAGCAGCCGGTCGAGCGGCACCGCGTTGGCGATGTCACGCAGCGCGCCGGAATTCTTGAAGGTGAGCACGCCGGAGAAGGAAATGGTGCCACCGAGGGCCATGCCCCTTCGCGCCAGCTCGGGTCCGCCGGTGAAGCAATGCAGCACGAACGGAAAGGCGCCCTTCGTTGTCTCCTCTTCGAGGATGCGAGCCACGTCTTCGTCGGCATCGCGGGCATGGATGACGAGCGGCAGACCCGTCTGCCGCGCCGCGGCGATATGAGTGCGAAAGCCGCGCTCCTGATCCTCGCGCGGGCTGTTGTCGTAGTGATAGTCGAGCCCCGCCTCGCCAATCGCGACCACCTTCGGATGGCGCGCGAGGCTCAGGATCTCGTCGAGCGTAACGTCCCTCTCCTCCGCCGCATGGTGCGGATGGGTGCCGATCGAGCAAAACACATTGTCATGACCTTCGACGATCTCGAGGAGCTCATCGAAGCGCCGAACCCGCGTCGAGATCGTCACCATCAGGCCTATGCCCGCCGCGCGAGCACGAGCAAGCACGGCGTCGCGCTCAGCCTTGAGCTCGAGAAAATCGAGATGGCAGTGACTGTCGATCAGCATCACAGCGCGGGCGTCTCGGGCGCGGGTGCCTCGGACGTCTCCGCCGCGACATAGCGTGGAAACACCGCTTGCGGCGGCGGCAGCTCGGTTCCGGCCGCGAGTCTCCCGGCAGCCCCAAGCCTGGAGAAATCGCGCGCATCCCGCCTCACGCCGAGCTGATCGAGCAGCCGGCCTGCGCTCTCCGGCATGATTGGCTGCACCAGAATCGCGATCTGGCGCAGCACTTCGGCCGTCACGTAGAGAATGGTCGCCATGCGCGGGGGATTGGTCTTCTTGTGCGCCCAAGGCTCCTCGCCCGCGAAATAGCGATTGGCCTCGGCGATCAGCGCCCAGACGATCTCAATCGCCCGATGAATGGCAAAGTCGTCGATGGCGTGCTCGACCCGCGCCAAAGCCGCATCGGCCGCCGCCAGGATCGTCTCATCCGCTTGCGTGAATCTATCCGGCGCGGGTATCACACCCCCGCAATTCTTGGCGATCATCGACAGCGAGCGTTGGGCGAGATTGCCGAGGTCGTTGGCAAGATCGGCGTTGATGCGCTGCACGATGCCGTCGCGGCTGTAGTTCCCGTCCTGGCCGAACGGCACCTCGCGCAAGAGGAAGTAGCGTAACGGATCGACGCCATAGTCGCCGACGAGCACGAAGGGATCGACGACATTGCCGACCGACTTCGACATCTTCTCCCCGCGATTGTAGAGGAAGCCGTGACCGAACACGCGCTTCGGCAGCGCGGCGCCGGCCGACATCAGGAATGCGGGCCAATATACCGCGTGAAAGCGAACGATGTCCTTACCGATGATGTGCAGGTCGGCCGGCCAGTAGCGCTTGAACTTCGGCGCCTCGACGTCGGGGAAGCCGACGCCGGTCAGATAATTGGTCAGCGCATCCACCCACACATACATGATGTGCTTCGGGTCACCCGGCACGGGGATCCCCCAATCGAAGGTGGTGCGCGAGACCGAGAGGTCCTGCAGGCCCCCGCGCACGAAGCTTTTCACCTCGTTCGCCCGCGTCTCCGGCCCGATGAAATCGGGGTGGGTGTCGTAATGCTCGAGCAGCTTGTCCTGATAGGCCGAGAGCCGGAAGAAATAGCTCTCCTCCTCCACCCACTCGACCGGCGTTCCCTGCGGCGAGAGCTTCTGCCCGTCCGAGGCCTCCTTCAGCTCGCTCTCGTCGTAATAGGCTTCGTCGCGCACCGAGTACCAGCCGGCATAGGTCGACAGATAGATGTCGCCATTGGCTTGCATGCGGCGCCAGATCTCGGTGCAGGCGAGCCTGTGGCGCTCCTCCCGCGTGGAGATGAAATCGTCGTTGGAGCAATCGAGCGCCGCGACCATGTCGCGGAAGCGGGGCGTGTTGCGGTCGGCAAGCTCGGCCGGCGTGATACCCTGCTTGCGCGCCGTCTGCAGCATCTTGACGCCGTGCTCGTCGGTGCCGGTGAGGAAGAACACGTCTCGCCCTTGCAGCCGGCGGAAGCGCGCCAGCGCATCGGTGGCCACGGCCTCATAGGCATGGCCGATATGGGGCACATCGTTCGGGTAAGAGATGGCAGTGGTGATGTAATAGGGCCGCGTCTCTGCCATGGCGCTGAGGAATAGCCTTGCCCGTGCGCCCCGGCAAGCGCCTCCCGTGATCTTGCCTAAACCGGGTTTTCGCGCGCGACCTTCTGCAATCGGTAGAAGGCTTCCAGCAGGAGCAGACTGCGATCGAGGTTGAGACTTGCGGCGTCCGCCTTGGCACGGCCGATCGCGTCCCACACCTCCACCCATTGGGGCAGGTTCACGCGGGCGAGCAATCGGCGCTGAAGGTCCCGCTCGTCGCTGCTGAGGTCCTCTCCGGTGGCAGCCGCGCGGATCAACCGCTCCAACAGCCCAAGTAGCAGCGAGAGGAAAAGGTCCAGCCTCTCGCTATCGGCGGCGCCGCCAAGCCGCTCGACCAGCCGATGCAGGCGCGGTCCGTCGAGCTCTGGCAGCCTGCCCAGTACGGCGAGGAGATCGCGGTAAAGCCCAATGCCCTCGCCGGTGGCAAGCTCAAGCGCGCGCCGTACGCTGCCTTGGCTCAAAGCGAGCGCGGTCGCCAGCGTCTCCGCATCGACCTCGTGACCGTCTCTGGCGAGCGCGGCGCGCGCCGCCTCCTCGAGATCATTGGCATGCAAAGCCGTCACACGAAGCGTCCGGCAGCGGGAGCGGATGGTGACTGGAATCCGCCCTTCCGCCGTCGCCACCAAGAGAAATAGCGTCCGTAGCGGGGGCTCTTCGAGCGCCTTCAGGAGCGCGTTGGCGGCATTCTGGTTCAACTCATCGGCGCGATCGACGATGACGACGCGCCACCCCGCCTCGCCCGCGCTGTGGCCGAGAAAGCTGCGCAAGCGGCGAACCTCGTCGACCCCGATCCATTGCGAATAGCGCTTGGTCTTCTCGATCCAGGAGCGTCTCAGCAGCATGAGGTTGGGATGGGAGAGC
>Ga0315287_10000451_pt1 | contig 35873 bp, 15 predicted proteins | sample YL17G11_0_MG_FD_205037 | JGI IMG/M metagenome (GOLD analysis project Ga0315287, IMG submission 205037) | Sediment microbial communities from Yellowstone Lake, YNP, Wyoming, USA - YL17G11_0 | ecosystem: Environmental > Aquatic > Freshwater > Lake > Sediment | place: USA: Wyoming | collected...
GAGAGAGAGAGAGAGAGAGGAGGGAGGGAGAGGAAGAGGGTTGAGTTTTTTTTTTTTCTCTTGGTCTCTCTCTCTCTCTAGGAGCAAACGACGAAGAGCAAGGTGAAAAAAAAAACGTAGTGAATCATCCGTACCGACGCCGGGGTCGCGGAGAGGAGGAGCGCGAAGACCAACAGCAGTGGCATCGCCTTTGTCAGAGCGGCCTTCGTGGTCCCCTCGATGCGCCAGTGCATCGATCGCGAGCTTTCAAGGCGCCGTCGCCTTGGCCAAACAGCGGAAGAAGCTGCGTCGTCGACCATCGAAGTCGCGTCGGCAAAGATTTCAAAATCTCGATGCAAAAACCCCTCGCGCAGCCTGCGACGAGAAGGGCGCTCTGTCTCTCCTCTCGAAGAGACCCAAGCGCGAGGCACGCCTGATGTGCTGGGAGGTCGATATCAAAGGAAGCGGCAGAAGGAAAAGCGTCGCCAACGCAAACCAGTGGAGAGCGTGTGCGAGGGCGAGGCTCTCTTGGTCGCCTCGACAGGAAAGGAAAAAAAGAAGAATGACGTTTTCGTCTCCACTCTCTCCGCCCTGAAATCGAGAGGGCTTCTGAAATCAAACCCCCCCAGAGGAAAAAATAAAAAATTACACGCTCTTCCCCCTCTCTCCCCCATCGCCTCTCTCTAGAGTTCCGTCGCATCGTGCTTGGCCGCAGAAGAAGAAGAAGAAGAAGAAGAAGAAGAAGAAGAAGAAGCGGAGGAGGAGGAAAGAAGGTGCTCCCCTCGGTCGTGGTCGCGACCGCACCCGCACCCGCCCTCCCTCTTCTTCTCTCCCCCCTCCTCCTCCTCCTCCGCCCCTCCTCCCCCTCCGCCGCTGCCTCCTTTCTCCCTCGCCAGCTCCTCCTCGGCCTCCAGCGTCGCCCTCCTCGCCTCATCGTCGTACCGGACCCACTCGGGCGCGATCCTCCTCGCGGCCTCGAGCTTCGGCTCCTTCGTCATCGGGTTGTTGCAGAGGTCGATCGTCTTGGCCGCGGCCTTCGTCGAGGCCTCGCTCGAGCACCACGTCTCGCACCAGAGCCACTCCGCCGGCAGCGAGAAGATCGGCACCTGGTGCTGCGCGTAGTTGGGGAGGTCCTGGTCCAAGTTCGCGAGCGAGTTGGGGTCGCGGGACAGCTGGTCGTAGATGACCCGGAGCCTGTCGCCCGCGGCGGTCTCTCGGAACCGCTCGAGGTCGACGACGTAGAGCGCCGAGATGTGGTAGGGCCTGCCGCGCAGGTGCCCCGCCCAGAAGCCCTGCTTCCAGAACCGGAAGCCGTCCATGGCCGCGTTGCCGTCGCAGAGCGGGGCGTAGGCCAGGGGGGCCCCCTTCAGGTCCGTGTCCCAGAGCTCCGCGAAGTCGGCGCGGACGATCTGGTCCGAGTCGGCAAAGATCACCTTTTTGAGGCTCAGCGGGAACAGGACGTCGAGGAAGAGGATCTTGTAGCCCCAGATCACGCGCTGCTTCTCGGACTGCGCCCGCAGCCAGTGCGGCCACCTGTACGTCACGAACTGGTACTCGAAGCCCCACTTCTCGGCGATCTTGGGCAGGACGGCCCTGGCCGAGGGGCTCATGTAGTTTTTGATGAACCAGAACTTGACGCGCCGCTTCGAGTTCGCCAGCACGGAGGCGATCATGATCTTCTGGAGGCGCTCGTACATGTGGCCCGACGCGACGGTGAAGACGTGGACGCAGTTCGGGTCGTCCTCGGGGGAGAGCGAGAAGTCTCCGATGCGCTGGTGGAGCTGCTTGGTGTCGTTGCTGCTGCTGCTTTCCGAGGAGGAGGGGGAGGGGCTGGAGCTGCTCTTTTTCGGGAGCAGCGACGAGAGGCCCGGCCAGCTGCCGCCGCCGCCTTTGCCGCCGCCTCCGCCCCCGCCGAGAGCGACGGGAGCGACCCCGACGTCGTCCGAGCCGAGCACGTCGGACCTCTCGAAGCCCTTCCTCTTGCGCAGGCGAAGGGAGACGTGGCGCCCGGAGAAGGAGTCGAGCGCGACGGTGACGCCCTTGTTGCCTCCTCCGGCTCCGCCGGCGGCGGGCGCTTCCTCCGCCCCCAAAACCCCGCCGAGCGCCCTCCCGTCCCCGGGCCCCGTCGAGGGGTCCACCTCGTACAGAGCGGAGGACCTTCCGGGGGCCAGGGCCAGCTTCCACAGCCGCGGGGACCGCGCCTGGAGCTGGAAGTACCCCAGGTTGGACATCACCAGCGTGTCGGCCGAGACGGCCGAGAACTCGGACGGCGGCAACGCTCCCTCTCCTCCCTCTCCGGCGGCAGTGGCGGCTCCCTCCCTCCGCCGCGTCAGCAGCTGCAGCTGCACCCCGCGCGGGGTGACGGCGTCCCTGGTCCTCGCGGCGATGTCGACGCACGAGCCGGTCAGCAGCAGGGCCTCGAGCTCGAAGTCGGCCGCGAGGCGGAGCGGGGAGTTGGTCGCCGTCGCTGCCGCCGCCGCCGCCGCCTCGGGGTCGGCCGGCCCGACCTCGGGCAACTGCGACAGAACGAGGTTGTCGAGGTCCGCGGCGGAGGGGCCCGCGTCTACGGCCTCGGCGAGCCACGCCTCGGGCACGACGAGATTCAGGGTGAGGATCTTCCCCGCGGGGAGGTCGTCGGCGACGGCGGAGGCCGGGAGCGGCTCGCCGAGAGGGAGCAAGGGCGACGAGAGAGAAAGCGAAGGCGGCGGCGGGTTCTTGCCGTCGCGGTCGTCTCCTTCGATCAGCTCCCTGAACCTCGGCAGCGCCGCGGCGTAGAAGGTCGTCAGCGGAAGGGAGGTCAGCTCCGGGGTCGGGTTGAGGAAGACCGTCATCCTCGCGGGGCGCAGGGACGCCCGCAGCGACAGCAGCAGCGGCGCGAGGCGCTGCGCGGCGGGCGACAGCGGGTCGACGACGGCGGTGATCGAGATCGGCGACGGCGACAACCTCATCTCGTTCGCCCCTTTCGACCGAGGAGAGGAAGAGGAAGCGGAGGAAGCGATCGCCGCGTCGAAGACGTGCTTGCTCCCCCGAGCCAGGGCTCCCTCGACGGCGTCGACGGCCATCGCGCCTCGGAGGCCCGCGGCCGCGACGGGGTTGGGCGGCGCCGCGAGGAGCTCGGCGGTGGCCGCGGCGACGGCGTCGGAGAGGAAGGAAGAGAGAGCGGCACCATCTTCCTTCTTCTTCGCGTCTCGCGACGGCGGCTTCAGCTCCCGAAGCGCCTCCGCGACAGCATCGGCGAGCTTTCCCGCGTCAGAGTGCGCCTCGATGAGGAAGAGGTCCTCTGCGACGATGGTAGAAGGGAAGGAGGAAGAGGAAGAAGAAGAAGAAGAAGAAGGTGCGCCGGCGTCGCTCTTTTTCGTCTTCAGCGTGCTCTTGCTCTTGCCGTCGCCGCCGTCGACCAAGACGCGCCCGTTCGTGACGACCGCCCGCTCCCCTCGCCTGAGCCCCAGAGCTCGAGTGCAGGCGCGCGAGTGCAGCAGCAGCTCGCGGTCGAGTTCTCCCCTGCCGGAAGGAGACAGCGACGAGGAAAGCTGCTTCGAGAGGGAGGGAGGGAGCGACGAGAGGGCTGCTTTCACAGGCGCTGCATTCTCGCCATCGGCGGCGGAAGCGGCAGCTTCCTCGCCCAGCAGCGAGTGCAGGAGCCGCGCCCTCTCCAGACCTCTCAGCTCGAGCTTGGAGGAGGCGAGCAGCAGGCGCGACAGGGCAGGAACCGGAGAGGAGCTCGGATGGGAGGCTGCGCCGCCGCAGTGGAGCAGGGCGACGCGGGACCGGGACGCGCGGGGCACCGGCGGCGGCGGCGGCGGCGCGGGGGGCGCCGCGCCAGGCTTCGCCTGCCTCCTCTCCCTCTCCGCCTCCCCTTCGGCCTCCGCTCCCTCGTCCCCCTCGCCCTCGAGGAGGTGCCTCAGTGCCTCCCGCGCGAGCCTGCGCCCTGCAGCCGTCGAGACGTCCGTCGCGACCCAGTGCGTGAAGAGGGCCGGGCGGCTGCTCGAGGAGAGGGAAGACGTCGAGGTCGAGGAGTAGCGCAGGGAGGAGAACGGCGCCGCCGCGGGCGACGCCGGGCCGGCGAGCCTCCGCTGCACCGGCGGAGGGAGGACGGGAGCAGCAGCGGCAGCGGAGGCAGGAGCAGAAGCAGCAACGGCATTCTTCCCCCTCCTATCCTTCTCCTTCTCCGAGGCCTCGGTGACGGTCAGGGCCCGGTCCGTCGCCCGCGGATTGGTCCTGGGCCTGGCCCCGGCAAGCGAAAGGATACGCCGCAGCAGCTCCGTCCCGTCTTCGTCGACAGAGCCTTCGTCGTCGTCGCCGTCGTCGTCGTCGTCTCCCTCGTCGTCATCGCCGTCGTCGTCGTCGTCGTCGTCTCCCTCGTCTCCTTCTTCCGGGTCCTTCAGCTGGCCGTAGAAGACCCAGGCCGTGACCTGCTGGATCTCGGCCTGGAGCGCGTAGGCGAGCAGCCTCGCCGCGTCGTCGGCCGACACCTCGGCGAACGAGGCCGCGCGGCCCTCGGGCGTCGCGAGCGTCGGCAGCGGCGCGCCGTTGAGCCAGCCGCGGGCGGTCGAAGAGAGAGAAGGCTCCTCTCGATCTGCCCCCGCCTCCGCCTCCGCTTCTGCCTCGCCTTCCTCGGCTGCAACGATGCCCGCGGCGAGCGCGCCGCGGGCGGCAGAGGCCAGCACCTCCGCGGCGGCGGCGTCGGAGGCGCTCCCGCCTTCCTCGAGCGCCGCGAGTGCCGCCGCGGCCGTCGCGTGGCCCGACCGCCGGCGCCTCGCCGCCGGGTCGGCCTCCCAGGCCGCGGCGACGGCCCTCTCGAAGTCGGGCCACGTGGGACGAGAGTAAGGGGCTTTGGAACCAGCCGAAGAGCCGAGGGGGCGGGGAGGCGGGGTCGCGAGGCGGGCGAGCGCGTCGAGGCCGAGGCTGCCGCCGCCGGCGCTGGCGGCGGCGACGCCCGACGAGGAGGAGGTCTTCTTCTTCTGCTTGACAGGGTGGCCCGAGAGGGCCGCGACGGCCCTCGCGATCCTCTCGCAGTCGCCGCACTCGGCGAACGAGGGGGCGGCGGCGGCGGGGGCGCCAGAGGAACTCCTCGCGCTCCTCGCGACCGCGGCGCGGGGCAGCAGCGCCAGCGCGACCCTCACGGGCCACCGCCGGCTGACCGCCGCCGCCGCCGCGGCCGCGAGCGTCAGCGCGCCGCGGTCGCACGGGTCGAGCGCCAGGACCAGCGTCAGGGCGTTCAGCCCCAGCTGCGGGAACTGCTGGCCGCCCCCCAGCATGCCCAGCATGCCTCCCGTGCCCCCCGCCAGCAGGCCGGCGGCGAGCGAGGAGGGGGCGCGGGAGTACTCCGAGTCGACCTCGAGGTCGTTGGCGAAGACGAGGCCGGGCGCCGCCGCCGCCCTCTCGGGTCTCGTCGCGCCCGCCTCGTCCTCCCCGCGCTCGTTGCCCCTCTTCTTCGTCTTCCTCTTCTTCTTCTCGGGGGTCGGCATCAGCGTCGCCAGCAGGTCCAGCCTCGTCGCCGAGGGGCCCCCCAGCACGGCCCCGGCGCCGTCGTCGAGCCCCACCGCGGACCGCGCGGCCAGCACCCTGAGCAAAAGGTCGCTGGCGCCGCCGCTCGACCCCTCCCCCGAGCCCGAGGCGGGCGGCGCGAGCAGCTCCGGCACGGCCTCGGCGAGCGCGTCCGCGAGGCGCAGCTCAGCCCTCACGGCGTCCAGGGCGTCGGCGAGCTCGAGCGGCGGGGGCGGCGGGACGGACCCCTTGTCCCCGCCGCCGGAGGAGGAGGCGGCAGCGGTGGCAGAAGAGGCCGAGTCGAAGAGGGCGAGGCCGTTGACCAGGAGCATGTTCGCCCCGGGCATGAAGACCCGGCTCGCGCCTCTCTCGCTCGCACCCCCGGTCCCGTCGCCGTCGATCGCCGCCGTCGACGCGGCTTCCCGCAGCTCCTGCGGCACCGTCACCCTCAGCAGCGACCGGGCCGAGGCCGGGAACGACGCGGCAACGCGCGCGAGCGCGCCCAGCGGGTCGGCGGGGTCCGCCGCGGCGCGCGCGGCCGCCTGCAGGTCGAGGTCGCGGAGGTCCCAGGCCTTGATGGTCGTGGCGCCGCTCGCCGCGGCCAGGGCGAGCGCGGCCTCGCGGGCCTCGGTCGCGGAGGGCGTGCCCGTGGAGAGGAGGCGCTCCTTGAGGGAAGCGAGGGCGGGAGCGGAGGGAGAGCCCAGGCGCGAGCCGAGCGTGGCAAAGTCGAGGCCCGCGACGACCGACGACGGGCCGTCCTTTTTCTTCTTGCTCGATTCCTTGTTCTCCTCTTTGTCTCTCTCATTTCCGTCCCCTTCCTTCTTGTCGTCGACGGCGAGGTACTCGGTGGACTTCAGGGCAAACTCGGCGCCGAAGCCGGCGAGCGGGACGCGCCCCCCGGCCCCGAGAGAGAGGCAGCCGTTTTGGAAGAGGTGCTGCTGCTGCCGAGAAGAAGAAGAGTTGGAAGACGAAGAAGAAGAAGAGGAAGAAGAGGAAGAGGAACGAGGAGAGGGAGAGAACGCGCACGAGGGCGACGGGAGCGCGGGCCTCCAGGCGTACACCAGCCTGCTCTTCGAGCTCCCGTCTCGGGCCGCCCGGGCCAGCAGCGAGTGCATCGAGGGGAAGCACGGGGAGCCCGGGGCGGCGTAGAGGACGGCGGTCGTCGTTGGGCGGCGGTCGTCGTCGTTTCCTCCTTGCTCTTCTTCGTCGTCGTCGTTTTCTCCTCCCTCTCCAGCAGCAGAACGAGAAGGGTAGATGTGGTCAAAGTCGTAGATCTCCGGGGAAGGAGAGACCCCGGCGTCGCCGTCCTTTGCCGAAGAAGAAGAAGAGGCCGAGAGCGCCTCGCGCAGAGCGGACGCGAGGGAGGACTCGTCCGCCGCCGTCGTGACCCCCCTCGCTCCCCCTCCGACGCGGGCGACGCAGCACGAGGAAGGAGAAGAAGAAGAAGAGGAATCAGAAGAGGAATCGGAAGAAGAAGAAGCGCTATCCACGCCGTCCTCCTCCATGATCGACCTCGTGAGCTCGACGCGCGCCGCGTACTGCCTCGCCGCGAGCGAGAGGGCAAAGGGCCGGAGCAGGGACGAAGAAGGAGAGGCAGAGGCAGAAGGAGAGGACAGGGCGCGGGCCGCGGCGCCGAGGAGCGCCGCCCAGCACGAAGCGGAGGAAGGAGCAACGTCCTCTTCTTCTTCTTTTTTACTGCTGCTGCTGGAACCGAGGGGATTTGGAGACCACTCGCGCTCTGCGAAGCGCCAGAGGGCCGCGGGGGACTCCTCGGCCTGGGGTCGTTGAGAGTGAGAGAAGTGAGAGAAGTGAGAGAGAGGTTTTTGAGTGAGCTGGTTGCGCTCTCCGTCCAATCGATCCGACCGATCGATGGCATTGCCTCTTCGCGTCGACGCTCTTCAACTACTGTTCGTGATTCCGATCCCTTGGTCGCACCAAGAACTCGACCGCTTCCAGCACCAGGGGCGCGGCCTCCCACTTCGCGTGGAGGGAGACCGACGCGGCGGCGGAAGAGGTCTTCGACGGTGACGACGACGAGATCGCCGCAGATGCGTCCTCGCTCGTTTTGAGCAGCAGCAAGAGCACCAGGAGCGTCGCCGTTGCTGCTGCTACAGCTCTCGCTGCTGCGGCACGCGATTTCAATCGCCATGCCAGAAGAAGAGGGGGACGTGACGGAGCCATCGCGCGCTTTCCTTTTCCCCCGGCTCAACGGGAAACCGAGAAAGAGCTCCAAGAAGGGAGGGAAACAAGATCGAAGAAATGAACAAAAATCAAAACACTTCTAGCCTTTTTTCCCTCTGAAAAGGAAAAGAGCTTCAGTGCTCTCTCCCCCTAAAACTATGGCCCCGCCGGACAAGGACGGCAATCCCCCGGCCGCAGCCCTATCCGTCTTGGACCTGCTCGCGGCGCTGAAGCGCCGGGCGTGGACCGAGGCCGTCGACGCCGCGGCGACAATGGTTGCGTCGTCGTCGTCATCGTCATACCCGGGGGCGGCGACGATGGCATCGTCTTCTTCCGGCAGCGGCTGCCATTCCGCCTCCGTTGTGTCTCTGTTTGCCCCGCGCTTCGCCAGGGCGGCCCTCCGCGGAGAGCTTCCCGTGCCAGGGTGAGTGGAATGGGGAGATGACTCTGCAGATAAGGAAAATTCAAGGTTTGCATCGATCGAAGTCTCACAGACTGACCCCCCGGCCTCTAAAAAAAATCATCAACAGCCTCGACCTCCTCGCGGCGATGCCCTCTGCGGCCCTCGCCTCTCGCTACGAGGCGCTCTTCAGGGGAGGTTCTCTCTCTGAGCTTGCGCTGTCGGTGAAAAAGCAAGAAAAAGAGGACGCGGAAGAAGAAGCAAAAGAAGAAGAAGCAAAAGGAGAAGAAGAAGAGGGCCTCGGCGTCGAAGAAGAACAAGACGACCGCAGGGCGCGACGGGCAGAGGCCTCCCGCAGGCGCTTCGAGTCCGCCCGCGGTCCTCTGGCAAAGGCCGCAGCGGCGATCGCAGAGCTTCGAAGAGCGGTAGAAGAAGGGAAGAAGAAGAAGAAGACGGAGAAGAAAGAGGAAGCAGAAGAAAGCGGACTCTTCTTCTGCGCGGCAGGCGAAGGTGAAAGCAGGGGAGGCGACGCCGCGAGCGCCGTCGCGGGCGAGCTCGCCACGCTCCTCTCCGCCGCCTATGCCGCCTCTGCTTCTTCTTCCTCCTCCTCCTCCTCCTCTCCTTCTTCCTCTTCGGAGAGGAGTCACCGGCCCCTCCTCCTTCTTCGTCTGCTCCCGCCCCTGCCCCTCGTGGCCGAGCTCGTCCTCCCCTGGGCCCCTCCGGAGGTAGCGGTGTCGATCGCGCTCAACGCCGACGGCGGGGCCCTGGCCGTCATCGCGTCGGCGCTCGCGAGAGCCGCCTCTTCTTCGAGTCCGAGTCCGAGCTCGGCGACGTCGCCGCCGCCTCCCTCCGCCGCTTCACCAGCGGCCGCAGCAGCCCTGAAAGGCATCGCCGCCGCTTCTCCCTCGGCCGCGGACGCCGTCCTCGAGGCCTGTCTGTCCGTCAGGGCGTGCCCCGTGGCCTCCGGAGCCCTCGAGATCGCCGCCGCGGCGGGAGGAGGGGCGAGGGCGGCGGCGCTCGCGCGTGCGGCGACAGTCCGGGCCGCGGCCTTCGCCTCCGACGACGGCGGACCCGGAGGCCTTCCCTCCCCGGCAGCCGCCTGGCTCGCCGCGGCCCTCTCCGCCAAGACCGCGGAGTCGGACGCGTTTATCGCGGCCCTGGAAGCGGACGCGCTCTCTCGAGGAGGAAGGAGGGGAGGAGGAGGCCGGGGCCGGAACGAGAGACCCTGGAGCCGCGACGACAGCGACGGGGTCGCCGCCTCGGCGAGGCTGCTGGCCGCGGGGGCCCCGCCATCCAGGGCCGCGGCCTCGGCCTGGGCTCGGAGACTCGCGGGGCTTCCCTTCGAGCTTCCCCTGGGGGCCCCCACGCGCCTGGCCGCTGCGGCGATGCTGCTGCTGGCCTCCCCGGCCCTCGAGGCGAAAGCGCGCTCGGCGGCCTTTGCACGGATCCTCTCGATGGGAAATGACGGCGGCGACGACTCTTCTCCTTCCTCTTGCTCCTCTTCGGCGGCGGCGGCAGCGGCGGCGGCCTCCTCGACGTGGCTCTCTGTGCTCCTTCTGGCCCGCGCGTGGGGTCCCCTGGCAGATGGCCTCCGCAGGAGGGCGCTGGGGTCGTCCGCGGTGCGCTTCTCGGACGCGGCGCTCGCGGCCGCCGCGGCGGACGCCGCGGCGGCAATGAGTGCGAGGAAAAAGAACGGAGACCTCTCTTCTTCTGTTGCTTCTTCCTCCTCTCCACTCGCCGTGGCGGCAGAGGCCGCATCGCGGGTGCCGCCGACCCGTGGGCTCGCCGCCCCATCGACTATGGCGTCCCTGCTGTTCCCGGGAAGCGACGACTCGCTGGCGGCGGACGCCGTCGCCATCTCGATCAACGCTCTCGCTTCTTCCTCTTCCGCGACGGCGACGACGACGGCGACGACGGCGGCGACTGCGGCTGAGAAAGCGGCAAAAGAAAAACTGTTGTCCTCCCTCGCCGAGAGCGTCGCGAGGCACGTTTCCTGCGCGGGGGCTCCTCTGCACCCTTCGCTCGTCGCCCTGGTCGAGGCGGCGGCGGCGGCGGGGCTGGGAATGCCGAATTTGAGGAAATGCGTCTCCGGCAGCGCCGTCGCCGCGGCGCTTCGGGCTGCCGCCGGGGGAGAGGGATCCGCACCGGGAGCTGGAGCCGCGGTTCTCGCCTCCTATCACTCCCTCCTCACAAGCGCAGCGTCCCCTTCGTGGCCCTCGCCCGCCGAGGAGCTTCCCCTGCTTCGCCTGGCCCCCGCCGTGGCGAACAGAGGAAGTCGTGGCGGCGGTGACGGAGGAAACAGAGAGGAGGAGGGCGGCGGCGGCGCGTTTGGGAGAGTCAGGGCGCGGTGGCTCTCCCTCGCCGACGCCGTCTCTCCGGGGGCGATGCCTGCCTGTCTCGGTATCAGCGACAGGGAGTTTCCCGCGGTCACTCCTGCGTTTTCTCTCTCGTTCCCGGAGGGATTCGGCGAAGGAGAAGGAGAAGGAGAAAGCGGCCCCGCGCTCGCCACCGCGCGGCTCTGCGCCGCCGCGGCAGAGGTTGCCACCGCCGCCGCCGCTTCCAACGCCGAAGAGGACGATGACGGCGATGGTTCTCCTTCTTCTTCTCCGCTCGCTGCAGCCAGCCTCCGTCTTCTCTCGGCGGTCGACGCAGCCTCGCGCTGCCTCCTCGCCCGCCGCGACTGCCCCGCAGCGGTCTCGGAGGCGCTCGCTCTGGTTTGCGGCGGTGGGAGCGGCAACTCTTCTTCTTCCCTGCCCCCGGCGCTCGCGCGCGCGGCCCGGGCGAGGGTCCTCCGCGCGTGCGGGTGCGCTCTCCCCGCGAGTCCCGCCGGGGGCGCCCACAAGCGCAAGCGCGGCGGCGGGAGAGACGGAGGAGACTCCTCCGGCTCTTCTTCCCTCCTCGACGCGGCCGCCGCCGACGCCGCAGCGCTCGCGGCCGCGCCGCTGCTCGCCTTCGCCCCTTCGCCCCGCGTCTGGGAGTCGCCCGTGGCCGCCGAGGCCTGCCTGTCCGCCGCCGTCGCGGTGCTCTCGGACGCGCGGCACGCGATGAGGACAATGGCCTCGGCGTTGAGGAAAGGGGGGAGCGAGAGAGAGGAAAGGCGGCAGCAGCAGCAGCAGCAGCAGCAGCAGCAACTGCGAGGCGGTGCCTCCTCCTCCTCTCGCTCCCTTGCTCCTCGAAACGCCTCGACTCCTCCTTCCCGCCCCTCGCCGGCCTCTTTCATCCCCTCCAGAGGCACGCCGCTCGACGCAGCCCTCGCATCCGTGGACGGCGCGGCCCTGGTTGCCCTGGGAGAGGCGCTGGCGGTGGTTTTGCGGAGAGCAGCGGAAGAGGAGGAAGGAGAAGAAGAAGACCCCGCCGACAGCGACGACGACGACGGCGACGACGGCCTCAGCGCCTCCGGTTCCTGCTGCCCCGTCGCCGCTTCCCTCTGCCTCGCGATCCACGCCATCACGCTCGACTCCCCGCACGCCCCGAGACTCGCGGCCAAGCTCGGAGGCTGGAGCGCGCCCGTGGCCAGGCTCCTCGTCGCCGCCGTGCCCTCCCTGCACGTTGCCGCCGACTTTGCCGGGCAGCTCGCTCTGGCTCCAAAGACGGGAGGCGTCGGCGGGGCTCTGTCGACCGAGCTTGCCGCCCGGTGGCCGACCCCGGCGACGCTGGCGGGTTGCCTTGCGGCGCTGGCGAGGGGCCGGGCTGCGGCGGACGCCGGGGACGCGGAGGCGGTGGCGGCGGTGCTGGCAGGCGCCGGGAAGGCCGCGGCGGTGCTTCCGGGGCTCGCCGGCGGGGTCGCGGCACTCGCGCAGGCCGCTGCGAACGCCGCAAACGCCGGCGCCGCGGCTGCTGACGGGGGACGATTCAATCGTGACGACAAAGACGGAGGCGGTGACAACGGCGATGAGCGACAGAGGCTCTCTGGAGCCGCCGAGCGAGCCCTGGCGGATCTCGCCACGGCGAGGCTAGGGCACGGAGTGTTGCCGATGGCGCGGGCGGCGAAAACGTAGATGGTAGTTGTAATTTTTTTGCACTCAGAACTCTGCGATAGAAAATATCTCAATGGAGCATTCTTTTCGTTGTCGCTTTTTTGTTTGTTTTTTGGCAGAATGAGGGGGGCGGAATTTTTTAAGGCGGCGCGTTCGTAAGTAAAAAAAAGAGAAACTCTAAACTTCTCCCCTTCAAATGCTTTTCCTCTTTTTCGTTGTCGTCGACGCCGACTTTTCCTTCTTCTTCTCCTCTCCTCCTCCTCCTCCGTCGCCTTTCGACAGAGGCGGCGACCACGACGCCGCCTCCACGCGGGCCGCAGCCAGCGCGCTCGCAGCCACGGCCTCTCCCCCCGCACGAATCCAGCCCCCCCCCGAGGAGGAGGGGGGAGAGAGGATTTCGCTCTCGAGGAACAGGGGGCCGGCGCCGCCGCCGCGCTGTTCGGACCAGGCCGCCGAGAGGGACCCGACGCTGTCGACGCCCTCCCGCAGCAGGGCCTCGAGGATCGCGGCCACGCGCCTCTGTCCCGAGCCCCTGCCGGACCTCAGCGAGCTCGGCGGGGCGGCGAGCCAGGGCCCCAGCGGGGCGAGGGACCGCAGGGCCCTGCCGGAGAGCAGGGCCTCGGCGAAGACGGCGGCGCGGGCCTCCGCGTTGGGCTCCGCGGCGCGCGACGCGGGCAGCGGCCAGCGCCGCGGCCCGAAGGTCGCCGCGCGGGAGCGCATCACGGCGTCCCGCCGGCGGTCGTAGGCGGCCGCGGACAGGGCCTCCGCGAGATCGGAGGAGGAGGCAGGGCGGGGCGACGGGCCCCCCGCCCCCTCGACCGCGACCATCCCCGGCGCGCAGGCCGCGAGCCAGGCCGGGTCCAGGCTCGTGACGCCCGTCATGTACGTCCGCTTCGCCGTCGCCACCAGGTCGGAGAACGCGCACCACGGGGGGGCCCTGCGGCTCAGGGCCGAGCGCGGGTGCAGGAAGACCGAGGGGCCCTCGCCGCCGTCGGCGGCGGCGGCGGCGGGCTGGTAGCGGACGGCCCGGCCGACGCTCGACCCGCCCGAGCGAGAGGAGGCGGCGGCCTCGACCCTCTCGAGCGAGTGGACCCTGCGCGCGACCTGATCCGCCCAGCCCGCCGCCACGGCCCTCAGGAGGGCGACGCGGGTGGAGCCGGAGGGCCTGCGGGTCGGGGAGGAGACGAGAAGGTTGGGGTCGAGGGCCGCGGCGGGGAGCCCCAGCAGCGGGGACAGAGGAGCAGAACAAGAAGAGGAAGAAGAAGAAGAAGAAGAAGAAGCCAAACGCCCGAGGGTGGCCCCGAGCTGCTTCCGCAGGGAGGAGGCCTCGCGGAGGTTCTTGGCGTGGAGGCCGTTGGCGGCGCACCAGCTGTCTGCTGCTGCTGCTGCCGCGGCTGCTGCTGCTGCTGCTGCCGCGGCGGAGGAAGTTTCACCACCGCGGCGGCCGCCGCCTCCCGTCTCCCTCTTCGCCTCTTCCTCTTCCACGGCGCGCGCCGCGGCCTGCTCGTACTCCGCCAGGGCGGCGACGGCAGAGAGCGCGTCGCCGCTCTCGTCCCTGAGGCGGGAGTGCGCGGCGCGGAGCGCGGAGAGCCTCGCGGCGGCGTTGCGGGCTCGCTGGCTCCCGTCGCCCTCCCCGCCGCCAAGACCCTCCCCGCCGCCGCCGCCGCCGCCGCCACCGCCGAGGTGCAGGAAGGGGCTCTCGAGGCTCATCGCCGCCGCCAGGGCCAGCGCCGCGGCCAGCGCGACAGGCCTGGCCTCGCCGCGCTTGATGGCCGCGGCAACCTCGAGCAGGGCGCGGGCGTGGCGAGGGGAGAGGGGCAGGGCCGCCATCGCCCTCCCGAGAGGCGTCAGGGACGACGGCGACGAAGAAGAGGAAGAAGAGGAGGACGACAGAGAGGAGGCACCGCCGGCGACGCCAACGCCGCCTCCGCTCCTCGTCAGCGCCCCCAGCGCCGCGAGGGCCTCGTCCGCCCTCGCAAGCGCCACCGGGTCGGGCCTTGTCGGGAACGGGAAGGCCGCGGGGTTGTCGACGCCGAGGGCCCGGAGCGCGAGCGCGACGCCCTCTAAAGGTTCTCCTCCGATCGCCGGCGGCGCGTGCTCGAGCAGGCGGTCGGCGAACACCGCCGACGAGAAGAGGCGGTAGCAGTGCCCCGGGCCCGTGCGCCCAGCGCGCCCGGCGCGCTGCTCGGCCGAGGCGCGGGAGACCCAGCCGACGCGATAGCGGGCGACGACGGCGCCGCGGAGGGGCCGCTGCTGCTGCTTTTGTTCCGGGGCTCCTTCGTCTCCAGGAGAGCGGGGGAAGGGCGTCGCCAGGCCTCCGGCGCCGCCGCCGGTGTCGTACTGCTCCGAGCTCGGGGAGGAGGAGTTGTCCAGGACGCGCTCCTTGGCCCTCCCGGCGTCCACGACGTAGCGGATCCCCGGGATCGTCAGCGACGTCTCGGCGACGTTGGTGGCGACGACGATGAGGCGCGTGCGCGGGTCGAGGCCCGCGGGCAAGGGCTGGAAGACGAGGCGCTGGCGCGAGGCCGGCAGCGCGGCATAGAGCGGCAGCACCCGGACAGGCGCCGGGCCGAGGTCTTCCTCGTCCCGCTGCCCTCGCTCTGCGCCGCCCTCCCCCCCCTCTGCCTTGCTCTCCCCTCCGCCGATCGCCATCCCCGTCCGCTCCCCAAAGGCCCTCGCGGCCTCCGCGATCTGCTGCTCGGAGTAGCCCGAGGCGCCCCCCAGGAGGACGGTGTCCTCCTCTTCGGACAGGACCTCGTCGAGGTCGTCGAAGTCGTCGCGGGGTGCGCCCTTGTCGTCGCCGCCGCCGCCGCCGCCGTCGGGGAGCAGCGCCCTGTCGTCGTCTGCCGCCTCGGCTTCCTCGCCGCCCGAGAGAGCCCCCTCGTCGAGGTCTTCGCCGGCTTCGTCGCTCTCGGCAGCGATGCCGCCCTTGTCGCCTCCCGCGTCGCCCCTCTCGCGAGCCCGGAACAGCTTCCGCAGCCTGGCCGCGGCCCACTCGACCTCCCGCTGGCCCGTCAGGAACACGAGGATCCCCCCGGGGGGGAGCCTCCGGTGCACCTGCGCGGCCTTGGCGACGGCGGCCTTGGCGTACGACACCAGCTCCGTCTTGCGCGCGAAATGCACCGTGACGGGAAACTGCCTGGCGGGGACGTGAATGAGAGGTGGGGGGGTCGGGAACAGCACGCGGTTGTCGGAAAAGTCAGCGCAGCGCAGCGTCGCGCTCATGATGATCAGCTTGAGAGGCGTGACCGCGGCAGCAGCAGTGTCGGCATCGTCCACCGCTGCTGCCTCCGAAGAGGGCCACGACATGCCGGAGTCCGCCATCCGCCTGCGCAGCCCCACGACGCGCGACAGCAGCCCCAGCAGCAGGTCGGTGTTGAGAGACCGCTCGTGCGCCTCGTCGACGACGATGGCGCTGTACTTTCTCAGCAAAAAGTCACCGCCGAGCTCGCGCAGGAGCACGCCGTCGGTCATGAACTTGAGCGCGGATCCTCCGCGGGCGAGCCTGCGGTCGTGGCGGACGTGGTATCCCACGAGGCCCCTGATGGGGTCGGGCTCGAAGGAGGAAAAAGAGGAGCCGTCATCGTCGACGTTCTCCTCGCCCTCGTTCCCCTTTTTCCTCCGGAAGCAGCCGCCCGCGACCCCGACCTCCGTGCCCAGCTCCTCCGCCACGCGCGCGGCCGCCGCGGCAGCGGCCACCCTCCGCGGCTGCGTCACCCCGATCGCGCCAGGCGTGCAGTGGCCGTGCCTTCCGTCAACGTTGCCGAACCCTGCCTCGAGCAGGAACTGTGGCACCTGCGTCGTCTTGCCGCAGCCCGTCTCTCCGGCGAGCAGCAGCACGTCTCCGCTGCCGGCGACGAGCTCCATGATCTCCTGCTCCATGCCGATGATGGGGAGCTTGGAACGCGTCTCTTCGATGGCGGTGGGGCGGGAGAAGGAGACGGCGACAGAAGAGGATTTGAACGAAGAAGAAGAAGAAGGGGCGGCAGAGCCAGCGACGGCGGCGCCTTTCGCGTTGGCCTCGGCGACTGCCCTGTGCGCCGCGGCAGCCTCGGCCTCGGCTCCTCCGGGAGCCAGCATGCCCAGATCCGCTCGCAGAGCAGCCGCAGCTGCCCTGAACGAGGCCGGAGACAGCGCGCGGGGCTTCTTGTCGAAAGTAAGAGACGGATCAGCAGCAGCGGCAGCAGCGGAAGGCGGCGGCGACGGCGACGGCGAGGGCGACGGCGGCGCCGCCTTATTCTTTTTGGCGTCCGGTCGGCGCACAAAAGCCGCCGCGGCAGCAGCGCGGGCAGACACTGCCGCGGCCTCGGCCCTTGCCGCGGCGAACTCGCCATCGCTCCCGCCGTCTGTTTCGCTGCTCCCGCTCTCGCCGTCGCTGTCGCCCCTTCCGCTGCCGCAGCCCCTGCCCCTCCGGTCCCGCAGCAGAAGGGAACCTCCCGCTCTGGCGCCAGCAGCAGCAGAAGAAGAAGAAGCGATCCCGGCACGGACCAGGGCGAGCTCCCTGCGCAGCCTGGCGCGCTTGGTCTCGCGCTGACCCATGCTGCCGGACCCGCGGAGCAGGGAGCGGGCCGCGGCCAAAGCGGCAGCGGAAGCCGACGCGCCTCCTTCGCCTCCACCAGCAGCAGCGGCGGGCGGCATCACAAGCGCGTTCTTGGCCAGCACCTCGTAGTTGGCCGCGCGCTTGTCCCTTGCCGCCTTTTCCTCGAGCACGCGGCGGAGCTTGCGCACCTGCGACTTGGAGAGGCGCGGCTGGTTGTCGCCGTCGTTCGACGACCTCTTCTCCGTTCCCTTTTTGCTGCGTGCAGGGAGGATCGCGGCGTTCGGATCCTCTCCGTCGATGTCGTCGCCGCCGTCCTCATTACCGTCGTCGCTGTCCTTCAAAACAACGGCAGTGGCGATAGCAGGGGCAGCGGTGGCGGGCGTCGCGGGGTCAGCCTTGTCGGGGTCAGCCACCGTCGCCGCCGTCGCCGCCTTAGCGTCGTCAACGTCGGCGGCGGCGGCGGCAGTTGCCGCGGCATCGCCCACTTTCTGCTGCAGCGCCTGCGCCTCCTGGACGGCCTTGGCAAACTCCTCGTCGTCCAGGTCAACGAGAGCGCTGGCCCGCCCGCCTCCTCCTTTTTTCAGGCGCAGCGAAGAGGCGTCGCGGGCCTTGCGCTGCCGCTTGGAGCGGGGCGGCATTTGACGTTGACGTTTTCTAGTAAAAAAACTCGGAAATGCGTCTCTTGGGTTTCAGGTGGTCTCCTCGCTTCTCTTTTCTCGCTGTCTCTTTTCTCTTCAGGCGTCGACGTCGCAGTCCAAGAGCATCATCGGAGAAATCGGAAGCAGGCTCAGGAAAGGCGAGAGAGGAAAGAGAGAGGTGGATGTTTTTCAATTCGTTTCGCTCTTTCGGCGGAAAAAAAAAAAAAAAAAAAAAAAAGCGGTCGAAGAGAGTGTGGACTTTTTGCCTTCACATCTCCCGGCTTGAATTCTCCTCTTTCTTCTCTCTCTCACCTCTCTTCCGCTTTCCGCGATGGCAGCGCGCCTGGTGACTTCGTCTCCGTCGTCGCTCGTCGTGCTCGCGACCGCACAGCCCTCGTCGTCTTCGTCTCGTCGCTCCGCCAAGGCGAGGCTGAACACGATGCGCCCGAACGCGGGGGCATCGAACTCGTCCGCCGCCGTGTCGGCCGCCGCAGCATCTCCGGCGGAGACGAGAGCCAAACCCCATTCCGCTTCGACGCCCCGCCCGGACGCCGCCGGCCGATTCGGCGCCTTCGGGGGAAAGTACGTGCCCGAGACGCTCATTGCGGCGCTCACGGAGCTCGAGGAAGAGTACACCAAGGCGCAGGCGGACCCGGCGTTCAAGGTAAGGAGAGAGACTGATGGGAAAAAGACGACGAGGCCGACGACGACGTTGACGACGCACGCGTGGAACGACGAACGAGGAAACCTCAAACCCCTCTTTCCCTCCTTTCTTTCCAAATATCTCCTCCTCCCTCAGGCCCAGTTCGAGTCCATCCTCAAGGATTACGTCGGCCGCCCCTCCCCGCTCTACCACGCCGAGCGCCTCACCGAGCACTACGGCGGCGCTGAGGTCTGGCTCAAGCGCGAGGACCTCAACCACACGGGCGCGCACAAGATCAACAACAGCCTCGGCCAGGTTCTCTTGTGTTTGCGCATGTCGAAGAAGCGCATCATCGCCGAGACGGGCGCCGGGCAGCACGGGGTGGCGACGGCGACGGTCTGCGCCAAGTTCGGCCTGCCCTGCATCATCTACATGGGTGAGGAGAAGACTGGTGTTTTTTTGTGAAAGCACGGGACGCGTCGAAGAGAATTTTTTTTAAACAAGGGGGAAAACTCACCTGCTCCCTCCTCGAAACGCAAACGCCGCCCCTGATTACCCCCCCCCCCCTCAACCCCCCCCCACTCACACACACACACACACGCGCGCAACGCTCCAGGCGCCAAGGACATGGAGCGGCAGGCGCTCAACGTCTTCCGGATGCGCCTGCTCGGGGCCGAGGTGCGGCCAGTCCACTCGGGCACCGCGACGCTCAAGGACGCGACGAGCGAGGCCATCCGCGACTGGGTGACCAACGTCGAGACGACGCACTACATCCTGGGCTCGGCCGCGGGCCCGCACCCCTACCCGATGATGGTCCGGGACTTCCAGTCGATCATCGGCCGCGAGACGCGCGCGCAGTGCTCGTCGCAGTGGGGGGAGGGGTCGCTCCCCGATGTCCTGCTGGCCTGCGTCGGCGGCGGGTCGAACGCGATGGGCCTGTTCCACGAGTTCGTCGACGACGCCGGCGTGCGCCTGATCGGCGTCGAGGCCGGGGGCGAGGGCGTCGACTCGTCCAAGCACGCCGCGACGCTGACCCGCGGCTCGCCCGGCGTGCTCCACGGCTCGTTCTCGTACCTGCTGCAGGACGGCGAGGGGCAGGTCATCGACCCGCACTCCATCTCCGCCGGGCTCGACTACCCGGGCATCGGGCCCGAGCACTCCTACCTGAAGGACTCGGGCAGGGCCGAGTACGCCGCCGTCACGGATCAGGAGGCGCTGGACGCGTTCGTGAGGGTGTCGAGGCTCGAGGGGATCATCCCGGCCCTGGAGACGAGCCACGCGCTCGCATACCTTGAGACGCTCGCGCCGTCGATGCCTAAGGGCTCCCGGATCGTCGTCAACTGCTCGGGGCGAGGAGACAAGGACGTCAACACTGCCGCCAAGTTCCTCAACATCTCTGGCGGGATCGAGTAGTAGAGGAGAGAGGGAGAGGGGGAGAGAGAGTGTTTTCCGCTCTTCGTTTCCTATAGCAGCAATTTTTAATTTTCCATTCCAAAAAACCCATCTTCATTTCACGAATCTTCTTCTCCGTCTCCTGCTCCTTTGATCGTCTCTGCCAGCGCCTCTGCGACGATCGCGGTCGTCTCCGGCGCTAGCTCTTCTATCCGGGACTCGAGCGCAGAGACGCGGGCCGCGAGCGCCTCTGCTGCCGCGGCCGCCGCGGCTGCTTGGGCTTCGGCTCCCTCGGCCACCGCGGCCGCTGTCTCGGCCACAACGACCACCTCTGTTGTCGCTGCTGCTGCTGCTGCTGCTGCTGTCGTGCTTCTTCTCGCATCTCCAGCTCCTACCGCTCTCTCGCTCTCTGACATGACCATGGAGAGCTGAGCCAGGGCCCGGCGGGCCTCGGCGTCCGGTGCGCCGCCGTTGGCGGCCTCCAGCTGCTCGAGGAGGCGCTGGAGGGAGGGAGGAGGTTGAGGTTGGGGTTGAGGAGGAGCATTGTCGCCGTTCCTCATCGTTCGAGAGAACGAAAAAGCGTCCGTGCCGACCTTAGCTATTGACGGATCCCGCTATCGCTTCGACTATGAATTTCTTAAGTAATTGTTGGGCCCTTCGTTGATGGGAGACGAAATCAGAAAAGAGTGCACGATGAGAGAAGCGACGGCTCGGAAGCGAGCATCGATGTCGAAAAAACGTCGAGTCTGCATTTCATTTTTTCGTTTTTTTGAGGGGAAAAAAAGCAGCATCAACATGCGAAACAAGAAGAACAAGGGCGACGGCGGTGCAGCTGCTGCTGCCGCTGCAGCTACGACTGCTTCGCCGAGCGGCACGTCCAACACCTCGTGCTACCTGCAAGTGCGTGAGAGAGCAGACAGAAAAAAAGGGGCGGGGGGAGAGAGAAAACGGTTTTTCTGTGCTAGAGAGAAGAAGAGGCCATCGAAAACCAAGCCGCCGCGGTCCTCGGTTCGCGCTCGATTCCGTCGCGAGGTCTGATCGCCTTGATCTCTCTCGCGTCAATATTGAAGGCGTTCTTGTTTGAGCGTGCACGCGTTTTGATTGATCAGAAAGACTCTAGCGAGAACTCAACCACGGAGGAAAAATAAACTTGATCGAAAAAAAAAAACAATTCAGGTTGTCGGCCTCGGCACCGACACGGGCGACGCCGTCCCCGGCGCCCTGCTCTTCTTCGACCGGCGCCGGCTCCTCTTCAACTCCGGCGAAGGTTTACAGCGCTACGCGATAGAGCACGGCCTCAAGCTGGCCAAGCTCTCCGACGTGCTGCTGACGAGGCTCACGCCGGACGCGTCGGGGGGCCTGCCGGGGCTCTGCCTGTCGACGGCCGAGGCGCGCGGCGGCGGGAGCAGGGCGCTCTGTGCCAACAACGCCGCCGCGAACGCTGCAAACGCTGTCGCGGCTGCTGCTGGAGGTGGCTTCGGCTACAGCAACGTCGGCAGCGGGAGCAAAAACACCCCGATCCGCGTCTTTGGCCCGAAAGGGTTGGCCTCGCTCGTGGGGGCCCTGCGCACCTTTGTTGACACGAGCGTCCAGGCCGTCGAGGCCGTCGAGTTTCCTTCTTCCTCGGTTGCTTCTTCGACTCCTTCTTCTTTGCCTTCTTTTTCTGCTCTGCCTCCGGTCATCGAGGACGACGACGTCAAGGTCGTGCCCATCGTCGTCGATCTGGAACAAACAGAAAAAGAAGAAGCGGAAGCGGAAGAAGGGAACGACCCTGCCGCCGCCGGTGCTGCTCCCCCGGCTCCGAAGAGATCGCGCCTCGAAGCAGCAGCATCAGGAGGAGGAGGAGGAGGAGGAAATAAATCCTCCTCCTCTTCTTCCCGTCTCATACCGGCTGTCTGCTACGCCTGCGAGCTCGCCCCGATCCCGGGCAAGTTCAAGCCCGAGGCCGCCCTGGCGCTGGGCGTCCCTCGGGGCCCCCTCTGGGGCAGGCTCAAGTCGGGCCAGAGTGTCGAGGTCGAGGGGGTCGAGGGGACTCCGAAAACCGTCAACCCGGAGCAGGTCGCAGGCGCGGCGCTCCCCGGTCCCGTGGCCCTCGTCATCGACTGCCCGACCGAGGAGCATGCCAGGGCGATGGCGAGCTCGCCGGCGTTCGGCAGGTGGAGCAGCAGCGAAAAGAAGAGCAGCGAGGGAGGAGGAGGAGGAGGAGGAGAGGGAGAGGCCTTTGCGCGCCTGGCGGTCGTGCTCCACCTGACCCCGGACCCCGCCGTCGTCGCCAGCGAGGGCTACGCGGCGCTTTGCCGCAGGTTCGACGGCGGCGGCGGCGCGCTGGCCGGCGCGGGCGCGGGGGGGGGGAGCCCCTCGACGGCGGCCGCGCCCTCGACCAGGCACGTCTTCGCCAACGGCGCCGCAACGCGGGGCGCGACGATCCTCTCCTCGTCCGCGGCCCTGGCCGCGAGGCTCAACGCGGTGAACTCGAAGCTGTTCCCGCTGCACAGACTCGGAGGAGGAGGAGGAGGAGGAGGAGAGGGCGGAGAGGGAGGCGGGAGCGGGAACGGAGGTCGAGGAGGAGGGGACGCGGCCGCCGGGCTCGCCCCTTCGGCTCCTCCCCCTTGTCCCCTCTGCCGCCCCGCCGCCGTCGCCGGCGGCAACCTCCTCAGGTTCCACCTCCGCCCCGCCTCGCGCCTCGGCGTCGACGCCTCCGCGGTCCCGGCTCCGCTGGACGTCTCTGCGATCCAGGAGGAGCTTCGGAGCGCGCACGCTGGGATCCTGGAGGAGGCCGCGAGGGCTGCAGCCGAGGCGGAAGAGGCGACGGCGAGCGCAGCGACGGCGGCGGCGGTGACAGCCGACGCCTCCGACCCCCCTCGGACGCCCTCCCTGCCCGAGTCCCGCCGAGGGGAGGCGGAGCTCGTGTTTCTGGGAACCGGAGCCGCAGCGCCCTCCAAGTACCGCAACGTGACCGGCACGCTCCTGAGGCTGAGGAGGAGGAGGAGGAAGGCGACGACGGGAGCGACGGCCCCCGGCGGCCCCTGTCCTCCCCCTCCTTTTCTTCCTCCGGCGGGCGGCCTCCTCCTCGACTGCGGCGAGGGGAGCCTCGGGCAGCTCACGCGCGCCTTTGGCCGCGGGGGGGCCCTCGCCGCGGTCAACTCCCTGGAGCTGATCTGGATCTCGCATATCCACGCTGATCACCACGCGGGCCTGCCGCGGCTGCTGATGGCGCGGGCGCGGGGGGTCGTCATCGACGGAGAGGAGGACGAGGAGAGGAAAGCAGCGGAAGCGGCGACGACGACGACGACGACGACGACGACGACGACGACGACGACGGGAACGAAGACAACTCCTCCTCCGATCATTCCGATCCTGGGCCCGCGCCCGCTGCGCCGCGTCCTCGCCGCCTACGAGCTCGTCTGCGGCGGTCCCGGCGCTCTGCGCTACGAGTTCTTCGACAACGGCGACATCATCGCGGCGGCGAGCGAGCGCGAGACAGCGGCAGCGGCGGCGGCAGAAGCGGGGGCGGCGACAAAGGGGTCCTCTTCGTTTCTGCCTCCCCTGGTCTCTCGCGCGATGTCCCGTCTCGGCTTGGGCAAGCTGCTCCCCGTGCGGGTCTTCCACTGCGCGCACTCTTTCGGGCTGATCGTTGAACAAGAAGAGAGCGAGGTCTCCGAAGGAGGAGGAGGAGAAAAGGCATCGGCTTCAACGGCAGCGACAAACGGCGACAAGACCTCCTTTTCTTCTCCCCCCCCGATAAAGATCTCCTTCTCGGGGGACACCCGCCGCTGCCCTGCCCTCGAGCTCGCAGCCCGAGGGTCCCACCTGCTGGTCCACGAGGCGACCTTCGAGGACGGGCTCGAGGGCGAGGCGCTGGCCAAGAACCACTCGACGACTTCGGATGCGGTCTCCACGGGGAAGGGGGCAGGGGTCGCCGCGACGCTGCTGACGCACTTCAGCCAGAGGTACCCCAAGGTCCCCGCTGTTGACGTTGATGAGGATGAGAAGAAGAAGAAAAGCAACGGCGCAGCAGGAGGAGAAGAAGAAGGAGAACGAGAAGAACAGAGGGCGGCGCTGCCGCCTCGCCGTCCTCTTCTTCGCGCCAACAACAACGTCGGCGTCGCCTTCGACCTCCTTAGAGTCGACGTCGTCGACTCCGGGACGCTGCTCCCGGCGCTGACGCGGCCGTTGAGGAAGCTCTTTGACGCGCTCGAAGGAGTTGGAGGAGGACGAGAAGCTGCAGGTGGCGGCGACAATGATTGACTCCTCGCGAGGAGAAAGAGCTTTTTGAGTGCTGTATTTGTTATACAAGAAAAATTATAAACGAAAAACGAATGCAACTGATGAGCGCGCGAATGAAATCGCGCCACTTTCTTCATAATTCCTGAAGTTGTAAATCACGACGGAGGGGAGGGAGAGGGAGAGGGGGGGGCTCTTTCAAAAAACTTACTCATCAATCTGCTGCTGCCGCCGCCGAGTCGCTCCACCGCGCCTTTCTCGTCTGCCTGGTGAACAGAGGCAGAGAGGAAGCAGGCGACGAAGAAGGAGGAGAAGCCGCTCTTCTCCGCTGCCGCCGCCGCTGCCGCTGCTGCTCCTCCTCCTCCTCACCCGCCGCCGTTGTCGCGGAAGGCTCCGAGGAGATCCCAGCCAGCACGCAGTTCCAGACCAGCGACGCCAGAGCGACGTACAGTACGCGCCACCTCGGCGGGACCGCGGCGAACCCCAGGGAGTGCGCCGGCACCCAGAACAGGCAGCTGAGAGCGTAGGCGAGGGGCAGGCGGCGCAGCGCGTCGGCGGCGGCGGCCGCGGCGAGGTCGCGTCTGCCGCTGTTGCTGCTGCTGCTGGCTTTGCTGTTTTGGTTCTTCCCCTGCTCGTAGAGCGTCTCGAGACAGGCAGCAGATGATGACTTGGGAGGAAGGTTCCTGCTCCCTTCTTCTCTCCCCAACAGCGAGGAAACGGGCAAGCGCATCCAGAGCAGCACGACTAACAGCAGCGCCGGCGCGAGCGTCGCCCGGTCTGCCGCCAGTTTCAGGGAGACCTCCCTCCAGCCCTTGCCCGGGAAGCGAGCGTCCAGGGTCCCGAAAAAGAGGGAGCAGGCCGGGGCGTGGACCAGGGCGCCAAAGCTGGCGAAGCGCAGGGAGCGCGCGTGGCCAGAGGAAGGGGCGAGGGGAGCGGTGGAGGAAAGGTCGCGGTCGAGGTTGAATTCATCGAGGTCGACGACGATTGACTTCCTCCGTCGTCTTCGCCTGCTGCTCCGCGTCGTCCTCGCTATGGACTGGGACAGAGCGTCCGCGCCGAAAAAGATGACGAAATTCAGCAGGCAGCGGACAGAGAGGTGATCGTAGGAGAGAGACGTCGTGAACAACGCCGCTGGCGTCGACATTCCCTTCATCGCGTCTCCGCGTTACGTAAGCAAAGTGGGGTAAAAGAAGAGAGGACGAGAGGGGAAAAAAACGAGCGACGACTCTCCGCCACTCTCCTCTTTTTGGGGGGCTTCGTTTCACTTTCGCGGCCTCTCTCCTTCCGTGCCCCCCCCCGGCCCCCCCCCCCCCGTGACAGCCCCCCCCCCCCCGGAAGGGCGCCCCAGAAGCTGCCCCCTCCTCCCCTTTCTCAGCCCCAACCCGCGTTTCTGGACGCCCTTTCAGCACCCTCCGTCGCCCCTCGCAAGCGAAAACAGCATCAACAGCAGCATGCTCCCGCAGCAGCAGCCCGGCACACCGATGAAAGCGCAGACGGCGCCGGGCGCCGCCGCGTCGTCCGCCGACGGAGTGCACCGCCGCAACCTGGCCTCCCTGGGCGGTCCCGTCCCCTTCGGTCTCGCCGTCTTCTGGGTGTTCATCTCCATTATCGGCTCTATCCTGCAGCTCGCGGGTCTGGTGAGAGGGGTGGGGGGGTTGGGAAAAAAGAGACGACACTGAAAAAGAAAGAACTCGACAACAACTCACTTTCCTTTCTCTTTCTCGAAAAAAGCACCTCTCCAGGCCGCTCTCCAGTCCTACGCGTACCGCTTCGGAGTCCAGGAATTCGACCTTGCGGCCAACTACCCGGTTCGGCGTTTTCGTTTCGAGATTTAGAGAAAAGAAAGAGAAAGAGAAAGAGAGAGGGAGGAAGAGAAAGAGAGCGAAGAACACGCGGGAGTCGTGAAGAAAAAAAGTCACCTCTTTTCGTTCTCGACTCCCCTCCCCCCCCCCCCCCCACGCACACACACACACCAAAAAAACAGCGCCTGTCCCGCGGCAACATCCTGCGCTGGGATTGGTGGATCTGGGCCTTCGCCGCGGTCGCCCTCTGCGCCATGCCGTGCCTCGCCCTCGCCTCGGGCGCCGTCGGCCGCGCGCGCGGCGCGCTGCTGGCCTGGGCGACGGCCGCGACGGTCCTCTGCATCGTCTCCGCGGACCGCCAGTACAACATCTCCTCCAACACCGAGGGCGCGTTCTACTCGTCGGCGCGCGCGGCGTTCTCCGGGTTCCTGCTCACGGCCGCGGCGGGCCTGGCGCTGATGTACCACCTCGGAGTGAGGCCCTCGGCGCGCGAGGACGAGTAGAAGCGATGAAAGAGGAGTTTAGTTTCAGGCGAGTTTCGCAGTTTGAGTTCGTTGTGTGTTCTGGTTGCTCGCTTCTTTTTTTCCGGTTTCGCGCGTTCCTTCCTTGAGAGGGAAACAGAGAAAGAAAGAGGGAAATAAAAAAGAATCCCGCGGGAGGGGGAGAGAGAGAGAGCGTTCTTTTCGTTAGCGCCGCCTCCGCCTTTTGAATAAAAAAAAGTCTAGTTTTTTTCCACTTTCTCTCTCTCTCAACTCTCTCCGAGAAGAGTGACTGTGGGCTCTCTTCGTTCTCGCTCCCTCTCTGTTCTGAATCAATGGAGCCGTCTCCGTGCGTGTCCCTGGCGCCAGCGCTGGCCAGCACGACGCCCTTACTCGGCGTGGCGGCGTTGCAGAATGACGATGCGAGTTCGTCGTTTGTCGTCGCCGTCACGGCCGCCGGCGGCGGCGTGAGCATCGTCGACGGAAGGAGCCAGGTGAGCTTTTATCCTTTTATTTTTTTCCATTCTTCAAAGCAGAGGACAAAAGAGCGTGTTTTGTTGTCTTTGAAAGTTTGAAATGAAGAATTCCGTGACGAGAGAAAAGGAGTAGACGCGAGCAAGAGAGAGAGAGAGAGAGAGAGCATTGGCTAGTTATTGCAGCCGCCGCATCCACATGCATTGACTTTTCTTTTGCACTCAACTTTTCAACACAAATCTCTCTCCACCCACGATCAGGAGCTCACGCGCACCTGGATATCGTCCCCCGACGTCGTGCTCAAGTCAGCCGCAGTGTGGGACCGATTGGCCGACGAAGAGGCAGGTTCTCCGCGCTTGGCGATTCTTTCATCGTCGGCGGCGGCGGCAACGGCGTCAACGTCGACTTCTTCTTCTTCTTCAACAACCTCGACTACAGACCTCCTCTCGTGGCCCGCCTCCGTCCCCGAAGGGTCGATCGATGCCGTCGCCGACAGGGTGAGGCTTCCGTCGAGGCCCATCGCGCTTTTGAGCGGGAAGAACAGTAGAGGGGGCAACAAAAGCGCGTCGGCGGGTGTCGTCGCCTTCGCCGACGGGAGCGGGCGCTCGGTGCGCTCGCTTCTGCAGCTGCAACGAGGAGGAGGGGGAAACGGAGGAGGCGCGGTGGCCGCGGCGGGCAACTCCAAGAGGGCAGGGGGATCCGTCGCATCCGCTGCTTTCCTCGCGTGCCTGAGCAGCGACGACGCCTCCGTCGTCGTCTCCCTGGTCGGCGCCGGAGTCGGCGGCCTCTCCATCCGGGAGAGCAGGGTCGACGCCGCCGCCGGAGGAGGCGACGGAGGCACCCCTGCTGCTGCTCCTCCGGCCTCCTCGACCTTCCCCCTGCCCGCGCCGCTGCCCGCCCCGGCCGTCGCGCTCGCCTCCGCCTCCGAGGGCCGCGCCGTCGTTCTCTGCAGCGACGGGACGCTACTGGCGTTCGACCTGGCCGACGGGGCTGCCTCTCTGGCGTGGAGGCACAGGCTCGCGGCGTTCTCTGCTGCTGCTCCCTCTTCCTCCGCGGCGGCAGCGGCGCCGACGACGCCCGGGAGCAAAAAGCGCGGCAAGGCCGGCAGCGGCAACGGCTCCGGCGGGTCTCCGCCTGCTGCCCCCGCGCTCGTCGTCCCCGACGCCGGGCGCTCCGTCGTCGCCGTCTTCCAGGCTTCTTCGACGTCCTCCAACGTCGTCGTTCGGGCCGTCGCCGTCGACGCTGCTCTGGGCGCGCCGAGGGGCGTCGCGCTCGTCGAGCTCCCTTCGTCGCCGCCGTCGTCGTCTTCTGCTGCTGCTGCTGCTGCTACCATTTCCGCATCGCCCCTCTCCCGCGACTCGAGCGCCCTCGTGGTTTCTTTGAACGGAACGGCGTTCGTCGTGGCCGAGGAGGCCTTCGTCGCCCCCGCCGGGGTCGTCGGAGCGGGAGGGCACGCGGGCCGGGACCTCGCCTCGCTCGTCGGGGCCCTGGCGAGCACCGGGAGCGGACGCGGCGGCGGCTCCCGCCTCATCGCTGCCGCTGCTGCTGCTGCTGGCGTCGCCGCGTTCGACGACGGCAGCGGCGAGGAGGAGGAAGCGGCAAGGGATTACTCTTCCGCTTCCCTTCCTCTGCTGGTCCAGCCCGCGTGGGCGACAGCGCTCGGGAAGCTCTCGACCGCCGAGACGGGTGCCGCGACGGCGGCTCCGGCGGCGGCGGTCGCCGTGCCCATCCCCTCGCTCGCGGCGGCGGCGGCAGCCGCTTCCGCGTCCTCGCGCCCCTCTCCCTCCGCCGCCGCGCCGCCTCCGGCGCACTTTGTCGCAGCAGCGGAGGCCCTCAAGAAGATGGAGGCCGCGCTCCTCGCGGCATCGCAGTCCAAGACGAAGGCGTCGGCGGCAGCAGCCGCAGCAGCAGCAGCAGCGCGGTCTTGGGCAGAAGCCGCCGCCGCTTCTTCTTCGACTCCCGACGACGACTCGGCCTCCCCCTCCTCTTCTCATCTCCCTCCGCTGCCCTCAGACCTCCACGGCAGGGCCGCCTCCGCCGCAGCGAGGCTCGGGCACTGGGACTCCGTCAAGGCTGCCCTCTCCGCTCTCCCGCTCACTCACGGGGGCTCCTGCGCCGGCCTCATGCCCGCTGCCGCTGCCGCGGGCGAGTTTGAGGTTTTGGCCGCCGTCGCGTCCTCGGCGCCCGACGCGCCGCCGGCTGACGTCGCCGCCGTCATCTCCCTCGCCCTCTCTTCTGCTCCTTCTCACAAGGGCCTCTCCGCTGCTCGCAGGGCCTGGAGGGACACTCTGACCGCAGCTGCCGAGGAAGCCGTCTCTGCCGCGGAGGAGGCCGCGGCCTTTTCGCGAGGGAACCCCGGGATGGGGCCCCTCGCGTCGGCGCTGGCGGCAGAGGCCGCCGCCGCGGTCGCCGCCGTGTCTTCTTTCGAAGGAGGAGCAGGAGGAGAAGGAAGCAGCGACGGCGGCGGCGGCGGCGGGGAGCTCGCGCTCCACGCCTTGCTCGCTGCCCCGAGGGACGACGCGGCGCTGCAGGCTGCGCTGAGGGCCGTTCCCGCCGGGGTCGCGCCGGCGCTGGCTCGGTACCTGGCGGCGTGGGCGACGGCGCTGGCGCCGCTGCCCGCGGTCCCTGCGAGGCACTACCCTCGAAGGCAGCAGCAGCAGCAGCGAGGGAACGGCAAGAGTCACTCCTCCCGCCACCAGCAGCACTTTCGCCACCCCTGTGGCCGCCTCCCGACGCTCTGCGACGTCGCCGCCTGGGCCAGCGCGCTCGTCGATGCGCACCTCGTCGCGCTGGCCTCCTCGGCGGCCGCGGCAGGAGCGGGAGCAGGAGCGGGAGGAGCAGAGGACGATGCCGAAGGAACGAGGAGGTCGCTCGAGGCGCTCCGGGCCGTCGCCGCCGAGCGCGCGGCGGATGCCGCTTCCCTGGCTCCGCTCTTCGGTGCCGCGGGGCACGTCCTTTGCGGCTCCCCCTTGCCCTCTGTCGCCGTGGCTGCCGCGGCGGCCTACAGCGTTGAGATGCTGGATCTGGGCGTGAGGAGGTAAAAAAGAGGCACATGAAGAATGAAGATTTTTCTCTTTCGTTTTTTCTCGTTTTTCTTTTCTTGTAACCTGAAAAAAGAAATGCCGTTTTATATATTTTTTTACAGCGATTCGTCAGTCCTGTCCCCTCAATCAACCGCCGTGGGCTCCGCCAGAGGCGCCCCCAGGGCCTCGGCGGCGAGCCGCGCGCAAGGGTCGAACAGCAGGTCCTCGGCCAACATTGAACTGCGAGTGCCGTCGTCGTCGTCGTCGCCTCCGCCGCTCACGAAGAAAGAACGCTCCACTTCGCCAGGCTTGCAGCTCACGTCGGGCGTGAGCCCATTTCCGTCGACGCTCTCTCCGCGCGGGGAGATATACTGCAGATTGGAGACCAGGAGCAGGCCGCCTCCGGTCAGGGGCACGGCGCGCTGGGTACGTGCCTTTTTGAAAGTTTTCTCGCCGACCAGGAGAGCATTGCTCGCCTTCGAGCTCGAGCTCGAAGTTCCTCCTTTCCCTTCTCCTCTCAGAGCCGCGGAGACGATCTCGCTCGTGCTCGCCGTGCCCCCGTTGACGAGGACGGCGAGACGCGTGCCTGTCGGGAGCTTCCCCTTGGAGGCGTCGAGCTGGACCCTTTCTTCGTTGCCGGTGCCGTCGCGCACCGACCCGAAGAAGAAGGTTTTGTTGTTTTGCTTCGCGCTCTGATCCCGGGGCAACAGGAGCGACGCGACGTCGACTCCCGCGTCGACGGCGCCGCCGCTGTTGTCCCTGAGGTCGAGCAAGAGCACCGGAGGAGGCGCGCTGCTCTCGTCGCTTTTGGGACGAGCAGCAGCAGCGCCAAAGAGAGAGTCGAGGGCGCGAGCGACGTCGGACGGAGCGAGCCGGTTAAAAGCAGCGACTCGGATGTAAGCCACTTCGGACGCCCCTTCCTCTTTCGTCTGTATCTTGGCCCATTGCACCGCATGGAGGGAGACATTTGCAGGTTCGAGGTGCACCGTCCTCGACAAGACCTCCTTGAGGGATGCCTTCGCCTGCTTGCTCCTCCCGCTCTTGCCGGGCAGGAAGGTGACGTCGGCCTCCCTCGTCAGCGAGAGGGCCAGGTCCTCGATCGGCCTTCCCCTGGTGGTCTGCCCGTCGATCGCGAGCAGGGAGTCTCCGGCAGAGATGCCGGCCCTTGCTGCCGGGGAGTCGGGCACGACGGCGGCGACGACGGGAGGAAGAGAGAAAGGGGAAGTCGAGGAAGAGGTCGAAGAAGAAGGAGAAGAAGAAGAAGAAGAAGAAGAAGAAGAAGAAGAAGAAGAAGACGAGGGCGCCTTGACGAGCTGCAACCCCAGCGAGAGACCTTCCCCTTCCGCGCCGGCGACGTAGCTCCCCGCGTCTGCCGGCTTCAGCACGCGGGTGTAAGGGTCCCCCAGTTTGGAGAGCATCGCGTCGATCGCGGCGTAGGTCCCGTCGAGAGACTTCTTTCTCGTCTCCTGTTCGGACGACGACGACGACGACGACGATGAAAAGGTCGAAGACGAAGAGGAAGAGGAAGAAGAAGAGGAAGAGGAAGAAGGAGAGGAAGAGGAGGAGGAAGACGTGCTCGCCCTGAAGGAGTCGTCCAGTGCCTGCTGTAACGCCCCGCGCCAGTCCACGCCCCCGAACTCGTGGTCAAAGTACATCGTCGAAACGTTCCCCCACGCCTCCACGAGCGCCACCTGCGCCTGCCGGACCTCGGGGTCCGGGCTCGCCAGGAACTTGATCTGCAGCGTGCCGTCCGAGGGCGGGGCCGTCGCGCCCGGTCCGCCGCCGTCGGAGTCGCTGCTGCCGGTGGCCTCGATGGTACTCTTCGGCGTGGTCACGACGGCGGGCGGGGCCGAGGGCTCCGGGATGCCGGAGAAGGCGAGGGCGGAGGGGGCGAGAGACGTCGGGACGAAGGAGAGGGCGAGGGCCACGCCGAGCGAGAGCTTGGCCACGCCGCGGGCGACGAGAGCGAGAGAGGAGAGAGCAGCTCGAGTCCTTGTCGCATCGGCGCTGGTTCTGACGCTTCCGGTCTTTTTCGCCTCGGCTCGATGCCGTGACACCTGGATGCGATCGTGCGAAGCTCGAGCTGACAGAGCGGAGCTGCCCCGTGGAGCGCGCCAAGAAGGGCGGAGCTGCCGCGGAGTCCGGAGGAGCATCTTCAATTGAAAAAAAAATGAACAGAACGGGGTTTCACAGCGGGAGTTTTTTTTCTCGTTTCGTCGAGGTTGCGAAAAAACTTTTTCGAATGTTTGTCCAGCGGATGGGCCCCTCCGGCGAGCCGGAGTGGGTCGCTGTTGTCGACGACGAGAACGATGACGACGGCTCAGGTAAAGAGCGGAGATTGAAACAAGGGACGCAGGGCGAGAAAGAGAAACTACTAGAGGGAATCGAACTTGACGATCTTCGATGCCCCAACCTCTTCAACTCAACCTCGACCTCTTTCAAGTCAAAACTCGAACTTATCAGTCGCCGACGTGCTCCGCTCCTCGGCCTACCTCGACATGCTCCACGACCGGCCCCGAGCCAAGAGCTACGCCACAGCCCTGAAAATAGTACTGGAGCAGCAGCAGCAGCAGAAGCGGAAAGGAAAGAAGGAAAGGCTGTGCGTGCTAGAGATAGGAGCCGGGAGCGGCCTCTTGTCCTGCCTCGCGGCCAAAAGTCTCTCGGACGACGCCGCCCTCGCCGTCTCGGTCGTCGCCTGCGAGCAGTTCCCCCCGATGGCGACGCTCGCCCGCAGAGTCCTGCAAGACAACGGGCTCGGAGAAGAGGAGGCCCGAGTTTATTGCTGCAGGTCCGAGGACCTCGAGGTCGCCGGGGAAGGGCGTGAGGGAGGAAGGGAAAGGGAGGAAGGGAAAGGCTTCCTGCTGCCCGCCCGGGCCGACGTCGTCGTCTCGGAGATCCTCGACTCTCTGCTCGTCGGCGAAGGGGTGCTCCCGGTCATGCGAGACGCTTGTTCCCGCGGGCTGATGACGGAGGACGCCGTCACGATCCCGAGTCGAGGGAGGGTGTTTGTTCAGGCCTTGCGGTGTCGGGCTCTCGGGCTCGCCGGTGCTGCCGCTGCTGGCGGCGGCGAAGAAGAAGAGGAGGGGAAAGGAGGGGGAATGGAGGGACCACGAAGGCGGCGCTGCACGGAGGACGGCAGCCGCTGCCCCGTCCCCTGGCACCTCGACCCGCTCTTCCTCTCCGGAGAGCTCGTGCCCCTGGGAGAGCCCGCGGTGCTCCTCGACCTGGACCTCGCGAGGCCCAAGGGGAAGAAAGCGAGGGGAGCAAACGGCAAGAAGGACGGCGACGGAGACGAAGACGACAGCGGCGGCGGCGGCGGCGGCGGCGTCGTCATCGAGACCTCGACTGTCGGACTCTTTCCAGAAAGCGGCGAGGACGACGACGAATCAGCTTCCGCTTCCGCTTCCGCTCCCGCTTCCGCTTCCGCTCCCGCTTCCGCTTCCGCCTCGTCGTCTTGCAATTATTTCGACGCTCTCGCCTTCTGGTGGGAGGTCGACCTCGCACCCGGGGTCTCCCTCTCGACGGCCCCCTGCTGGACCAAGAAACGAGAGAAAAAAGAAGAAGAAGAAGAAGAAGAAGAGCGACGTAACGATGAAACTTGGACGGATCACTGGCGGAGCTGCTGGGTGCCGGTGCCTCTCTGCCGCCGCCGCCGCCGCCGAAGATATCCACAAGGAGGAGGCCGGAAGAAGCCTTTCCTCGTACGCGGCGTCGTCAGGGACACGGAGATCTCGGTGGAGGTGCTGCCGGAGGAGGCGGAGTCTGAGGAAGACCCAGAAGAAGAGGAACAGAGGGCGGCGGAAAACATCTCGTCGTCGTGCCCCTGCTCCTGCTCCGTCCCGTCGCTCTACTCTCCCTCCGGGGACTGGGGCTGGGGCACCGCCCGCGGGTCCCCGGCGGCGCTGCTGCTCGAAGAAGGGGCAAATGCAGCCGTGGCGAGGGCGGCGGCGGCGGCAGCAGCACCAGGAGGAACAGCAGCAAAAGAAGCAGAAGATGGAGCAGCTTGTGTTCTCGTCCTCGGGGACGGGCACGGAGCTGCGAGCGCAGCAGCTGCCACTGCTGCTGCCGCCGCTTCTGCGGGCAGGAAGGAAAAGGACCTGCGTATCCTGGCGCTTCAGCCCTCGCGAGCGGGGTCCCGCGCCGTCGAGCGCTTCGCCGGATCTTCCTCTTCGTCGTCGTCGTGTTCGTCTTCTGCAGCCGCCGCCGCCGCTGCCGCCGCCGTCGGTCGCGTCGAGGCTCGCCTCCTCTCCAATTTTCTTTCTCCCTCCTCTGTTCCTGCTCCACCCGCGGTCGCCGTGCTCGCGGAGCCCCACTACAGGGTCGCGGAGGCCGACAACCTCCCCTGGAGGCTGCTCGACTTTTGGCCCAGGAGGGACGAGCTTTTAAAAAATGGGCTCCTGCTTCCACTCCCGCCTTCGTCGTCGTCGACGTCGACGACGAAGACGAAGTTTTCTGTCACCTCTCCGGCGAGGGCCTGTGTCGTCGTCGCCGCAATTTCGTGCGAGATGCTCTCCCGCAACTACGGGGGCGCGCTGAAGGAAATCGAGGGCGTATCGATGCGCCTGGTCGACGAGGCGTTCGGGAGGGGGATCAGAGAGGAGGAAGGGGAAGAAGAAGGCGGAAAAAAGGGAAAAAGAAAAAAAAGGGGGGCGCGGGCACTTTTTTCAAGGCCGCTCTGGCAGTGTGGGGGAGCGAAGGAAGTCTCCCCTCGCGCAGAGCTGTTTTCGAAACAGCAGCAGCAGCAGCTCGACATCTCGGCCAAGAGGGCCGCGGAGCTTCTCCCGGCGAGCGACGAGGTCGAACTCGAGATCGCGGAAGGGGAAGAAATCGTTCACGGCGTCGCTTGCTGGCTCCGCTTCGAGGCGGCGAAATCCTCGCCGACGGCGACGACGGAACCGACGACGGCCGACTTTTGGGCGCCCGACCCCTCCGGCGCGCCCTGCCCCGGATCGCAGGCCATCCTGCTCTTCCACCAGCCATGGAGGCGGGAGGGAGAATCGAAGGAGAAGAAGACGCTGAGAGTGCGGGTGACGCTGAGCTTGGACAAGGACGGGAAGAAGGTCGACGGCGAAGTGGCGGCATTTTGAAAAAAAATGATATGAAAGAAAAGGAATGATTCACACACACGCCCGCATTCTCCACCTCTTTGATTCTCTCTGGTGTCTCGCTCTCTCTAATCTCTCTCTCGCTGATGTGAAAGCGCGCGCACACGCGCATTCACATCGGTGACGGGGGGGGAGTAATAAGATCAGGGGAAAAGAACTTTTTTTTTTCACGGAGCAGCCGGCACCGGCGCCGCGCTCGCCGGCCTCGACGAACCCGAACCGCCGCCGCCACCGCCTCCAGCCCCTCCCTCGGGCCGCATCGCAGGGAACAGCAGCACCTCCTTGATGTTGTTCACGTCCGCGAGCAGCATCGTCATCCGGTCGATGCCCATGCCCCACCCGCCCGTGGGAGGCAGGCCGTACTCGAGCGCGGTGAGGAAGGCCTCGTCGACGCACATCGCCTCGTCGTCGCCGCCGGCCTTGGCCGCGGCCTGCTCCTCGAACCGCAGCCGCTGCGTCGCCGGGTCGTTGAGCTCGGTGTACGCGTTGCAGACCTCGCGGCAGTTGACGAACAGCTCGAACCGCTCGGTCATGCCGGGCAGGTCCCGGTGCCACTTGGCCAGCGGGCTCATCGCCTGCGGGTGGTCGCAGATGAACCCGGGGCTGACGAGCTGGCTCTCGAGGAGCTCGCCGACCAGCTTGTCGAGCAGGCGCGCCGCGGACCTCGGGGCCGCGCACTCGACGCCGCGCTCGACGCAGATCCTGTCGAGCAGGGCCCTCGACGCCTCGGACTCGTACTCGCGGGGGAGCTCGACGCCGCCGCCGAGCGCCTCCTCGAGCCCCGAAAGCATGCTGATCCGCCGCCAGGGGGGCGTGAAGTCGATCTCGACGGGCTCCTCGTCGGGGCCGTTGGCGTGGTAGCGGACGACGTAGCCCCCGCCGTTGATCTCCTTGACCTGGGGAAGGAGCGAGGAGGTTTTTGGTGCGGGGGGAGAGAGAGAGAGAGGGGGAGGAGGACAAGGTGAGTTTTTTTTTCTGTTCTTCTTCCCAACTTTTGCTCCTCTTCTTCTCACCCCCCCCCCCCATCCTCCCCAAACAAACAAAAACTTCAAACGCACCATCCCGCTGATCATCTCCTCGGTCATGTCCATCAGGTCGTTGTAGTCCGCGTACGCCTGGTAGAACTCGCACGTCGTGAACTCCGGGTTGTGCGTCAGGTCGATGCACTCGTTGCGGAACTGGCGCCCGATCTCGTAGACGCGGTCAACGCCGCCGACGACGAGCATCTTCAGGTACAGCTCGGGCGCGACGCGCATGAAGAGCTTCTGCCCGAGGTCGTTGTGCCACGTCTCGAAGGGCTTCGCCGTGGCCCCCCCGGCCAGCTGGTTCATCATGGGGGTCTCGACCTCGAGAAACTGGCGGTTGTCGAGGTACCGGCGCACGTACTGGATGATCTTCGCGCGAATGACAAAGACGTTGCGCGTGCGCGGGTTGGTCAGCAGGTCGAGGTAGCGCTGCCTGAACCTCGTCTCGGGGTTGGTGAGGGCGCGGACGGGCACGGGGCGCAGGGCCGGGGTAAGGAGGGTGAC
>Ga0315287_10000453_pt1 | contig 35800 bp, 28 predicted proteins | sample YL17G11_0_MG_FD_205037 | JGI IMG/M metagenome (GOLD analysis project Ga0315287, IMG submission 205037) | Sediment microbial communities from Yellowstone Lake, YNP, Wyoming, USA - YL17G11_0 | ecosystem: Environmental > Aquatic > Freshwater > Lake > Sediment | place: USA: Wyoming | collected...
ATCGCGCAGATCAATCAGGCCCTCATCCAGGAGGGACATCGCCTGGAGCCTGAGGCGGCCCAGCAGGAGAAGACGGCAAGCGTCGAGTTCCGCAAAGCCCGACAGTCGCACCCGGGCATCGAGTCGGCGATCGGGGCCTTGCAGTCCGGCAATGGGCTGGAGCGCTGTCGCGACCGGACCGAGAGGGGATTTGCACGCTACATTGGCCTGGGCGTGTTTGGGCGAAATCTTCATGTGTTGGGCAAGTTGCTGATCGCTCGCGAAGCTCCCGGCTGCCAAGCGGCATACTCTCGTCGCCAGTCCGCGGCCTGAGACCGCACGCCGGTCACTCGCCGAGCCGGCAATTCCGCGACCTTCTCGGATCGTGGCCGCTGACGATCTCACCATATCTCCATTTCAAGGTGATGTGAGCCGATCTCAACACGTCTTTCGCACGGCTATTCGGCACTCAAGACGTCCCAGTTGCTCCATGCTGCAGAATCTACGCCCTCCTTCCACCCCCGATCCGACCGCGAAAAACCGAAGGAGAACGCTTTTTCGGACGGACACTGGGCTAGAGAAAAAAGCAGCGGTCCGTGCGATGTTCGCACCCAGAAGCCAGTCCCCTGTACGCAGTTGCGCTACAATTTCGCTTTGCCCCGCCGGCTGCTATAATTATCCAAGCTCTCCTTCGCCATTCCCGGCGAGGAGAACATTGTGATTCGGTCCAAGGAACTGTGATGTGCGGCATTGCCGGCGCGGTGTGGAACGACGCGCACAAAGCCCTGGATCGCGGCACGCTCCAGCGGATGATCGACGTGCTGCGCCATCGCGGGCCGGATGACGAGGGGACCTACGTTGCGGAGATGCGAATAGGTGTTCCTCAAGGTACTCCTCAAAGTACTCCTCACGCTCCGCGTGAGGAACGGGGGGAGACGAAATCTACTTCTCACGGTTCACGTGAGGAAGGGACGCTCCCCGAAAACCTCACGCGCGTGAGGAGTACGCCAGACAACCTCACGCGGAGCGTGAGGAGTACAATTGCTCCCGGCGTCGCCCTGGGTCATCGCCGCCTGGCCATTATCGACCTGGCCGGCGGCCGGCAGCCGCTGAGCAACGAAGACGGTTCCGTTTGGGTCGTGCTGAACGGCGAAATCTACAACTTCCGTGACCTCCGCCGCCGGCTGGAGGGCGCCGGGCATCGTTTCCGCACCCAAAGCGATACGGAAGTGCTCGTCCACCTTTACGAAGACGAAGGGCCCGGGTTCCTCTCGCAACTCAACGGCATGTTCGCCCTGGCGCTGTGGGACGCCCGGCGGGGGCAACTGCTGCTGGCCCGCGATCGGCTGGGCAAGAAGCCGCTGGTCTACCGCCACGAGCCGGGCCGGTTGCTGTTTGCCAGCGAGTTGAAGGCGCTGCTGCAAGTGCCGGGCGTGGCGCGCGAGATCGACCCGCAGGCGATCGACGATTACTTGACCTACCAATACGTACCCCATCCACGGACCATCTTTCGCGGCATGGCCAAGCTGCCGCCCGGCCATTACGCCATCTATCGCGATGATCGGCTGGACGTGCAGCCCTACTGGCAGCCAGACTTCAACCTGGAAGACGACCGCCCCGCCGAGGAGTACGCCCTCGAACTGCGGACCTTGTTGACCTCGGCGGTGGAGCTGCGTCTGCAGAGCGAAGTGCCGCTGGGGGCGTTTCTCTCCGGCGGGATCGACTCGACGATTATCGTCGGGCTGATGTCGCGGCTGTCCGGCCAGCCCGTGCGGACATTCTCCATCGGCTTCCCCGTACCCGAGTACGACGAAACCCGCTATGCGCGAATGGCGGCCGAGAAGTTCGGCACGCTGCACGAAGAGTTTCAGGTCCGGCCGGATGCGATGGAGGTTCTGCCCCGGCTGGTCTGGCACTACGACGAGCCGTTCGCCGATAGCTCGGCGGTCCCCACCTGGTACGTTTCGCAGCTTACGCGGCAGCACGTGACCGTGGCCCTGACGGGCGACGGCGGCGACGAGTTGTTCGCCGGCTACCCCCGGTATCAGGCCGTGTGGCTGGCGAGTTGGCTAGATCGTATGCCGGCGTTGTTACGGCGGATTTTTGCCGGACGGTACTGGCAGAACCTGCCCGCCAGCAGCCGGCAAAAATCGTTCGGCCGCCGCTGGAAACGGTTCGTCGAGATGTTGAACCAGCCGTCCGATCGGCGATACCTGGAATGGATCGGCATCTTTGGCGAGGCCCGGCGGGGGGCGCTGTATACCGACGAGTTCGTCGCCTCGTTGCCGAATGCCGACCCGCTGGAGTTCCTTTCCACCGCCTTGGCCCGCGGTGGGCGGCGCGACCCGGTGACCGCCTTCAGCCTCGCCGACCTGGTTACTTACCTGCCCTGCGACCTGATGAATAAGGTGGATATCGCGTCGATGGCCCACGGGCTGGAGTGCCGGCAGCCGTTTCTGGACTATCGGGTGGTGGAACTGGCGGCGCGGATGCCGTCGCGGCTGAAGTTCCGCCGCGGCCGGGGAAAGCAAATTCTGCTGGAGACCTTCGCCGACCTGATTCCCGAGGCCATCCGCCGACGGCCGAAAATGGGCTTCGGCGTCCCCTTGGACCATTGGTTCCGCGACGAACTGAAGGACTACGCCCGGGACTTGCTGCTCGACCGCCGGACGCTCCAGCGGGGGTTCTTCCGCCCGGAGGTCGTCACCCAACTGCTCGACGATCACCAGCAAGGCCGGTTCAACCATGCCAACCGGCTCTGGTCGCTGCTGATTTTGGAACTGTGGCAGCGGGAGTGGGTGGATTGAGGATTTATGATTGATGGATGCGCGGCAAGTCGGTAGAATCGGGCAGATACAGATAGTGTTATTCCCGTAGGAGGCTTGCGATGAAGGACGTATTGACCGTGATCCTCGCCGGGGGCAAGGGATCGCGGTTGGAGCCGTTGACGCGGGATCGGGCCAAGCCGGCGGTGCCCTTCGGCGGGGCATACCGCATCATCGACTTCACCCTGTCGAATTGCCTCAATAGTGGGGTGCGCAAGAACCTCCTGCTCACCCAATACAAGGCGATGAGCCTCGACCGGCACATCAACGTCGGCTGGCAATCCTACCTCTGCCGCGAGTTGGGCGAGTTCATCGACATCGTGCCGCCCCAGCAACGCATCGACGAACACTGGTATCAGGGCACGGCCGACGCCGTCTACCAGAATATCTATACGATCGAGAAGGAGCGGCCCAAGTACGTCGTTATCCTGGCCGGCGACCACATCTACAAGATGAACTACGCCACGCTGATCGAGCGCCACATGGAGAACAAAGCCGACCTGACGGTGGCCACGCTGCGGGTGACCGTGGAGGCCGCGGCGGGCCAATTCGGAGTGCTCGAAATCGACGCCGACAGCCGCGTGGTGGGCTTTGAAGAGAAGCCGGCCAATCCCAGGTCCATTCCCGGCGATCCGCATCATGCCTCGGCGTCGATGGGCGTTTACGTGTTCACCGCCCGGCTGCTCTTCGAGCAGCTCTGTCTCGACGCCACGCGGCACGGCAGCCAGCACGATTTCGGCCACGATCTGATTCCATCAATGATCCATACGCACCGCGTGTTCGCCTATCCCTTCCTTGACGAGAACCGCAAGAAGGAGGCGTACTGGCGCGACGTGGGCACGTTGGACGCCTACTACGAGGCCAACATGGACCTCATTTCGGTCGACCCGCAATTGAACATGTACGACTGCGACTGGCCCATCCGCACCTACCAGCCGAATCTTCCGCCGCCCAAGTTCGTGTTCGCCGAGAAAGGCCCGAACGCCCGCCGCGGGCAAGCGCTGGACAGCATCATCTGCCAGGGGTGCATCGTCTCCGGCGGCCAGGTGGAACGGTCGATCGTCGGGCCGGACTCGCGCATCAACAGCTACGCCCAGGTGGAGGACTCGATCCTCTTCGAGGGCGTCAACGTGGGCCGCTACGCCAAGATCCGCCGCGCGATCATCGACAAGGGCGTACACATCCCCGCCGGCATCGAGATCGGCTACGACCACGAGTTGGACCGCGTCCGCGGGTTCACCGTCACCGAGCAAGGCGTGACCGTGATCGCCAAGACCCACGGCGTGGAGCACTTCCTGGAAAAAGCCAAACCCTAGAATAAAGGAATAAAGGGGTCGGGAGTCTTTATTTTGGTTGATTGGCCGCTGTCGCGAGGGATGCGATTCTGCTTCAAGTCGGTTGTAGAGTCGAGAAGTGGCGCGGTGGTTTAGGTGCGGCCTAGGCATACCCTCCGCCGGCGACCCGTAATCGTCGTGGCATGACCAAAAGCTACCCTTCGGCTCCCCTTCTGTGAAGAACAAAGACTCCCGACCCCTTTATTCTTTATTCGACTCGGCGACAAGCATACTACCGATGCAAATGCCCGCACGGTGAAATCCCAGGATGGATTCCTCGGCGGGGAAGAGTTCAAAACCGGCCGCTACACCTTCAGCACGTCTGATCCTTACGGTGCGCAGTCGCCGTTGCTCCCGTCCGGCCTGCTCGGCCCGGTGCAGATCCTGACCCAGTTCACGGAAACTACCAAATGAACCACCAAATGAAAGTGCGGAGCGCCAAAAGGAACTTTCCAACAATGGCGGTCCGTGGTATGGCGGCCATCCTCCTGGTGGCGGCATGGGGCATGAACAGCCAAGCCGCCGCGCAACAGGGCGATCCCATCGATATATGGAAACTGCCGACCTTCAAGCCCGCCAGGGGGCCATATCAAACGAACTGGACATCGTTGACCAAGTACCGGTCGCCACATTGGTATCGCGACGCGAAATTCGGCTACTGGGCGCACTGGGATCCACAGACCGTTCCGGAAGGTGGCGACTGGTTCGCCATGCATATGTACACTCCCGGAAGCGACCAGTACAAATGGACAACCAACAAGTTCGGGAACCTGAACAAGTTTGGTTACAAGGACATCTGCAACCTCTGGAAGTGCGACCAATGGGATCCGGACGCCGTGATAAAGCTCTGCATTGCTTCGGGCGCCAGGTACTTCTGGGCCCTTGGTAATCACCACGACAACTTTGACTGCTGGGATTCCCGCTATCAACCGTGGAACTCGATGAATGTCGGCCCGAAGAAAGATGTCGTCGGCATCTGGGCCGCCACCGCCAGGAAATACGGACTCCCCGTCGGGGTGTCGATTCACACCACCCCGGCGCGAACATGGGGAGAGTTCATGCCGGTGCGCTACGGCGTCGACGAGAAAGGCAGGAAAATGGACGGCTGGCTGACCAAAGCCGATGGCGCGGGCAAGTGGTGGAACGGCCTGGACCCCGTGGACCTCAACGGCCCGGTGCACACCGAATACGCCACGAAAGAGTTCAAGGCGGACGTTTCCCATCCTTTCTCGCAACAGTTCCTGTGGAGAGTGGACGATCTCATCGCCAGGTACAAGCCGGACATACTATGGTTTGACGACACAATCAAGTACGCGGGCGATTTGGGAAATGTCAATCTTGGGCTCGGCGATACGATGGCCCTGCAATTGACGGCGAACTATTTCAACAGGATGGCCGCGGCGGGAAAATCAGGCGCCTTGAGCATCAACGGTATATCTCCCAAGGAAGCCAATGCATCAATCATGACCGTCTGGGAAGACACCGTTACCGAGCAGATCCAGCCCTATCCCTGGCAATGCCTGAACAGCATGGGGTCGTGGCATTTCGATACGTCGAACCCGCTCGGCTATCACAGCGATCCCACCAGCCTCATGCAGCTACTGGTGCGGTGTTCGGCGGCCAACGGCAACCTCGTTGTGGGTATCCCGATCCGCGCGCAGGGCGACATGTACATCGAGTCCCTGCCGATCTTCAAGAAGATAGGAGAATGGCTCACAATCAACGGCGAAGGCATCTATTCAACCCGTCCTTATTCAACCATGTGCGATTCGATTGGTGGAGATAAGGTCTACTATACGAGAACAGTCGGGCACGTCTATGCCTTCGTCTCGAAGTGGCCGGGGAGCAAGCTGGCGCTACGGGGCTGCAAAAAGAACAACGGCACCATCGGCGCCGTGAACAAGGTCGAACTGCTGGCCGGCCCGAATCCCATCTCCTGCACCTTTGCGCAGGACGAGGCCGCCCTCACCGTCACGCTCCCGGAAATGGAACCCGCCATCGCCGCCATCAAGGTCTACGCACTCAGGATCACTCATGACAGGACATGGATCAACGATGACGACAGCGGGATTGTCTTTCATGGATGGCAGCACGAGGTTGGAAGGCCGGGCGCTTTCAATAACGATTGGAACTGCACCGACGCTGCCGGCGATACCTGCCGATTAACGTTCAGCGGAACCGGAATCGAGTACATCGCGGAAAAGGGCGCGGACTTCGGGGACGTCATGGTCACGCTCGACAACGGGCCCGCGAAGACCGTCAGCCTCAAGGGCAGCGGCACCCAGCAGGTCGTCTACCGCGCGACCGATTTGCCGGCCGGAGATCATACACTGAAGCTCGTTTGCCAGGGCGACGGCCTCATCAACGTGGATGCCTTCAATATTCTTGGTGGTCAAATCAAGGCGAAGCGGGGCAACGTCGCTGCGATAGGCGTCGATTCGTTAAGGGATGCTAAAGGGCCCGCGCAAAACCCGGAAAATGTTCAGCCGAAAGCCAAGATCGATAAGATCAAACACGTCGAGGAAAAGTGATCCAGCGCGAACCAATTACAAGGTGATCGAAAACAAATATGGAGATGTGCCAATGAACAAACTCGCACCTGTTGTTATCTCGCTTATTTTGTCACTAATCTGCGTTGGCATTTCCTCGGCTCAGACGACCTATCCCGATGGCCGGCCTTCGGCGCGGCTGCGGATGGAAGCAAAAGATCAGGGTGTGATACTCAAACACGGCGACGGCCCGGGGCAATGCGACATCCTGGGCGCGAGAATAAAGGGGTCGGGAGTCTTTATTTCGGTTGGAGTGCGGTTTTCCACGGCCGACCACGGGCGCGCAACGTCGATTGCAGGCCCAATCGCTTCGCGGTTCGTTCCTGCCACGACCCTTCGCCGAACGGCGCCCCACGCACCACCGCCCGGCGTAGCGCCTCCAGCTCGGCCTCGGTCTGCGGCGACTGTACGTGCTGCCGCCAGCCGCGGGGCAGCGCCAGCGGACCGTCGTCCAATAGTCGCGCTTCGTCGCCGTGGACCCGATGCCACAGACTCGACCACCGCCACGCATCGGCCTGTTCCACCATGTTCGCCCGCAACGGGTTCCGTTCCACATACCGCAGCACCGTCAATAGATGCTCGTCTTGCTGGATCGGGAACGACTTGAAACGCCCCTGGTACAAGGGGCCGGTTCCCGCCGTGCGATGGGCCGCGTGCCAACGTTGCGTATGCGTGACGGTCAACCAACGCATGAACTCCGACAGGTCGCCATCGCCACGCGGCCAGAGCACGAAGTGCCAGTGATTCGGCATCACGCACCAGGCCAAAAGCCTCATCGGCAAGCGGACTTTGGCCTCGGCAATCACCTCCTCGAACGCCTCGAAGTCCCGCTGCTTGCCGAAAATGCGCATCCGCCCCGCGCCTCGATTCAGCACGTGGTAGGCATACCCTCCGCTGGCGACCCGTAATCGTCGTGGCATGACCAGAAACTACCCTTCTGTTCCCCTTCTGTCAAGAACAAAGACTCCCGCAAGAACAAAGACTCCCGACCCCTTTATTTCTTCGCTGCTTGCCGAAAATCCGCATCCGCCCCGCGCCTCGATTCAGCACGTGGTAGGCATACCCTCCGCTGGCGACCCGTAATCGTCGTGGCATGACCAGAAATTACCCTTCGGCTCCCCTTCTGTCAAGAACAAAGACTCCCGACCCCTTTATACGGCGGGCCGAGCAGTTCTTCGATGTCCTTTTCGTCGAGCACCTCGGCCTCCTCCAGTTTCTTCGCCAGCGCGTCGAGCTTGGCGCGATTGTCGGCGATCAGCGTCGTCGCCTTTTCCGAGGCATCGCGGAGGATCCGCATCACCTCTTCGTCGATCACCTGGGCGGTGTGTTCGCTGAACCGCCGCGGCTCGGCCATCTCCTTGCCGAGGAAGGGGTGGTCGTCGCCATCGCGGAAAGCCACCGGGCCCAGCCGCTCGCTCATGCCCCAGTGGGTGACCATTCGGCGGGCGAGCTGCGTGGCCTTGTTCAGGTCGTCCTCGGCGCCGGCGCTGAACTCGCTGAACACGAGCCGCTCGGCCGCGCGGCCGCCCAACAAGAACAGCAGCCGCACCAGCAACTCGCTCTCGCTGATGTTCACGTGATCCTCTTCGGGCCGCAGTTGCGTGCAGCCCAGCGAGCGGCCGCGAGGAATGACCGACACCTTGTGAACGCGGTCGATGCCCGGCACGATCCAGGCCAGCAGCGTGTGGCCCGACTCGTGATAGGCCGTCATCGTCTTCTCCTTGGGCAAGAGGACCTCATCGCGTTTCGAGCCCATCAGGACCTTGTCGCGGGCGTACTCGAAGTCGGCCATGTCGACGCAGTCCTTGTCGTGCCGGCTGGCCCAGAGCGCGGCCTCGTTGACCAGATTGCGGATGTCGGCGCCGGTCAGTCCGACCGTGCCCGCCGCCAGCCGGTCCAGGTCGACGTCGGCGTCCAGGGGCACGTCCTTCGAATGGACTTCGAAGATTGCCAGCCGGCCCTTGCAACTGGGCCGATCGACGACGATGTGGCGGTCGAAGCGGCCGGGCCGCAACAAGGCCGGATCGAGCACGTCGGGCCGGTTGGTGGCCGCCATGACGATCACCGATTCGTTCTGTGCGAAGCCGTCCATCTCGCTGAGGACCTGATTGAGCGTCTGCTCGCGTTCGTCGTGCCCGCCGCCCACGCCGGCGCCGCGATGGCGGCCGACGGCGTCGATCTCGTCGATAAACAGGATGGAGGGGGCGTGCTCCTTGGCCGTGCTGAACAGGTCGCGGACGCGGCCGGCCCCCACGCCCACGAACATCTGGATGAACTCCGAGCCGTTGATCGAAAAGAAGGGGACGCCGGACTCGCCCGCCACGGCCCGGCCCAGCAGCGTCTTGCCCGTGCCCGGCGGCCCCATCAGTAAAATGCCCTTGGGAATGCGGGCGCCGAGGCGCTGGAACTTCGCCGGGTTCCGCAGAAACTCGACGACCTCCTGCAAGTCGTTCTTGACGCTCTCCAGGCCGGCCACGTCGTCGAAGGTAATCGGCTTGTCGCCGCGGTCGTAGCGGCGGGCGCCGCTCTTGGCGAACCCGCCCGTCAATCCGCCCGAGAAAAACGAATCGCGCGCCTTGCGGAAGAGGAACCACACCCCGACAAACAGGCCGAACGTGATCAGCAGGTACATGGTCAACACGAACACCGTGTTGTCGACCGGTTCTGTCGCGAGGTAGTCCTTGTTCAGTTGCCCGCGCAACTCCCGATCGAAGGCCGGATCAGCCAGCGCCATGGCCGGCAACACGGTCTCGAACTTCTTTTGCAGCTTGGGGAAACTGCCGTCGCTGTTTTGCTCGCCTTGAGGATCGGTGGGAGCGACCTTGAACTCGCCCAACACCTTCGCCCCCTGAATCTCCACTTTTTCGATGTTCTTGTCGACGTCCAGCGCCTTCCGAAAATAGCCGTAGCTGATTTCAGACCGCTGATTACGGGTGTTCGAGTAATAGATGAAGATCAACACCAGCGCCAACGCCAGCAGCAGCCACCACCTGGAGCTGCGCGGCATAGGCGAGGGCCTTGGCGGCGCCATCGGGGGCAGGGCCGGTTCTTTCCCAGGCTTCTTCCTGGGTTTCTTCCTGGGCTTCTTCTCGGATTTCTTCTCGGATTCGGATGCCATGAAATATCCTTTTCGCGGATGGGCATAAGAGAATAGCCGGGGGCTAACAGCCCCCGGAATGTGCGTGGATTGCGGGCTTTCCCTCAGGGGGCTGTTAGCCCCCGGCTATTCTCTTATGACATTACTTTCCTGAGAATCAATATATCTGACTGGTGCGCGGTGTGCGAGGCACGTTCCCCTCCTTCGGTTCGCCCGCCAGCCGCGCGTGTTCCAGGACCGTTTCGCGAGCTATGCCGCGAATGGCGGCACAATCGTCGATACTGAAGCCCGCCTGGAGCAGCCGCCAAGTCCAATAGTGGGAGGGTTGTCCAGTAGAAGGATGAGGGGCGAGGGATGAAGGATCGGCAGGTGGTTCGTCGCCCTGCATTGGGCGCTGCTCATTCCGTTCGTCGAGGATTTCCAGCAGCGTCTTGCCGTAGCGTTCTGCTTTGGCCGGGCCGATTCCTTTCACCGCCAACAGTTCCTCTCGTGTCCGCGGCCGGCGTCGGGCGAGTTCTGCAAGAGTCTCGTTGCTGAGGATGAAGTGCAACGGCACGTTCGCCTCGTCGGCGATCTCGCCCCGCCAACGCTTCAGGGCGGCCATCAAGTCAGGATCGGGTGATGTCCCCTCTCCCGACCAACCTGCGGTCGGTGCCCGGAGAGGGTTAGGGTGAGGGCTGAGTTGCCGGGCGTGCCCAACCCCTTCCTCAATGGGCAAGTGGAGTCCGCCGAGGCCCGCCCTCACCCCCTGCCCCTCTCCCAAAGGGAGAGGGGAGATATTGTCGCGAGGCTTCTCGCCGCGCAGTTTCAACAGCAGATCCTGCGGGATCGGTGGCGGGGACGCCAACGCCGCCGTGCCCTTCATCACTTCCTGGCCGAACTCCGTCAGTTCCACCACCGGCCGGTAGCGGTCCACGTCCACCTGTCGCAGACACCGCGCGACGATCAGCCCGTCAATCAGCATGGCCACCTCGGACTGATTTAGGTGCTTCAGCAGTCCAAAAGTGCTGAGCTTGTTCAGTCTCAGCTTGATCACCTTGGCGTTGTTCGAGCCGCAGAGCATCTGCGCAATGAGGTTCTTGCCGCAGGGGAATCGAGCCTGGGTCCGAGCCACGCCGCTGAGCACGATCCGTACAGCTTCCAACAGCTTGCCGCGGACCGGATGGTCCGGCATAAGGACGCGATCAGTGACCGCGTCATCGAACGCGACCGCCGGTCGCGGCTTTATGTCCACAGACTGCGGCTTTGCGGCGGGCGCTCGCAGCCGGCAGTTGTCGCAATGCCCGCACGGCTCCGGATTCTCTTCGCCGAAATAGCGGAGGATTTCCGCCTGCCGGCAACTGCCCCCGTGCGCGAAGCGGATCACCCGCTCGAGTTTCTCGTGCTCCTGGGCCTTGCGGTGTTCGAGGGCGTCGAAATCGATCTCCAACTTCTCAAAGGGCGCATCGCGGAGGATCATGCGGATTGCCCGGCCGCGGAATGGCGGCATGTAGGTGAACGCCTCCAGCTTGTTCAACTCCCGCAGCGCGTGGGTAATCGAGGCCTGGTCGAGGTCGTCGAGCACGGGCAGGTTTCGCAGGCTGAACTGCACCAATTCCTGTCGGCGCGGGCCGACCAGCCGCTCGATCGCATGCAACACCTTGCGCTGCAGCTTGGCCTGCTTCGGCAGCATATCGACCAGGGTGGGCAGGTCGCTGTCGAGGCGCACGGTGGCCATGTTTTGCGAGGCCACCAGCCGCTCCAACACGCCGGCGCTTTCCAGCAGTTGCTCGCAATTGCCCACGCCGTCGTTGCCGATCGGCAGCCCGAGCAGTCCCTTGATGTCTTCTTGGGTCAATTCGATGGGATTCTCTTCGCGTTGTCGAAGGAAATCGTAAACCGCCTCGACATTCTCCCGGCCGGGATAGGCAGTGTCGATAAAGAACTCTTGGATGTAGCGGTCGGAAGCGTGGTAGAACATGAGGCAGCGGGAGGGCAGGCCGTCGCGTCCCGCCCGGCCCGCCTCTTGATAATACGCTTCCAGGCTGCCGGGGAAGTTGTAGTGGACGACGAACCGCACGTCGGCCTTGTCGATGCCCATGCCGAAGGCGTTGGTGGCCACGACGATCTCCCGCCGCCCTTCCATGAAGTCGTCCTGAGCGGTGCGGCGCTGCTCGGGCAGCAAACCGGCGTGGTAGACGGTCGTGCGGCGCTTCGTCTGCTCGGCAACCGCTTTGGCCACCTCTTCAGCCTTCTTGCGCGTCGATGTATAGATGATTCCCGAGCCGGGCGTCTTCCGCAGGAACTCGATCAGCCTCTCCGGCTTCTGCCGCTCGCTGCTGGGGGTCTGCACTTCGTAGAACAGGTTGGGCCGGGCGAAACCGGTGATGAAGGTTTGGGGCTCCCGCAGCGCCAATTGCTCGACGATGTCGCGGCGGACGCGGTCGGTCGCCGTGGCCGTCAGGGCAATCGTGGGCGGGTTGCCCAACATGCGGCGGAAAAAGCCGAGCCGGGCGTAGTCGGGGCGAAAGTCGTGCCCCCATTCGCTGATGCAGTGCGCCTCGTCGACCGCCAACAGCTTCAACCCCACCGCCCGCACCGCGTCGAGGAACCGGCCGCTGCGAAACCGCTCCGGCACCACGTAGACCAGGCGAAACGCGCCCGCCGCCAGTTGCTCCAGCCGGGCGGATTGCTCTGAAAGCGACAAAGTGCTGTTGATGAAGCTGACCGGCAGGCCCAACTCGTGAAGCTGATCCACCTGGTCTTTCATCAGGGCGATCAGCGGCGAAACGACCAGCGTCAGGCCGTCGAGCACGATCGCCGGCAACTGGTAGCAGAGGCTCTTGCCGCCGCCGGTGGGCATGACGCAAAGGCAGTCCTGCCCCGCCAAGACGGTCGAGATCACTTCGCGCTGCCCGCGCCGGAACGCGCTCAGCCCGAAGCGGGGCAAGTACGACTCGATATCGGCCTGGATGGCGTCGGGCATTGTCGGGACCTCGGCAGCCCCGCATTATAGGGTGTACGACCGCCGGCGCGAATGAGGACCAACAAACACGTCCCGCATGAGTTGCTTGCCGCCCGCCAGCAAATCGACTATAGTGGCAAGACGTTTTCCTGCCAGCACTCCCACGGGTTCCGCCCATGCAATCCACACTCCGCCATGCGTCGCCGATACTGTTTGTCGTCGTCGGACTTCTATCGCACCCCGCCTTAGCGGATACGCCGAAAGCGTCCTACGCCGTGGTGGTCTCCAAGGCCGCCAGCGCCGACCCCCAATGGAAAGAGGTGGTCGATGCCTTGGTGAAGAAACACCAGGCTGAGGTCGTGGCATACGATGGTCGCGTGAGTGAATCGTTGGGCAGGTTGCGGGAGCTGTTCCCGCGTTATGCGTGCTTCGTGGCGACGCCCAAGGAAGTTACGAGGGAGTTCGTCGGCGAGGTTCACCGACTCACCCGCCGTTTCGACGACGACCCGTACACCGACACAATCTGGGGAATCCTTACGGGCTATGATGCGGCCAACGCCCTGCGGATTGCCCAGTGCGTCGAGCCGCTGACGATCGAGCGCGTGGCCTCGGCCACCGAAGTGGAGTTGACTCGCTGCAAGGAAGGCGTGTGGTACTGCGAACTCCAGAAGAACCGCATGGTTCGCAAAGAGCCCGGCAAAGAGCCCGAACCGTTGAAGGGACCGGACGACACCACCAAGGCCCTGGTCGATGCCTTGAACGAGTACAAGGCGCAGTGTTTCATCACCTCGGGCCACGCATCGGAGCGCGATTGGCAAATCGGCTACACCTACCGCAACGGCACGTTCCGCTGCGAGGGCGGTCGGGTCTTTGGCCTGGACACCAAAGGTCAGAAGCACTTTGTCAAATCCGACAATCCCAAAGTCTACATGCCCGTGGGCAATTGTCTGATCGGCCACATCGATCGCCAAGACTGCATGGCGCTGGCCTACCTGAACAGCGCCGGGGTGATGCAGATGTTTGGTTATACGGTTCCCTCCTGGTACGGCTACGCCGGCTGGGGGTGCCTCGACTACTTCGTCGAACAGCCCGGCCGCTACACGTTCGCCGAGGCATTTTTCGCCAACCACGAGGCTTTGCTGCACCGCCTGGAGTCGGCAAAGAACGACAAAGGGCTGCTTTATGACCGCGATACGGTGGCTTTCTACGGCGATCCCGCATGGGAAGCCCGCATGGCGCCCGGCAAGCTCAACTGGGAACAAACGCTAACCGAGAAGGGCGGCGTCTATACCTTTGAGGTCAAGCCCAACGAGGGTGAAAAGACGTTCGACCCCGTTAACCGCAATGGCTCGCAGCGCGGCGGGCGGCCGATCTTCCAGTGGTTGCCCCGGCGGATCAAGAACATCGTTCTCATCCAAGGCGAAGACCTCCACCCAGTAATCGCCGACAACTTTCTCTTGGTCCCCAACCCGGGCAAGTGCGATCCCAAGCAAGCGTATCGCGTAGTATTCCGGGCCGAATCCGTCGGCGGATAGGTGGCCTCATGACGCAGATCCCCGATGATCCCGGGCGGCGCGGCGCCGTGGCCATCGTGGTGCGCGACGGCCGCTTGCTGGTGATCCGCCGCGCCCGTAGTGTGGTCGCGCCGCTGGTCTATTGCTTTCCGGGCGGGGGAATCGAGGGGGAGGAGTCGGAAGAGGAGGCGCTGGTCCGCGAGTTCCGCGAGGAGGTGGGCGTATCGCTCCGGCCGGTGCGGCGGCTGTGGCAATGCGTCACGGCGTGGAAGGTGCATTTGGCGTGGTGGCTCGGCGCGATCGAGCCGGGGGCCGAGCCCATAGCCAACCCGCGCGAAGTCGAGTCGATTCACTGGTACACTCCGGACGAAATGGCCCGGCTCCCCGATCTGCTGGCGAGCAACCGGGAGTTCTTGGAGTTGGTCGAACGGGGCGAGATCGTACTGTCGTTGATGCCCTAAAATCCCGGGGATTGACGACCTGCTGCAATAATGGTATACTTCGCCTATTCCGCCAGCCTTCGTACACCTGCCCGTACTTTCACTCCTGGAGGCCGTCTCATGCCGCGTTCCATATTACCGCCGACAATTGCCGCATTCCTGTCGGGAACGCTTCTGCTGCTTTCCGCGGTTCCCGCGCCGGCTGCCGACGTTGGGGAGGGCTTCACGCCAATCTTCAACGGAAAAGACCTGGCCGGTTGGGAAGGCGAGCCGGGCTGGTGGACGGTGGAGGATGGCGCGCTTACCGCGCAAAGCACACCGGAGAAACCGTGCAACCAATGCAATTACCTTGTATGGAAAGGCGGGCAGCCGGCCAGTTTCGAACTGACTTGCGATTTCAAATTGAGCGCCTCCGCAAATTCCGGTGTCCAGATACGTTCCGAGACACGGCCGAACTGGGATACCTATGGCTATCAAGCCGACATGACAGGTGACGGCAACCTGGTGGGGTATGTATATCATCACAAGCGCGGGCTGATCGCGGCGCGCGGCGAGAAGGTGACCATCGACGCCGACGGCAAGAAGGAAGTTCGGAAGATTGGAGATTCCGCCGAGCTGCTGAAGAACTTCAAGAAAGAGGATTGGAACCAGTATCGGATCATCTGTCGCGGTCCGGACATCACACTTTATGTCAACGGCGTATTGATGTGCCAGATCACCGACAAGGATGCCGGCACCGCCGCTAAGAGCGGAATCATCGCGCTCCAGATGCACCCCGGCCCGCCGATGAAGGTGCAATTTAATAACATCAGAATCAAGAACCTCAACTAACGCAACCCTCACAAAGGAGCATCATTCCATGACACGCATACACACCAATCGGCGTGATTTTCTCCGCACGTCAGCGGCCGCGGCGGCGGGCATCTCGCTGCCCTACCTGATTCCCTCCCACGTGCTCGGCGGGCCGGATCAGCCGGGCGCCAATGAGAAGGTACACGTGGGCGTGATCGGCTGCGGCGGCCGTTCCCGTTTGATCCGCAACGCGGCCGACGTTCCGGCCTTCCAGGTCGTCGCCGCCTGCGACTGCGAGTTCTCCCGGGCCGAAGCTTACGTCAAAGAACTCTCCGGCGGGGCCAAGTGGGGCGCCTATGCCGACTTCCGCAAGATGATCGAGAAGGAGAAGCTCGACGCCGTCATGGTCGAAACCACCACGCACGCGCGGGCATGGATCGTGATCCAGGCCATGCAGGCGGGCATGGATGCTTATATCGAAAAGCCGATGTGCCTGACCATTGCCGAGGGCCGGACCATGATTAAGGCCGCGCGGAAGTACAACCGCGTCACCCAGGTCGGCACGCAGCAACGCTCGATGCCGCTGAATAATTGGGCAAGCGATCTGGTCAAAAACGGCGCGATCGGCAAAATTGTGACCGTGATCGCACCGAACTTCGTCGGCCCCGAGCGATGGACAAAGACGTCCTCGAAGGACGTCAAGGCGCCGGTCGAGCCGTGGTGGGATATTTGGACCAATCAGGCCGAGTTGCGCCCGTACGACAACGAAATCCATCATGGCTGGGATCGTTGGTGGGACTACGACGGCGGCGGCCGTTGCTTCGGCGTGACCGGCTGGGGCACCCACTCCTACGACCAGATCAACCGCGCCTTGGGCACCGACGCAACCGGCCCGGTGGAGGTTCTGCTGGAGGAACCGGTCAAGGTGACGGACACCGGCAAGTTTGCCCCGGAACTGCGGTCCGGCGGACTGGTTGCCGACGAGGACACCGGCACCGACTATCACGGCATGGCCAGGCTCGAAGGCCCGCGGGCCAAAGTCACCATGAAGTTCGCCAACGGCACGGAACTCAAGCTCCATCTCAACGGCGATCGTGGCCCCGGCCTCGGGGCAATTTTCGCCGGCGAGAAGGGCAAGATCGAGATCAACCGCGACAAGATCGCCAGCAACCCGAAGGAACTGATCCAGTCGCCCGACAACCCCGGACACAACAAACGGCCCGAAACGGCCTACCACATCCAGAACTGGATCGAGTGCATCAAGAGCCGCAAGCCGTGCAACGCCGACATCGAGATCGGCCAGCGGGCGACCACCCTCTGCTACCTGGTCAACATCGTCCGCGACATCGGCCGGGTGGGCGAATCCCTGAAATGGGACCCGGCGGCCGAACGCTTCACCAATTGCGAGGAAGCGAACAAGCTGCTCTCGCGGCCACGGCGGAAGGGCTACGAGTTGCCGGAACTCGCGTAGTCGATCAACTGACCTGTAATGACGGATGCCATGGCCACGCTTGCGTGGCCATGCGGTGTCGTCTTTTCACACTTCACATGACCACGACAAGCGTGGGCATGGCACCCAACATTTCGAGGGTGAAGGCTACTTCGGCCGAATGCGCCCGTCGTGGTCGAACTCGATTTGCAGGACTCCCGGCTGCTTCTGAAACGGCGCCTTCGGATCGTTGCCAAAGAAGGGCGGCAGGATGAACTCTCGCCACTTTCGCGGGCCCATTTGCAGGCCGTGCTGCTGGCCCCAATCGTCGCCGAAGTAAACCGCGTCGATGTCGTACTTCAAGGCTTCGCGCACCTGGGCGACGTTGTAGTCGGCAATGGCCGAAAACAACTCATGGACGAACTCCGGATGGTCGTGGAAGTCCATCATGAGGTTTGCCATGCCGCGCAACGTCCACGCCGCTCGTACAGCGAAAAACCGATCCGGAACACGCGGAAGCGGTCGGGGAAGCCTGCGAGTTTCTCGGGATCATCGGCGAGGTCGGTGAAAAAGCCGATGTCGCTGCCGAGTTTTACCAGGTGGTTCTCCAAGGGGACTTCCACGTCGGCGCATCCATAGTACACGCGGAGCCTCTCCTTGGCCTCCTTGGTAAAGCCCATCGACCAGGGCACATAGGGAGGCCGTTGGCCCGATAGCACCAGTCGTATGACGTCCCTTTTTGTCACTGCCGCTTTTCCCGTTGTCCGCTTGCCGTCATGCGAACATTCTACGACCCCGCGTTCGACGCGTCCATGATGGCTGTAGACCATGAGGGAATCGACATGCGACCGGTCATGCGGTAGGATAGACCGCACATGAACCTGGCCTTGTGGAAAAAAGCCGTCGCCGACGCCTGGCTGTCGCTGATCGTCTCCAGCGCGCTGTTGATCTTGTTCTGCTGTGCGTTTGTCTGGCTGATGAGCCGGTTCGACGTTGGCGCATGGAGCGCCTTGCTGAACCTGCTGCCGAATTTCCTGCAGCCGATGCTGGGCGTGCCGCTGGCGAAACTCGCCACGCCCGCCGGACAACTCAGCATCCTCTTCGTCCACGTGATTACGCTGTTGGTGTGCGTCGGCTGGGCGGTGGGTCGCGGGTCGGACTCGATCAGCGGCGAGATCGGCCGCGGGACGATGGACCTTCTGTTGTCGCTGCCGGTTTGGCGGATCACAGTGATGGCCGTGCCCGCCGTAGTAGCCACGCTCGGCGCGGCGTTGCTGGCGGCGTCGGTGTGGGCGGGTATTGCCGTGGGGCTCCTCTGCACTCGGTTTCCAAACCCGCCCTCGCTCGCACAGTTTGGCCCGGGAGCGGTAAACCTCTTCGCCATGACCTTCTGCCTGACGGGCGTCACTACCCTCATCTCGTCGTTCAACCGCGATCGGTGGCGGACTATCTCCCTGGCCGGCGGATTCTTCGTCGTCTCGCTGATTCTGAAGATCATCGGCCGAATGTGGCCGGAAGGCTCGTGGCTCCACTATCTGACGTTCCTCAGCCTTTTTCAGCCGCAGGAGTTGATTTTGCTCGCGGGCCCGGAGGGATCGCCGGCGCTCCGCTACGACGCCACGCTGCTGCTGCTCGGTTTGATCGGCTACGCGGCCGCGGGCGTGGTGCTCTGGCGCCGCGACATTCCGGCGCCGTTGTAGGGCCCGCTTGTGCGCCACGCCAACTGCGGCCACAATAACGTCTATCGTGGCTAACGAGCAATCAAACCGCTGGAAAAAATGGCTGGCCGCGACGATCAAACTGGCGATCGTCGCGATGATCGTCTGGTTCATCCGTGGAACGCTTGCCGATGCGTGGCGACAACTGGGCCAATACGACTGGCGTTTTGACCCGGTCTGGCTGATGCTCTCCGGCGGACTCTACCTAGCGGGCGTCTTCGCCTGCGGCCTTTTCTGGCATCGCGTTTTGCTGGCGCTGGGACAAGAGGCCGGACTGGCCGAGACGTTGCGGGCATACTACATCGGGCACTTGGGGAAATACGTGCCCGGCAAGGCCATGGTGGTGATTCTCCGCACAGGGCTGATCCGCAGCCATCGAGTCGATGCGGCCCTGGCAGCCGTCAGCGTCTTTTTCGAGACGCTCACGATGATGGCCGTGGGGGCATTTCTATCGGCCGCCGTCGTGGCCATCTGGTTCAGCCAGCAATCGCTGCTGTTTTGGGCCTCCGTGGCCATGATGCTCGTTTCCGGCATCCCCACCCTCCCCCCCGTCTTCCGACGCCTGGTGCGTTTGGCAGGCGCTAGAAAGTGGGGGCCCGGGGCCGACGAAAAGTTGGCGAGGCTCGGTTACGGAATCACGTTGACGGGCTGGGTGCTTACCTCTTTGGGGTGGGTCTTGCTCGGTCTGAGCCTCTGGGCAGTGCTAAAGTCGATGGGCGCCGCCGAAACCAACCCGCTCGCCCAACTTCACCTCTACGTGGCTTCCGTCTCCCTGGCCACCGTGGCGGGGTTCGCATCGTTTGTGCCGGGTGGGGCGGTAGTACGCGAGGCCGTGCTGACCCAACTAATCGCACCCCAATTTGGCGGGGCCGCGGCTCTGATTGGCGCCTTGCTCTTGCGTTTGGTGTGGTTGGTGTCAGAGTTGGTAATATCTGGTATCCTGTATTTTGTCGCCCGCCAACACGCCCCACCCGATTAGTAAACGGAGCCTAGCCAACCATGCTCTCCGTCGTCATTCCCGTCTTCAACGAAGCCGACAGCTTGGCGGCCTTGCACCGCGAATTGGTCGAGGTGGCGGGGGCCAACGGTTACGATTTGGACGTGGTGTTTGTCGACGATGGATCGAAGGACGGCTCTTGGGACGCGATTCGCCAACTGGCGGCGGCCGACGCGCGTGTGAGCGGATTGCGGTTTCGCCGCAACTTCGGCAAGGCGGCGGCCCTCAGCGCAGGCTTCGCCCAGGCGCGCGGCGAACTGGTGATGACCCTCGACGCCGACCTCCAGGACGATCCCCACGAAATCCCCCGCTTCCTCGCCGAGATGCAAAACAACCTCGACGTCGTCAGCGGCTGGAAGAAGGTCCGCCACGACCCCTGGCACAAGGTGCTGCCCTCGCGGGCGTTCAATTGGATGGTCAGCGCATTGACCGGCGTCAGACTGCACGATCACAACTGCGGCATGAAGTGTTATCGCCGCGAGATTTTCAACGAAGTCCGGCTGTACGGCGAGTTGCACCGTTTTGTGCCCGTGCTGGCGGCCGGTCGGGGGTTCCGCGTTGGCGAGATCGTCATCCAGCACCGCCCGCGCACGTTTGGACGCTCGAAGTACGGCGTCGCACGATTCGTCAAAGGCTTTTTGGACCTTCTGACCGTCAAGTTTCTCACCGGTTTTGGGCAGCGGCCGCAGCATCTGTTGGGGGCGATCGGTTTGGGCGCCTTTTTGTTCGGCGCCTTGGGGCTTGCCGTGCTTACCGTCTGGTGGGTGGTGTCGCGCATGGCGATTGGCCTCGAGCCGGTGCATCTGCACGAGCGTGCGGCGCTGTTCTATTCGATCGGCCTGCTGCTGTTGGGCGGGCAGTTGATGTCGATCGGTTTCATCGCCGAACTGATTATCGCCTACCACACGCCCGACATTCGCGGTTATTCGATCTCTGAACGCACTAGTTCCATCCCACCGCCGCCATGACCACATCCACCGACGACTCCCCCAAACAACTCCGCCGGAGCGTCTACCTGTTGTTGATCTTCCTCAGTGCAGGCTTGATGCTCGGCCGCATCCTCGCGGTTGACGCGGTCGACAAGGCGGCTCTGGAAGACTACCGTCTGAAGAATATCTCCCGCGACCTGGAAAAGAAGCGGCAAACCCTAGAGGCGAAGGGGCTTTCCGGCGACGTTATCCAGCGCGAGCTGGCCCGTGCCGAGGCCGCATGGCGGCAGCAAGCTCGGCTTTGCCGCCCGTTTCTCAGCGCCAACGACCGCAGCCGTTGGTGTACTGTCCGGGCGCTGGTCGAAGAAGACATGCGCGTGGAAGGGGCGCCGTATGCCATCGACAAGGTCGTTCAGCAGCCCAACTGGGACACGATCGACATGGTCCAGCACGACGGCCACCTGTATTCCAGCAAGCCGCCGTTGCTGCCGACGCTGATGGCGGCCGTCTATTGGCCGATCCATCGCCTGACCGGCATGACGCTCGGCACGCATCCCTACGAAATCGGCCGGTTCATGCTGGTGCTGCTGAACCTGATCCCAATGATCGTGTACTTGGTGTTGCTGGCCAGGCTGGTCGAGCGATTCGGCACGACGGATTGGGGGCGGATGTTCGTGATGGCCGCCGCCGCTTTCGGCACGTTCCTGAGCACCTTCGCGGTGACGATCAACAACCACTTGCCGGCGGCTGTCTGTGCCCTGGCCGCAGTTTACGCCGCCGTGCGAATCTGGTTTGACGACGAGCGGCGGATGCGGTACTTCATCGTCGCGGGGCTGTTCGGCGCGCTGGCGGCGGTCAACGAGTTCCCGGCGGCGGCATTTCTGGCCGTGTTGTCGTTGGCCCTGCTCTGGAAGACCCCGCGGCCGACGCTGCTCGGCTACGCGCCGGCCGCGCTGCTGGTGGCGATCGCCTTCTTCGGCACAAATTGGATCGCCCATCAAAGCCTGAAGCCGGCCTACCTGCATCGCAGCGGCGCCGACAACTGGTACGACTACACCTACGAGCGCAACGGCCGGAAGATCGAGAGCTATTGGAAGAACCCGGTAGGCGTCGATCGCGGCGAGCCCTCTTGGTCGCGCTATGCAACCAACGTCCTGGTGGGGCACCACGGCATCTTCTCGCTGACCCCCGTGTGGCTCCTCAGCGTCATTGGCATGGCCTTGTGGATATGGAAGGCCCACGACCCGCGATTGCGTTGGCTGGCGGTCGCCATTGCCTTGATCTCGCTGGCGTGTCTGGCGTTCTACCTTGGGCAGCCGGTCATCCATCGCAATTACGGCGGCGTGACCAGCGGCCTGCGATGGATGTTCTGGTTCGCGCCGCTCTGGCTGCTGGCGATGCTTCCCGCGGCCGACGCGATGGCCGGCCGGCGTTGGGCCCGCGGCCTGGCCCAGGTGTTGCTGGCCCTGTCGGTCCTTTCGGCCAGCTACCCAACGTGGAACCCGTGGACGCATCCCTGGATGATGGACTACCTGCAATACATGGGGTGGATCTAGCGGCGCGCGAAACTATCAATTGTATCAGGCACACGCCGTGTGCCGTCCATGGTGTACGGCACACGCCGTGTGCCGTCCATGGTGTACGGCACGCGCCGTGTGCCGACTACTTTCCGTGCAGAGTATAGAAATGGCCGCACCCGTAGCAGAAGCGAATCTGAACGATCCGGTGACGCAGCACATGCGCACCGAGTTGGCACGGCTGCGCTTCGACCACACGGTCGGCCAAGCGCTCGAGGGCATCCGCCAATCGCCGCCGCCCGTGCGAATTGTGTATTTCTACGTCGTCGACGACGCGGATCGGCTCGTGGGCGTGATCCCCGCCCGGGCGTTGCTGTTGAGTCCGCCTGAAATCCGCATCGCCGACATCATGCTCAAGAGCGTGATCGCCATTCCGGCCGACGCCACCGTGCTGGACGCCTGCGAGTTCTTCGTGCTGCACCGCTTCCTCGCGTTTCCCGTGGTCGATGCCCGGCGCCGGTTGATCGGAGCGATCGACGTCGAGCTGTACACCGACGAGTTGCGCGATCTGGGCGGCGGGCTGAGCGACGATCTGTTCCAACTCGTCGGCGTGCATCTCACCAGGGCCCGGCAACTCAGCCCGCTGTCCGCCTTCCGCATGCGTTTCCCCTGGCTGATGTGCAACGTCACGGGCGGGATCGTGGCCGCGTTTCTCAGCGGCGTCTTTCAGCAGGAGATCGAGCGCGCCGTGACGCTGGCCCTGTTCATTCCCGTCGTGCTGGCGCTGGCCGAAAGCGTCAGCATTCAATCGATCAGCCTGGCGCTGCAAGTGCTGCACGGCAAGCCGCCCTCCTGGCTGCTGATCTTTCAGAAGTTGCATCGCGAGTTGCTCGTGGGCCTTCTGCTGGGCGGCGCGAGCGGACTGGTGGTCGGGATGGTCGGGCTGGCGTGGATCGGCCAACTGCAATTGGCGTTTTGCGTGTTCGGCGGAGTAGCGGCGGGCGTGGCGGCCGCCGCCGTTTTGGGAACGTCCGTACCCAACCTGCTGCGCCGGCTGAAGCTCGATCCGCGGGTAGCCGCCGGCCCGGTGGTCCTGGCCCTGACCGACCTGATTACCCTGCTGTGCTACTTCAACCTGGCCCGATGGCTCTTGTAGGCGGCTACCCCCCCATCGCACCTTCTCATACTTGCGTTGGGTTCCCAGCATGGTAAAATAGTGTGGAGAAGTTGGGACGGAGGCCGATTCCGACGTTAGGAGCTTTATCGTTCGACCTGTGGCGCGCATTGGCCAAATCTGACCTTGAAATTGATACTATGCCTTGGTAACTTGCAGTCACCAACAGGAGCAACAGAAGTGCCGAAGCCCGTGCTCCAAGCTCTTGTGCTGGCGGACCAAGTCTATCAGGACAAGGTCACAAATAAGTTCATCATCGCCGGCACGTTCAACCAACTACATCTCCGAAAAAAGCCATCCTCGGAAACCACCGTGGAATTGCCTAAGGACAAAGATGCAGAAGAAGCGGCCGAGGGACTGCGTAAAGTGCAGTTGTCGGAGGCATGGGTCAGCGGGTCGCCGTTTGTCTATATCAGCCTTACGAATATTCGGGGGCAGGCGCCTCTTGAACTGCGTTATGTAGATTTGAATGACTACATCGTGATGTTGTCGTTTCCGTTTGCCATCCAAGCAAAGAGTCCGTTAGATACAATCGAGGTAAGCGTTCGGCTGCCGGTCTTGCCTGCACCGCATCCGGGTGTTTACGCCCTGGAGTTGCTGAGCGATAATGAGGTCTTGGGATCGCACCGAGTTACGGCGATTGATGGGGCGACTGATCAGAAATCAGGTGAGGAAGAAAAATGACCGTTCTCGATCATAATTCGCCTGCGGTTGACTGGAAGGACATGAGCAAATTGACGGAGCGAGTCTACGAGTGTCGCGTATGGCTCTGCCCGGAAGACGAGGGTGGCTACTCCGCAATCGTTCCGTCTCTCCCCGGTGTGGCAAGTCAAGGCGAAACACAAGAAGAGACGCTGGACGGCATCAAGGAGGCATTTCAGGGCGTCGTCGCCGAATATCTCGAAGCCAAAGAGGAGATCCCCTGGTGCCACGACATCACACGCCAGAAACCAAACAGCACCATTGAGAAATGGATTCTCGTGAATGTCTGAGGCGCCATCTGTCACTGGAGAGCGGGCGGTGTCGGCCTTTCGCAGGTTTGGCTTCTCTGTCGTCCGCATCAAAGGCTCTCACCATATTATGAAAAAGCCAGGACATCGCTATATTCTTTCTGTCCCCGTCCACAAAGGTAATGTAGTGAAGAAAGGCACCCTTCACGCCCTGATTGCTGATGCCGGAATCACGGTTGACGATTTCAAGGCGGCGCTCGACTGATATGCTGTCGGGGACAGAAGGACAGATAAGGGGAACAAAGGGGACATTCTGGTTTTTCAGAAAAGTAGAATGTCCCCTTTGTGTGCCTGGTTTTCGCGATCTGGTAGGAACTGTTGTGTTGAAGGAGGCGACTCGAATCGCCAATGGATAGTTGTCGCTGGAGTCGCCTCCTAAAGAACGCCCCGGGTGCTTGGCGCAATCCGTACCTGTGGGTATAGTAATTGGCACTCGATAGCATGGAAAATCAGCATTAAGCGGGAGGCAGTTTCCGACGATGGCTTCCACTGGAGGCGGTTGGATTTCATTCCCCCCGACGCTGACGCTCCCGCTTGCCACGTTCCACAGGCTTTGGTCACCCATCAAGATGAGCGGACTTGGTTGTATCTCTTCTACGCCACACAGAAAGGTGGCCGCCCGAACGATGGGCAGTATCACTACGAATACGACCGCATCCGCGCCATGCGGAGGCTGATCCAACCACAATGAGAACTCCTCCCGCCATTCCAACAATCATGAAGTTTCGCATTTGGAACTTCAGCCCCGGGCCACAATGGCTTTTTGCCTTGCCATGGGCCTGCGCTATTGGCCTGATGGCTGCCGCAGCCCCGGAGATCGCCGTTGCTCAACCCCGGATGGATCGCAACCGTCCCAATCTCGTATTCGTTTTCAGCGACCAGCAGTCGTGGGACATGCTGGGCTGCTACGGCAACAACCAGGTGATCTCGCCCAACCTGGACCGCTTGGCCGCTCAAGGAGTTCGATTCAATCATTGCATTTCCAGTGCCCCACTTTGCACCCCTTACCGGGGCATGCTCTTGTCCGGCCAGCACCCGCTGCGCAGCGGTGCTTTCGAGAACGACGTGCAAATGCTGCCAGGAGGCGGCAATTACTTCGGTGAAGTGTTGCGGGACCAAGGCTACCGGCTGGGTTATTACGGCAAGTGGCACCTCTACGGCGGCGACCGCAATCGACCTGTCCCTCCCGGGCTAATGCGCTACGGCTTCGACAGCGAGTTTCTCATCAACAACTGCACCCTGGTTTACGACAAGGAACGGGCCTATTACTGGGACGAGGCCGGCAGGAAGCAGCTTTGTGGCGATTGGGAGCCTTATGCCCAGACTCGCCAGGCCATGCAGTTCATCGAGCAACACGCGCAGCAGCCATTCGCCTTGTTCCTCTCCTGGCATCCGCCGCATAACTGGGGCGTTGCCCACGAGGGCTACGCCGCCCCCGAAGATTGCCTTCAGCTATACGACCCGGCAAAACTCCATCTGCGATCCAACGTGGAGGATACTCCCAGGAACCGCCGCATTTACCAAGGCCATCTGGCGATGATTGCCAGCATTGACCGGGCGTTTGGATGGCTGATGCAAACCCTGAAGGAAAAGGGGCTTGAGAATCAGACTATCGTGATATTCACATCGGACCATGGCGACATGCTTTTATCACACGGGTATGCCCATAACAAAATGCGTCCAGAACAAGAGTCCATTCGGGTGCCCCTGATTATCCGGTATCCACCAGCGCTCAAGCCGCGGGTGAGCGGATTGCTGGTCGGCACACTGGACCTCATGCCCACGCTCCTGGGCATGATGAAACTCCCTGTGCCGAAAACCTGCGATGGGCGGGACTTATCCCATTTTATGGTGGAAGGGCAGGATGACGCAACGGAATCGGTGCCGCTGTTTCTTCCGCCGCTCGATTTTCGCGGCGTATACACCCGCCGTTATACCTATTGTTTCGACACCAGCGGCGGGACCGTTTCGCTTTACCGGGAGATGTTTTTTGCCAGGCCGCCCGGCATCACTTGGAATTGCCTTTATGATCGGCAGACTGACCCGGGTGAAACAAACAACCTGTACGCTTCACCCCAGCACCGGGAGATTCGCGAGGAGTTGCACCGGCAGACCTTGAAATGGATGAGGCAGTGTGGCGACTCAGGCGACCCATATCGTGCCGTAGCCAGCACGGTCTTCACCCCTGAGGACCAGAAAGCCCGCGCAGAGCGCAAGTGGGATGTGTTCACCGGTATTTTGAAAGGAAGCCCTCTCGACTTGTTCAATCGAAACGATGGCTCCTCAAAGCATTAACAATGGCGAATTGTAGATGGACCATCATCGAAATTTGCAAGGCTGGGCTCGCCAAGCTGTTGCAGATGGAAGTGGCAAAGGTGTGTTGAAAGAAAGAGTCATGAAAACGGTGAAAAACATAAAAGTGACACTAGTGGTCCTCTGCGCGCTGACGAACGCGGCGGGAGACTTGGGGTCAGAGCTTGAATAGTTCTACAGCAAGACTTCTGGTATTGAAGAACATCGGGGTCAGACTTTCAATATTAACTTTGGGCAGTCTTGGGGTCAGAGCGCACTTAGTCAATAGCAGAATCGGCCTAATGACTAAGTGCGCTCTGACCCCGAGCGCCCCCTGACCCCGAGCGCCCCCTGTGCGGCGGTCTTGGACCGAACGGCACGAATGGGTGACTACCATGTGCGCAACAGCCAACGACTGGCGACGGCGAATTTTGGGAAGGCATGATAGGGTAAATGAATGAAGTTGAAGCTGCAAAAAAACAGCCCCGGCAGCGTCGGCCGCCAGGGCATAACGGGTCATTCACCCGCCCTAGCCTGGCTATTCCTTGTCGGATTGCGTCCCGCAGAGCCCGACTCCGCTTCACCAGACAAACCGATTATAGTACAAGAACAGTCCAATTGGCATTCCCAACCACAATCCACCGAATCGGCCCTTGACACGCGGGCGGTTATGGGTGAACCCGATGTTTGATCGACTGATCGTCCTGTTGCCACACCACAGCTTGGAGGAGTTCGACCTCCAGCGGAAGGAGGACGATGCCGAAGGACTCCTCTCGGCATGGTCGGCTTTGTGGCATCCGTTGCTGCTGGCCAGTACACAGGCCATCCCGGGCTGGCTGCCGGCGGCCTCCCCGCCGCAGGAACCGGCCGGGTTCCTGATCGTGGTGCCCGAGTGCTCCGAGAGTCTATTGCCTGAAGAATGGCTCCCCCAGGCCGAGGCGGCCGGGGCCTGCGTGCTGCGGAAGTTCCGCCGCCGCAGCGACATTGTGGCGGCGGCCCTACAGCGGTTGGAAGCCGACCCATCCGCCGTCGATGCCGACCTGGCGGCCGATTTTCTCGCCTTGGGGTTTTGCCACCTCCAAGTGGAATTGCTCACGCGGAAGTTGCGGTACATGAGCAACCTGGACGAAGCGTCGCTCCAAACGGCCGTGCTATCGGCGGCGGGCGAGGCAATTGCCGGCGACGCAACCGCCGCGAGGCGTCATCTTCAGTCGGCTTTTGACCGCCTGCACGAAGCGCGGGAGTATTTCTATCCGATCGAAACCCGTTTGCTCGACTTGACACTCGTCGCGCCCAGCACGCTCGGGCCGGCTTTGCGCGATGAACTGGCCGGCGGCTTGCCCCGCAATCTGCTCGCCAGCGGTGCGGTCATCGAGGAGATGGCTGCGCGCGAGCCGGCAACGCTCGATGCTCTGAGGCAAGCCTTGCAGCAGAATGCGGCGGGTTTGATCGGCGGCGAGTGTACCGAATCGCCTTTGTCCATGCTAGAGCCCGAGGCCATTCGCGCTCACCTTCGCCACGGTTTGGACGCGTATCAGAAGCACTTGGGCCGCCGGCCGACCGTGTTCGGGCGTCGGCGATTTGGACTGACGCCCGTGCTGCCGCAGATCCTTGCGCAATTGGGTTTCACCGCGGCGCTGCACTGCACGCTCGACGACGGCCGCTTTCCCACGGCCAATCAGAGCCGCATCCAGTGGGAAGGCGTGGACGTTACGACGATCGAGGCGTTGGCCGGCGTGCCGCTCGACGCCGGCCGGTCCGATTCGTTTCTTCGCCTGGCCCAGAAGCTGAGCGATACGATGAGCCTCGATCACACGGCCACGGTGGTCATGGCCCATTGGCCGGGCCACGCGAGTCCTTGGTACGACGACATGCGGCGCATCGCCGGCTACGGGTCGGTCCTTGGGCAGTTCGCCACCATCGACGACTACTTCCAGCAGACCGCATACGCCGGCCAGCGAACGCACAACAAGTCCGACCAATACCGCTCGCCGTACTTGAAACAGGACGTGGCCGCCGGTTGGCGCGATCCGATTTCCCGCTGGATCCGCTACTACGCCCGCCGGGCGCGAATTGAGTCTGTGAACGCATTGACCATTCTGTCCGCCGTTTGCGGATTCGCCGAACTCCCTCTCCCTTTGGGAGACGACATCGAAGACTCGCTCGATACTGACCCAGAAAGTGCGGCGGCATTGGACCAACGGCTCGACGCCATGCTGGCCGAGTCGGCGGCGGCGTTTTCTCAGGCGGTGGCAAGCGGTGGGCGATCGGACCGCGGTTGTCTGGTCGTCAATCCGTGGAGTTTTCCGCAGCAAGCATGCCTTCATCCTTCATCCTCCACTGCTCATCCTTCACTTCTCGACGTGCCGGCGATGGGATTTGCATGGGTTGCCCACGGGACGGAGAATCAACCGGCGCCGCAGCCGGTCGAACGCAAGGGATGGTTTGGCCGCGGCAAGGCCAAGGTGGAACCCCCGCTGGCCGAGGAAAACGTGCTGCGCAATGAGTTCTTCGAGGCGCGCTTCGACCCCTGCACCGGCGCGATTCGAACGATTTCCGATTACCACAGCCGCGACCCGCGGTTGGCCCAGCAAATCGCCTTCCGCCTGCCTCAGGGCGACAGCCGCGAGCCGGGCGATGATGCGAACTACTCGATCATGGCGGCCGACGAACTGACCGTGACTTCGGCCGGGCCGGCGCTGGGCGAAATCGTTTGCCGCGGCCGGCTGATGGATCGCGACGGCCGGCGGCTGGCCGGATTCCGGCAGACAACACGGGCGCGGCGCGGCAGCCGCATCATCGAGATCGACATTGAACTCGACGCCGATCGTCAGCCCGGGCCAAACCCGTGGGATTCGTATTACGCCCTGCGCTTCGCCTGGAAGGACGAAACGGCCGTCCTTTGCCGCAGCGTCCACCTGGCCGGCGAACCGACTGACCTGACGCAATTCGAGTCGCCGCACTTCGTCGACATCCGCCGCGGCAAACAGCGGACGACTTTGCTCTGCGGCGGCCTGCCCTATCATCGCCGCCTGGGACTGCGGAAGCTCGATACGCTGCTCGTGGTGCATGGCGAAACGGCCCGGTCGTTCCGCGTGGGCATCGGCATCGACGTGCCGCATCCCACGGGCGCGGCGTTGGGCTTTCTTGCGCCCCCGATAGTGCTCGCCGACCAGCCGGCGCCGCCGACGCCCTCGGGCTGGCTGTTCCATCTCGACTGCCGCAACGTGCTGGCGACCCATTGGGAACCGCTGTTGAGTACTCCTCACGCTCCGCGTGAGGAGCCGCTGGGGGAGCCGTTGTTGAGTACTCCTCACGCTCCGCGTGAGGATCCGCTGGGGGAGCCGTTGTTGAGTACTCCTCACGCTCCGCGTGAGGACCCGCTGGGCGAAACACCCCGCCAAACCGACGGCCTTCGCGGCTTTCGCGTGCGGTTGTTGGAAACCGACGGGCGCGGCGTTCAACTGGGGCTCCGCTGTTTCCGCGCCGTTGCGTCGGCCCACAAGATCAATCCGGGCGACGTGCCGCCGGTGCAACTCGCGGTCGGGGATGATTGCGCCACCATACCTGTTGCCCCACACCAATGGACCGAAGTCGAGGTTCTGCTCCAAAGCCCATGAATCCCGCGTGTTTCAGATCCACGGTCGCCGCGACCTGCTGATTACCGACCGGCCTTGCTGTCGCTTTGGCGAGGGGTATAATTGTGGTGTTGCGGGAAAGGGCTGCGGCACCCCAACAGGAGTCACGTCGCCATGCGATCCGTCAAAGTCGTTTACGAGAACGGTCATCTCATATTCCCCGAGGGATCGGGTCCCGAAGGCCGGATGGAAGTCGTCGTCATCTTTCCGGACCAGGGCGAGCCGGTTGCCCCCCGCGACAAGGACGCCGGCAAACGGTTCGTTCGGGAATGGACGGGCGTCCTGAAAGGATGCGACATCAGCAACTGGAAGGACGAGAAGGCCGAGTATCTGAAGGGAAAGCAAAGGTCATTGTCACCCGCAATAAGACGGATTACGCGGGATCGGTCCTAAGCGTCCTCTTGCCCGACGAGTTTGTCGCCAAGTATCTGTGAATGCCGTTGCTCAGTTGGTCCTGTTTCCCGGTCTCGGCGCCGACGCCCGGTTGTTCGAGCCGCAGCGGGCGGCGTTTCCGCAATTGGTCGTGCCGCCGTGGATTCCGCCGCTGAAGAACGAATCGCTGCCGGATTACGCGGCCCGGCTGGCGCGGACGATTGTTGTATCGCGCGACAAGCCGCTAATTCTCGGCGGCGTGTCGTTCGGAGGCATGGTGGCGTACGAGGTTGCACGGCACTTGAAACCGGACGCGGTGTTGTTGATCGCCAGTTGCCGATCGCGGCACGGTCTGCGCCCCGTGTATCGTGCGGGGTCTTGCCTCGTGCCGCTTATTCCGCTACAGGCATGGTCCATCGCCAAGCTGCTCGCATCGCCGGCGGTGGGCCTGATCGGCCAGTTCCGGCCCGTGGAACGAACGGTGTCGGTCGCCATGTTCCAAGAGATGGATTCTTCCTTTATGCACTGGGTGGTGAGGGCGATCCTTGGTTGGCATCCGGCCCCACTGGAGGGCATCCGCGTGCTTCAGATTCACGGCCGCCGCGATCTGCTGATCCCCGCCCGGCGGGTCGAAGCCGACGTCGTCATTCCCGACGGCGGGCACATGATCAACATGACGCATGTCGAGGAAGTGAATGCTTTTGTCCGCGAAGTGGTGCTGCGGTCGAAATAGTGTTGCATTGCCCGCCGCATAACGGCACAATGGACTGAACCCTATGATCATCACCATCGACGGACCTGCAGGCGCCGGAAAGAGCACCGTGGCCAAGGCGTTGGCACGGCGGCTGGGGTTCCGGTTTCTCGATACGGGGGCCATGTATCGGGCCGTGGCGCTGGCCGGCTTGCGGCAGGGACTCGACTGGGACGTGCCGGACGATTGGGCCCGGCTGGCGAGGAAGCTCGACATCAAAGTGTCCGGCTACAGTATCTATCTCAATGGCGAGGACGTGACCGACGCGGTTCGCACTTCCGAAGTGACCTCCGTGACGCGCTACGCCGCCGATAACCCGCGGATCAGGGAGCACCTGGTCGAACTGCAACGCGCGGTGGCGGGCGGAGACAACATCGTCACCGAGGGGCGCGACCAGGGGACGGTCGTGTTTCCGAAAGCCGAGTGCAAGATATTCCTCACGGCCAGCCCGGAGCAACGTGCCCGGCGGCGGCTGCGCGACCTGGAATCTCAAGGGGAGCCAGTCACGCTGGAGCAGGTGCTGACCGCCCAAGAGCGCCGCGACCGCGAGGACGCCGGCCGCGCGGTGGGGCCATTGGCGCCCGCCCCGGATGCCGTCGAAGTATGCACGGACGGAATGACGGTGGAGGAAGTGGTTAGTCAACTGGAGAAATTGGTCAGAAGCAGTGACGAAGCACGAATGACGAATGACGAATGACATTCGGATTTCGTCGTTCCTTCGCGTTTCGTCATTCGTCCTTCGAACTTCGTCATTTACCATGCCCCGTTCTCTGCCAAGCCGCCTGTGGTACGAGTTCCTTAAAAGGGTCTTGCAGCTTGTTGCGATCCTGGGGTGTCGGGTGCGCCATTCGGGCCTGCACAACATTCCGGCGGAAGGCGGAGTGCTGGTGGTGTCGAATCATCAGAGCCACCTCGATCCACCGCTGGTGGGCATTGGTTGTCCGCGCCGGATGAACTACGTCGCCCGCGACACGCTCTTTCGCATCGCTCCGCTTGGCTGGCTGCTTAGCTCGGTGGACTCTATCCCCATCGACCGCGAGGGGATCGGCCTGGGCGGCATCAAGGAGTCGCTCAAGCGGCTGAAACGGGGCGAGATGGTGGTTATCTTTCCCGAGGGCACCCGCTCGTCCGATGGCGAAATCCATCCCTTCCGCCCCGGCTTCACGGCGCTGGCGGTCCGATCGAAGGCGGCTATACTGCCGGTGGCCATCGACGGCGCGTTTGCGGCCTGGCCGCGATGGCAGAAGTTCCCCGGCCTTGGCAGAATCCGCGTCCACTTTGGCGAACCCATCCTGCCCGGCGAATTCGCCGGCCGCGACGAGCGAGACTTGTTGGCCGAGGTCGAACGCCGCGTGCGCGAGTGCCATGCCCGGTTGAGAGGGCAGATTGCTTGACTTACCGTGCCCGTTCCGGTAACATGCAGAGCGAAAGCGGCAGAGGCGGCGAAACATACTTAGTTTCTGTTGCGGAAGGTCGATTTTGTCACCCTGAGCGGAGCGAAGGGTCTCGAAATGCCGAGATTCTTCGCTCCGCTCAGAATGACAATGAGTCGATGGTGTCTTTCCGCAACAGAAACTACATTGATCTCCCCGGCCTGATGGAGTTGAAGCTTGCCACCGGCCGGGCGCGCGACGAAAGCGACGTGGTCGAGTTGCTCCGCGCCAATCCCGACCAGATCAACGTCATCCGGGAGCATCTCGCGGTCGTCAATGAGCGCTATGCGGCGCGTTATGACAGCCTGCTCGCCCGCGCCCAAGAGCAGACCGACCGCTGAGAATCGCGCCGTTGCAAGTCTGGGAACACAATGCGAAGGTGTTGACGGAATGTCATTCAGACTGTGGAAACCTCGCAAACATTGGAATTATTGATCCTCAGATAATGTATGCAACCTCCGTTTAGCGGCCGACGGCACGTCGGCCCGTGTTCGGCCGCAAGCCGCCGTGCCGGCGGCTGCTAAACGTGTTGCCGAGTTGATCGAGTGCCTCTGCGCCTCCCGGCAACTCAAACCAGCCGATTGCCGGGGGAGGGGATCGGTATGGCGATCTCGGCGGCGTTGGCAACCAGCCCCGCCCGCAGGGGATTCAACTCCACGTACCGCGCTGCGGCCAGCAGGAGGGGCATGCCCGGAATGACCAATCGTGCCAATCCGGCCCAGCCTGGAACGTACTAATTCCCGTCCATTTTTTCAATAATTCAGGGTTTTGCCCCCGAATTTGAGCCATTGTCGCCCCGTGGGGGATGTGGTATAGTGCTGGGTTCTCTGATGGCCCGCGGAGAGTCGCTCTATGGGGAGCGGCCGGGCGAACAGAGGCAGTGCGTGTGCGTCAACAATACAGAGTCTAATGGTCAACCGCAACCTAATTCGAGGACTGGATCTTACCGAGGAAGAGTGGCAGCACGAACTCAATGCCGCTCTGGAAGGAGGCACGGCCGAGGAAATCGCCTGGACAACTCAAGAGATGGAGTTGAACAAGATCGTCGAGGGCCGCGTGCTCCGCGTCGAAGGCGACGTCGTGCTGGTCGACGTGGGCTACAAGAGCGAAGGCATCATCTTCCGCAACGAGTGGGAAGAAGGCGAAGAGCTGCCCGCGCCCGGAACCATGGTCAAAGTCCTCATCGAAGACGTGGAAGACATCCACGGACTGGTGGATGACTCGCGCGGGATGATCACGCTCAGCAAGCGCAAGGCCGAGAAGATCGAGGCCTGGCTGAAGGTGATGGAAACGGTCCACGAAGGCGAGGTCGTCACCGGCGTGGTCACTCGGAAGATCAAGGGCGGGTTGCTGGTCGATATCGGCGTGAACGTATTTTTGCCGGCCAGCCAGGTCGACGTGCGCCGGCCGGCCGACATCGGCGACTACATCCAACGCACCATCCAATGCCTCGTGCTGAAGATCGACGAGGCGCGGCGCAACATCGTCGTCAGCCGCCGGGCGCTGATCGAAGCCGAGCGGGCGGAGAAAAAGGCCCAACTGCTGGCCGAGTTGGAAGTCGGCCAGCGCCGCAAGGGCATCGTCAAGAACATCGCCGAGTTTGGCGCGTTCGTCGATCTCGGCGGCATTGACGGCCTGCTGCACATCACCGACATGAGCTGGGGCCGCATCAACCATCCCTCGGAAGTCGTGTCCATCGACCAGGAGATCGAGGTGCAGATTCTGCACATCGACCACGAGAAGGAGAAGATTGCCCTGGGCCTGAAACAGCGGATGCCCAGCCCGTGGGAAAGCGTCGAGCAAAAATTCCCCGTCGGCTCGCGCATCAAGGGCAGCGTGGTCAACGTGATGAGCTACGGAGCGTTTGTCAAGCTGGAAGAGGGCATCGAGGGCCTGGTCCACATCAGCGAGATGTCGTGGACCCGGCGGATCAGCCATCCCAGCGAGTTGGTGCAAACCGACGACGAGATCGAGGTCGTCGTGCTGGGCATCAACAAGGAGAAGCAGGAAATATCGCTGGGCATCAAGCAGACTCAGGAGAACCCCTGGGACCTTGCCACCGATCGCTACCCCATCGGCAGCGTGGTCAAGGGCACGGTGCGCAACCTCACCAACTACGGCGCCTTCATCGAGATCGAGGAAGGAATCGACGGTTTGCTGCACGTCAGCGATATGTCGTGGACGCGGAAGATCAGCCACCCCAACGAAATGGTCGAGAAGGGTCAGCAGATCGAGTGCCGCGTGCTCTCGGTCGATCAGGAACGCCGCCGTATCGCCCTGGGCCTCAGGCAGATGACCGACGACCCCTGGGCCACCGACATCCCCGGCAAGTACCAGCCCGGCCAGATCGTCAAGGGCCCGGTGACCAAAGTCACCAACTTCGGGGTGTTCATCGGTTTGGAGAACGGTCTGGAAGGACTGCTGCACATCTCCGAACTGGCCGACCACAAGGTCGAGAACCCCGAGGACGTGGTGAAGGTGGGCGAGGTGATCGAGGTCAAGGTGCTCCGCGTCGATCCCGACGAGCGGAAGATCGGCCTGTCGCGGAAGCGCGTGGAATGGGCCGAGGTCGCGGAAACCGAGGGCGAGCATCCCGAGCGGGCCTCGTCCTCGAGCGACGCCATCGAACTGAAGGGCGGCGTGGGCGGCGATACCGGTCCGCTGTTCAAGCCCGTGGTGCGTCCGGCGGCCGAACTGGTCGAAGCCGCTCCCATCGAGGCTGTTCCGGCCGAGGCCGTTCCGGTTGAGGCCGTTCCGGTTGAGGCTGCTCCGGTCGAGGCTGCTCCGGTCGAGGCTGCTCCGGTCGAGGCTGCTCCGGTCGAGGCTGCTCCGGTCGAGGCCGCTTCCGTCGAAGCCGTTTCCCAGGACCAACCGGCAGAATCGGAAAAGACCTCCGGCGAGTAACAAAAGGTCCAAGGTTCAAGGTTTAGGTGCAGGATTCAAGGACCAAGCATTTTTGGGCTCTCCGCCAACTTTGGGGAGGGCGGATTGAGGCATACAAGATGTTGTGGTTATGTTATCATGCCCACGGAGGGGGGCATGGATGTTCGAAAGTGGTCATGGAGG
>Ga0315287_10000454_pt1 | contig 35781 bp, 22 predicted proteins | sample YL17G11_0_MG_FD_205037 | JGI IMG/M metagenome (GOLD analysis project Ga0315287, IMG submission 205037) | Sediment microbial communities from Yellowstone Lake, YNP, Wyoming, USA - YL17G11_0 | ecosystem: Environmental > Aquatic > Freshwater > Lake > Sediment | place: USA: Wyoming | collected...
CGGCGGGGGTGGGGGCGGCGTCCCCCCTGCCTCGCGCCCCCCACCCCCGCCCCCGCCCCCGCCGCCTGCCTCCCCCGCCGCCGCCTCGCCGCCCCCACCCCCCGCCACCCCGCCCGCCAGCTCCCTTTCCACCCAGGACACCCGGGCCGCCACGCCCCCGTCAAAGGCCGGGCCCGTGACCGCGCCCCCCGCGAAGGGCGCGCCCATCGCAAAGCGCTCCACAAAGCGGGCCCGCACCTTGCCGGGCTCCACAAAGGGGCCGGAGGAGGACCGCCTGGTGAGCGGGGAGGGGGAGGGCGGGGCGGCGGGGGAGGGGGGCGGGGGGGCCTGGTCGGGGGCGGGGTGGGGCTGGGCCGGGCGGGCGGTGAGGGGCGGGGGCGGGGGCGGGGGTGGAGGCGGGGCGGCGCCCCCCGCGGCCGCGCCCACGCCCGCGCCCGCGCCCTCTCCCACCACCACCACCTCCCCCGCCCCGCCCCGCCCCGCCGGCCGGGGCGGGGACGGCGAGGCCGACGCGATGCCCGGCGACGGCCCAGCGCCCCCTCCCCCCCCTCCCCCTCCCCCACCCCCGCCGGGCTGGGCCAGGGGGTGGACCGTGAGAAACGCGCCGACCGCGCCCAGGAAGCCCTCGTGCCGCAAAAAGTGGGCGGCCATCTCGCCGCCGGACCAGAAGCGTATGGCGTACGCGAGCGTGTCCATCGTGTAGGCGTGCCCCCGGATGAAGAACCCGCCGAAAAAGATGCGGGACAGGCCGTAACGCTTGGCGTTCAGGTAGGCCAGGTGGCCGATGTTGTACGTCACCATGCGGCAGGCGGCCATGGCCAGGTCGGCCGGGTCGTACTGGGCCGCCTCCAGGTCGGCCGCCGCCGCCTTGCCGAAGGAGGAGGCGATGGTGGAGGCGGCCAGGCCGATGGCCGCGTAGTCCCGGTCCCGGCCGTAGATGTCGCCGACCAGCATGTCGACGGCGGTGGAGTCACCCGCCGCGGAGAGGGCGAGCATCTCGTCAAACGAGCGCACGCCCGTCAGCAGGCGGGTCAGCCCCCAAAAGGTGCCGCCGCCCAGGGAGGACCCGGATACGCGCGTGAAGTCGCCCGCCCCGTCCACGCGCAGCATGGAGACGCCCGACCCGATGTTGACGAGCAGGTACGGGTACAGGCCGCCGCCCGGGTTGCCGGCCAGGGGCTCCACAAAGCGGGTGACGGACGCGTCGTGCGTGAAAGCCTCCCCTCGCACGGCGGTCAGCAGGAAGTCGGCGCCCGCGACGAGGCAGCCCATCTCGTCCGCTTTCTCGAGGATGACGCCCAGGCGGGCCGCAAACAGGTCGGCGAAGCGGTAGGCGCCCCCGCCCGTCGCGACGACCCGGACCCGGGGCGGGGCGGCGGCGGCGGGCGCGGCGGGCGGGGGCGGGCCGCTCTCCCCTCCACTCCGCCCGCCACCGCCACCACAACCACCACCACCACCACCACCACCACCACCACCACCACCCCCTGCCGTCCGGTGCAGGCCTTTCGCTTCAATGAACGCAAGGCAGTCCTCCACATGGGCGGTCTCGAACTTGACAAAGTGGAGCTTGCCGCCCCGGGGGGCGCCCCCCGCCCCGCCGCCGCCGCCGCCGCCACCGCCACCGCCACTGCTCGAGGCGGGGCGGGAGGGCGGGGACAGTGAGGCCGCGCCAGCCGCGGCGCCCGCCCGCCCCGGCGGCCGCTCGTCCTCTGCGGAGAAGTAGACGAGCTTGATGAGGGAGCCGCCGATGTCGAGGGCGATGTGCTGGATGAGGGCGGGGGCCTGGTGGGGCAGGGTGATGGTGGGCGCAGCGCGGGCGGCGGGCGGGGGCGTGGCCGCGGCGGCCGGGCGGCGGGCGGCCGCGGCCGGCGGCGGCGGCGCGGCCGGCGGCGGCGGCGCGGGGCGGGGGGGCGGCGAGCAGCCACCGCCGCCGCCGCCGCCGCCGCCTCCACAGTCCTGCTCGCCGCCGCCGCCGCCCAGCGGGTCCGCACTGTCGGACGCGCCGATGGCCGCGCCCCGGGAGTCGAGGACGCCGCCCGAGGCGGCGGCGGCGGCGGTGGTGGTGGTGGTGGTGGTGGTGGTGGTGGTGGTGGTGGTGGTGGTCGCGGCAAGGGCCCCCCGCCTGGGCAGGGGGCGGCCGCGCTGGTGCGGGGCGCCGCCGCCGCCGCCGCCACCGCCGTCATCCTCCAGGCTCATCACTTCCATGTCCGCGCCGACCAGGGCGAGGCCGCCGGGCGCATCCCGGTCCAGGGCCGCCAGGTCGACGGCGACGGGAGCGGCAGGTGGGGCGGCGGGTGGGGCGGCGGCGGGCGGTGGAGTGCGTCCTCCGCCCCGTGCGTCCGCCATTTTTGTGATGTGCGTCGCCCCTTTCACGGTAGACCAGGCAGGCAAATTGGATGCACGAGTGAAGGCGGCGTGGGGGAGTGATGGGGTGCCCGCACGCGGCGAGGGAGGCAGGTGGGGCGCGTCGCCCTGCGGCCAAAAACAGGGAATGAGAACCGCCTTGTGACCCCATCTCCCACTTCTTTTTCGTGTTTCGGTACGGCCCGGCAAGGGGCCGCACACGCGCGCGCACGCACGCCTCCACACACGCACTGACACACACACACCTTGGCATGTTCACCTCCTCCGACCTGGCCGCCTCTGCCTCCCGACTGAAGCGCGAGCAAGCGGCGACCGCAGCAAAGGACGCAGAGCGAGCGGCGCGGCGGGCGGCCGAGGCCGGCCGGGCGGCCGCGGCCCGGGAGGCGGTTGAGGAAGCAAAGCGGGTGGCCCGCCTGGCCCAACTGCAGGCTGAGGAAGAGGTGAGCGAGAGGAGGGGGCGGGGAGAGGCGGACGCGCGCGCGAGAGAGACAGCGAGACCCCATCGGGCAAAACGCAAAGCGCGCAGTCCGCCTCGACCTCCCTGACACACCTCGACCCCCCCCATCACATTTCGTCTTCTTCATCCCCCGACGCCACACACACACCACACACACCACACCAGGCCCTCCTCCGCTCGGAGGCCGCCCTGGAAGCCAACGCTGGCGTCTCCTGGTCCGAAACCCTGGCCGCCCTGCCGGCCGACGAGGCGGCGCCCGCGGCCCGGGGCATCCGGCGGGCGGCCGACAAGCTGACCCTGCCCGCGTCCGCGCGCCGGGCCCTGGACGCGCAGGGCGCGACGTTCTGGGCGGGGGCGCCGCCCCTGTTTGTGGTGGAGGCGCTGGCGGCGGACGGGGTGACGAGCCTGGCCCTGACGCACGCGGGCGTGCTGGAGTACGAGGCGCCCGCCGGGGCGGCCCGCCTGCCGTCGGCCGTCGTCCGGTCGCTGTGGGGGGGGGGCAAGGCCGCCGCCGCCGCCGCCGGCGCCGCCCCGCCGCTGGGCGCCCGGGTGCGCATCACCTACGTCCGCCTGCCGCCGGGGGAGTACGCCCGCCTGCAGCCCGTCCAGGCGGGCCTGGCGTCGGAGGGAGGGGAGGAGGGGGAGGAGGGCGGGGGCGGGGGCGAGCGCCTGCGGGCGGCGCTGGAAGCGGCCGTCAAGGGGCGGTGCGCCCTGACGGTCGGCGACGTCCTCACCATCCCCGCCCCCGCCGCCCCGCCGGGCGCCCCGCCCCGCCCGCCCTACACCGTCCTGGTGCGGGAGCTGCGCCCCGTGGGCGCGACGGGCGGGGCGAGCGTGGTGGAGGTCGACCTGGCAGTTGACCTCGACCCCTCGATCGAGGGCGAGGCGGCCGCGGCGGGCGGGGCGGCCGCGGCCGAGGGCGCCCGGGCGCGGGCCGCGGCGGCGGCGGCGGTCGCGGCGGAGCGGCTGGCTGCCGCGCTGAAAGGAGAGGCGGGCGGCGGGGCGGCGGCTGCCCCCCCCCCCCCGGGGGAGGCGCGCCTCCCGCCGCCGCTCCCGCCGCCGCCGCTCCCGCCCGAGCCCGGGGCGGCCTCCCCATTGGCCCTCTCCATCCGCTGCCGCCTCCCGTCCGGCGGCTCGGCCACCCGCCGTTGGGGCGTGGCCGACCCGGCCAGTGCGGTCGTGGCGTGGGCCGCGCACGCGGCGGGGCGGGGCGCGCGCCAGACGCGCCTGGTGGCCCCGCCCCTGCCTGGCGGGGGCGGGGGCGGGGGCGGGCGGGTGGTGCTGCCAGCCGACGCCACCCCTCTGGGCGAGGTGCCCGGCTTTGGCGCGGGCGTGGCGGTCGTCCTGGTCGTGGAGGCGGTAGAATAGAGAGGCGTGGGGAGAAGCGCGCGTGCGGGGTGTGTGTTGTGCGTTGCCCCCCGTTTTTTTCGTTTCCCACCCTCTGCGTTTTTCCACTCTCTCACGGCAAGGGCACGATGCCTGGGGCGACCGCCGCCCGCCGCGCCCCCTCCTCTCCCCCTTTGCCACCGCGCGCCACCTCCTCCTCCTCCTCCTCCGCCCGCGCCACCGCCTCGCACCGGGCCGCCGCCAGGGCGGCCAGGCGGGCAAAGAGGGCGCCGACGCGGGCGCCGACCGCCTCGTGGGTGGCGACGGCCGCCCTCAGGGCAGACCCCGGGTCGGGGGCTGACTGAATGTCGGCCACGGCGGCCACCACGGCCGGGTCGGCCAGGAGAACGAGGAGCTCGGGGTCGCCCAGGACGGCGCGGAGGGTGTCCTCGGTCGGGGAGAGGAGGCCTGTGGCAACAGGGAAGAAAAAAAAAAAAAAAGGGGAGGGGGGGGGGGAGGTGTGATGCAAAAAATGGGGCAGAGGAGCGCAGAGAGGGGGCCCCCCTGTCTGTCTGTTTTTCGCTCTCGCCCCTTCGCCTGTTCTTCTTTTTACCTTTGGCCCGGGCCGCCGCGGCGGGGGACAGCATCAGGCCCGCCGGAGGGGCGGGCCTGCCGCCCCCGCCCCCGCCCGCGATGGCCGCCAGCGAGCCGGCGGGCAGCGGCGCCAGCCCACGGGTGGGTGGCGGGCGTGCTGCAGCCGGGGAGGGCGCTGCCGCCACGTGGACGGCCCGCCCGGCGGTGTCCGTGACGGCCGCGGCCGGCCGGGCGGCCAGGAGGCTGGACGGCCTACACGCGGTGACCGCCTCGCATTGGCCCGGCAGGATGGCGAGCGGGGGCGGGGCTTCGTGGCGTGCAAAAGGGGTGGGGGGCGTGTGTAAGAAACGGTAACAGCGAGTAACGGTGAGGTAACTGCCCCGACCCCCTCATTCCTTCTCACCCTCCTCCTCTTCCTCCAGAGTGAAGGGAGGCGGCATTTGTTGACTCTCTCGTGTGACGTGCGTCTGTGCGTGTGTGTGTGCGTGTCTATGCTTGTGAGGTTATGGCGGGTGCGCGAGAAAAAAACAAAACAGAACAAGCCAGAGTAAAGGTCAGCCCTCTCTTCTTCTTTCTTTTCCATCAAATCACAGCCGCGCCACCGTCGCCCGGGCAAAGTCCAGCCCCTGCTCCGCCAGGTCGGCCGGCACCGTCGGTTGCGCCTCCACCGCCGCCTTCAGCGCCACCCCGTCCTCCGGCGAGCCGCCCTCGAGGAAGGCGCCGACGGCGGTGCCGCCCCGCACCCACCACGTCCCAAACACGGCGGCCGCCGCCCCGGGCGCCGCGGACGCCGCCCCGGCCTCGGGCGACGCCCCACCAAAGTCGATGGGGGTCATGCCCGGGCCCGGGCCCACTGACCCGTACGCCACCCAGGACAGGGTGGAGACGCGCGAGTAGAAAAATGGGGTGTGCGCGTATGGCGTGGCCTCGCTCTCGGCGCCGCCCCCACCCCCCCCAAACAGGGCCCGTGCGACGTGGGCCGCCGAGGTACGGGCGTGGTTGACGTGCTCCAGGCGGGTGAGCGAGTCGCCCACCTCCGGCCCCGCCCCCACGCAGCAGGAGGCGGGGAAGGCGGCGACGTCGCCGACGCCCCACAGGACGCCCGGGTGGGAGGTCGAGCGGAGGCTGGCGTCCAGCGCGAGGCCGCCGGGCGGGCCGGCCAGCACGGCCGCGCCGCCGCTCGCGAGGAGGTCCGTGACGGGCCGGGCGCCCACGCCCACAATGCACAGGGAGGCCGGCAGGGTGGACCCGTCGGACAGGGTGACGGACGCCAGGCGCCCACCGTCCCCGTCAGCGCCGCCCGCCCCAAAGCCCACCACGGTCCGCCCCTTGAGCAGCCGCACACCCTGTTTGGTGTAGTGCCCCTCGTAAAAGCTAGAGGCCGCGGGCGACAGGATGCGCTCCATCAGCCTTTCCTCCGGGAAGACGGCCGTGAGGGTGCCCGGGAGGGACCAGGCCACCAGGGCGGCGGCCGTCTCGGCGCCTATGTACCCGCCGCCCACGACGACGACCGCGCCGCCGCCGCCGCCGCCGCCTTGGCCGGTCCCTTGCTCCTTCAGGGCCGCCAGGGCGGCCACCAGGGCGTCCGCGTCGGCGACGTTGCGCAGGTAGTGGATGCCGGGCAAGTCCGCGCCCGGCGTCTTGAAGTCGGCCGCCAGGTTGACGGGGCGGGCGCCGGTGGCGGCCACCAGGCGGTCGAACGAGATCGGGCCGCCGCCGCCGCTGCCGCCCTCGACCACCAGGCGTTTCGATGAAAGGTCCAACTTGGTAGCCGTGCAACTGGTGAGGTAGGCAATGCCGTGGTCTGCGTACCAGGCCGGATCCTGGCGGGTGCCGCCCCCGCCTACGCACGCGTGGAAGCCGGGCAGGCGGGCCGGGGCCCGCGGGGCGAGGTAGGCCTTGGAGAGGGCGGGCCGCTCGTAGGAGACGACCGGTTCGGCGGTGATGATGGCGAGCGCGCCCGGTGGCAGGGGTGCCTGGCCGCCGGCCGCCCGCACCGCTTCCGCCGCAAAGTAGCCGCCCGCGTTGCCGCCGCCCAGGAAGACGGTGCGGAAGTGGCGTGAGGTGGCGGCGGCGGAGGGGGCGGCTTGACCCATCTGAAGGGCAGGAGAGGAGGGGGAGGCTGAAGAGAATGTGGAGGGCGCCCTGGTGGGGGAACTGGGCAGAGGCATGCAGTGGTTTGTGTGTGAGGGAGAGCTCTGCGCCCCGCCGGCCCGCTGCCAAACCCAGGGACTGCCTCGCGCGCTGAGCTGATTGCGTTCCTTGCCCCTCCATGCCCTCTCACCTGTGTCTTGGGGGGCGGGTGGCGGCGCTCGGATGGGGGGTTTGCGAGGCGAGGCGAGACGATGGAGTGGGAGTGAACCTTTATTCATTCGGCCAGCGCGCCTCTCCTTTTTTGCACAGAGACCTCTTCCATTCATCCCCGCTCGCCCCGCCCCGTCCTAAAACACACGTATCCATCCACCACCGCCATCACGCACAGCCCACCCCTCACGACCCATTCCCCCAGCTCCCGTACTGGCTGGCGGGCGGCATCCACCGCGCGCCCGGGCTGTAGACGCCCTTGCCCGCCTCCCACCCGGGCACGCCCTTCATGACCTCTGCCTCCGCGGCCACCGCGCCCTTGGCCGCCGCCACCCATCGCCGGTCCTCCTCGGCCTGCAGCACCGGGTACAGGGCGGCCCGCCGCCCCACCTTCTCCGCCCGCACCGCCCGCCGCCCCTTGTTGCCCTGGCCGACGCGGTAGAAGCCGTAGGCCATGACAGCGGCCGCAGTCGCCAGCACGGTCGCCCCCGCCGGGCCCGTGGAGGGGATGCGGCGGGCGAAGCGGACGGAGGGGAAGCCGCCGGGAGGGGGGCCGTCCTGGATGGTGGGCAGGTCCTTGACGGACTGTGGGGGCGTGGGCGAGCCAGAGAGAGAGGGAGAGAGGAGGCGTGAGGCGTGAAAGGTGAGGGGTGGGTTGAAAGGGCGCCCCGGCACACCCCCCCCAGGGTCGCCGTGCGTGCGGGCGTGCGTGCAGCCGCGCCGCGCTCCTGCCCGGCCGCTGATCCCCGCCGACGTGTCGCCAGACGCCTCGCCTGCATCTCTCAGGGCAGGCCAGGGTAGAAGAGCGGGGGTCAGGCTGCGCGTGCGCCGGGCACAATGAAGGGCGACGGCGCGATTGAGGAGCGGCGGGGGGAGCGCCGCCTGGTTTTGACCGTCACGGCCCCGCCTGCTGCCCGCCTCGCACACACACAGCGCGAGCCACACGTCAAGGGCTGCCCCGTACCTTCATGCCCGGGTAACCGCGGCGGGCGGCCTCCGTCATCGTGAAAAGTGAAAAAAGAAGGAAGAAAGAGAGAACGGCGGGGTGGGGTGTGTGTTGCGTCCCCAGAGAAACGAGGCGTGTGCTTCTAGCTAGAGGATGGAAGCAGGTGCGCACGTGTGCGTGCGCGTGGGCAGCTGGGTGCGCGTGGTGCGTGCGAGCGGCCCCGCAGAAAGAGAGAAAGAGAGGAGTGAGAAATGGAGGCACAAAAAACCTCTCGCTTCTCTTTCTCTCTCTCTCATCTCACAACTCATTTCACCGCCGTTTCAGGCCCAACCCACACACTCACCCCTTACCTTACCCTCAGCACACGCCCCTCGCCCACACCATGGTGCGCATTTCCGTGCTCGGAGACGCCCTGAAGACGCTGTCCAACGCGGAGAAGCGGGGCAAGCGCCAGGTCCTGCTGCGGCCGAGCAGCAAGGTCGTCATCAAGTTCCTGCAGGTCATGCAGAAAAAGGTGAGGGAGAATGGATGGGGGTGGATGGGATGAGCGACAGTGGCAATGCAGCTGTCGTCGCCGCCCGGGCAGGTTGCCGAGGCGGGCGGGAGTTGTGGGCGGTGTGTGTGGGGCGGGGGCGGAAGCTTGGAAATCGGACGATTTCCTGGCGAGAAAGCCCGTCGAGCGCGCGCTCTGCCCGCCGCCGACCCCATTGGCTGCCCACTGCACCAAGCCCTTGTTGTGCAGCTTCAAGCTTGGACGCTCATTGGAGTCGAGCGGAGCGCTGGGACGTGCCTGGAGGACGCGCGGCGGGCGTACCAAAAAGCGAGGGGGCCGATCGCAGGAGTGGCGCGCCTGGGCGGCGGCGGCAGCGGCAGTGGGGGCCGGGCGCCGCCCTCCACCGTTGCCCTGCGGTGGGCGACCTCGACGCCCCTTGTCAAGACTGGCCGATCGGATATTTCTCCACGCGGCCGGCATGCTTTGGTTGTGCCCCTGGCGCGTGCCAACCTGGCCTGGGGAGCGAGAGAGAGAGCGTGGCCTCCGGGCCGCCGGTGCAACCGCGCCCCACTCTCTCCCGCTCTCCTGCCCCCTCCCTGGCCCCGCCCCGTGCCTCCTGACCCATGGGAGGGGCAACACCCAAGGGCCTGGTCCTCCGACTGGTCGTCTCAGTGGCCGCTGCCTCGGGCGCCCCTGGAGGCGCTGTGGGGTGGAGACGGACTCCCCTTCTTTTGCTTTTTCTCGATCGGCGTGGGCCGCCGCCGCTCGACTGTTGCGCGCTCACACACGCCTCTCCCCACCCCTCCCTCCCCACCCTCAGGGCTACATCGGCGAGTTCGAGTTTGTGGACGACCACCGGGCCGGCAAGATCGTGGTTGAGCTCAACGGGCGGTGAGTCATTGGAGACAGGGGGAAAGGAGGCCCCCCCCCCACCGCTCTCAACCCGCTCCGCCCTCCCATCCCCCACTCACACGCCCTCCTCTCTCTCTCTCTCTCTCTCTCTCTCTTTCTTTATTTCGCCCCCACCCCTACCACAGCCTCAACAAGTGCGGCGTCATCTCCCCGCGCTACGACGTCGGCCACGGCGACATCGAGGACTGGGTGGAGCGCCTGCTGCCGTCCCGGCTGTTCGGGACGATTGTGCTGACCACCTCGGCCGGCATCTGCTCGCACGAGGAGGCCCGGGCCAAGAAGCTGGGTGGCAAGGTGCTGGGCTTCTTCTACTGAGCGGGGGGTGGGGGTCAGGAGAGCGCACGTCGTGTTGGAGTTGAGAGAGAGAGAGAGAGGTTCTTGAAGGGGCGTCCGGTGGTTGTGTTGTGCAACAAAAGGGCAGCGGGTGACACCCGCGAGGAAAAAGAAGACAATGAACAACAACGACACCTGGGCCCCGCCCCCACTCTCTCTCACCTTTTCCTCTCACTCCTCCGCCCCGCCACCCTCGCCCTCGCCCACCCCGGGCACGGGCAGGGCCCGGTGCGTGTAGACGACGCCCGCGTCCCCGCCCACGACCTGCCCGGCCCCTCGCATCACCCACTTCGTGGTCAGGAGCCCCTCCACCCCGACCGGCCCGCGCGCGTGGATGCGGGCGGTGGAGATGCCGACCTCCGCGCCCAGGCCGAAGCGGAAGCCGTCCGCGAAGCGGGTGGAGGCGTTGGCGAAGACGCAGGCGGAGTCGACGCCGTTGAGGAAGGCGGCCGCGGCGGCCGGGTCGGCCGTCAGGATGGCCTCCGTGTGCCCCGACCCGTGCGCGTGGATGTGGTCGATGGCGGCGGGCAGGCCGGCCACCAGCTCCAGCGTCAGCGCGGGCGCTCCGTACTCGGTGTGCAGGTCCGCGGCGGGCGGCAGGCCCAGGGCGGCCGCCGCGGCCGGCCCGCCGTAGATGTCGACCACGCCCGCGCCCTTCAGCGCGGCCACCAGGGCCTCCACCCGGCCGCCGCGCCCCCACGCCTCCGCCACCAGCACCGTCTCCACCGCATTGCAGGCGGCCGGGTAGTCCAGCTTGGCGTCCGCGATCAGGCGGGCGGCCGCGCCCACGTCGGGCGAGGCGGCCGCGTCCACGTAGATGTGGCACACCCCGTCCGCGTGGCCGAGCACGGGGATGCGGGTCGCCCCGCTGACGGCCGCGACCAGCGCGTTGCCGCCCCGGGGGATGACCAGGTCGATGACGTCATCCAGTTTGAGCAGCTCCCCCACGTCGGCCCGGGTGGTGACGAGCGCCACGAGCCCCGGCCCCACAGCCGGCGCGACGCTGGAGATGGCGCCACACACGACCGCGTGCAGGGCCGCGCACGACGCGGCCGCCTCCTTGCCGCCCTTCAACAGCAGGCCGTTGCCCGACCGGATGGCCAGGGCCGCGATCTGGGGGAGGGCGTCCGGGCGCGACTCGAAGATGATGAGGAGGACGCCTTTGAAGGAGGGAGCAGGGCAAGGGGGGAGGGAGGGGGGGGGGAGGGTTTGGGCGGTGATGGATGAGAGAAAAACAAGAGGGCGGGGTCTCGCGTCCCCCCTCTCTCCCTCTCCTCCCTTCCTCTCTCTCTCTCTCTCTCTCCCTCTCTCTCTCTCTCTCCCTCTCCTCTCTTCCTCCCCATCCCTCCTCACCGATGGCCGCGGTCGTCTTGTCCAGCACCAGGCCCTCCGCGACCTCCGTGCGCGAAATGACCCGGCCGAGCGGTTCGGGCTGGGCCGCGATCGCGCGGACGCCCGCGGCCAGCGTGCCCAGCTTGGCCGGCGTCAGCTTCAGGCGCTGGACCAGGGCGCCCTCGACGCCGTCCCGGGCGGCGGCGGCCAGGTCAGCCGCATTGGCCGCCAGGATGGCGTCCACCTGGGCTTCCAGGCCGGTCGCCAGTGCGTGCAGGATGGCGACCCGAGTCGCCGTCGGGGCGGCCTGCAGCGCCCGGGAGGCGGCCCGGGCGGCCAGGGCGGCGTCGCGAGGGGAGGGTGCCGTGGCAGGGGTGGACGCTGGCGCTGCTGCTGGTGGTGGTGGTGGTGGTGGTGGTGGTGTGTGGGAGAGGAGCGGGCGTGTGAAAGAGCAGAGCGTGTGCGGGGTCGGGTTTTGAGCGGCAGGGTAGGGTGGGAACGCGCGCGCTTTTTCGCGCATCATGAAAGCACACAATCCACTGGCCCAGGCAGATCATGCGTGACCCTGGCATTCCGCTGGATGGAGTCAAGTCATCGCAGGCGGGCTGGGGGCGGCGGGCGATGGGATCATTAGAGAGACGGCAGGCGGCGGCGCAAAGCTAGCCAGTCGATCCTCTCTCCCTTCTCACCTGCGGGCGGGGCGGGCATGGTGGCGGGCATTGTGGTGTGCAGCGTGATACCTCAGGGAGGTGCAGGTGCAGCGCGCGGGCAGTACGTGCGAGTGTGTAGATTGGCGCGACACACAAACGATAGTCGGGCGCTGTGTGAGTGTCGGTCATTTTCGCTAAGGGGCAAGAGCGGCCCGCCGTCAATTCTCAGTGCCGTCCAACCGCGCCGGACAATCTCTCCTCTTCTCCTCCGACACCCACCATGCCAGGATTCAAGGTGCGTAGGCGACGATACGATGAGAATTGAGCGAGGCTGGCGTGTGCCTTTGCCGTGGTGGGGCGCGGTGTGTCGAGCGGCGGCGCGCGCCGGCGCTACTTGCGCTCCGGAACGTCGACACGGGGTGGACAGTCGAGCGGTCGCTTTTTTTTCGGCACGGCGTGGCATGCCCAATGCTTACCGATCCTTAAATCCGGGGAGGGACCGTGCATGCCGTGCAGTTTTTCGTGCTGCACGCCCGTCTCGGGGCTAGCTAGCCCCAAAAGCGAGAATCGGGCACGCGCGCCCTCTCCCCTTCCTCCCGTTTCCGCGACGCTCTCCGGCCTCGTGCCGCCCTCTCCCGCCCACGCGACGCCGTGATTTCGATGACGCATATCGTCAAGCGTGCGCGTCTGTGTGGAAATCGTGTTGAAAGTGCGCGCTCGTTTGGCAAAAACCGCGCTCGGCTCGCTCTGCGCACACCCGCCTCCCCGCACCTGCCCCTCTTCTCTTGCATCCATCCTCATCCACTCACACAACACAACACACACACACACAGCGCGCCTCCATCGCGGCCGCCCTCCTCGCCCTGGCCACCCTGACCTCCGGCCAGGCCTCCTTTGCCACCGACCCGCCCAAGCCCAAGCCACCGACCCTCGTGGGGGCGGCGGCCGCGGCGGGCGCGCCCCCGCCTGCCGTCGCCGGCCCGCCCGCCAACCCGTTCTCCAACCAGAAGCCCGTCAAGCCGGGGCCGGCCGCGCCGCCCCTGGGCGGGGACCCGACCGCGCCCGGCGGCCCTGACGACCCGGACGCCGACCTGGTCCCCGGCTACAAGCCGAAGCCGGACCGGAGCGGGGATGTGGCCGCCAAGGACTACGATTTCCCGGTCCTCTGGAACCCGGCGGCCGTGAAGCACGCGGCCGTCAAGTACTTTGACGGCCAGGTCAACCTGACGGGCTACCTAGCGTACGGCAACGCCAGCGACGTCGTCGACGCCAAGCGCCCCGTCGTCCTGGTCATCCCGGACGCGGACGGGATCGGGAATTACGAGAAGTGGCGTGCCCACCTGCTGGCGGCCGACGGGTACGTCGCCTTTGTGCCCGACCTCTACGGGTCCGGCGTCCTCCAGGGGCCCGCCATGGCCGTCAACACGCGGGCCCAGCTGGCCAAGACGTACGTCATGTCGGAGGGCCTGCTCAAGGGGCGGCTGATGACGGCGGTCAATGCGGTCCGCACCCTGCCCATGGCCGCCCAGGGCCAAATCGCGGCGGTCGGCTGGAATTTCGGGGGCTTTGCGGCGCTGCAACTGTTCCGGGCGTCGGGCGAGACGGAGGCGCTGCAGCTGGTCGCCGCCTTCCACCCCTCCCCCATGAGCGTGGCCACGTCGGGCGCGCCCATGGAGCCGGGCGCGGCCCGCCTGAGCGTGTTCATGGGGAATGACGACCTGACCGTCAAGGCACGGGACGTGGCCGCCTTCAAGGCCGAGCTGGACCGGGCGGGCGCCCGCTACACCTGGACGACCTACTCGGGCGTCGCCGCCGGCTTCGGCATGCGGGACCTGCCGCCCCGGGCGGACTCCGCCGCCAAGATGGGGTACGACAGCGCGGCTGACGTGGCGTCCTGGTCGGCCCTCCGCGTCCAGCTCATGCAGGCGTTTGGCCTGTGGGCGGGGGCGGACGAGAAACCTTTCACCTCCGCGGGGGGGAGGGCCGACTGGGCGACCGGGTTTGGCGGGGTGAGCGGGCTGGGCGGGCTGGCAGGGGGGGAGGGCGGGGACGGCGGCGGGGGGGCGCGGGGCGATGATGGGGTCCCCATCGCCCCGCCCAAGCCCAAGCCCGCGGACTCCGCGCCCGCCGCGCCGGCCGCTGCTGCTGCCAGCCCTAAGCGATTTGCGGACATTGGCGGGGCGGCGACGGGTGGTGGTGGGGCGGCGGCGGTGGCGGCCAAGAGCTCCAAGGTGCCGCCCGCGTCGGTTTGAGAGAAGAAGGGTGGGTGGGTGTAAAGATTGGTCGTGAAGAGAAGGGGAGGTCGAGGTCATTCTTTTTCCAGGTCATTCCTCTCTCCCTCTCTTTGTTTTCGCAACTTCCTTCGCAAAACCAAGATGGCCCTGATACGTGTCCCCGACACTACCACCAGCCTGACCTGTGAGCGCCATGTAGCCATCGCCGTGGACGACAGCGATGTGAGTGTGTGTGGTTTGCCGGCAATGCATCGCTTCCAAATGCGCGCCCCTCAACAGCCCCCGCTCTCATTCCCTTCCATCCATCAACACGCAGGATGCCCAACGCGCGCTCGCATGGGTGCTGGCCAACCTGGCCCGCCCCGGGGACGGCATTCACATCCTACACGCCATTCCGGACGCCGACCCGGCGGCGTCCCTCCAAATCCACCCGGGCATGTGGATCCCGGTTCATGAAGATGATGGGGTTGATGACGACGCGGCCGCGTCCGCCGCAGTGTGCATGGTCCGCCGCCGCTTCACGGCCCAGCTCGCCGGTGCCGGCCTGCCGTACGAGGTCCACCTCCTGCCGGTCCCGGATGAGGAGCCCGCCACCATCGCGGCGGCCGTGTCAGGCAAGGCGGCCGCCCTGGGCGCGGTCTGCGTCGTCGTCGCCCACCACCCGGCCTCGCCCCTGCGGTCCTGGTGGCAGGGGTCGGTGGCAGCGGGTGTGGCCCGCGGGGATAGTGGAGTGCCGACGCTGGTGGTGCATTGACGGAAGCAAAGTGGCTGTGGGGAGAGGTTCGAAGTTTTATTTACCCGTTGTTACTAGACAGACTCGGGGCGGTCCAGAAAAAGACACGCCGAGCGAGGGACATACACACACACCTCCCCCGCACATGACCCGCCTGGCGACCCTCCTGCGGCGTGGCGGCGGCGGCCTGCCCCCACCCCCACCGCGGAACAAGGGCGGCGCATGCGGGGGCGCGCCCACGACGGCGGCCGACGAGCCTGCGGCCGACGACGACGACGACGACGACCTCTCCCTGCCACCCTCTGTCGCGGCGGACCTGCTGTTCGGGTCCCTGGCCGCGGCGGCGCGCAAGCAAGAGAAGCGGAGGCGGAAGGAGGAGGAGCGGAGCGCGCCGCCGAAGAAGCAGAGGACGGCGCGGGGGAGCGCCGGCGCTGCCGCCGGCGCCAGCCCGTCGACGCCGGCCGGCGCCGGCCCTGTCCTTCCTCTGGCTCCCCCGCCCGACGACGCGGCCGCCTGGGCCGCCGCCGCCACGGCGCCCGACCCGGCCGACGCCTGGCTGGCGTCTGACCTGACCGCCGCGGACGTCGCCCGCCTGGAGGCGGGCAGCGTGCCCGTCGCCGCCTCCGCGGGCGCGCCCTTCCTCCTCCCAGCCTGGGGCGCGCGCGCGCGGTGGGTGGTGACCGGCCCGGCGCCCTTGCCGCACGCCATCCCGGCCTCCCCTGCCACCCTGGGCCTGCGCCCCCGCGTGGCCGGCCTGTGGGCCAACCTGCAGGCCCCCGGCCGGCGGGCGCCCGCCTTTGAATCCCCAGCCCAGGCGGCCCTGCTGTGCGCGCTGCGGACGTACAAAGACCTCCTCTGGCCGGCCCGGCCCTACCCGGCGGCCCGCCCGCTGACCGACCCGGACCCGGTCATGGATGCCTACCTCGTCCACATCGCCTCCCACGTCGTCGCCGCGGCGGCGCGTGTGCGCAAGGGCAATGAGAGGGTGGCGGCGGCGGCGGCGGCGGCCGGCGATGAGGGCGCCGCCGCCCCGCCCCGGGACCAGGGCTTTGCCCGCCCGAAAGCCCTCATCCTGCTGCCCACCCGGGCGGCCGCCAGGGTGGCCGTCCTCCGCCTGGCCGCCTTGCTCCAAGCCGAGAACCGGTCCGACTCCATTGCAGGCAAGGACCGGTTCCGGGACGACTTTGGCGACGACGAGGAGGAGGGCGAGGGAGGAGGGGAGGGGGAGGCGCAGCAGCAGCAGAAGGCTTCTGGCCGCCACGCAAAGCCGGCCGATTTCACGGCCCTCTTTGCCGGCAACACGGACGACCACTTCCGGCTGGGCATCCGGGTCACGCGCGGCCACGTCCGCCTGTACGCGGACTTCGAGACCGCCGACATCGTGGTCGCCTCCCCGCTGGGGCTGGCGACCCACCTGGCCGCGGCCGCGGAGGACGGCCCCGGGGGGGGAGACTTTCTCTCGTCCATCGAGGTCGCCATCCTGGACCGGGCCGACATGGCGGCCATGCAGAACTGGGCGCACGTGGAGGCCGTCTTCGGCGCGCTCAACCGCCTGCCCGAAAAGGCGCCGGCCTGCGACGTGATGCGCGTGCGGGAGGCCGCCCTGGGCGGGTGGGCGCGCTGCCTGCGGCAGGTCGTCCTGTTGGGCGGCCACACGACCCCGGCCCTGGCCGCCCTCTGGTCCCGCCACGCACACTCCGCGGCGGGTCGGGCCCGCCTGGTGCCCTCCTATGAAGGCTTCCTCGCCTCCGCGCCGCCGGCCGTCCAGCTGACCTTTGAACGGTTGAGGGAGGGTGTTGGTGGGGGGCGCCCCTCCCCCTCCCCCTCCCCCTCCCCCTCCCCCGCCCCCGCGTCCGCGCCCGACGCCCGCTTTGCGCACTTCACCTCCACCGTCTGGCCCCGCATCAAGGCCGCCGGCCTGCCGGGCCAGCTCCTGTTTGTGCCATCCTATTTCGACTACGTGCGCGTGAAGGCGTTCCTGGCCGGGGAGGGTGTGGGCGTGGCGGACCTAGGAGAGTACGTGGCCCCGCCCGACGCCGCGCGCGCGCGCACGGCTTTCGCCAAGGGGACGGCGGCCGGCGGGACCGACCACGCCCTTCCCCGCCTCGCCCTGCTGACGGAGCGCGCCCACTTTTATCACCGGGCCGTCCTGCGCGGCGTCCGGGACGTGCTGGTGTACCAGCTGCCGGACCACGCGGCCTTTTACCAGGAGGTCGTGTCCTGGGTCGGCGCGCGGGGGGGGAGGGGCGGGTTGGGGGGCGGCCCCGCCTCGGGCGGGCGGGCGGTGGCCCTGTTTTCCGGGTTGGATGCCCTGGCCCTTGAGCGTGTGGCGGGCAGCGTGCGGGCGCGGCGCATGCTGAAGGGCGCGGAGCCAGCGTTCGTGTTTTGTTGATGTGATGCAAAAAAAAAAAAAAAAAAAGTAATCTTCTCATATCTTCTTATACACACCCTCTTTTTTTGTCTCTCTCAAGCTTCCGGCCACCCCTCCAAAAACAGGCGTTTCAGGACTCCACGGGACACCGGGCACTCGGCCCGGGCCCACCAGCCCTGAGAGCGCAAGCCCGCCGTCTCGCCCCACAGGCCGGGGAAGGCGCCAAAGCCGTCGGCGTCTGGCAGGACGCGCACGTCGGCGTGCTGGCTGCGCGGGGGGCGGCCCCGTGGCGGCGTGGCATCGCACACAGCGCGCCCGTCGCCGCCCAACACCTCGCACCCCCGGCACTCGACAAAGCCCAGTTCAGGGGCGGACGCTGCACCGGGCGCCGGGTGGAGGTCCCCCCTGTCCGCGGCCAACAAAACTACGCTGCCTGGCCGCCAAGTCGCACCGGCCGCCGAGCAGTGGTCATTCGCCAGGCCCCACGCCCGGGCGTGGATGCCTGGGGTGGGGTAGGTGCCGTGGCCGTGGCGGGCGACGTACGCGACGGGCCTGCCGGTGGCGGCCTCGATTTCCACGCCGCCCGCCCCCGCCCACGCCCCGTCGCGCGGGCGGTGGCTATTGAACCAGGCGCCCAGCAGCTCGCCGCTTTCCGCGTCCAGGCGGACGGTCAGGCGCTCCAGGTCGCCGTCATGGGCTCCCACGGACGGCCCGCCCCACCCCTCCCCCAACGGGAAGTACGGGCCGTTGTGGGCGTAGAGGGCGACGTACGCGAGCTCCAGCGTGGGGCGCCCCCCGCCGCCGCTGCCCTCCCCCGCCGCCGGAATGGCGAGCTGGGCGCGGACGTACAGGGGGACGTGGGCGTCCAGTTCGGCGAGGGGCTGGCCGTGCCGGGCAGTGACGTCCAGGGCCAGGCGGACTGCCCGGGCGGCGCCGACGGGGTCGGCCGGGTGCGCAGCCGCGGCGCCCTCTGCCGCCGCGACCGCCGCCGCCACGCTCGCCCGCCCCACCGGCGCCAGCACGCGCCCGCCCGTCCGCTCCAGGAGCACGGACCGGGCCGCAAACCAGGCGCCCGAGCAGGGGTGGTAGGCGTCCGTGGGGTGGAGGCGGAGGGTGGGCGCCCAGGCCGACACTAGGTGGGACAGGCGGGCCGGGGTCGGGGCGAGGGAGGAGGGGGGCGGACGGAGGGTGCGAGGGGGTGGTTTGGGAGGGGCGGCGGCGGTGGCGGCGGTGGCGGTGGCGGTGGAGCCTGCGTCGTCACACGGTCGGCCTGGCGGCGGCTTGGGCGGGGACGGCGGCATGCGGCGCGAGGTGGGGGTGTATCACGTTGCCTCCTTCCCGCCTCCTTCCCCGGTCTCCTCTTCGCCCGCTGCGCCGTCCCTTTTTTTTTTGCCCAACACCCCGCTCAGGCTGGTCGAATCGCCCAGGCCGCGCGCGCCCTTGTAGCACGCCCAGAACGCCTTGTTCTCGGCCACGCAGCAGGGCTTGAAGGGCGAGGTGCAGGCCCCGATGCAGTGGAGGAGCGTGTCTGAGCGGGAAAGTGGAATAGAATGGAGAGAGCTTGCATCAAGGTTGGGAAGCAACGACGGAGCGCGGCGCGCGAGGCAAGTTGGCAACGAGCGCACATTCCTCCCCCGTCCTCTCTTCAAAATAACGCACGGTGCTCCTCCGCGCACGAGACCAGGGCGTCAGCCTTGGTCAGGCGGGCAGGTGGGGGTGAGGGGGGTGGTGGGGGTGGCGGCGACTCTTCTTCAGGCGTCGGCGAGGCGGTGCGGGACGGCCAGAGACCCATTCTCCGCTGTGGAAGAGAGAAAAAAAAAAACGCTGTGGAGAAAAACTCCTCGCTCTACATGAGTACTCACACTCACGCTGCACACTCACACCGCCGCCGCCCCATCCTCGCCCTCCCCGCCTCCGCCCTTGTCGCCAACGCTGCCGCCCACCCCCGCCAGCCCCCGGCCCACGATGCTGCGCACGGCAAACATGCCGCCGACCACCCCTCCCAGCACGAAGCCGCCCACCACGTCCGCCGGGTGGTGCCGGAAATCGTTGAGGCGGGTGGCCCCAATGCCCCAGGCCAGGGACAGCTGCGCCAGGGACGCCAGCAGGGCAAGGCTCAGCACAAAGTCCCGGGCGCGCGGGGAGGCGGCGGGGGCGGGCGCGGCGGGCCCGCCGCCCCGCACGCGGCGCAGGCCGGTCGCGGCCGCCCACAGCAGGTACGTGGCCGCAAAGGCGGCACTGACCGTGCTCGTGCTCGTGTGGCCGGAGGGGAAGGAGAGGCGGGCGGGCCTCTGGGCGGCCGCCGGCGCCGTGCACGGCGGCGCGCCCCCCCCGGCCCCCCCGATGTTGAGGGCGATGCCGGCGGCGGCCGCGTCGACGGCCGGCGCGCAGGCGGCCAGGAAGTACGGCCGCAGCCAGCCGACGCCCAGCTTGGTCGCCTCCGTCAGCAGGCCGGTCGTCAGGAGGGCAGAGACCGCGTCGCAGGCGGTGTAGAGCACCCCCGCCGCGGCGGCGGTGGCGCACCCGTTGACCGCCCGCCGGAGGCAGGCCTCCCCAAAGACGGCCGACGCGAGGGCCAGGAGCAGCGGCACGAAGATGGCGGCGGCGGAGGGGACCGTGTTTGGGCGGAGGGGGCGGGCGATCGTCGCGTCGTACACGTCGTGCGGGCGGGCGCGCGGGGGGACGTGCCCGAATTCGAGGACGGCCAGGGGGATGATGGTCAGGGCCGCGATGGTGACGGAGGTCGCCCAGGGGGCGGAGGCGAGGACGGCCCTCCACGCGATGGAGCGAGGGGACCAGGGCGAGCGCCTGTGGGAAAGGGGGGACGGGCGGAGAGTGAGATTAGAGAGAAGGGAGCACGAACGCGCTTTTGCCTTTGCCCCCAATGGTCGTGCAGCAAAAAAAAGACGCGTGTCCGCAGTGAGCCCTCACTTTTCAGGAGCCTCCCTGCCTGTTGTAATCCTGTGGATCACTCGATCAGCTCACCTGGCCTGTGCTGGGGGGCCGGACATGTTGGTGCGATGTTAGAAAGGGACAGAAGAGAAAACAAATAAAGAGAGAGAGGCAGACCACTCTCGCATCCCCACCCCGGCGTGCGAGCGAGCGAGCGAGCCGACGGCCCGTCGTCGCTCTCGCGCCTCCAAAAGACGCGCGCGCGCCTCCGCGCACGCCTCCCCACAACAACAACCCCTTCCTCGCACAATGGGCAAAGCCGCCAAAGCCCATAAAAAGGGCGGCAAGCTCAAGGGCGCGAAAGGAGCGAAAGTCGCCAAGAATGCGAAGAAGGGGAGGCGCGACGCCTCGACCGCCGCGGTCGCCGAGGGCAAGCCCGCCCCGCGCCTGAACCAGGACCCGGCGGCCGCCAAAGCCCGCAACCCGCGGGCGTTCACGGTGCAGAGCCGTGGGCGGGCCAAGCTGCAGAAGGCGCGGTCTGCCGAGAAGGAGCAGAGGAGGATGCACGGTAAGAGAGATGGCACAGGCGGCGGCGGCCCAACCAAAAAAACGCCGGCGGCCCGGCCCCGGCCCCGACCAAACCCTCCTCCTCTTTCCATTTTTTTCCCTCACCGCCGACTCACTGCCTCCCCCCCCCCCCCCCCCGCCCTCCCCCCTTTCATCCCCCACAGTCCCGGTCGCCGACGCCGCCACCGGCCCGGACGTCCCCGACCCCGCCCCCTTCCTCGTCCTCGTCCAGGGCCCGCCCGGGTCGGGCAAGACGACTGTCATTCGCTCGCTCATCCGCCACTACACGCGCCAGGGCGTGCCCGACCCGGCGGGGCCGATCACGCTCGTCGCGGGCAAGGCGCGCCGCCTGACCTTCCTGGAGTGCCCCCAGTCCCCGACCGCCATGGTGGACGCGGCCAAGGTGGCGGACCTGGTCCTCCTGTGCGTGGACGGCGGGTACGGCTTTGAGATGGAGACCTTTGAGTTCCTCAACATGCTGCAGGTGGCGGGCTTCCCCAAGGTTATGGGCGTGCTCACCCACCTGGACGGCTTCCGGGAGGCGGCCAAGCTGCGCAAGGCCAAGAAGGTGCTCAAGGCCCGGTTCTGGGGCGAGGTGTACGCGGGCGCCAAACTGTTCTACCTGAGCGGCCTGCGCCATGGGCGGTACCCAGACCGGGAGGTCCTCAACCTGGCCCGCTTCATCGGCGTGCAACGCTTCCGCCCCCTATCCTGGCGGGCGGGGCACGCCTACCTGGTGGCCGACCGGTTCGAGGACGTCACCCCGCCGGGGATTGTGGCGGCCGACCCGGCCGCCGACCGGAGCGTGGCCATTTTTGGGTACGTCCGGGGTGGGGGCGCCCTGCGGGGCGCCCACCCCCGCCTCCACCTGGCCGGGGTCGGCGACTTCGAGGCGGGGGCGGTGGCCGTGCTGCCCGACCCCTGCCCCTTGCCCGCCTCCGCCGCGCGGGCGGCGGCGGCGGTGGCGGCGGGCGGGGCGGAGGGCGCCGCGCCCACAGCCGCCCGGCGCCGCAAGCTCGGGGACAAGGACCGCGGCCTGTACGCGCCCATGGCGGGCGTGGGTGCCCTCCTGTTCGACCGGGACGCCGTGTACGTGGACATCCCGGACCACAAGGTCACCTTCACGGAGGGTGGCGGGGGGGACGGCGCGCCCCACCCGGACGGCGTCCTGGACGGCGCCGAGGGCGTGCGCATGGTGCGCGCGCTCGCCCGCCCGGGCGCCCGCCCGCCCGTCGATGCGGCCCTGGCCGCCTCCACCATCCGCCTGTTCGAGGGCGGGCCGGCCGTGGCGGGCGGCGACGCGGCGGACTGGCTGGCGTCCAACGTGGCGGCCGCCCGGGCGCGGCGGCCCGCGCCGACGGGGATGGTGTCAGCCTACGGGAGTGGAGGGGGAGGGGGAGGGGGCGGCGGCGGCCGTGGCGGCCTGGTGATGATGAGCCCTGGCATCGACGACGATGATGACCATGCCGACAGTGGCGCCTCTGAAGAAGAGGAGGAGATGGACGGCGACGGCGACGGCGACGACGACGACGGCGCCTCCGAGTCGGCAGAAGAAGGAGAGGAAGAGGAAGAAGGCCTCGGCCACGCCGCCCGCTGGAAGGCGGGCCTGGCCGACCGGGCCGCGCGCGCCCTGTTTGCCCGGCGGGGCGTGGACCTGACCGCCCTGGTGTACGGGGCGCCCGGCGGTGAGGCGCCCGCCGGTGGCGATGGCGGTGGGGACGGCGATGACTCGGACGGCGAGGAGTTGTTCCGCCCCAAACGGGCCGGCCAGGCGCCAGCCGCCGCGGCCGCCGCCGCCGTTGCTCCCTCCCCCACCAACGACGACGACGACGCCTCCGCCCCCGCCCCGCCCTCGACCTCCGCCTTAGCCGCCTGGGCCGACCCGGCCCGGGTGGAGAGCCTGCGCAACCGGTTCGTGACGGGCGACTGGGAGGCGGCGGCCGCCCGAGCAGACAGGCTGGCGGCGGGCGGCGGGGGTGGGGAGGAGGAGGAGGGCGGGTCGGACGCTGAGGCCGGCGAGTGGGAGGACATGGAGGCGGCGGCAGGGGGCGCACACGCCGCTGCCGCCACGGGCGATGCGGCCCTGGATGCCGGCCTGAAAGCAGTCGCGGCGGCGGAGGCGGAAGCCCGGGCGGCGGCCAAGGCGGCCAAGAAGGCGGCCTTTGACGCGGCGTACGACGATGGCGGCGGGGCGGGCGGCGGGCCTGGTGGGGAGTTGGGCGGCGCCGGCGACGACGACGCCGGCGGCGGCCGCCCTCCCGCCTCCACCCGCCTGGACGGCGATGCCAAGGACCCCACCTTCTACGATGAGGCCAAGGCCGCCCTGGCCGCCCGGGCCGCCCGCACGGCGGCCGCCCTGGCCTCGCTCCCCGCGGCCGACGCGGCCGCCCTGGCCGGAGTGCGGGCGGGCTCGTACGTCCGCCTCACCCTGCACCGCGTGCCCGCCGAGCTGGTGACGCACTGGGACCCGCGCCGGCCGCTGGTGGTGGGCGGGCTGGCCCCGGCCGACGAGGGCCGGTCCTTCCTGTCCCTGCGCCTCAAGCGGCACCGGTGGTCGCCGCGCGTGCTCAAAGCGCGCGACCCCCTCATCCTGTCGGTCGGGTGGCGCCGCTTCCAGGCCTTGCCCGTCTACGCGACGGAGGACGCCAACGGGCGGACGCGGGCGCTCAAGTACACGCCCGAGCACATGCACTGCCTGGCGTACGCGTGGGGCCCGCCCGCGCCGGCCGGGACGGGCGTCCTGGCCCTCCAGGCGGGCGCGCTGGGCGGCGCGGCCTGGCGCATTGCGGCGACGGGCGGCGTGCTGGGCGCGGACGCGGCGCCCAAGGTCGTCAAAAAGCTGAAGCTGGTGGGCGAGCCCATGACCATCCACCGGCGGACCGCGTTCGTCAAGGGCCTATTCAACTCCCAGCTGGAAGCTGCCAAGTTTGAGGGGGCGGCCGTCCGGACGGCCGCCGGGCTGCGGGGCATCATCAAGAAGGCCGCGGGCGCGCGCCCGTCCAAGGGCCACCCCGGCGTCGTGCGCGTCGCGTTTGAGGACAAGCCGCTCCTGTCCGACCTGGTCTTCCTGCGGGCCTGGGTGGGCGTGCCCCTGCCCCAGCTGTACAACCCGGTCACGGACCTGCTGGCGCCGGCGCCCGGCGGGCGGCGGGCGGTGGGCGCGGAGGAGGGGGGTGGAGGCGAGGCCGACGGCCCGGCCACGCCGCCCCTTGCCTCACCCTCACCCTCACCCTCCGCCGGCTTCGTTCCAGCGGCCTCCTTTGGTGGCGCGCGGGCTGGCTACGTGTACGGCACGGGCGCCGCGGGGACGGGCTACTACCCGGACGCCCGGCAGGCTCAGGCGGGCAGAGGAGCTGGAGGTGGTGGTGGCGCGGCCACGACCTGCACCGCACACCCCGCCCCCTTGTCCACCGGCCCCGCCCCCGCCCCGCACCGGTCCTCCCACATCCCGGCCACCCCGGACACGGATGGATGGCTGGGCATGCGCACGGTCGCCGAACTGCGGCGGGCGGCCGGGGTCGGGGCGCCCCGGGCGGGCGACTCGCTGTACCGCCCGATCGAGCGGCCGCCCCGCCGGTTCAACCCCCTCAAGGTGCCCCGGGCCCTGGTGGCGTCCCTGCCCTTCGGGTCCAAGCCGGCCACCACGCCGGCCCGCACGCGCAAGTCCCTGGCCCAGCGGCGGGCGGTCGCGGTCGTGGCGGACAAGGGCGAGCGGCGGGCGGCCAGCCTGGTGGCCCAGCTCAACGCGATCCGCAACGCCAAGGCCGGGAAGCGGCGGACCAAGGAGGCGTCCAAGCGGGCGGCGCACGCCGTCAAGAAGGCGGCGGACGAGGGCTGGCGGACCGAGCTGCGGCGGGAGGAGAGCAAGCGGCGGCACGCGATGGCGGGCGCGGCGGAAAAGCGGGCGGCCGCCGGCGGGCGGAGCGCTGGTGGGGGTGGGGGGCGGCGGGGCGATTAAAATTGAGAGTCCCCCTGGCCTCCCTTTTGCCCTCTTTTTTACACACACACACACACACACACGCGGCACACCCATTGTCTCTCTGTCGCTCATCACACCAGCCCTGCCGCCCGGGCGGATGCCAGCACCGCCGGCCCGGCCAGCCCAAGGCACAGCCCCGCCCCAAGCCCGCCGTGCCAGCCTAGGGCCGCCAGCTTGAGCGTGCGCGCCCTGGGCGGGGTGCCGTGGTCGGCGGCCGCCCGGGCCAGGAGCGTGCGGGCGGGCGCCCAGGACAGGGCCAGGGCGGTGAGGGAGGCAGGCACGGGCAGCCAGCCTGCCAGGGCGGCGACCGCCAGGAGCGCGTACGCCCCGCCCACGCCGCGGCCCAGCCAGGCCGCCCCCGCCGCGGTGTCCCCGCCCAGGCGGACCAGGGGGGACCGCTTGCCGGCCGCCCGGTCGCCGGCCACCTGGTGGAAGTGCGAACAAAACAGGACGGCCGTCGTGGACAGGCCGACCAGGGCGGCCGCGGCGGCGGCGGCCGGCGTGGTGAGCGGGCCGGCCTGGTGGGGGGCGCCCCCCCCCCCCACCCCGAGCGCCCCCGCGCCCACCAGGAAAAACGCGGTCGTCGCGGCCGGCCCAAACGCGGCGAAGCACAGGGGCTCGCCCAGGCCGGCATACGACAGCCTGAAGGGCGGGCCCTGGTACATGTACCCCGCCGCAATGGCCGCGGCCAGCAGGGCCGCGGGGCGGGGGTCGCCGGCAGAGGCGGCGGCGGCGGCCCCTCCCCCCCCACCCCACCCCCACCAGGCGACACTGCCGCACCCGGCCGCCCGCAGCGCCCCGCTCAGCCAGGCGGCGCCCGCCACCGCCGCGGCCGCCGACGCCAGGTGGACGGGCACCACCCGCCCGCCCAGCAGGTTGACCACCGACTCCGGCTTGGCCGCGTCCACGCCCGTGCCCGCGTCCCAGGCGTCGTTGGACAGGTTGAGCCAGGCAACTGTCGCGGCCGCGCCGGCGGCCGCCAGGGAGAGCGTCCGACCGGCCGAGGCCAGGAGGGGCCAGGGGAGCGGGGCCGGGGCCGCGGTGCCTGCTGCGGCCGCGATGGCGGCTGCCCCACCCACAGCGACGGGCACCAGGGCGACCAGGTACATGGGCGGCTTGAGGGCGGCGTACCACAAGCGGCGGGCGGACGGTCGGGGCGGTGGGTCGGCGGCACTGTCTGGCGGCGGCGCCGGTGCAGAGGCGACAACAGTTGGGCGGCGCCCGTGCCGCCGCGTGGGTTGAGACACTGCGTGGCTGTGGTTCGGTGCCTGTCTGGCATGCCTGGGCGCCGGCGGGCACGGCGACAAGGGTGGGGCCGGCACGGCACGGGCGTGGATGACGGGCGCAGCCGAGGACGGGCGGGTGGATGATGGAGGAGCGTGCATTGTGTGGAGACGCGTGAGAGGTTTTGGTTCCTTTCTCCTGTTTTTCAACCACGCCACAGAGAATTGCGGGCTTCTCTGAGCTATAGGAGCGTTGAGTTTGGGTGGGGGAGGGCGCGGGTAAGGGGCGGCTGGCGCGTCTACTAGGCCGCTTTCTCCGCAACCGCCGCGTGAGTGAAGAAAGGAAATAAACTTGCTGCCAGGTTCTCATTCTTCCATATCTCGCGCAACACGCCTCCCATCCACACACGCACTACCATGCTGCGCGCCCTCACCCAGTCGGCCCGCAAGGTACGCGCGGACCGATAGAGAGGAGAGAAGGAGAGAGGAGAGCGAAGGGGGGGGGGGGGGCTCCTCGGCCGATCGGGGTGCCCCCCTTTCCTTGCCTCGCTCTCTCTCTCTCAGTGCGTGCGTGTGCCTGGAGCCTGGCCGGACCCATTGGGTGTGCGGCACAGCAGGATCAGGCCGTGTGTGCGTGCGCGTGTGCCCCAAAGAGAGTGCGAGCCCGTATGTGGCTGTTTTCGCCTTTGCCGCAGAGGGCGGCGCTTGCGCCGGCGGCGGCGAGCACAAAACCCTCTCCCTTCGCTTGGGACCGCCCCTGCACCCCCACCCCCACCCCCCTTCCGGCCGCCGAGGCCATGGCTGAAAGCAGCGTACCTTTGATCATCGACCTGACTGAATTGAAACCACCTCCACCCTCCCTCGCTCACACAGGCCCTCACCGCCCGCCCCGCGCTCGGGCGCGCATTTGCCGCCGACGCCGCCCCGCCAGCGGCTGCCTCCACCTCCTCCGACATTGATTGGGACTCCCTGACCTCCCTCATCACCACGGACGACGGCAAGCGGGAGCTGGCCGGCCTGCGGGCGGCCCTGAGCGAGGGCGCGGACAAGCTGAGCTCCAAGGCGGGCAAGGTAAAAAAAGGAGGAGGAGGAGGAGGGAGGGTCCCCGGGCGCCCGGGCGCCGCTGCTGCCTCTCACCTTTTTTTTTCTTTTTTCTTTTTTTTTTTTCTTTTTCTCATCTCCCCATCCTTTCACCCTTTCACCCCTTCACCCCTTCACCCCCGCAGGCCGTCTCCGCCCCGAACTTCGACTCCTTTGCCAAGGACGTCGACCCGGCCGTGCTGGGCGTCCTCAAGGCCGCGTACTCCGGCCTGAAGCTGCCCACCCTGGACGCGGCGTCCGCGCTGGCGGCCGTGGACGGCCACTTTGCACCCATCATCCAGCAGGCCAAGGACTTGGCGGCCGCGTCCGCGTCCCGCCTGGCCGCCCTGGACAAGGAGGTCCGGGGCGTGGAGGCCGACATCGCCAAGCTGGGCCAGGCGACCGTGGATGACGAGCTGGCGGCGGACCCGGCGGCGGCGGCGTCCATCGACGCGGACATCGCGGAGGGCAAGTTTTATTGATGGATGATGTGCGACAAAATCGTGTGTGTGGGGGGGTGGGGGTGGGGGGTGGGGGGGGGTGGGGGTGGGGGGGGGGGAAGCGGGGATGGTGCGGGCCTTACGTGTTGGTGTGAAAGAGAGAGAGGGACGTGAGGATGCGTGTGCGGTGTGTGTGTGTGATTGCGGCCCCTCAACAGCCGTGTGTGCGTGTAGAAAAACCGGAGAGGGGCAAAGGACAAAAAGAAAAAGAAAAACATCGAGGGATGGTTGCACCAAAACCCCACTCTCATCATCCTGCCCTCCCCTCCTCCAGGCGCGTCACCCGTGCGCGGGAGGGGGCACGCGCGCTGCACACACACACACACACACACAGCCTCAGCTCACACCCTCTCCGCACACCATGGCATCCGCGTGGGAGCCCGTCTTCCGGTGAGAGGGGGGGGGGGGGAGGGAGAGAGGGAGCAACGCGCGCAGACCTCCCGCCTCCTCTTTTTTTTTCTTCTTCTTCGAAAACCAGCCGCTGGACCGTCCACCTCCCCTCCTCCCCTTTTTTTTCCACAACACAGCCCCACGCCCGCAGCCCCGCCCGCAGCCGAACCCCTCGCCCACGCCTGCACCTGGGACCCGGCCGACTTGAGTGCGGGCTCCAAGAAGTGGCGGTGGGGCCGGCGGCAGGGTGGTGGGGGTGGAGGGAGTGAGTCGTCGTCAGGTGAGAGAGGAGGAGAGAGGAGGAGGGAGAGAGAGCGGCGCCGAGCGACCGCGCTTGACACGAAGAAGAGAAACTCCCTCCGACCCTCTCAGGCCTCGCCGCCACCGCCGCCACCGCCGCCACCCTGCACCAGGCGGCCGCGGAGGCGGACTACCTGCGGGGGCTGGTCCAGGACCAGGTGTGTATTTGTGGAGGAAGGAGAGGTGGGAGAGGCGCCACCCAAAACCCTCCCGCTCTCTCCCCAGGCGGCGTGCGGGCGGGCGCGCGCACTCAGCAAACCACATTTCCCCCAACCTCCGCTCTCCCTCTCATTTTCCCCCAGGCTTCCCACTTGGCCGCCCTGGCGGCCGACCGGGAGCGGGCGGCGGCCGAGGCGGCGGCGGCGGTCGCCCGGGCGGCCTACCTGGAGGTCCGCCACGAGCTGCTGGTGGACATGGTGAGAAAAAGGGGGGGGGGGGGGGGGGAACGGGCACGGAGGACGGGGCGGAGGGGGCCAAAACCAATAACAAACGCCCCCTTCATCCCTCACCTCTCCCCCCGTCCACCCTTACACCCCGCACACACACACACACACACTGCGCACACGCCCCTTGTCCCATCTCTCATCACACCATCGCCACACCACCACCACCACCCCATTCCATTCACATGCACAGTGGACGCTCCGTGTCCTGGACAACGAGGCCCTCGGCGCCCAGCAGCACCAGCAGCAACACCCGCCCCCACCCCCACCACAGCCGCACTGGCACTACCAGGGCCCGGCGGGGGCGTGTGGGGTGGCGGGGTGGCGAGGATGAGAGAGACGGGAGGAGGAAACGATTGGAGGGGAGAGAGAGGATGAGAGAGGGACTGGAAAAAATGGAGAGGAGAGCCACAGGGAAATCCCGCAGGCGCACGAGCACAACCCCGAGCGCGCATCCGTGTGTCTCCCCTCACCTCCCACCACCCACCGCCAAATACAAAGGAACATAGGAAAGGGCACACTAACACACACGCACACACACAGGACAAGACCAAGCACCCATTTTTTTATTTTGTGCCTTCTACTCTCCTCACTCTCCCCTCTCTAGGCAAGGCCGCCCCAGCCCGCGCTGTCGGCCTCCCGGCCCAGCTCGCCATCCTCGTCGCTCTCCAATGCGTGCACGTCATCCCCACCACTGCCAGCGCTCGGGGTGGCGCTGCGGCGGCGGGCACCGCGGCCGCCGCGGCGGCGGGGGAGAGCCGGGTCGGCCGCGCGCGCCGCCCTGCGCGCTCCCGTGGCCCCACCACCCCGCCCGCCGCCCCGGCCCCCGCCCGCGAGGGCCGGGGCGGCAGGGCGGGGGGCGGACGCCCGGGGTGGGAGCGTGCTCAGGCCGCCGCCGGCGCGGCCGGGGCCGACCCCGCCACCGCCCGACGCCTTGTGCCGCTTCGGAGGGGGGGGCGGGGGGTGGTGGCGGGAGGCGCCGGCGCCACCGCCGCCGCCGCCGCCGTCGTCGTCGTCGTCCACGCGGAACTCGTACTCATCCGCCACCGCCACCGCCGCCCCGGCACCACCACCACCACCACCACCGCCACCACCACCACCACCACCACCACCACCACCACCACCACCACCACCACCCCAGCCGCGCCGGCTGGCCCGGGTGGGCGACAGGTTCCGGCTGGAGGGAGGAGGGGCGGTGGGGGTCACAGCAGCCGCAGCCGCAGCCGCAGCCGCAGCAGTAGCAGCAGCAGCAGCAGCAACAGCAGCAACAGCAGCAGCAGCAGCAGCAGCGGGCGCGCCGGTGGGCAGGCGCGGGGCTTTGGAGGGACGGGGCTGCTGCGGAGGTGGGGCGGGCGGGGCCGTGGCCTTGGCTGGGGGGGCCGGCGCCGCGGCCGCCGCTTCAGACGGGGCCACCTCCGGTTCAGGCACGGGCGCCGCCGCCGGCGGGGGCTGCTGCCAGGCCGCGCAATGCAGGGCCTCCACGACGGCGGCAGAGGCGGGCGGGTGCAGCAGGGGCGCCGCCGCCGCGCCCGCCGCGCGCCTCAGGGCGGTGCTCAGCGGGACGGGTGGGGCCTCCCCCCGGCGCCCGCCCAGGCCTGGCCCGGGCTGCCCGCCGCCGCCGCTGACGCCGACACCGGCGGCGCTGTGGAAGCCGTCAGCATCGGCCATCAGGCCCATCATCGTGGCGTGGGAGGGCGCCCCCGGGTCGTCAGGGCCCACTGCCGCCGCCGGGTGGGGCAGGGGGCGCCCGCCGCCTGGCGCCGCCGCCTCGGCCTCCTCCTCCCGCGTCTCCCCGCCCCCGCCCCCACCACCAAAGCCGCCCGCCGCTTCCATCGCTTCCACCCACTCGGCCGCCACCCGGGCCTCCGTTATCAGGAGGTCCGCGGCCGCGGCCGTGCGCGCGTCAGCGCGGGCGGCGGCCACGTGCTCGGCCCTCAGGCGCGCGGCGGCGGCGACCGCGGCGGCCTGGAGGCCCTTAAAGCGGGCGGCCGCGTCGTCGACGACCTTGGTCGCGGCCGCGGTTGCGGCCGCCCGGGACGCCTCGTCGGCGGCGTTGGCCGCCGCCCGGTCGGCCGCGGCCTTGTGGGTGGCTTCAATGGCGCGCGCCTCCCGGGCGGTCAGGGCGGCCTCTCCGGCGGCCAGGGCGGCCTCCCGGCGGGCCAGGGCGGCCAGGTCGGCCTTGCGGGCGGCTTCACCGGCGCGCGCCTTGGCGGCCAGGGCGGCCTCCCGGGCGGCCAGGGCGGCCTCCCGGCGGGCGAAGTCCCCGCCCGCCGCGCCGCCCGCCGCCGCGAGCTTCTCACCCACCTCGCGGTCCAATCTAGCCGCCGCAGAGACCAGCTTCTTCAAGAACCGCTCGCTGTAGGTGGTGGCCAGGGCGGCGAAGCAGGTGTGCACGACTGCGCCCGCTGCGCCGTCAGCGCCGTCGTCCGGCAGCGGGCTGTCGCGGTCGCCCATAAATACCCGCGTTTGGATGCTGCTGTCTCTGTCAGTTTGCGTGTGTGGAGCGACAACAAAGAGAGTGTGGACAGCAGTTAAAGTAGCACCGGTGAGCCCGTGAGCGTGCGCCCCCGCGCCCTCCAAAGAAAGTGGGAATGGGGAAAGTCATCCACTCTCTATCCATTTGTTTGCACTCACACACTCCCTTTTTTTCTGCGTCCCGCGCCCCCCGCCCCCGATTCCTCTGCAGCAGCAGCATCAACAGCTCAGGGCTAGACTGAGACAAGCAAACCATGGCATTGGCATGCAAGCCATCGCTCTCCCCGGCGCACGGGCGGGCAGGAAGAGCATCGGCGGCCGCACCCCGACCCGGCCCCCGACCCGGCCTCCTTCGCCGGGCCTCCACCACCGCCGCGGCCGCCGCCGGCTCGCCCGTCCCCATGCCCCGGTGGGAGTCGATTTTCGGGGCGCTCACCCTGAAGCACGGCCTGACCGCCTCGGTGACTCCGGCGGAGGCGGCCCGGCTGGTGGCCCGGGGCAGCCACGTCCTCATCGACGTGCGCCCGCCGGCCGCGGCCGCGGCTGCCTCCCCGGCCGGCGCGGTCAGCGTGCCGCTCTACATCCCGTACAGCCCCGCCGCGGGCGGCGGGCCGGGCGCCTTCATGAAGGCCGCCCTGCTCACCCTCAACGGGGTCTCGCCCACCGTCCAGAACCGCGACTTTGTGACGGCGGTCGTCTCTGCGGCGGGCGGCGGTGCAGGCGGCGGTGGGAAGGCCGTCCTGGTGGTGTGCGAGACGGGCGGGTCCCTGGTGCCCACCCCTCAGTTTGCGGCGGGCAAGCCGTCCCGGTCGCTGCAAGCCGCCTTCCGGCTGTTGGAGGACGGGCGGGTCAAGGGCGTCGGGCACGTCCAGGGCGGCGTCTTTGCGTGGGACGCGGCCGGCCTGCCCATCGATGGCGAGTACGACGGCGCGGACGCGGGGCGGACGAACGGGGTGGTCCAAGGGCAGGGCAAGAAGCTGAAGTGAAGTGTTTGTGGTGTTGACGCGCCCCCACCTTTTTCGGGCAGTGTGGTGGTTGTGGCCAAGAGTTTTTCGGGCGGGGCAGGTTGTGCTCACAGGCGCGCTCGTGCCCATTTTCCTTCCCACTTCCCACCCACAAATGACGCCCTCCTCGCACTTCACCCTGTTCATACCCCATCGAAAGCCGGCTCGGTCGCCGGCCGGCATTGCGTGCTTCCTCCTGCCGACCAGGTGAGCCCAAAAGGGGGCGTGGGCGTGAAGGGCGTGGGCGTGAAAAACTCCGGCGCGCGAAAAGCAACGTGGTGTGCGCTCTCTCGCCGCCCGCCCACGCGCGTTCTGAGCCACGGCACCCGCCCCTCGCCCAGCTCGTTCGACCCTGACTTGAGGTGCCCTGCAATGACGGGGGTGATTGGGTGGGCCGAGGCTCCCCGGTCTGTCCGCCGCTCGAGCAAACGGAGCAAAATGAAACCCGACCCGACCCGTCCATGCCGCGCTCCTCTTTTCAACGCCCACCCTCCTTCTCTCTCACACAAAACACACACACACAACCACAGCAGCCGCCGCGCCGCCGTCGCCACCCTGACCACGACCGAACCACCACCACCACCGCCTCCCCTTTCCACCACCACGCCCACCACCACCACGTCCACCACCACCACCACCCACCACCACCCCGCCCCGCCGCCCTCCAGCGCATGGCTGGAGGCGGCGGTGTCAACGACGCCGCTGCCGGGCGGGTGCGGCGCCCGCGCCCGACCATGCCTGCACGCCGGCGGCGGCACCCTGGCCGCCCTGGCCGGCTGCGTGTCCAATGTGAGCGACCTCATCGACGACCTGGCCGCCCCGACCACGCCCGGCAGCAGCACCAGCGGCGACGCCGTCGACTGGGCGGCCTGGGCGTCGGCGGTCAGCGGGGCGGGCGCAGGCGCAAGCCTGGGCGCCGAGGTCGTTGCCCGCTTCCTGCTGGGGCGGGCGGCAGGCGGCGGGGGCGGCGGGCCGGTGGCGGCGGTGGCGGCCGCCTGCCCCTCCTCCCACCGGCCATCCCCCTCCTCGTTTGGCAGCAGCAGCAGCAGCGCCGCCGCCGCCGGCCCGCCCGCCCTCCTGCGCCGCCTGAGCAGTGGGGATGGTGGGGGGGGTGAGGCGCCGAGCGCAGCCGCCCTGGGCGCGGCGGCGGCCGCGGCGGCCGCCGAGGTCGAGGGTGCCTGGGCGTTTGCGGGGTGCGACACCTCCCGCGGCCTGGCCGTCGCCGCCCGGGACGCGTCCGGGAGGGAGGCGCTGTGGTGGGGTGCTGTGCCCGGCGGGCCGTGCCAGCGGGAGGGGGTGGCCTTCACAAACGACCCGGCGGCCGCGGAGGCGGCCCTCTCCAAGGGCGGCGGCGCCGCTCCCCCCGCCCCCATCGCCTGGACCGAGCTGCCGCCCGGCCACCTGGTCGCGGTGCGGGCGGGCGGGCCGGGCGCCGCGGCCGCCCTCCGCCCCGTCCGCTTTGCCCTGTCCCGGGCGGAGGTCGCCGCCCGGGAGGCGGCGCTGGGCGGCGGTGGGGGTGGGGAGGACGCGCCGCCGCCGCCAGGCCCGAGCGGACCCGCGACCGAGCCGGTGGCCGTACCCGAGGCACCGCGCCCAAAGCGCGGCTGGCGGGGGCTGGCAGGGGTGTGGGGTGGTGGTGGTGGGGCGCCGCCCACGCCCCGCCACGCCCCGCCACGCGGGGCGTGGCCCAAAAGGGAATGAGTGAGTGTGAACGATTCTGCGCGTGTGGCAGTGCGCCCCGATCAGCAGCAGCAGGGAGAGAAAGGAGAGAGCGAGACGGTAGACACCCCCGCACACACACACCCCTTCACCCGCTCCAGCACGCGTGCGCGCTCCTGCTCTTTTTTTGTCCTTTTTTCCCTTTCTTCGAAAATGTGTGTGTCATCGAGTGCTTTTTTCTACACTTGTCCTCCCCTACCGCCGCCCGCACGCAGCCTGCACGGCGTCTACCATCACCGCACCCGCCGCGCGAGCAAAGGCATCACCACCACCACCACCATCCAGCCCAACCTCGACCGCGACGGACGCGATGGCGCCGGCGGTGGCCGCATCCAGCGCGCCGCCGCCCGCCGCGGCCGCCCGCAGGGCGCGCAGCGGGGCGCGGTCCCTCAGGGCTGCCGCTATCAGGGCCGCCGTGGTCGGGGGCGGGAGGACGCCCGCGGCTCGGGCAGCAGCCCGCAGCGGGGCCCGGCCGCGCGCGGGCGGGCCGCCGGCCGTCAGGGCGTCCAGGGCGGTCGCTGCCGCCGGGTCCAGGCTGTCCCAGGCCACGCCCGCCGCGTGCAGGGCTGCCACGTACGCCGCCGCCGCCGCGGTCAGCCGGGCGGGCCCGGCCTCGACCTCCCCGGACAGCAGCCCCGCCACGGCCGAGGGCCCTACCCCGCCACCCGGCGTCGCCCGGGCCAGCACGCCCACCACCGCCCGCACCTCGCTCGCCGTGCTGGCCGGGTCGCGCAGCAGGGCGCGGAAGGCGGTGATGGTGGAGGCGGCGGAGGAGGCGGGATCGCCACCGCTGCCAGACTGGCGCCGGGCGTGGAAGGCGGCGGCCTCAGCGAGGCTGCCCCCGCCGAGCGCGGCCGCGGCCGCGGCCGGGTCGACTTGCAGCGACCACGCCGCGCCGGTCGCCGTGTCCAGCAGGACGCCGCCGGATGGAGTGAGGGACCAGCGGGGAGAGGGGTGGTGCCCTTGCTCACCACCTCCATCGTCATCCCACCCAGGCGGCATGCACGCCACGGCCACGGCCACGGCCGGCCGACCAACCTCGAGGACGACCGCGGAGTGGCAGCCCGGCGCGAGGCGGATTAGGAGGCCGTCGACGGCCGTGAAGAGGGGTGGGGAGGAGGACGCCCGGCCCGGCGGTGGGGGCAGGCTCCCCACCCGGCGCATCGCGTCCGGGGTGCATTCCAGGACGGCGGCCGGGGCGGCCGGCGAGGGGGCGACCACCAAAAAAATGCGGTCGCCGCTCGCGAGCACTGCGCGGTCGGCGGCAGCCGACAACTCCGGCGGCGCGCACGGCGGCAGCCGCGCCAAGGACCCGTCGCCCGCGAACTTGAAGGCCACCGCCCAGGGGGTCGTGGAGGAGGAGGAGGAGGGGGAGGGCGGCGCGGCGCCCCCGCCGCCGTCACTGCTGCCCCGGCTTTTCCCCCCCCTCTCGCCGCCGCCGCCAGTCCCGAGCAGGCACACCCGCGCGCCGGCGTTCCAGGCGAACCAGGCGGTGCCGGGCAGGGCGGCGGGTGCCGCCCGGGCCGGGACCGTGCCGTCGCCCCGCGCGCTCAGGGCGGCCACGTCAAGGCCGTCCGTGGTGACCAGGGCCAGGCGGGGCGGGGCCGCCGAGCACGCCACCCAGAAGCCGCCAAGGATGGTGGCGGGGCCTGCCCCTACCCGCCGCCGCACGGTGGGCGCGGGGGCGTGCAAGAAGAGGCGCCCGGTCGCCGCGTTGACGACTTGGACCGTCCCTGGCGACCGGGACAGGGCTAGCCAGGGGGCGGCGGCGGCCACCCAGGCGGCGTGCGGGCCCGGGCCGGCCCGGGTGCGGGTCGTGGTGGACGCGGTCGCCGCCTCGACGGTCACCCCACACACGCCAGGCGGCGGCGGCGGCGCGGCCTGCGGCTCGCCTGCCGCCGGGCGGCGGGAGGGCAGCAGCAGGCCGCCGCTGCCGGCGCCGCCATCCCCAGACTCACCCCCCGCACGCGCGGAGGGCGGTAAAGCCGGCGCCCCCGGCGGCCCGTGCCGGCAGGCCAGGCGCGTGGCCGGCGGGGTGGAGAGGCAGACCAGGTCGTGCGCGGCCGGCGGCGGGGCCAGGGGGGGGAGGAGCGGGACGCACGTCAGCGCCGCGCCCTCCATTCCTTTCCTTTCCCTCTCTCTCGCTCGATTCACGTCGTC
>Ga0315287_10000457_pt1 | contig 35599 bp, 31 predicted proteins | sample YL17G11_0_MG_FD_205037 | JGI IMG/M metagenome (GOLD analysis project Ga0315287, IMG submission 205037) | Sediment microbial communities from Yellowstone Lake, YNP, Wyoming, USA - YL17G11_0 | ecosystem: Environmental > Aquatic > Freshwater > Lake > Sediment | place: USA: Wyoming | collected...
TGCATCGTGGGTCCGAACCGGCGCGCAATACCCCCCCCCCCCCCCCCACACCGCCCCACACCTGCAGCCCCTTTCCTCACGCCACCCCCCTCGGTACGTGCTCACAGGTTTCCTCTCATCCAAACACCCCGTTGTCTTTTTGGGGCCCCCCCCTTCCTTGCGCCCCAGCGGCGCCGAAAGAGATCGGGCGCGGCCCCCCCCCCCCCCCCCATTGGACGCAGCTCTCTCCTCCACCCAATGACTATGGACGACGACCGCGCGCGCTTGCGTGTTCGCACCACGCGGGTTACCGGCGGCGGCGGCGGCAGCTCCGGTGACGTGGCGGCGGCGGCCAAGACCGCGTCCGAGGGCGCACCGCCCGCGCCCGCGGCGGTGGCGCGGGCAGCCCGGTCGCGGTCCGCCGCGCGCTCGCCCGCACCCGCCCCGCCGTCCCCGCCCGGCTGGCACGCCGGCCGGACGGCCATCTTTGTCGCCTACCTGGCATCCTTGGCCTGGTACCTGTACGCCCGGGTGACGACCAGCCTGGATTTAGGGCCGTACACGTGGTGAGTTGAGCAAGGGGAACGGGATGCATGGGGGGGTCGAGCAAGAGCGGGGGGCCTCACATCGGCGGCCTCTCTCACTCACCTCACTCCATTTTGTCTTTCAGGTACGCCCGCTTCACCTTTGCTGCCGAACTCCTGGGCGCCACCGCCGTCATCCTATTTGGCCTGTGCTCCTGCCGGACCTACCCGGCCGCGACGGCAGATGCGGGCGTGGTGGACGCCAAGTACAACGTCAACGTGAGTTGGATGGATGAAAATGGAGAGGAGACCTTAATGCTCTTCAAAAACCAAGCGCACTCTCACTGCCACTTCCTCTACCCAGGCCCTCGTCCCCTGCTACACGGAAGCCCTGGAGATCGTCGCCGAGACCGTGTGGGCCCTCCACACCGCCCGCGTCCCCCCTGGCTGCACCGTCACCGTCTGGCTCCTGGACGACGGGCGGGACCCGGCTAAAAAAGAGTGGGTCGCATCTCTCGGCACGCCGCGCGTTCGCTACGCGTCCGGCCGCCCCCGCCCGGTGGGCGAGCTCAACGGCAAGGCCGGCAACCTCAACGACGCCCTAGTCCGCCTGTACCCGCCCGGCACACCCGTCCCCCACACCGACGTCGTCGCCGTCTTTGACTGCGACCAGGTCGCGGACCCGGCCTTTTTCGAGCGGACGCTGCCCCGCCTGGGCGACGACCCGCGCGTCGCGCTCGTCCTCACCCCGCAACGCTTTGGCAATGTGGACGCGTCCTCCGACATCTTCAACCACTCCAACCGCCACTTCTGGGAGGCGGTGCTGCCTGGGATGGCGGCCTGGGGCTTGGTCGTCTGCACCGGCTCCAACTTGCTCCTGCGCGCGGACGCGCTGTGCGATGTGGGCGGCTTCCCCGGGCGGTCCGTGACGGAGGACCACTTGTTGGGGATGGAGTTGAAGGCGGCGGGCTACGAGATGCGGTACGTGCGGGAGTACCTGGCGACGGGGGAAGCCCCCGACCAGGGCGCCATCTTCCGGCAACGCTCCCGGTGGGCAAAGGGCCACCTCGCGGCCGCGCTGTCTCGGGGCGACTGCCCGCTCTTCAACTCGCGCCTGCCCTGGTCGGCCCGCTTCCTGTACTCGTCAGGTGCGGTTTCCTACCTGGCGACCGCCCTGTCCTCCCCTCTCCTCGCCTTCGCCCCCGCCATCGCCCTCAAGTGGGGCGTCTCCCCGGGCGGACTGACCCCCTCCGTCGCGCGCGCTGCCGTCCCGTACGCCCTCTTCCTGCACGCCGTCTCCTTTTGCTTGCCGGCCCCGCCCACCTCGCTCCGCGACCTGTGGTTCAACCTATTGTCGGGCCACCTCCTGTGGTGGACGTACGCCAAAGCGGCCCTGAATGCGGGCCTGCGGGCAGTGGGCTTGAAACGCCCCGCCACGTTCAAGACGACCGTGAAGACGGGCGTCCTCGCGCCGGGCGGCACGCCCCGCGGCGCGGGCGTCCCGGGCTCCCCGCGCTCCGCCCGGGCGCCGGCCGCGGCGGCGGCGGCCTCCTCCGGGTCCTTTGCTGACGGCTTGGCCCGCACCTCCCGTTCGGACGGCTCCCTGGACCGCCTGATCACCATGCCGGAGCTGCTGCGCACGCTGACTGCCGTGGGCGGCGGGCGGCCCGGCTGGAATGTCGAGGTCTCGTCGTTGGGTGGGGTTGGTGGTGGTGTGGCCGCTGCCGCCGCCTCCGCCGCCCCGCCTCCTGCCGACAAGCCCTCGCCTTCTCGGCGGGGTGGTGGGGCGACGGCTGCCGCGGTCACCGAGCCCCACGACGACGCCTTCTCGGCCCTCGTCTTCCACACCTCGCTCCGGTGGGGCGCAGTGCGCGACCTATGGGCGCCCGGGGCGGCCCTGGGTGCGGCGCTCTACGCTCTCCTCTCCGGCGCGTCCCGCCTCGCCGCCGGCACCCCGCACACCATCACCCTGATCGCGACCTTGTGGGCGGCTGTGGCGACGATCCCTCCCTTGCTGCTGTTCACGTATGTCGCCGGGGTGCGCGGGCGCAGGCTGGGAGGCGCCGCCTCGGGCGGCGGCTGGGCGGCCCTCCTCCTCGCCGCGTCCGCCATCGGCTCCGCGGCCGCCCTGGCCCCCGCGGACTACGATTTCCGGGAGGTCCTGTCCAAGGCCTACCTGTTCTACGATGCCCAGCGATCCGGGCACTTGGGCAAGCGCAACCGCGTCCCCTGGCGCGGGGATTCGGCGTTGCTTGACAAGGGGCCCGCGGGTCAGGACCTGACTGGAGGCTTTTATGATGCGGGCGACCACCTGAAGTCCGCCATGTCCATGGGCGTCGCCGCCTCGACCCTGGCCTGGGGTTTACTGGAGTTTCCGGCCGCCCACGAGAGAGCGGGCCAGGCGGGCATCGCGGCCGGCCAAGTCCGGTGGGCGGCGGAATGGTTGTTGAAAGCGCACATCTCGGACAACGAGCTGGTCGCCCAGGCGGGCGATTTCGGGATCGACCACGCCTTCTGGGGCCGGCCCGAGGATTTGGATGCCAAAGTAAAAAAAGGCGAGATGACCCGCCCAGCTTACCTCATAAACGCGACGCACCCAGGCTCGGACATCGCGGGCGAAGCGTCGGCGGCCCTGGCCGCGGCTGCCAAGGTGTTTGAGCGGTCCGACCCGACGTTTGCACGCAAGTGCCTGGAACACTCCAAGACCCTGTACCGTTTCGCTAAGAAATACCGGGGCCTGGCGGGCGAGTCCGTCCCCCAGCTGGCCCTCATCTACAATTCCACGGCCTACCGGGACGACCTGGCCTGGGCGGCGGCGTGGCTGGCCTTGGCGACGGGCGAGCCCGCGTACGCGACCGAAGCTGCGGGCTGGCTGGAGGAAGCCTGGACGGCCGAAAAGGAGAGGTGGTACTACATCGTCTCCAACTGGAACAACATGGCCTGGTCGGCCCAGCTGTTGCTGGCACGGCTGACTTCCAACCCGACGTACGTCAAGGGCACCAAAGACTTCCTGGATTCGTGGAGGTTGGGCAAGCACGTGCACTACTCGCGCAAGGGCCTGGCCTTTGCCGACGACTGGGCCACGCTCCGCAACTCCGCCAACGCCGCGCTCATCGGGCTGGTCTACGCCAAGCACGTCGGCCCCCGCGCCGGCGCGCCCTACGAGTGCTGGGCACTGTCGCAGCTGCGGTACATGCTGGGCGATTCCGGCCGTTCGTACGTCGTCGGGTACGGCAAGCATTTTCCGACCCAGCCCCACCAGCGGGCGGCGTCCTGCCCGAACGCGCCTGCCGGGTGTAATTACTTGCAACTCCATTCCCCGGACCCCAACCCGCACGTCCTGGTGGGCGCGCTGGTGGGTGGTCCGTACCGGAACGACACCTTCCCGGACGACCGGCAAAATTACGCAAAGTCCGAGGTCGGGATTGAATACAACGCCGGCTTCACCGCCGCCGCCGCGGGTGCCGCAGAGGCGCCCACGCCCTGGGCGGCCTGCATGCAGGGCGGGGGTCTGGCCAATGTGGTGCCTCGCAAGCTGAGGCGGCGGGGGGTGTGAGGAGAGAGAGAGAGAGAGGGTTGAGAGAGAGACGCGCGCCTTCTCAACACGAACGGCGCCTCAGCGTGAGTCCCACCATTTCATTTTTATTTGAGGAAACCATACAATTTGGGGTGTCGTGCTTACACGGGAGGCGGGAGAGCAGCGCGGCGGGGTGGGCACTGCTCTCAGCGTTGTTGGTCTTGCAGTTTCTTTGTGTGTGGAGGGACTCTCTAAAAAGCCTGTTGAATCAAAAGACGACGGGCGAGACGGAGTTTCTTTTTTTTGCGGGAGGTGGGTATAAAAGACGTAGACCGGGAGGGGAGAGGGGCATGCATGCGCGTGCGTGAGGAAAATAAAGCAACCGCCGTAGCCGCACACACGTGGCACGGCGCCGGGAAGGGAGAAAAACTCACCAGGCGCGGGGCGCGCGGCGAAGGGGCGTGGGCATCGAGAGAGGGCCGCGCGGGACGGGCACCTATCTCTCACACCCTAGCACAGCACTTCATACTCTCTTTCCCCTCTCCTTGAATCAGACAAATGGGTTCCTTTAAGTGGCGCAAGGGAAAAATTGCCAGGGAAAAAGAGAGGAGGCTTCTTTCTTGAGGGGGGGCGTCGTGAGGGGGTCGATAAAACCGCGCCATCGCCCAGTCCGTTCACCAGCCAGCGCCGCCGCCGCCGTCGCGCCCGCCGCCGCCGCCGCGGCCGCCACCGCCACCGCCACCGCCACCGCCGGCGCCGCCGTACTGGGGGCGGGGCGCGCCCTGGACGGGCTGGCCGTTGGGGCCCGTCACGTTGACGGCCTTGGTGCGGCCGTCGGGGGAGTCCTCCACCTCAAACTCCACCGCCTCGCCGTCGCCCAGGGAGCGGTAGCCCTCCGCGACGATGGAGGTCTGCAAAAAAAGGGAGGAGAAGGAAAGCGTGAGATCGTGGAGTCGAGAGAGAGAGGAGAGGGAGGCCGCACGGCGCGTGAAGAGGTTGAAAGCTGTTTCCGTGGCCACCGACGAGCGGAGGGCACCCGCGCCGCGCCCGGCGTCCCCCGCTTTGGCTTCCAGCCGCCGGGGATGCAGGGGTCCGCGGGTCGTGTTTCCGACCAGGCTGATTGTCTCTGAGCACTCAAGAGCCTCCCCTCTATGAGCCCAGCGTGGTTGGTGGGGCGGACCACGGCTGGATCGGAGGTGAACTGGGAGGGCGTGGGGCTTTGCATCCGGCTCAAACAGAAAGACGGAGAGCGTCGCACTCGCCTCTAAGCATGCCGGAAGGGCGGATGGCCGTCCACCACCCGCCATAGCTCTCCTCCAGTGTGTGCGAGGTCTTCAAGAAACACCCAGGGCAGAGAAAACGGGGGGTTCTGCTCAAGTGTTGAGGCGTGGTGTCGGGCGCGCGTGTTTTTGCCGCTCTCCCCCATCGACCGATTCTTCTTTGTAGTTGAGCGCGAACGAAACGTTTCCCCGGCCCGCCACCTCAAACGCACCTGGTGCACAAATAGGTCCTCACCACCGCCGTCCGGGGAGATGAAGCCAAACTGTGAGCACAGAGAGAGAAGAAAGGGGACCGTGAGGGGCGGTGGGCGGAGAGTTTTTTTTTTTGAGGCGGCGGCGGCTCGTGCGCGAGCAGGGCCAGAAAATGTGTGCAAGAGGGGGGCGCGTAAAACGCCGCCCCGCGCCACAAATCACCCTGGCACCAACTCACCCCCTTCACAGAGTTGAACCACTTGACCGTGCCGGTCTGCTTGGTGGCGGCGGCCATGTTAACGCTGTGGGGTTGAGGAGGGAAGAGGACAGGCGAAGAGGAAGGAAGGGAGGTGTGAGAGCTTTGCCACCTCTCTCGATTGATTTTTTCGCCCCGGACATTCCGGACGTGGCCACCACCCCCTCCTCCTACCTGTCCGGCCGGGAGGCGGTCGCCTTTGAGAGTGAAGCCCGCAAGCAGGCCTTCCACCCGGGCGCTTGGGCGGAGCGCAACGCGGTGAAGGACGCGCGCGACGACACGCTGGTCAGGGCGACGGTCGCGTGTGTGGGGCCGGCGGCGGCCATCCTGGCGTACGCGTGGGCGTACGCGACGGGCCTCCTGGACAGCGGTGGCCCGCCAAACCCGGGGGATGGGCCGATGGCGCGGCTATGCTGCTGCAGGTGAAGCATGAGGTGGAGGTGGGGAGGCGGGGGAGGAGGTGGGTGGGGCGGCGGTAGCTGACGCCTTGCTGGGATGAGAGAGTTGAGATGGAAAGTTGTCTCACACCTTTCTTTTCATCTTTTCTCAAGGTTCGTTCTCTTCTTGCGTGTGCGCGCGCTTTGCACCTCAAGCGCACGCGCAAGCTCCCCGGAGGACGGCCTCTCTCCTCATGCAGTGCCTTGAGGAGGCCGCGACTCCTCAGAGTGGTGGCATGCTCCCCTCGGGCGCGAGAGGGCCCGCCCGCCCCGAGCGGCGCGTCCGCGTCTGCTCTCGCGCTCTCCTCTAGGACGTAGAGCGCAGATTGCAAAGGGCCCCTCGGGGCCTCGTCCAGCAGGCCGGCCAAACACGCCAGGCCCCACCCCCTGGGGGTGACGGCGGGCTGAAGACGGGCCCAGTCCTGGCTTTTATTCGACTTGACTCCGGCTCAAATGAGCGAAAGGGGGGGGGGGGGCGATCGGGCCGCCGCCGGGCAGGCCATTTGATTTTCGGCACGCCCTGCCGCCCGACCGCCCTCCTCGGCCTGACCGGCCTGGGGGACGGTGAAATGGCCAGCCTACGTGCCCTCGCGGTGTAATGGTTGGGACCAACCGCTGCCAGCCTTGCTCCGCGCCCGCTTGAAAAGAGAGGACGCCGCGATTCGTTCATCCTCCCACCTCATCTTCCCCTCCCCGCGCCCCCCCAACACACACAACACAGACCTAACTCCGACCACCATGGCCAAGTCCAAGAACCACACCGCCCACAATCAGTCGTACAAGGCCCACCGCAACGGCATCAAGAAGCCGAAGCAGAACAAGCACTCCTCGCGCAAGGGGGTGAGTGTGGTTCAAATGATGGGAGATGTGGTGGGTAGTGGGGGGCGCGCGCCCAACCTCTTTTACTCACACGCGCCCGCTTCTCTCTCCCACCCTCAATCCCACAGATGGATCCCAAGTTTCTGCGGAACCAGCGGTACGCCAAGCACCACAACAAGGTGGCCGACAAGGCGTGAAGAGATGAGAGGAGTGGCGTGGTTTGTTTTGTAGCGCTCTCTTGTTTACACTCTCTAGCTCATTTTCCGTGCCTTCTTGGCTTTTGGGGCCGCTTCGCCAGCAGCAGCAGCACCACCACCACCAGCGTGCGCTTCGGCCAGCCCGTACTCCAGGTCCACGGGCGCGGGGCCTAGGTATGTGAGGAGAAGCGTGCCCCCCCCCTCAACCTCATCACTCGTTCCAGCAGGGGGTGGTTGGAAAGAGATGGTCGACCGCAGCGCCACCAGGAGGACGCCATCCGCCGCCGCTTCCGTCAGGGCCACCCCGTACTCCGGGTCACAGGCGTGGCAGGGCGCAAAGGAGTCGCAATCCCCGCGCTGGATGAGGAAGACCGCGGCCGCGTGTCGTTTCGTGGTGGCGCTGGACCGGGCGACGGCCGCCAGGTCGGCCGCGTGGCGGGACGCCCGCACCGAGACGGTGTCCGGGAACAGGGCGATGCGGTTGCTGGAGGCGGTGGTGGTGGGCTTGGCCGCACCAGCAGTCGACGGGCCGCCCGTCGCCGGAGGGGGAGAGGCCAGGGTGACCGATTTCACTTCCACCACCAGCTCCCCACCGCCCTCGCCGGCGAGGGCAAAGCTGAAGTCTGCCCGGGAAGCGGGGCCGGTGGCTTTGGGTCCTCCCCTCTTGCTGGCATACGGCACCTCCGCCCGCCCAACGCCTAGGGGCGGCAAGCCCGACCCGGCAAGCGCGCCGGCGGCCGCCAGTACGGCCACCACTTTATTGGCCGCCGCCGAGTGCACGCCCACGATCACACCGCCATCTCCCAGCGGCGCGACCGCTTCAAGCGTGTGTGGGTATTTGCGCCCCTTGCCGCCGTTGGGGGCGGTGGAGACAAAGGCCGGGAAGGTGAGGGCCCCAGGCACGGGCGGCGCGCCTGGGCCGCCGTCGCCGGGGCAAAGCGGTGGGAGTAAGCCGGTCATCGGGCCGGTGTTGGGACAGTGCACGGTGGTAAGCGTCCCGTCCTGGAAGATCACGTCCGCTAAGAAGCGTTTGTATCGCCGCACCAGGCGGACGGGCGTGACGGCCGAGGCGAGTGGGACGGTCAAGGGAGCAACAGCGGCGGGTCGAGGAATGGGGTTTGCCATTTTTGGGGGGGCGCTCCGGGCGGCGGCGGACAGAAGCCTGGATGTGAGAGGGCGGGTGGCCATGCGCTGGCCTGTCCGGTAGAGCACGCACCCCTGTGTGGGTGTGGTGGTGTGCCTTTCGATTGGGCGGCGGGGTTTTGAAATACTGTTTTGCGCCAAGTTTCTTCTTTTCCTTCCCATCAACCCCTCTTTCTCTCTTCTCGTCCCCCCCTCCACTCCCCTCTCTCTGTTTCCTCGCACGGGTCTTGTTGTGTCCCGTATCCGCCACCACTGTGCAGCTTAGGCGCGTGTGCGTCACACGCACGCCAGGTTGGTCACCATGGGTCGCGCCCGTCGGGTCCGTCCACACGCAACTCTCGCTCTCTCATTCCCATCCGTCCTCTCCAACCTCGATGGACCGTGGCCGGCTTGTCCTTTTTTCTTCCTCGCCAAACCCGCCCGACCACGCCGCGTGCGTGCACCCCCTCCCCGGCTTTTCCTTCTCTCTCTCTCGCTGTGTGCCTCGTTCTCGCCGCCATGCGCGTGTTGTGGTGGGGAGTGGGCGGGCGTGAATGGAGGCTGTGAAAAGGATTTCTCAACAAACCCAAACCCGACTTTCTCTCTCATCTCACGCCGACCCGACTGCCGCATTCATGGCGGAGTAGACCTCCACCCCGATCTGGGCGGCCGCCGTCTCGTAGTCATCGCCTTTGGCCTGGGAGGAGGCCAGCTTGCCGACATATTCCTGTGCGAATGAAAAGGGAGAGAAAAAAATGATGAGAGGGCGAGGTCGAGGTCGCGAGCGAGAGGAAAAAATAGGAGCGCACTCATCTCTGCGCGCGGCTCCGTCTCTCATCTCTCATCGACTCACCGCCAGCCCCGCCCGCACGGCCTCCGGGTCCAGGTCCTCCACGCGCACCGCCTCCACCGCGCACACGTCCGTCGTGGAGTCGGCGTGGACAAAGGCGAAGCCCGCGGAAACAAAGTACTTTTCGACGGCCTTGTCCAGCTCGGTGTGGATGGTGAGGACGCCGGGGCGCAGCTGGGCGACGGTGGGGACGTGGCCCGGCATGACACCAAAGTCGCCGGTGACGGCGGGGACGAGGACGAGGTCGACCTGCGATGGAGAGATGGAGAGAGAGGCGGAGTGTGAGGCGGGGCAGGATTGAGAACCAAGGAGGGGGCGCGAGGTTTTGATGAGAGAGGGTCGCGCGATCGGTTCCCCCTCTCTTGGCTCCCCCCCATGAGGGCGACCCGCTAGCCGTCTCCATCCCGCCTCACGCTGGAGGAGGGCTCGGTGGTCAAACAAATGGCCCGGTTACACCCCCGGGCATTGGGGGGGGGGCAAAGGGGCGTTACCGGGGCCGCCCCCCAACCCCCCCCCCCCCCCCCCCCCCCGTGCTCTAGCGAGTTCGACGGTTGCGAATGGCGAGGAGGGGCGTGGCGTGCCGCTCTCAGGGGCCCGCTCGCTGCCTGTGGGTGGCGCCTCCCCCTCCCCACCCCCTCCCGCTCGCTCGGAGGCTCTACCTCGCTGAGGAGCAGCGGGAGCCTGTGGCAACTCGCGCGGGCGCCACCCCCCCCCCTCCCAAGTCTTGAAAAAAAAAAATGACGCACCGCCGCGCCCTTCTTCGGCTGTTCGTGGGGCAGGAAAAAGTTGAGGGTCAGCTTGTCCGGCACGCCCGCCCCCGCTTCAGCGACTGGCTTGGGCTTCATGAAATCCGTGGGGAAAGAAGGAGGCGCCGAGGTGGACGACAGGAACGGGCGCAGCTTTTCCTGGAAAGCAGCGCGGGAGGCGGCGCCCGCGTCGGCAGCAGACGCGCCCAACCCGGACGCCGCCTCCGCAAAGGCGGAGGACGACGTGCTCAGGCGGCGGGTGGCCGAGGCGGTCGCCAGACGGGCCAGGCTGCGCATGGCTGTTTTTCTTCCTATTTTTTCTGCTTTTTCTGCGGGCTCTACGAGCGGCGGCGCAGCGGGGAAGAGAGTGTGAGTGGGTGGGGGCTTCTCTCTCTTTCTGCCCTCTCCTCCTGCCTTGCTCCCTCCATTTTGTTTTTTCTACACTCTCACTTCTTGCCTTGCACCTCCGACCCACGCACGGTGTACCGGTCCCACACCTTGGCCGGGTCGTACGCCTCCCACCGCGACGCCGGGAAGATGTGCTTGTTGCGGGCGTACCAGGCCCGGGTGACGACCTTGCCCGCGTGCGACTCGTCGGTTTCCTTGCGGGCGTCGCTCACGGCGCGGACGTCCTCGTGGACGTCGAACGTGAACAGGGGCCCCGACTTGCCGCGGGCCTTGCGGGTGATGAGGTCGTGGAAGGAGAGGTCGGACGGAAGGATGAGGTCTTCCTTGACGTACAGCAGGCCGTCCGACCCGACGCCCCTCAAATCCTTGAACGCCCCGCTCGGTTCGGCGAGGAGTTGGGCCCGGGCCGCGCCCAGGAACGCGCCGACCGTGTCACCCGCCTTCACGGTCAGGGCCCGGCGGTGGCCCGCCCCATCCCAGAAGGAGTAGACGATCTCGAGGGGCGCCGCGCGCGCGGCGGCCCGGCGGGCCTCAAACTCTTCTCTGAGAGATGCGCGCAAGGCCGCCTCCTCGGCCTCACGGGCTGCGTCCGGAAGGAAATGAGTGGTGGCGGTCGGGTCCTTGCCCACCCCGGCGGTGGGTGGCGGAGGCGGGGCGGAGGGGCCGGCGGGAACAGCATCAGCAGTGGTGGTTGGTGCCTCCTCCTCCTCCTCCTCCACCGCCGCCACCTCTCCTCCTTCGTCCTCCTCCTCACCATCATCAAAGCTCAGCTTGGCCCGCGCCGTCGCCCGAGCTTTGGACCGGGCGGCCTCGGCGGCAGCCCGGGCGGCCGCGGCCGCGGCCGCCGCGCGCGCGGCGTCACCCGCGGCCCCTAATTCTTTTTCCAACTCGGACCGGCGGGCGAGGTACTGGTCCCGGGTGACTAAGCCGACAGTCTCAGTTTTAAAAGCGGCTTCGACGGCCTGAGGAATTGGAGGGGCGTGCGGGGGGGTGGAGAAGGGAGAGAGAGAGAGCGCCCGGGGCGTGGGTGAGCGTCTTTTGCTGGAGAGAGAGAGAGAGCGTGGTCGGGGAAGAGAGAAAGAGGAGTTGCCGATTCTCGCCCGCCCCGGACGAGCAGCCGCACGCCCCACTCTCTCATCATGCATGTGCCTCTCTTAACCTCGTACCTCGCTCGCCCCCGCCCCAAACTCGCGCAGCCCGCTCGCGTGTTTGGCTTCAATCGCTTTCTTCGAGTCCGCCGCGGCCGCCCGTTCCGCCGCGCGCCGGGCCTCGCCCGCCCGAACCCTGTCCGCGTCACCCGCGTTGCCGACGTAGCCTTGAAGGCCCATAGTGGAGAAGTTGTGTGTGTGTGGTGGTGTGTGTGTCTGGGCGGCGGCGGCAGGCCGCCCGAGACGCGAGGCAAAGATTGAAAAGAGGGAGTGGGGAGCGTTGCAACTCGACCTTCGACCTCCTCTCTCTCCATTTTTTTTCTCTCTCTCCCTCCTTTTTACGCCGCCACCCCGCGCCTTCGCTCCCACACACACGCACACACACACACACACACACATACACACACGCGGCGGGCCCTAGAAACCCCTCTCTTATTCATACCCCCCCCCCCCCTCCCCCCCACCCCCCCACCTCAAACACCCACCCACCCACACCCCTTGTTTGTTTGGATCCAGAATCCCTCTCACTTCAGGCAGTAAACGGTGCACACCTGCACCTCTGGCCCCAGCATCTCCGTCCCATCATCCACCGCGATCTTGGTGAACCCGGCCTTCTTGGCCGCCTCCACCCCGGCCTCCTTGTCATGGCATTCAAACACCAGCTGGCGGGTGCGCGCCCAGTCGGCGGGCGTGATGCCGGCCATCACCTCCAATTCGTACCGCTCCACATCGATTTTCAGCAGGCCGATCTCTTTTTTAGGCCCCAGGCCCGCGGCGGGCGAGGCGAGCGTCTCGGACAGGGGCGCCATCGCGCACGTCACCACGTCCCGGGGCCGGACGACCGACCGGGCAAACGCCCGGGCGCCCGCGTCGAAGAGGCGGGAGGGGACGAAGGCTTGGGCCCGGGCCGCGACCTTGTGGCGCCAGTCGAGGGGCGGCGCGCGCTTGACGTACTCGGCCAGGGACGCCTCCATCGCCTCATCGGAGGCGGGCACGCACGTCGCCAGCCCCGCCATGAAGTGGTAGACGGTGAAGGTGGCGGAGGTGCGGCCGGGCGGGCCGGCGGCCAGGTTGAGCGTGGTGATGAGGGCTGGCTGGGAGGTGGCGGGAGACTGGGAGGGAGGACCCGCCGTCGCGTCGGCGGCCAGGGTGACGGCGGCGGGGGCCGCCGGGCAGGCCTTGGCGGCGGTCGTGGAGGTGGTGGTGTCCCCCTCGCACCCTCCGCAGCCGGCGGCCCCGCCCTGCTTCTTCGCGGCGAAAAAGGCGGCGTGCCCGGCCGCGTTGGCCGAGAGGCAGGCAAAGGTTTGGGGCGTCGGCTCCAGGGCGATCACCTTGCCGCCGCTCCCCACCGCCTCCGCCGCCTGGACGGCAAAGGTGCCAACGTGGGCGCCCACATCGACGACGACGTCACCGGGGCGGAGCTCGATGCCGTGGCTGTGGATGCGAGGCGACAAAGATGTTTTTTGATGAGAGAAAAAGGTGTCCCTTCAAGCGGGCGGGCAGGCGGGGTGGCTCTCTTTTTTCCCTTCTCTTTCATGCACGCTCACCGCATGTAGCACTTCTGGTTCCAGATCTCGTCCACGATGAAGTCGGCGTCTTCCTTGGCCCAGAATGTGAGGGGGAAGCCGGTGGGCAGGGTGCGGGTGTAGGCGGAGGTGGGGAGAGGGGCGGACATGTGATGAAGGAGGAAGAGGAGGAGGAGGGTGGAGGTTGAGAATCAAGAAATGGGGAAGAAGCGGAAAGCAAAGCCGCGAATGGGGGGGGCCAAGGTGTTTTTGTGGCGCACCGCCCCAGGCTCCAGATACAGCTGAGCGCCACGCACTCACCGCGCCTGGTGGCAGTTAACGCCTGCAGCGTCCCCTCAGCATGCGGAGACCGGTCATCACCAGGAGGGGCGGGCGGCGCGCGGGCGCCCAACTCCCAACCCGCCGGCTGCAAGCTGGCCCAGTGTCGGCCTCTTTCTCCTCGCCTGGTGCCGCCGCCACCGCCGCCGCCGCCGCCACCCCTCCTCCACGCTCCCATCCCATCCACCTGCCAGCATCCGGGCCGCCCACCCCGACTCAGTTGGTGATGGGCAGCCTGACCCTGGGCCCGCCACCCGTGCCCCCGCCCTCGTCCCTCGACCTGGCCGGTGGGTGGGCGCTCGCGCTTGGCGTCCTGGCCACCGCCCGCCTGGGCCGGGGCGCCGCCGCGGAGGCCGCTCTGGACTTGCAGGCAACTCAATCCCGGGCTGTCTCTGACGCGGGCGCGGCGGCGGCGGGCGCCGCGGCGGCGGCCCTGGAAGCCGAGAAGGCCGCGCGGGAGCGGGCTGAGGCCGCGGCGGGGCGGTTGCGGGCGGCAGCGGCTCGCGCGACTGCGGCGGAGCAAGCCCGGGCGGCCCGGGTGGCGGCTGAAGCTGAGGCGGCTGCTCAAGAGGAGGCCGCGTTGCGGGCAAAGGGAGCGGCCGCGCGGGCGGCGTTCGAGGCGGCGGAAGCGGCGGCGGCTGTGGGGGTGGAGGAGAGGACGGCTGTCGCCAAGGCAGAGAGAGCCGCGGCCGCCCAGCGGGCTGAGGCCGCTGCTGAGGCCGCTGCTGAGGCGGAGGCAGCCACGCGTGCTGCACAGGCTGAGACCAAAGCCAGGGCCGCCGCTGAAGCGGAAGCCGCCGCCGACGCGGCGGTCGCGGAAAGAGCGGCCGCCCGGGCCGCGCGCGCGGCGGCCGCGCAGGCGCGCTTTGCGGTCCGGGTGGAGGGCAGCGTCGCCATCGACCCCGCCCGGCCCGGCACCTGGGCGGACCCTGGCGATGGTGGGGCGCCCCGGCCTGCAGTTGCGGTTGGGTCCGTCACCGCCCGGACGGCGCTGGGCGGCCCTGTAGAGCCGGCCCCGACCAAGTCATTCGTGGCGGCCGCCGACGCTGTCTCGGCCCTCCCAGCCCTCGCCGCGGGCGCGGCCGCCGCGGCCACCTCCGCCCACGGCGGCGCCGTCCGCTTGCAAGGCTTGGCGGGCGCCGGCCCGCTCGCCGCGGGCGCCACCGAACCCTCCATCCGGCACTGGCTGCGCCTGGCGTCCGTGCGGGCGGGCGCGGCCGCCCGGGCGGCGGCGCTGGAGGCGGCGAGCGTGTTTGGAAGCGCGCGGGTGACGGCGCCTCGAGCCGCCGTGCGGTTTGAGGCGCGCACAGAGTTTGGCGTGGGCGGGGACGAGGCCGAGGTGGGCGCCTTGCGCCGGGCCGCCCGCATCCTGGCCGGAGAAGACGATGGAGACGACGACGTGGCCCAGGCCCTGCTGGCGGCGGCAGCGGAGGATGTGGAGGCGGCGCTCGTGGGAGAGGCAGCAGTGGCGGCGTCTGCGCGCGCGGCGCGGGGAGGGGCGGGACCGGCCACCGCCGCGGCCGTCCCCCTGCCCGCGGGCGTCGGCCTGGGCGCCGCCCTGGCCGCCTGTTACTTTTTGGACCTCGCCTGGGAGGACCGGCCCGCCAAGGCGCCCGGCGGTGGCCTGGCCGCCTACGCGGGCGCGTGGGATGCGGCAGTCGGGCGCCTGTTGCGGGGAGCGACCACGCGGGCGCCGCCCGATGCGCTGGCCACGCCCGCGGCTCTCCTGTCCGCCCTCGCGTCCGCGCCGGGCGCCTCCCCCTCCGACAAAGCCGTCGCGGCCCGCATGAACTCGCTGGCGTTCGCCAACGAGTCCCCAGCCGCACGGGCGGCCAAGCTGGAGGCCCTCGCGGCGGCGGCGGCCGAGAGGGAGGCTGCCCTGCAGGACGCGCACTTCCCCTCCCGCTCCGAGGTTGCGGCCTCGTTGGCCGCCGCCAAGGCCGCCGCCATCCCCATCCCGGAGCGAGTCTTCACGACGACCAACATTGCGGCCACCCTGGCGTTGGGCGGGGCGGGCGACAGGGCGGCTGGCGCGGCGATGCTGGAGGAGGCGGCCGAGCTGAAGGGCGCCTGGGCGGTGCGCGGCGACCCAGGCCCGACCACCGGCGGCGGCGGCGGCGGCGACGACAGGAAGCCCCGCCCCACCCGCCGCATCCTCCCGTCTCCAACTGACCTGCCCCACCCATCCCCACTGCCGGAATGGGTGGCAGCCGCGAGCGCGTGGGAGGGCGTGGGCGGTGAGGAAGGGAGGAAGGGCGCCGCTCGCGCGTGGGGCGAGTGGTTGCAGTGCCTAGCCACGGTTGCTGCCCGGGCGAGAGGGCGGGGCGGGGTGGGCGCCGCGGACGGGCTGTTGCGGTCCGGCGTTGTGACGGTGGGTGCCCGGGCGGGCGCGGTGGAGGCGTCGCCGGCGCTGGAGGCGGCCCTGGCCTCCGCGGGCTGCCCAGGCGGCCTTGGCGAAGCGGCCGCTGCCGCAGCCGCGGCTGGCAGGGGCGACTCCGCGCTCGCCCTCCGCGCCTCGGCCTGGTTCACCGAGATGGTGGATGCCCGGGACAAGGGCCGGGCCGGGTGGAAGCGGGACCGGTGGGATGCGGGCGAACTGCCGCCGGGGCTGTGAGGAGGACAGACGTTTTTTTTTCCTTTTCGTTCTCCAGTTTCGTTCAACCCACAACCTCTCAAATCACAGCCCCTGTCTCTCTCGTCCCTTCTCTCGCGCTCCCGTCTCTCACATTAACGAGCAGCACGCCGGGTGTGGGCCCGACCCGGCCATCCCACCCCCTCCAGACCCGGCTGAGCCGTCCCCATCCTCGGAGGCCTCAAACTCCCGGACGGCGGCCAGGGCAGCCCCGCCGTCGGCGTCCACCCAGCGCACGGAGCGGACGGGGGCTGCGAGGCCGGCGCCGGCGACGGCGCCGCCGCCATCGTCGCCTGCTGTCGTTAGCGCCTCTCCACCACCTGTGCTGCCTGCGTCGCCGAGCGGCGGTGGTGTGAGCGGCGGGTGGACGGCGCCGGGCGCGTCGGAGTCGGTGGAGGCGAGGCGGGCGCGCGCGGCCGAAAACGCGCTGCCGCCGGGTTCGGTGGCCATGCTGCCGCCCTCCCGGCCGGACCCGCTGGGATGCCCGCCGCCGTCTGCAAACGCATACGCTTCGCTGGCCTCACTGGACAGGATGGACCGGTGGCCCTCCGGCTTGGGTGGCGTGGCTGTAAGAGGGAAAGAGAGCAGGAGAAAATGAGAGCAAGGTTGAGAGGGGGTCGAGAGAGGAACAGCGATGCCGGCCTCCTCAAAAAAAAAACAACACCAACGAAAACGCACTGCCGGGCAAGCGGACGGCTGTCACGGCTGCCGAGGTGGAGCCGCGCATGTGGACAGGAGGGCGTCGTTGTCGTCGTCAGGGATGAGCAGGGGCGCGTGCGGGCGTGTGTGCAAGAGAGATCGAATAGGGCGTCGTTTTTCTCTCCCCGCATTCGCTTGCCCACGAGAAGGTGACACAACCGCACGCACAGAGGGAGCAGAGCAAGGACCAGGCGCGCGTCCTTGTCTGCTCCGTCGTCGTGTCAGCAAAGGACCCCTGGCAAATGCGTGTGGGTGTGCAGCGCTGTGCCTGTGCGAGTGGGTGGGGAGGGTGAAAGAAGAGAGAGGTGCGGGTCGGCCGGTTGGCGTGCTCTCCTCGCACGCACACACACGCGCACACGCACACGCACTCACTTGCCGGGGCGAGGATGAGGACGGGGCGAGGCCACAGTGCTGATCTGTGGCCTGGGTAACAGCAGGAAAGGGTGCAGCGCTGTGTTTTTGCAGGAAAAGCACAGGCCGGCGACGCGTTTTTTTCTTTTGTTCACGCGGCGCCCAGACGGGGGAGTGGGTGAGAGCTGCTTGTCTTCTCCAGCTTGAAAAAAAAAGAATTTTACAGAGCGCAGGGATTGCGCAGCGAAAAGATTTTGAGCAGCACACATCAACACCAACCACGATACAATGCCCTCTTCCTGGTGCGACGATCGTCGTCGCAGGAAAAAGTGGGATGAATGGAAAGGTAGGAGGGGAGGGAAAGTTGTTGCAAGAAACAAAAAAAAATGACGCTGCGCGCCGCCGTGTGTCGCGCGTGGGGAGGGGGGGACGGGGGTCGGGGAGATGGGAGTGTGATGGGAGGGGAATGCATTTCGGCCTATACTAGCATGGGCTAGTGCGTGCTTATGTGAGTAGCAGGTGCGTGGGGCGTGTGAAAAAAAAATTGACAAAGGGTGAAGGTTAGACGGGGGGTGGGGGGGGCGGGGGGCGAGGAGCAGGAGGCGGGATAGAAGACAAAAAGGACACAAGGGAAGGGGTCGCCGACCTCAAAGGAGTGGAGTGGCAAGGACTTCAGGGGCAGACAGGAATTCAAGGAAACTCAAGGAAAAAGGGGCGGCGCCAGGCGCGCGCCCCGCAAAAAAAAGAGAGAGCAAAAGTAGAGGAGGGCGAGGAATGAGAGAGGAAAATTATGCGTGGTGTGTTTTCTCGCTCTCTCACTGGCGGGCCCGCTTGACGCCCCGGCCCGGGCTGGCCCCGCCATCCCCGGCAGCAGCAGGGACTGCCCCAGCGCCGCCGCTCCCAAAGGCGGTCCCCCCGCGGACGGAGGCGTCCCCCACGGACCCAGACCCCGGGCGGGGCAGGGGCGGGCCATTAGGCATGTCAAGGGGCTGGGTGGCCGGGGCGGTGGTGGCCAGGGCGGCGGCAGCGGCGGCGCCGCTGGCCCCACCGCCCGCCGCGGCGGTGGAGAGCAGGCCCTCCAGGACGCCCGGGTCGGGGAGCTGGCCGTCCGGGCGGGCGGACTTGACCTGGAAGACCGCGGCCGCGCAGCCGGGCGGCGGGGGGTCGCCGCCGACGCCGTCACCACCCCCAGGCGCGGCCGGGGGGGAGCCAGGGTCGGGGGGCGCGCCGTCGCCCGCGGCCGCCCCGCTCGAGATGACGCCGCGCACGATGGCCAGACCCGCCGTGCTGAGCGCGTCCGCCAGGTCGCGCAGCAGGCCCGGCCGGTCCGGGGCAATCACCCGGATGGAAAAGGCGGCCGGGGCGGAGGGGGGGGCGGTGGCGGCGGCGGCGGGCGGCGGCGCCGGCGGCAGGGTGGGCCGCACGTGTGTGGCTGGGCGGGCCGCTGCCGCGGGTGGCGGGCGGATGTAGGTGGCGAGTACAGGCATGCGGGCGGCGGAGGTCGTGTCCGCGCCGCCGACGCCGCCACCGCGGTGCATGTTGGTGTGGGCAGCGGTCGTGACGGCCGTGGCGGAGGAGATGGCGGCGAGGCTGGTGTGTGTGTGAGGGGGGGAAAGGCGTGTTGAGGAGAGAAAAGGTTAGATGATGAGATGGAATGGAGAAAGAGTGTTGAGCGGCACGCGCGACGTCCCTCGTTTCTTTGTCCTCCTCCCTTCCCTTTTTCCCTCTCACCGCTGGCGCAGGTCCTTGAGCTCGGCGATCGTGTCCGCCAGGATGGCGTGCTTGGGGCGTTCAATGCCGTTCCGGCCCTGGCTAGCACCGGCCGACCCCCCGGGGGCCGGGTGCAGGAGGGCCCGGGGGCTGTTGCCGTCCGAGCCGCCGTCCTGTCCCGGCCCCGTGCCGGATGACGGGGCCGCCGTGGTGGAGCCGGGTGGGGGTGGGGGGACGAGGTCGCACAACTGCAGAGGGGAGAGAGAAAAGGAGAGGAAGGGGGGAGGGTGATGAAAAAGGAGAGGTTGGCTAACGCAACCGCCGCGACCGCCCTCGCAGCGCGCTGCGCTCTCAACCTTTCGCCCCCGCGCCCGCCCCATCAATCCTGCATGCTCATTCTTCATTTATTCACCTCTCTAATCAAGGAATTCAGGCGCTCACGCCGCGCCCGCTCCACATTGGAGTGGCTGGCAGCGCTCGTGTTCTTGCCGGCGCGGCGGGGTGGGGGGAGAGGCGACTGCCGGGGCGGCCGGGCAGGGCCGCTGCAGCCGGCCGGGGAGGAGGACGGCGCGTCACCGGGCGGCGTTGCTCTCGGCGCGCCCGCCACAGCGCCCGCCACAGCGCCCGCCATGGCGGCCGCAGCCGGCGACAGGCCCGCCAGCGCCGTGTCTTCAGCCAGAAGGGCATCTATCTCCAGGGCGAAGGCCGCGGAGTCGACGTCCGCGGGCGGGTGCATTTGGGAGGCTGGAAAAAAAAAAGGATTCACGCGGAGAGAGAGGCAAGGGTTTACGTAGCGCGGGCCGCAGGGGCACGATTTGGCCGATTTCACGCACAAAACGAGATTCTGCGCATGGTAACCTGCTCACGTTGGGAGTGGGTGAGCGTGATCGGGGCCGGCAGGGCGCGGCCCGGCAACTCTGGGGTCGAGCGAGGAAAAAAGAGAAAGGTGACTGAGGCCGAGCACGACACATGATCGCACGCGCCTGCGTCCTTGCGTCCTTGCAGAGAATTACACATCACATGCACCACCACCTCTCCCTTCTTCACGCCTCCACCCCCCTCGAAAACACCTGCACCGCCCCGCGGCCGACCCTGACCCCGACCCCACCCGCGGCCGCGCCCGGCGGCAGGGGCTCCCCATCGCAGTTCCAGCCCGCAGCGCCTGGATTCTTCCCGCCCCCGGACGGCGCCACCGGCAGCACCCGCACCTCCTCGGCCTCCAGGACCTCCACGAAGGCCGGGAAGGCGCCCGGCACGATGCCGGTGCGCGGGATGGAGAGGAGGAACGCCAGGAACGCCCAGCGGGAGCAGGGGCCGACCAGGATGAGGGACGCCCGCCCGTCGCTCAGGTGCCTGCCCGGCGCCAGGCCGTGCACGGACTGGTCGGAGCGGCAGGGCAGGGAGGCGATGAGGACGGCCTTGAAGGCGGCGGTGCGGGAGAGCCAGCCGGGCGGGATGGCCGGCGGGGATGGTGGTCGAGGGGTGGGTGGTTGAGTGGCCTCCTCATCCTCCGCCTCCGCCTCCCCCGCCACCGCCGCTGCCGCCGCCGGCAGCAAGGGCGCGTCCTTGCCGTCCTCGCACACCACACACCCGGGCCCGACACACGGCGGCGACGCCGACGCGGACCGGCCGCCGCCGCCGCCGGGCGGGCGCCAGGCGACGGTCGTGTGGTAGGCCCGCCCGCCCACAAAGGCGGCCACGCCCGCCACCGTGTAGCGGGCCGGGCCCAGGACCCGCAGGCGTTCCGACAGGGCCAGCAGGTCGCCAAAGTAGCCGTAGGCGGCCATGCAGACGGCGGCCCGGGTGATGGATGGGCAAGGAGGAGGGATCGGCGGCGTCGGCGGCGGCGTGGACGACGAGGGGGTTGAGGTCGGCGTCTGCGGCGGCGTGCCCAAGACGGGCGCGCGGACCTCCATCACGTCCAGCGCCGCCCGGTCGCCCAGCGCGATGTGCAGGGCGGCCGTGGCGGGGGACCGGGTGCCGTGCAGGGAGAAAGCGACCGCATCGGTGGAGCCCGCCGGGATGTGGCCCAGGCGCAGGCGGGAGGCGTCGGCAAGGGTGGCGGCGGCGGCCGGCACGGACGCACCACCACCGCTGCCACCACCACCCCGCTCAACCTCCGCCCCCGCCCGCGCCCGCGCGTCGGCCAGCCCCTCCAGCACCTCCTGAAACAGGCCGTCCCCGCCAACCGCCACAATGCCGTCATAGGCGGCCAGCTCGCGGGGGGTCAGCCCGGCCACGGCCTCCCGGGCGTGGCCCGCCCGGGCCGTGACCAGCTCTGCCGACGCGCAGCCCGCGCTCTCCAGGATGGGCCGCCCCACGCGCTCCCATACCTTCTGGGCGGCCGCCCGCCCGCCGTACGGATTGATGATGGCCAGGACGGTCCGCGGGCGGTCGCATCCCGCGGAGGTGGAGGCGGCGGCGGCGCGGTCCCGGATGGCGGCCGCCCAGGCCTCCGCGCGGGGGCCCGGGCCTCCGTCTCCATCACCACCTCCGCGTCCGCCGGTCACCCTCAGCACGACGTCTTTTGGGGCCCACTCGCACGCCCGCGCCCGCCCCCGGGTGAAGGTGTGGATGGTCACCTCCCAGGCCGTGGTGGCCGGGGACAGGAGCCAGCGGGGCGGCGGGGACGCGGACGCGCCCAGGATGTCGGCGTAGGCGACTGGAGTGGGGAGAGAGAGGGAAAAAGTGAGGACAAGGAGCGCGACCAAAAGATGAAAAAAACCTCATCAGACAAAAGGAATGGCCCCGGCCGCGTTTAAGGCGAGGTGTGTGTGCGCGCCGCGCGCGCTCCTCTCCCGACACTCACTCAGGGTGGGCGGCCGCCGCCCGCCCCCACAGAAGGCGGCCGCCAAGCCGCCGCCATCCCCGCCCACAACAGGCGGGAGAGCGCCGCCGCCGCCGCCGCCGCCGCCGGCCTCACTGCCCACCCGCCCTGCGCGGCGGCGGCGGCGGCGCACCGGCCTGAACGCCAAGCCCTCGTCGGTCAGGGCCACTGTGTAGGCAGGCGTCCCCAGGGCAGCGTCCTTGACGGGGCGGCGGGCCAGACGGGGCGGGTTGGCCCGGGCAGTGGGCGGGAGCGGGCGGGGCGGGGGTGGCAGCGGCGCGGGCACGGGCCGCGGCGAGGACAAAGAGGCAGTCGCGCCGTCGTCGCCAGACGCCGTGGTCTGCCGCGCGCCGCGATCGCCGCCGCCGCCGCCAGTAGATTGAGAGGCGGACCCGGCGTCGGAGTCCGCGCCGGACAGGAAGGGGGCGAGGGGCGAGGTGGACGGGGTGGAACTGAGGGACAAAAAAGAGAGAGGAGGTTGAGAGAGGGCGGGGGGCGGGGCGCTGGGGAGGCATGTCGGGGTGGTCTCTCCCCCCTTTCTCCTCCGCAAATCACAAGGGACGCTCTCACTCCAACTCTCTCCAAGCACGCACTCATTGCGGGGCAGACGGCTGCCCTTCACAGGCCCGGCCGGCCCGTCCCGGCGGCGCGGGCCCGAGTCCAGCATTGAAGAGGGATGCGTGCCGCTCCGAGACAAACGAGGCGGGGCGCGGACTGCGCCCGCGTGGCGCGGCGGGCGGAGGGCGGCCGTGGCGGGAGAGCGAGATTTAAGGGCTTGTTAGACTGGCAGTCGTGCGTGTGGTGCGCGCGTATACGTGTGAGGCCCTCCAGCACAGAGGGTGGCGCGGAGAGAGGAGGGCAGTGAGCGGGAGTCGGGGCGCGCTCGATTTCTGTTCCCCTTTCATTTTTTTCTCCAAAATGCCTCGCCACACGCCGCCGCACCCACCCAGCACCAGCGCGGCCCGCGCGCTGCCAGCATGCAGCAGTGTTCCCACCGTCTGGGCCATGCCTGGGAGGAGGCCCGGCCGCCACACGCGCGGGTTGGCCCGGTTTCAGCCCCCGCCCGCTCTCTGTTCGATGGGGCGGCCATTTTTTCTACCTCCCCCGCACGCTGCCGCCAGTTCGGACGCCTCCCGCCCGCCCCCGCCCGCCCCGCCCGCCGGGCCCTCCTCCTCCTCCGCCCTGGCCACCCGCCTCGCCACCGCCGTCCACGCCGTCCAGGCGCCCGCCCGCTTCTCCACCCGGTTCGCGGATGCGCTGCGGGCGCTGGCGGACGCGGGCCTCGAAGCGTACGCGTGTGGGTGGACGGAGGGGGACGTGACCCGGGAGCTCGTCCGGGCGGGCTCCCGTGACCCAGGGGCGCCGACGGATACAGAGGCGTCGGTCGCGTACGTTGCCCTTGTTTGGTTGACGGCGGAGGCGGCGGAGGCGGCGGCGGCGGCCGCGGTCGCAGGGCCGCCTCCGCCCTCTTCCTCCTCTTCCTCTGTCTCCCTCCCCGCCCCGCTGTCCGCGCCGTCCTCCATCCGCCGCCCCGCCGCGGGGCGGTGGGCCTCTACCGCCGCGCTCTCTCCGGCCACCGAAGCCGCCTGGGCGGGCTTTGTGGGCCTGATTGTGGAGGCCAACCTGCGGAAGGGGTGGGTCTGGTTCCCGCTCGACCGCCTGTCGACGGAGCTGGCGGCTTCCAGGGGGGGGAGCCCGCCGCCGCCGGCCGCCGTCGCGGAGTGGGCGAGGGTGGTGTACGCGACGCTGGAGACGCTGGCGGGTGGGAGTGGGCGGAGGGGAGAGGAGGGCGGGGTGCGCTGAGTTGTCTTTCTTTGTTAGTCCATTTTTTTTGCGAGTTATCCTTTCCTCTGTGTGTGTGGCCCGCGCGTCTCCCGCGCTGTTGTGTGCGTGCGCGTGTGGAGACTGTGTGCGTGTGGAGACTGCTTTGTTAATTTTCTACATCAGAGCGCGCGCAGGGCGGCGCGCACCGCCTCATCATCCAGCTCCAGGCCGGCCTCCTCCCCAAACCCGCCGCTCGAGGCTGGGGAGAGCGGCTCGACGACGCCGGGTGGTGGTGGTGGTGGTGGCGGGGGCGGCACCGGGGGGCGCAGGCGGGATATCACGGCCCCGTCCACGGGGGCGGCGGCTGCTAGGACCGCGCATACCGTGGGGCGGGTGCGCAGGGCGGCGTGGGGGTAGTAAAAACGGGCGAGCGTGGAGGGGTGGGCGGCCAGCGCGGCCAGGCGGGCGATAAGGGCGCCCTCCACGAGCGCGACCGCCGCCCAGCCCGCCGCGCTCACGCCGGGCGGGGGCGGCGGGCGGCGGGGCCCGGTGAGCAGTCCGGGGGCGGTGCCGCCCGCCGCGGCCGCCCGGACGGCGCCGAGCGGGTCGGGAGGCGCGGGCGAGGAAGGCCGGCCGCCGCCGGCCGAGGCCGCCGCTGCGCTCACCGCCCGCACCGCCGCGTCCGCCAGGGCCGCCGCGGGCGACATGAGCCGGGCCGCGAGGGGCAGGACGGGCGCCGGCCGCGGCTTGGGCCGCAGGCCGTGGGAGAGGAGGGCGGTCGTGGCGGACAGGAGGGCCGCGACCGCCGGGTGCGCGGATGTCAGGGGCGGGCCCTCACCCCGGGCGGACGCGGGCGCGCGCGTGGCCAGGGCGGCCGCCGCCGAGGCGAACGCGTTGAGCGTTGGGAGCGGGGAGGTAACGGGCGCGGGTGCGCCACCGCCTTCCTCCTCTTCTTCTTCACCGTTGTCCTTTCCAACCACGCGCAGGCGGGCGGTGAGCGGCGGACCGACTGGGCCGGCGCCCGGGGTGAGCGTGAGGCTGACGAGGCGGGGCCGGGGTTCTGGGTGTGCGGTGGCGGCGGTGGCCGCTGCGCCCGCGCTTGCCGCCGCAGACGCAACGGCTGACGCGGCGGCGGCGGCCGCCGACGCGGCGGCAGCCGCCAGGCGGCCCACCAAGCCGCCGCCGGGTGGTTGGGGTGGTTGGGCGGCGGGCTCGCCGCCGGCCTCCACCACGCTCAGCCCGGGTTGAGCGCCACCACCTTCACCACCACCCCCGGCCGAGGAAGAGGGCGGGCGCCGCACGCTGCTCCGCCCAATCGGCATCAGCGGCATCAGTGCCGCCTGCACTTCGGCAATCGCTCGCCTATCCAAGACGGGCGAGCCAGGCGCGAACGCAGCCGACACGTGCGGCTGGGCCGGCAGGGCAGACAGCAGGGCGACCAGGCCGCGGCCGTTGTCGGCCAGGCCGGCACGCAGCCAGGCAGCGGCCCCACCTCCGTCCGCCCGCGCGGTGTCTCCCGTGTGTCCCAGCGTCAGCGGGCACGCCGTCTCCAGGGCGTCCAGGACGGACGCCAGCCGGGCCTCGCCGCCGGTGAGGCCGGCCGACAAGAAGGCGAGCAGCGGCGGGATGAGGGTGGTGGTCGGGTCCCCCGCATTGCCTCCCTTTTCCCTTGCCACCACCGCCGCGGCGAGGACGGCCGCTGCCTCTGGGGGGAGGGCTGTCGCCATGAGACCAACGAGTGTGTGTTGCGCGGGCTGGGATGGGCTGTGCCCGCCCTCACGCGCGGAGGATGAAGGAATGAAAAAGATGTCTCTAAACCCGCCATCCCACCTCAAACTTTTTGCCGTCCCCAAACCCCCCGTCGCAGCAGTTCCCGTGCTCGTCCGCCCACCTCTCCTCTCACTTTTTGCCGTCCCCATACCCGCCGTCGCAGCAGTACCCGTGCTCGTCCGCCCAGGCCTGCCCCTCTCGCAAGCCCACCTTGAAGATGGACGGCAGGTCCGCCAGGGACGGCGGGACGACGGCGAAGGACAGCCAGGCGCAGGCAGTGAAGGGGACGGGCGTGCGCGCGCCGGGGTATATCGAGGGGTAGCGCAGGCCGCCGCTGCCGCCGCCTCCTCCTCCCGCCCTTTTCTCGTCGGCCGCCGCCTCCTTGGCGGCCGCAACGGCTGCCTTGACTGCGCCCACGTCGACCGGCACGGCCGGCGAGGACCGGTTGGCCGGCACGCCCTTCAGGCCGCCCAGGCCCGCGGGCGTGAGCTCCTCCTTCCTGGCGAGCGCCCAGGCGGCCGCCTCGGTGGCCGCCTCCGCCACGCCCGCCGCCGCCCCGGCCTTGGCCGCCGCCAGCTTGGCCGCCACGCCCCGGGCTTTGGAGCCGAGGCCGCCCTCGGCGCCCAGCTTGCCGTTGGTGGCGGCGCTCAGGGCCGCCCGGTCCTCGGCCTCCCAGTCTGGCAGCGCGCCCAGCGTGGAGCCCTGGGTCACGGCCAAGGGGTTGAACCCCGCCGTCAGGTTGGCGCAGGAGTCCGGAAAGCCCGCCCAGGGCGCAGACGTGGATGGCAGCGGCGGCGTGACCGCCAGGTCCGTCGCGGGCGCGGTGTACGGCTCCTGGGCGTAGGGGCAGGTCCCGTCCTCCACAGTCGACCCCGCATCGGAAAAGGCGCACGCCGACCCCAGCACGTCCGCGCCGACCGTCAGGTAGGGGCCGGGCAGTCCGTACGCCAGCTCCGCAAAATCACAGGAGTACCGGCCACCTATGACGGGGCGCACGGAGGGCCCGGCACCCACCGTCGCGTTCCAGGGCATGACCCCAAAGGCTCCCGGGTCGGTCACACAAGGCATGAAGGCCGTCCCCAGCATCGCCATCAGGACGTCGTCGGACGAGCCAAAGGAGGTCAGGTTATACGGGATGGAGGAGGCGTACTGGGGGCTGGCCCCCGTCCAGGTGGACAGCCAGATGTGGGTGCGGTCGCCGACTTGTGAAAAATAGTAGGGGAGAGAGGGGAAAGTGTGTGAGAGAGAGGAATGGGAGGGTGGGTGTTCTTTGTGCCTCTTTCGTGGGCGCGCACGCCACCCTCCTATTCCTTCCTCTCTTCTTGGAGCCGCCCCCCTGTTATCTCCTTAAACTCACGCAGGTACGCCACATTGTCCGGCAGGGCCGCCCCCCACACCCTCATCGCCAGGCTCGTGAAGGCCGTCGTATTGCAGACAGGGGGCGCCTCAGGGGAGGGCGTGGGGCACATTGCGGCCGTGATTTGGGATGCTAAGCCTAGCTGGGCGTACCCGTCGTAGCCCGCGTTGGTCAGGACCTGAGGTGAAGAGAGAGATTGAGAGAGAGAGAGAGAGAGAGTGAGAGAGAGTGAGAGAGAGAGAGAGGAGAGTGAGAGAGAGCGAGGAGTGAGAGAGCGTGGGCGGAAAGAGAGAGGGAGAAGGTTTTGCGCGCGCCCCCGACCTCTACTCTCCTCGTCAAATCAAAACTCACCGCCGTCACCGCCCCGCCCCCCGCCCCACCAAACGGCGTCCACCCGGCCGTGATGACGCCCCGCTCCAACAGGGCCTGGGCCACGCCGGCGTAGAAAGGGGTCATCCAGGTGGAGTCGGCCATGACGACCGAGGGGCCATGCCAGGGGCGTTTGAGCCTCGGCACGCACTTCGGGTCGGAGGAGGCTCTCCCCAGGAGGTCGGCTTTTTTCGTGCGGGCGGCCTCCAGGATGGCGTCCACTTTGTTCTCGATGGTTTTGTAGACCTGGGAAGAAGGGGAGCGGGTGGATGAGGACGAGGCACGGGCGTGAGAGAGAGAGAGAGGTGGGGGTGGGTCGCCCCCTGCCGCCTTATGCGCGCCGCCGGGCGGTCCGTCGCTTTTCGCTTCCGCGCCTACGCCCATTCTCCATTCCTTCCCTTCTCACCTCATCCACGGCCGCGACCTGGTTCAGCTTGGTCTTAGGAAACAGGGAGACGGTCTGCGTCTGTGAAAGGGAGAGGAGTGAGCGGCTACTCCTTCCCTTGGCGGACGCGACCGACCGCATGCGAGAAGATGTGTTTGCCTCCGCGCTCTCCCCTCTCTGCGTGTTTTCTCGTTACCTCATCCGCGCGGCCGGAGGTGCCAAAGAGGGCAAGGACGGCCACCACTCTGAGGAGGAGGGTGGGTAGGCGTCGCATTGGCGTGAGAGGAGTGGGAGAGAGGGCTCTCGCCGAGCGAAGGAGAGTGCTGAGATAAGAGAGGAGAGCGGCAGACTGCCCTTGCTCTCTCTCCTTTCACTCTCTCGCTTTTGAACACACGCACACACTGTCCGCGCAAAACGCACAACCATGACGCAGATCTCTAAGAAGCGCAAGGTACGCGCACTCCCCACCGAGGAAGTGAGAGGAAAGCCCCACGCCTGTGACTGGGCGGTGGAGCGCAAAAAGAAGCGCGGCCCTCCTTGGCGGCCCTTCTCTGCGATGAGCGGCTTGTTCAGCCGCCGCGCTCCACGCCGCCTTCGAGCCCTCCCACCACCACGCCACCACCCCGGTCGCGTGTTATGACCTGTCAGGCTTGGGCTTGGAGGCTCAGGAGCGTGGGCCTCGCCTGGGCCGGTGCGACGCACCCGCTGGAGAGTGTCGCAGCTCCCGGCCGCCGCGCGGGCACCCTCAGCCAAGGGACCGCCTCCCTCCCGCCTCCCTCCCCTCTCCCGGCCCAAAACGCCCAGCCCCAGGGGTCAAACCGTGAACAAGCTAGGCGTGGGCGCGTGGTGGGCAGGCAGGCAAGGCACTGAGCTCCCTGAGAGGGCGCGTCTTGCCCGGACGCCGATCGAAGCCGGGGCTGCCTCTGCGCTCTCCTCACTCGCTCTCACACCGACCACCCCCTCACCCATCCCACCAGTTCGTCGCCGACGGCGTCTTCTACGCCGAGCTGAACGAGCTGCTGACCCGCGAGCTGGCGGAGCAGGTAAGGGAGACTGGAGAGAGATGGGAGGAGAGGAGAAAACCCGAGGGGCTTTGAGATCGGCGTGCACTGCTGCCTGCACTTGGCTCTCCGGTGCGCACGGCCCGCCCCCGCTTTCCCGTCGCATCCGAGCGCGCGCGCACAGGTCGGGGCTTGGAAGGCGTGTGCGGCACGCGGGTTGAGTGTGCACGCGCGCCCCTCCTTGGATGCGAAGCCAGCGCGCCTTCCACTGGAAACAGACGCCCCCACCCGGCACCTCTTCTCTCGCTGCCCTCACCTCCATCTCCATCTCTCACCCACTCCCCTCCGGTAGGGCTACTCCGGGGTGGAGGTCCGGGTCACCCCCATGCGCACGGAGGTCATCATCCGGGCGACCCGCACCCAGGACGTCCTGGGCGAGAAGGGGCGCCGCATCCGCGAGCTGACGGCCGCCGTCCAGAAGCGGTTCCAGTTCCCGGACGGGTCGGTCGAGCTGTACGCGGAGAAGGTGGCCGCCCGCGGCCTGTGCGCGGTCGCCCAGGCCGAGTCTCTGCGTTACAAGCTCCTGGGCGGCCTGGCCGTGCGGCGGGCGTGTTACGGCGTGCTGCGGTACGTCATGGAGGCGGGGGCCAAGGGCTGCGAGGTCATCGTCTCGGGCAAGCTCCGCGCTCAGCGCGCCAAGGCGATGAAGTTCGTGGACGGCTACATGCTTTCCGCCGGCAACCCCGTGCACGAGTACGTGGACTGCGCGGTCCGCCACGTCCTGCTGCGCCAGGGCGTGCTGGGCATTAAGGTCCGCATCATGAAGGAGTGGGACCCGACAGGTACGAGAACGAGAGACCAAGGGTGGCAGGGAATGGAGAGGGCGGGGGGGGACAAGGAAAACTTTGCGCAGCCGGGGTCGCGCGCGCTGCGCTCCCTCTTGTTTTCATGGTTAGCAGGCGCTGGGTATGCGCGCTTGCGCTGCTGTGCGGCTTGCCGGGTCGGCGGGCGGGTGGGAACAGGGAGGACGCGCGGGAAGAACACAATATGGCCACGAGCGCGCACGCCCAGGTGGGGAGATTCATTCCACGCTCCACCTCTCTCTCTCTCTCCTCTTGTTCGCTCACCCTGCACTTTCATCTCTTTTCACGCGCTTACACAGGCAAGCAGGGCCCGAAGACGCCCCTGCCCGACGTGGTCACGGTCATCCCGCCGAAGGAGTCCGAGAACGAGGCGGCGCGCGCGTACGGGGGCGAGGGGGCGATGGTTTGAAGGGATGGAGAGAGGGAGGGGGGTCGGTGGTGTGCGGTGTTGTGTCGCAAAACCAAACCTTTCGTTGCTTTTGCCATGCTTTTCAAGGAAGGTCTCATGTGTGTTACAACCTGGAAAGAAGCGTCGCATGGGGTGAAATGAACAACAGGAAGAAACCAGAAAAGAGTTTGGTCACTGCGTCGATCCGCCTTTTTTTTCCGTGTTCTCCTTCATTCCCCCGCCTCTTCACTCCTCATGACGGTCACCCAAGGTGGCGGCGCCGGTTGGCTGAAAGGTAATGCCTCATCTCCCTCCCGTGGAGCCAGGCGAGAGAGAGGGAGAGAGAGCATAGGAGAGGCGCGGGGGCGCGAAGGACCGGCACGCGCGCGCGCCTGCTTTCCCTCTCTTCTTTCCTCCCATCATCCCTAACCTCCTCCTCGCTCTCATCACACACAAAAAAACCTCTCTCAGGCACCGTCTACGCCGTCGACTCCGGCGACACGCTGACCATCATCGGCCCGCCTCGCCCCTCCGCCCCGCCCCTGACGAAAACCATCACCTTCTCCTCCCTGGTCGCCCCGCGCCTGGGGCGGTCTCGGGATGGGACCACCCCGGACGAACCCGGCGCGCGGGCGGCGCGTGATTTCTTGCGGGCGCGCGCCATCGGCCAGCCCTGCACCTTCCGCGTGGAGGGCGTCCTCGCCGGTGCAGGGCCCGGCGGCCGGGAACGGGCGTTTGGTTCGGTCTTCCTGGGGCCGGCCGCGGAGAACGCGGCGCTCGCAGTTGTCAGCGCGGGCTGGGCCCGGCTCAAGACTGGCGGCGGCGCGCCCGGCGGCCCGCCGCCCTCGCCCTACCTTGCTGAGCTGACGGCCACCGCTGAGGCCGCCGAGTCGGCGGGGCGGGGTGTGTGGGGTGCTGCTGTAGGCGGCGCGAAGGGCGGGGCGGCGCCCGCGCCCGCCCCCCCCGCCGGCGACGCCCTCCTGGCGGCCCTGGGAGGGAAGGGCGCGGCCGTCCCCGCGGTCGTCGAGCACGTCGCGTCCGGGAGCGCCCTGCGCGTCTCCTTCACGGACGGGCACGCAGCCCTGCTGCCGCCCGGGCGGTCGGTGTCCGTGCTCCTGGCGGGCGCGCAGGCGCCGTCGATGCCCCGCCCGGCGGCGGCTGAGGGTGGTGGCAGCAACGGCACCGAGGCGGCCGCCCTCGCGAAAGCGGCCGCCGCGGCCAAGGCGGCGCTGGCGGGCGGGTTGCCCGCGCCCCCTCCCACCGCCGCGGCCGTCGCGGCTGCCGCCGCTCCGTCGACCCCCGCCCAACCCGGGGCTGCCTTTGCGCCCGTCGCCCTCCACTTTGCCGCCACCCGCGCCCTCCACCGGGACGTGCTGCTCACGCTCGCGGGTGCGGACCGGCACGGGAACCTGGTTGGCAGCGTCGCTTTCCCGCCCGCCCCGGGCGCGCCGCCGTCGGTCGACCTGGCGGGTGCCCTGGTGGCGGCCGGCCTGGCCAGAACCGCCGAGTGGGGCCTGCAAATGCTTGCCCCCGCGGCCGCGGCGGCCTTGCGGGCCGCGGAACGGGCCGCCAAACAAGCGGGCGTGGCGCTGTGGAAGGGGTGGGCGCCCCCACCCTCCGCCGGCACCCGGTCTTCCGGGTCCTGGGCCGGGCCCGTCGTGGAGATCATTTCTGGAGACTGCCTGGCCGTCCTCGACCCGGGTTCCGGGGTCGAACGCCGCGTCTTCCTCTCCTCCATCCGCGCGCCCAGGCCGGGGCGAGGGGGCGGCGTCGGGGCCGAGCCCTGGGGCGTGGAGGCCCGCGAGTTCCTGCGGGCCCGCCTGGCGGGGAAGGTGGTGAGCGTGCGGCTGGAGTACGAGCGGGCTGTGGGCGTGGGCGGGGGTACGCCGGCGGCCGCGCCGCCTGGTGGTGCTGCCGGCAAGGCGGCCGCCCCGGCCGCCCCTCCGCCCCGGCCCATGGCCTTTGCCTGCGTCACCCTCCCGCCCCCTCCCGGCGCGCCGCCCGGCACGCCGCCCGCCAATGTGGGCGAGCTCCTTCTATCCCGCGGCCTGGCGAGCACGGTGCGGCACCGGGCGGATGACGAGCGGGCCGCGGGCTACGAAGGCCTCCTGGCCGCGGAGGCGGGCGCAGCCGCTTCCAAGAAGGGCCTCCACAACCCGGCCAAGCCCCCGCCCACCCGCCACTGCAACGACCTGTCCGCCCCGGGCACCGCGGCCCGTGCCCGCACGCACCTGCCCTTCCTCACGCGCGGCGGCGCACCCCTGGCCGGCGTGGTCGAACACGTCAGCTCCGGGCACCGCGCCCGGGTGTACATTCCCAAGGAGGGCGTCATGCTCGCGTTCTCCCCGGCCGGCGTGCGGGCGCCCGCCCCGCCCCGCCCCGGCGGCGAGCAGCCCAGCGAGCCGGGTGGGGAGGACGCGCTCCTCGCGGTGCGGCGGGCGGTGCTGCACCGGGACGTGAGCCTGTCCGTGGAGGGCGTGGACCGGGGCGGCACCTTCCTGGGCGCGCTGACCGTGCCCGGCACTGGGTGGGAGTGGGGGCCCGGCCTGCTGGGCGCCGGGCTGGGGCGCCTGCTGCCACCCGCGGGCGGGCGGGAGGTCGACGCCAGCCTCGCGGCGGCCGAGGCAGGCGCCAAGGCGGCCCGGAAAGGGGTGTGGAAGGACTGGGACGCCGCGGCGGAGGCCGCCGCCGCGGCCGCGGCGGAAGCAGCCGCTGCCGCTGGCGAGGCGGCGTCCACCGCCCCAGCCACCTGGCGTCCGGCCGCCCTCACCGTCTCCGACGCCCGCGGCCCCCTCGACTTCTCCGTCCAACTGGCATGCAGCGGCGGGGAGGGGCACGGCGGGGAGGTGGCGGCGGCGGGCGGCGACCCGGCGTCCCGGGTGGCGTGGGTGACGGCGCAGCTCGCTGAGGCCGACCTCGCGTCCGGGCCGCCCCTCCCCGGTCCCGCCCTCCCGCCGCCCGGCACCCTCCTCGCCGCGCCCTTCAGCGGTGATGGCCTGTACTACCGGGCCCGCCTGGATCGGCGCCCGGCGGCGGGCGCCACCGCCGTGCCCGTCACATTTGTGGATTTCGGGAACGAGGCGGCGGGCGTGAGCGTGCCCGCTCTGCGCGCGCTGAGCCCCGAACTCGCGGCCATCCCGCCCCTAGCCTCCCCGGCCTCCCTGGCTTTCCTCCGCCTGCCGGACGGGCCCCAAGCCCACCTGGCGACCGAGGCGGCGGCCGTCTTTGTGGAGGCGGTCGGGAGTGGGGCGAGCGTGGGCGCGGCGGTGGTGGGGCGGAGCAGCGGTGGGGCGGGTGCGGTTGCTGCCCCTGCCGGCTGGGGCGGTGCTGCCAAGAAAGCCGCCCCTCCTCCCGCCACCCCCGCCCGCCTGGCCCTGCTCCTGGGGACGGAGCTCGCAACAAAGGGCGCCCCCCCCTCCCTGGACCCGGCCCGTTCAGTCAACGCGGCCCTGCTCCGGGCGGGGCTGGCCCGTTTTGCGCCCCCCCCGGGCCCGCCCCCTCCGGCCGGGTCGCCCCTCGCCGCCGCGCTGGACGCCCTGGCGGCCGCTGAGGCGGACGCCCGGCGCCGCCACGAGGGCATGTGGGAATTTGGGGACCCGGGGGAGGGGGATGACGAGGATGATGGCGGGATGAGCCTGCGGGTGGGTGGGGGTGGGCGGGGGCGGTGAGTTTTTTGTTTTTTTGTTTTTTTTTTTGCTGGTGACAACACACTCTTTCTCTCTTCTCCTCCTCCTACTCTTCACACACTGCGGATGGTGGCTGTCAGGGACGAGATCCTTGACGCGCCCGAGCGGGCGCCCAGTAGGTGAGCGCCCCCCGGCGGGCAGCTGGAAGAGCGCGAGCGCAATCGCGCTCTCGCTCTGTTCTCTCTCAACCAGCCCTCTCTCTCTCTCATCTTCTCTCTTCCATCTCTCCCTAGCGCCGCCGCGGCCGCGACCCACCCTCGCAAGAAAGCGCCCCCGCTCTCCGTCTACATGCCACTCATTTACGCGCCTTTGCTGCCTATGAGTGAGTTTTTCCAGTGTCTTTTGCTTTCTGGGAAGCCATTTGCCTCTCTTCCTTTCCCACACCACCCACCTCTCACCTCCCATCCATTCCATTTTTCACTCGCCCCCCACTCGCCTACACCGCTCACACGCTCACCATGATTTCATTTTCGTTGTCGTTGTCATTCCAGTCCGTATTGGCCTCCGCGGCCGCGTCGCGCCCGCGACTCGCAACACCATCTTCATGGGGGCTGTTTTGGTGGCTCTCGGGCATGCCGGGTACGTGATGAGCGGGGACTCGTCCATGGGGGCGGGGACGTGAGAGGTGGGAGGTGGGAGGGAGAGGAAGTGCGCAGCGGGTCGAGTAGAGAGCATGGTTGAAAATTGGTGATACAAAAAACACACCTCCCCCTCCAACGCCCCGCGCACAAAAAGACCCCAGTCCCATCTTCCCATCATTCCTCGCCCTTTTTCTTTTTGGCCTTTTTCTCCTTGGGCTTGGCGTCGCCATCCTCCTCGCCGCCCTCCTCCTTCCGCTTCTTCTCCTTCTTCTCCTTCTTCTCGGCTTTGGCGGCCGCCTTGGCGGCCGTCTCATCCACGGGCACCGGCGGCGCGTCGGCCGCCTTGGCCGCCGCCGCTTCGGCCGCAGCGCCGGGGCCCCCACCCGCCGCGGCGGCATCCGGCACCGCCCGCAGGTACTCCGCCGGCGTCTCCGCGTTGGGCCGCCCGTACTTGTCCAGCTTGCCCTCCGCGATGAGCGCCTTCTTCTTGGAGGCGACCGGCCCCAGGCCCCAGCGCCGGGGGTACGTGTCCCTCTCCATGATGACCCGCTTCACGCGGGCGGCCACCCCGTGATCGCACGTCGCCAGGGTCGAGGTCGTCATCCCGGCAATGCCCAGGGCGACCGCCTCGCCCTTGGTCGTCATCAGCACCACCTCGTCGCCGACCTCGATGCCATTCTCGTAGCGCAGGAGGCCGGGCAGCATGAGCTTGGCGCCATAGCAGACCGCGTTCACGGCCGAGTCCTTCAACACCAGGCGCTTGTAGCCCATGAGCACGGCCTCGAGGGGCAGCACCACCCGGCGCAGGTAAGCCTCGTCGCCCAGCGTGTCCGCCGCCCAGCGCGCGTCCAGGACGTCGTGGAGGGTCGACATGGTGTCGCCCTCGCCCATGGCGCCCGACCGGACGCGGCGCAGTTCCTGCATGTGGCCGCCCGTCCCGAGCAGCAGCCCCAGGTGCACGCACAGGGTGCGGATGTAGGTGCCGGCCTCGCAAGACACCCAGAAGACGGCCAGATGGCGGCCCTCATCGTACTCCAGCAGCTTCGACTCGTAAATGGTGCGGACCCGCAGCTGGCGCTTCACGGCCGAGATGAGCGGCGGGCGCTGGAAGAGGGCGCCCGTCAGGGAGGCGAGCGCCCGCCCCACCCGGGCCGCCCCGCCCTCCGGCGCCGCGTGCAGACGGGCCACGCACACGTACTCCTTGCCTGCGCCCTGCTGGGCCTTCACCAGGCGGGTGGCCCGGTCGATGCAGACGATGAGGTTGCCGGTCACCTTCGGGTCGAGCGTGCCGGAATGGCCCGTCTTGTCGACCCGCAAAATGCGGCGCACCCAGGCGACGACCTCGTGGGAGGACGGGTTGGAGGGCTTGTCCAGGTTGATGACGCCATAGCGGATGTATTCTGAAGGAGAGAGGTGGGAGAGAGAGAGAGAGCGAGGCGGGCGCGGCGTGGTGAGTGGAGTGTGTGGAGAGGGAGGTTGAGGGTCGAGGGTGGCGGCTCCGCTGAGCCAGGGCGCCCTCTCGTCTCTTTGCTCGCCTCTCTCGTATGGGGCTCGTTTCACGCTCGTCTCTTCCACTCCACAGGGGAAGGAAATAAACCTTTCTGAGTCCCACCGGCATGGCTGCGCGGGGCGGACGGAGCGATGCATGCCCAAGAAAATGGGCGCGGGAGAGACCGCATACGCCCTGCCCCATCTCAGCCGCCGGCGAGCGGCCAAGCACGGTCCGCTCTTGAACCCACGCGCCAGGGCTTGGGTCTCACTCCAACTCCGTCCGCAGGACAGGGCAGGGCTTCATGCGGCCTCAGCGTGCAAAGGCCAGGCAAGCCGAAGCCGCCTCCATCATCGCCGGCCCGTCCAAAGAGAGAGACGCGCCCCCTCTCCTAGCCGCCGCACAACA
>Ga0315287_10000459_pt1 | contig 35537 bp, 32 predicted proteins | sample YL17G11_0_MG_FD_205037 | JGI IMG/M metagenome (GOLD analysis project Ga0315287, IMG submission 205037) | Sediment microbial communities from Yellowstone Lake, YNP, Wyoming, USA - YL17G11_0 | ecosystem: Environmental > Aquatic > Freshwater > Lake > Sediment | place: USA: Wyoming | collected...
GGAAATCAAGTAAATGCTATAACCCGTTCAGTATGTGGGCAAATGTCATCTGGGCCACGGACTCGGTGCCGTAGGTCGGGAAATTGCTCACCGGGATGCCCCTGGCCCTGGCCGCGTCCAAGTCCAAGACGTTGTAGCCCGTGGCCAGGACCGTGATGTATCGCAGTGCGGGCAGGGCCTGTAGGATCGCGGCATTCAGCACGGTCTTGTTCGTCAGTACGATCCCGGCATCACGGGCTCTGGCCACCACGTCCTGTGCGGAGGTGTAGTCATGGATCGTGCACGGGCCCAGTGCCTCCAGACCGGCCCAGGTCAGGTCTCCGGGATTCAGGGTGTAGCCGTCCAGCACCACGATGCGGAGCGGGTCACTGGTTGTTGGTTGTTGGTTGCCGGCCATGCGCAAACAGTCTTCCTTACCTGCTTCCTACGTCTTACTTCTTGCCCTTGGAGTCAGCCAGGCAGGTCGAAAGGGCACCCATCAACAGCGTGACATTGGCCGCCGTGCACGCGCTGCCCATCAGGCCGATCCTCCAGGCCTTGCCCTTGAACTTGCCCAGGCCACCGCCGATCTCGATGCCGAACTCGCTGAGGAGGCGCTTGCGAACGGCCAGGTCGTCGACGCCATCTGGAATGGCCACGGCATTGAGCATGGGCAGCTCATATCCAGGCTGGGAAACATACTTGATGCCCAGGCCAGCCAGCCCGGTCTTGAGGGCCTGGTGATGGGACAGGTGCCTGGCCCAGCGGTTCTCCAAGCCCTCCTCCTGGATCATCCGTAGGGCCTCCAACAGGGCGTAGTTCATATTGACAGGGGCCGTGTGGTGGTACAGACGCTCCGTGCCCCAGTATTGCCGGATCATGGAGATGTCCAGATACCAACTCTGAACCTTGGTCTTACGTTTGTCCATAGCCGCCACTGCAGCAGGGCTGAAGGTCACAGGCGCAAGGCCCGGCGGACACGACAGGCACTTCTGGGTGCCAGAGTAGCAGGCGTCAATCCGCCAGGCATCCACATCAACTGGCATGCCGCCCAGGCTGGTGACCGTGTCAACCAGCAGCAGTGCTCCCGCGTCGTGCACGACCCGGGAGATCTCATCCAGGGGCTGGCCTACCCCAGTCGAGGTCTCGGCATGCACGATGCCCACGACCTTGGCCTTTTTCTTGCGCAGGGCCTGCCTGATCTGGTCGGGTTCGAACACCCGGCCCCACTCCACGTCCACGGTGCTCACGTTCGCACCGCACCGCCCTGCCACGTCCGCCATGCGCTGGCCGAACACGCCGTTGATGCACACGAGCATGGGATCGCCCGGCTCGATCAGGTTTACCACGCAGGTCTCCATGCCTGCACTGCCCGTGCCGGACACAGCAAAGGTCAGCTCATTCTTGGTCCGAAAGGTGTAGCGAAGCAGGTCCCGGACCTGGTTGAGCACATCGAGGAATGCGGGGTCCAAATGCCCGATAGTCGGTTGGGCCAGGGCCTCCAATACACGGTAGTCTACGTCCGATGGGCCGGGGCCCATCAGGACACGCTTGAAGGTCTTCGGTGCGGTCATGGCTTCTCCTAACTCCTAACTCTGAACTCCTGACTGCCGAATCCTGCCCGTCGCAGGCACAGGACCGCGTCCACGGCCAGACATACGGTCAGGCCCAGCAGGATCAGACCCACGATCCCGCCAATGAGGTCCGTAGGCTGTAGGGCCGGCCCGCCGGAGAACCACCGCAAGAGGGGCCTGACCTGCAGGATCAGGGACCAGACCGCTGCGATCAGCATGAAGGCCATGGGGATCACGGTGATCCATGGATTCTTGCCTGTCTTTCTGAGCCACACGGACATGGCCAGCAGGGTCAGGCTGGCGAGCAACTGGTTGCTGCTGCCAAAGATTGGCCATGCCACGAGGTAGCCCTTCTCCTTGCTGAGCATCAGGAAGGCCATGGGCAAGGCGAGTGTCAGGATGGTGGCCACCACGGCGCCCACAGAGGACGTCCATCCCACCAACTCCTGCAGGATGTAGCGGGCCAGGCGCGTGGCCACGTCCAGGGTGTCGTACACAAACGTGGAAAAGGCCAGCAAGGCAAAGGACAAGGCCATGGTGTAATCGAAGCCCGCCATTTGCATGTACCGGGCCAGGCCATTGGCGTACACGAAGTTCGGATCCCGCTTGAGCATCGTGTCGCCCGGGGCCAGGACCATGACCGTGGCCAGGGCCAGGACCGCCACCACGCCCTCGAGGATCATGGCCCCATAGCCCACGGGCCGTGCGTCCTTCTCCTTGCGGAGTTGCTTGGAGGTCGTGCCCGAGGAAACGATCCCGTGGAACCCAGAGCAGGCCCCGCACGCCACAGTGATGAACAGCAGCGGCAGCAGGAGCTTTCCGTTGGCCAGGCTGGCGAGCCCATCGTTCAGGTGGAAGGCTGGGTACTGTATGTCGAGCCTGCCGAAGACTGCCCCGAGCAGGGCAATGGCGATGGTGGCATACAAAAACCACCCGCCCAGATAACCCCTGGGTTGCAGGAGCAACCACATGGGCAATAGCGACGCGATCCCGCAGTAGACCAGCAGGCCCACCTCCCAACCCTTGACCGGGACCTTCATCATCGCCTGGGCGATGTCCTGGGGCAGACGCCCACCGAGCCAGATGGCGGCCAAAACCAGGGGAAGGCACACGGCCGTGGCCACCCACAGACGAACCTTGGCCTTGTACAAGGCCACGCCCATGCCGATGCCGATGGCCAGGTAGAGGAAGGAGCTGACCGCCACACCAGGGCCAAAGGCCTGGTCATCCGCCACGGCCTTGAAGGTCTGCGCCGTGATATCCGTGAAGGCGATGACCACGTAGCTCAGGGCCAGCCACATGAAGATCAGGAACAAGACCCGCGAGGTGCGGGACATGTGCTGGCGCACGATCTCGCCCATGGACGAGGCCCCATGCCGGACCGAGGCCACCAGGCTAATGAAGTCGTGTACGCTGCCGATGAAGATGCAGCCCAGCACGATCCACAGCAATGCAGGCACCCACCCGAACCAGATCCCTGCGAGGATGGGCCCTACGATGGGCCCTGCCGCGGCAATGGCGGAGAAGTGCTGGCCCAAAAGCATGGATGCCTTTGCAGGGACATAGTCCACGCCGTCGTTGATCTTGCACGCAGGGGTCGGCCGGGTGTCATCCAGGTCCATTTGCTGGGCTACGAACCGGCCGTACACGAGGTAGCCCACCCCCAGCACGGCAATGGAAAGCAATACGACCCACGTCACCATTGGAGTCTCCTTGCTATTCGATGGTTGATATCATCGGTATCTTGTAGTCCTCATCACGCAACCTGTCAATGTTCTATTGGCCTTCATGGCCGGCCGTCGCCCCAAGCCCCCCGGATACACCGGTCGTGCCGGCCCTGCGGGCAACACACGGCCTGAAGATGGCGCACGATACGCGGCTTCGGCAGAAGGGCCATGAGACACCGGGTCAACCCGCCACCACCTGAGATACATGACAGACCTTCGTCTTCAGACCATGCCTGCGAATGCCGTAGGAGAGCTGCATCATGCATCCCGGACACGAGGTCACCAGCAGATCGGCATCCGTCTTCTTGAGATTCTCCATCTTTCGGTCCAGCACCCTTTGGGACAGGTCGTAGTGCGAGAGGGCATATGACCCGGCGCCGCCACAACACCAGTCCGCCTCTGGCAGCTCTCTGTATTCACAGCCCGGTATCCTCTTGAGGATGTCTCGTGCCTCTTTCACCAAGTTCTGACCTCGCGAAGCGTGACATGGATCATGGTACGTCACCACAACTTTAGCCTGTCTGCTTGCACGGCTGTAATCCTGTGAGAAGAGCACCTCAACCACGTCTTTGCATCGCGAGGCCACTCGCCGGGCCGTGTCAAGGTGTTCGTCGTCGGCAAACAGGGCCGGGTATTTTTTCAAGAAGGAAGCACAACTGGAGCAATCGGTGACGATTATATCCACGTCATCCAAGGACAACCGCTCTAGGTTCTTTGCCCCCAGCTTCTTGGCGGCATCAATATCGCCATAGTGGTAGGCGGGCAGACCACAGCAACCGTTGTTCAGGACGGTCACCGTCTTGCCCGCTCTTTTCAAGAGCCGGAAGGTCGCCTCACCAGACTCCTGTTGCACGACATCCATGCCGCATCCCACGAAGTAGCCGATGCGTAGAGATGAACCACTGCCGGCGTACACGCCGGGTCTGATTCGATCCCGAAGCGGCACGGGCGGGAACCTCTCAACGATCTGTTCTGAACGGGAGAGATCCCTGCCGAAGATCCTCAGCAATCCCAGCGCGCGGGCCACACTCGAGAGGCCCGTATTCTTCCCCAGTGCGACCGCACGGGCCGCGAAATGCAGGCGCCGAGGGTACGGCAGGAGATGATCGAACAGCATGTGGTGGATGGGTTTGCGCCCGACCTTCTCCAGGTACTCGGATCGCGCCTTGACGATCAGGTCGGATGTCGGTACAGATGGAAAGCAATTGGCCGTGCAGGCGCCGCATCCTAGGCAGTCAAAGAGAGGCGACTCAAGTTCCTTGTTCCATTCCAGGCGTCCCTCGATCAGGGCCCGCAGAATCGCCAAGCGACCGCGGGCCACGCCGGACTCATGGCCCGTCGACCGAAAGATCGGGCAAGCGACCTGACAGAAGCCGCACTTGTTGCATTGAGCAATCGCGTCGTAGTATTCGGAGATAGCCATGGTGTCCCTTCTAGACCTTGCCCGGCAATCGTCCTGGAGCAAACACGTTCTCCGGATCTAACTCCGCCTTGATCCGGTGCATGATCCTCCATGCAGGACTCGGCAGGCCGAACACATCATTGCGCCCTCTGAAATCATCCGGAGCCTTCTCCAGCACTACATGCCCCTTGTGTTCGGAGGCCCATGCACACGTTCGGCTCCACTGTTCGTCACTCAACTCGTCCACACCGACAACGATCCGTCCGCATCCGGCATCCACGAGGACGCTCGCCATCTGGACCTCGCGATCGAGGGAGAGAAACGCATCGGCGACCGCATCCAGGAGGAAATCCCCGCGAAGAATAAAAGGCGACTCGATAATCCGCTCGTAACTATCACCGAACGGCCCCTCGTGAACAGGATAGTCAGTTCTGTCCGACGCCTCCAGCCGACTCTCCTGTAGCATACGGGCGCACTTCTCCAACTGGTAGTCCACGGTCTGGGAGAATCCCTCAAAGCCGACCACCATAGTCCATGGGCTGTCCTGTGTATGCGTGGTGTAACGACAACCGGGCATGCAGGTCACGAACGCCGGTACGACGTTGGATTGGAGGAGCCTGAGTGCAGTGGCAGTGCAAAGATCCAGAGACCCATCAGCGGCAATCGCCGCACACCGCTCCGGAATCGTCAAGAGCCGCCAGGTGGCCTCAGTGATGAAACCAAGTGTTCCCAGCGAACCTGTCATCAGGCGGGTCATGTCGTAACCCGTGACATTCTTGACGACCCGGCCTCCGGCGGATATCCGTTGGCCGTCACTGTTGATGAAGCGAAGACCGAGCAGGAGGTCGCGGGGGGCACCATATAGCAGACGCTCCGGCCCGCACGAGCCCAGTGCAACCAATCCGCCGATCGTGGAGCTCTCCCTGTACAAGGCCGGTCGAACCGGCAGCCATTGATGGTGTGCCTGCAGATGACCTTGTAGGGCCTTCAAAGACATCCCCGCACCTACGGTGATCACCTGATTGGGCGGATCATACTCAATGACCTGGGTAAGCGAGGAGCTGTCAAGCTCAATAGAGTCCGGGTGCGGCAGGTTCCCAAATTGGCTGTGACTCCCGCTGCCCTTCAGAATGATGCCCTGTTTCCTGGATGCTGCCTCCCTGATCCTCTCCACGATCCCATCCACAGACCCTCCATGGTCTAAGGCATGACGGGCCCTCGTCGCGCCTTCCCTCGGATCTGCATCTCTGGGTGTGGGAATGATCTTGCCGGGATTGAGTACATTGCCAGGATCAAACGCCCTTTTCAGCCCGCGCTGTACCTCCAAGTCCGCTTCCGAACAGACCATTCGCATGGCTTCAAGTTTTTCCATGCCGATACCATGTTCGCCTGAGATGGTCCCACCCAGATCCACACAGGCCTGCATGATCTCCCAGCCGGCCTTCTCCACCCGGCACAATTGGTCCTCATCCCTGGAGTCAAACAACAGGAGAGGGTGCAGATTGCCGTCACCGGCGTGAAAGACATTGCCGTGTTCGCAACCGTATTTCCGGGCAATCTCGGCGACCTTGGCCAGGGCCTCCGGCAGTTTCGTACGCGGCACGGTCGCGTCATTGACCAGGTAATTCGGCGCAAGGCGTGCCACTGCACCAAAGGCCCCGCGCCGCCCTTGCCACAACCTATTACGCTCGTTCTTGTCCTTGGCCTCCTGGATGGTACGGCACTTGTTTTGCATGCAAACGGCCTGGATGCGCTGGGCCTGCTCCTTGAGGCCGGCCACGGGTCCTTCCACCTCGATGATGAGCACCGCAGCGGCATCCCGCGGGTACCCGCAGGGATTGCTGTCCTCAACGGCCCGGATGATCGTCGCGTCCATCATCTCCAAGGTGCTCGGCACGATGCCCGCGGCGATGATGCCCGACACTGAATGGGCCGCGTCGGCTATGGCATCGTACACGGCAAGCATCGTAATGACGTGTTCCGCCTGGGGCAGAATACGCAGGGTCATCTCCGTGACAATACCCAAGGTGCCCTCGCTGCCAACGAGGGTGCCGCGTAGGTCATAGCCCGGCGGATCCAGGGCCGCGCCGCCGATGTTCATGATCTCGCCGTCCGGCAGGACTACTCTCACTCCCAGAACGTGGTTGCTCGTCACCCCGTATTTCAGGCAGCGCGGGCCTCCTGAGTTCTCGCCCAGGTTCCCACCAAGTGTCGACACCTTCTGACTCGCAGGATCCGGCGCATAGAAGTAACCACGTGCCGCCAGCGCCTCTTGAAGCTCCAGATTGGTCACCCCGGCCTGGACCTTCGCATGGCGAGATTCCGGATAGATACCCAGAATACGATTCAGCCGGGACAGGCAGATGACCAATCCTTGGTCCGCCACGATCGTTCCCCCGGACAGGTTGGTTCCAAATCCGCGAGGCACAAACGGAATCTCTTCCCGGCTGGCCGCGCGTACGATCCGGGCAATCTCACTGTCGCTGGCCGGAAAGACCACGATGCCGGGCCTACCCCTGACCAAGGAGGCATCATAGGAGTATATCTCGGACATGGCTCGCGAGGTCGAGACATGCTCCTTACCGACGATGCCCTTCATCTCGGCAATGAATCGATCTGTTATCATGCTGGCACCTCATCCTGACGTGTTGCCATCATGGTCATCCTTGAACCATGTCATCGAATGGTCCACCTGTATGGAGGGGGCAGCATACCACCCGTGCACAGGGTAGTCAAACGGGATTTTTAGGCGGTTGCATGCCCTTGTATCAGGACTACTGCCTGGGTATCCCTGCGATCAGCACCGGGATCTTCTGATTCCCGATCGACAGATGTGCAGAGATCATGCTTAAGACCACGATCGAGTACCTCCAGGCAGGAGACACTGGCCTGTCCAGGGTCGTATTTGTATTGTTTGACCAAGCCAGCTTGCAGGTATTCGAGGATCAAATCAAGGCCCTCTCAGGTTCGTAGGTCTGGCCCAGGGTCCAGATTTTGATCCGGATTTGTCGCTCATGAGTACATACGCATGGAGCCTCCGACCAATGCCGATGTCAATGAAAATGTAGTAAATCACAGCCCTCTGCCCTCTGATGACAGCCCCACAGATCGACATTCCCAGCCGTCTGGATCCCCTGCTCAAGGAGTTGCACTTGCCCGCCATCCGGCGGCACTACGGCCCATGTGCCCAGGAGGCCGCCCGTCAGCAGCTTGGCTATGAGGCGTACCTGTTGAGCCTGGTCGAGCACGAGGTCCAGATGCGACGTCAGAACACGATCGCCCGGCTGCTTCGCCAATCCCGGTTGCCCCTGGAAAAGACCCTGGAGTCGTTCGATATGACCCGCCTGGACCGTCGGGTCTGCCAACATGTTCGCAGTCTATTGGATGGGACGTTCCTGTCGCGAACGGAGAACGTCCTGGCCTTTGGCAATCCGGGCAGTGGCAAGACGCATCTGCTCTGTGCGATAGGCCAGGAACTGGTGCAGCAGGGCCACAAGGTGTACTTCAGCAGTTGCAGCCTGCTGGTCCAGGAGTTGTTGCGGGCCAAGCGGGACCTGCAGTTGGACAGGCTGCTGGCCAAGCTCTCCAAATATGAGGCTTTGATCATCGACGACCTGGGGTACGTGCAACAGGATCGCCAGGAGATGGAGGTGCTGTTTACGCTCTTGGCTGGCCGCTACGAGCGAGGCAGTGTCATGATCACCAGCAATCTGCCGTTCTCGAAATGGGAGGCGATCTTCAAAGACCCGATGACCACGGCGGCGGCGATAGACCGGTTGGTGCACCACAGCGTAATCCTGGAGTTGAATCTACCCAGCTACCGGATGGAACAGGCCAAGCAGAGAAAAGCCAAAGCCCGATAAAGCGCAGCCCCACTAGGGGGGCTCCCAAGGGAATACCCTGAGGACTATGTCAGTGTATAACGGTAGAAATAATTGTCGTTGGTGAGAAAGAGTAGTTGAAGCTGGTTAAAATTCCAATAACATGGAGCTGACCACGAAATGAAAGGCTCAACAATGAAACGCACACCAACCAAGAAGCTCTGCTGTCTGCTGGCCGTAACCGCACTGGGAATCGCCGGGGTATCCGCGGCGGTTCCCCCCAACGACAAATCCGAGCCGCGAACCGCGTTGTTGTCGGCGTTGTCCGCTCTCCAAGGGCACGTCGAAGGAAAGAACAAACTGGATGCCCCGCAGATCGAAGCCCGGAAGCTGATAGTGGACCAGCACCGGGAGCTGTTCGGCAGCGATGCCGCAGTCATCAAGGCCAGCTTCGATCTTGTGTCGGCCTATGACAAGATTGAGGGCCCGCTTTGGATCACCCACAAGGGTTTCGATCGCGGCAAGGGCGGTACGGAAAAGACACCGCCCAACGACATTCACTGGACCATTTATTGCGTGATGCAGGCCATCATGGACCGCGTTTACACCGCGACCAATGCGGCTCGGTTTCCCGAGCTGTTGAACGGGTTCAAGTTTGGCAGCTCGTCCAATTTCCCCGGGGCGGTCGCCGCGCCGGCCGACCCGCGGGCGGTCCATCGCGTGAAGATCAACGCGAGCTGCCCCAAGCCGTTCAAGCACTCGATCTTTGACGAGGAAGTGCCCGCCCGCCGGCCGACCGGCGCCTATCTCGCGCCCGGAAGCCTGGCTACTGTCATCGTCCCGGCGTCGCTCGTCGGCAAAGGCTACGCGGTGTGCGTCGGGACGCACTCGTGGGATTTCAGCAAGAAGCCCCGCGTGCTGCGCCTGGACCGTGTGTCCTTGGTGTACCCGATCAACAACACCGAGACCACGGTAGCGAGCCCGCTGGGCGGCGGCATTTACATCGAGGTTCCCCTCAATGCCGAGGCCGGAGTCGTCGAGGTAGCCGTCCGTAACGCGGTGCGTTCGCCGTATTTCTCGCTCAAGCCATTCCACCAGACTTCGCTCGGCGAATGGCGCAACACCGAGCGCAACCAGCCGGGGCCGTGGGCGGACTTCCAGACGGAGAAGTTCCTGATGCAGGTGCCTTCCAGTTGGATCCGCAAGCTTGAGGATCCTGTAACCCTCATGCGTAACTGGGACTTGGCCATGGACGTCCAGAACGACCTCATGGGACTGCCGCGTGTCTGGGGCAAGGAAACCATGTTCCTGCAAGTGGACCTGCTGATCCGGGCCAGCGCGTACGCTCCTGGCTACCCGACCCTCAACGACCCTTACAACCCGAAGAAGGAATATGACGGCTACGTGAACCACTACCTCGTGCGCGGTCCACAGCACGCGCCCCACTACGTCTTCCACGAGCAGGGACACGGCTTCGGCTTCGTCAAGTTCGCCGGCGAGACGGAGTCCACGGTCAACCTGCTGCACGTAGCCGTCCAGAACCAACCATTCGGCCAAAGCCTCGACGAGGCGTTCCGCGGTTCACGCGGATTCAGCAAGAACCCCAACCGCAATCTCGACAACACCGCCGTCTCCTGGATGTCCACCCCCAACTTCGTGGAACGGAAGCCGATGGACTCCGCGCAGAAGTCGTATCAACTCGAAGGCCATGCCAAGTACGTGGACATCGCGCGGCTCTTCGGTTGGAAGGTGCTCGGCGACTACTGGCGTTCTTGGGTTGAGGATTTCGAGGCCGGGCGTCCCTGGTCGAAGCACGGCATGGACAGCGACAAGCTCAGCCTGAGGTTGTCCGAGAAGGCCGGCGCGGACCTCACGCCGCTGCTGCATTTCTGGGGCATCCCACCCCGGGACGCCACAGCCCTCAAGGCGGCCATTGCCGCCTCGAAACTGCCGCCCTCGGCCAAGGTTTACGACACGTTGGCAAAATACCAATCATTGGTGCCCAGGAATAACCAAGCCTTCCGCGACTTCGCGAATGGTTGGTGGGGCAAGCCACCCCTAAGCACGGGACACCAAATCGAAAGCGAGCACGCCCAGCAGTGGCAGAGTTACAACGAACAGACCGCTACGCAGATCAAGCAGACGGTGCAGGAGATTCTCGACCATTACTTCCCGGGTGGACAGCCACGCGAGCAATGAGCAGCAAGGAGTCATCCACAGAAATACGAACGATATGACGAATGGATTCCAGACAAGTTTCGGGTGGCGCGTGAACCGGCAACTTTTCTCCGGATGGCACTCGCGTCGTGTTGGCCGAGAAAGGGAACCTATTTGTGCGCGATCTGAACAATGACCGGAAGATTCCACTGACCGAGAGCGCCCCTGACGGCCCGGTATCGAACAGACACCAATAGGGGTCAAGTTGTGATTAATGCACCAATAGGGGTCAAGTTGTGATTAATGACATTTCAGAAGTCGTCTCCCTAGGGCACCAATAGGGGTCAAGTTGTGATTAACGACATTTCAGAAGTCGTCTCCCTAGAGGGTAGCTCTTCTGAGCCAGGTCGCGTTGATTCTGCAGCAACCGAGTGACCTATCGTGAACACATCTTGCCGAGTTGCCCCGTTGAGCACATGGTAGAACATCTCCTCCTGGTCCATGCATAATGGCCGAGCCATGACGCATACCCTACGACACCTTGGCGCGACCTGTCAAGCAATAATTGATAAATGAAGATGTGACCCCAACCCTATCGTTTGAAGGTCTTCGATACACCCGTGCGGGCGTTGGTAACCGTGAACGTGCCGTCTCGCTGGGCTGAGACCTTGATCCACATGCCGTCCGGCGAGTCCTGGAGGTTGGCGATAAATTCATCGGGAGCATTGCCCTCTATACCGGCAGCAACCGACCAGTGCAACTGGTAGAGGGCCTCCAGCCCGGGCGAGGACCGGATGGTTTTCAATACCGATGGCGCGCCGACTTTCCTGGCGCCGTTGTTCATGATGGCCGCCCTGGGCCTCAGCGCGTGCACCAGCGCAGGTGAGTTGGAGATGTCGTTGCCGTGGTGGCCGACCATGAAGAGGTCCACGGTCCCGATGAGGTTGTTCGGGCACATCAGGGCGAGCTCTTTGTTCCAGGTGAGGTCTGCAAGATCCAACATGCGGAACTTGCCGAAGGTGAACAAAAGGCCCACGGATTGAGCGTTCTCCGACTTGTCCTCATTCGCCCGCGTCCAGGTCTTGGCTGGCGTGCCTTCGCAGAAGGGATTCGGAGCCCCCCCGCCCTTGACCGGCGTCTTGATCGCCTCACCGGCCGATGTCACAACCAGGACGTCCACACCCTTGAATGGGATCTTGTCGCCGGCCTTGACGATCATTCGCTTGGCCTTTGCGGCCACTTCTTCGTAGGCCTTTAACGCAGCGGTGGTACGGGGGTCTTTGACCGAGGGGGACCCATGGTCCACAAAAGTGGCAGCCGGGATCCTGGCCACGGTGGCAGGCACGTTATTGACGTGGTCCATGTCGTAGTGGGTCACGAGCAAGTAGTCGAACTTCTTCACATTGGCGGTCTTGGCCGCTTCCTCGATGCGGATCGCGTCCCGGTCGTTGAAGCCCGGAAAGCCCGCATCAATCAGCATGGTCTCGCCCGCAGGCGAGATTACCAGCAGGGCCTTTCCGCCCTCCGTGTCGATCACGTACATGTCCAGGATTTCGGCTGCACGCAGGACCGACGCACACGACAAGACAACCATACCTAACAGGCAGACCTTATTCATGGCCAGATCCTTTCATTACCTCGTCCGGTTTGGTTGCGAGATCAATCCGTTGAGGTACTCATCAACGTTGGTGTATCCGTCGCTATCGCGGTCAAGCGATGCGTCCGCCGGGTCGTGTGGGTTGAGTGCGTGCGCGGCCTCCCACTCATCAGGCATGCCGTCGTTGTCGGAGTCTTGTGCAGGTGGCGCGGAGCGGTATTCCGGCCAGCCGCCGACCTGCGTCTGCGAATCGATAATGGAGCCCTTGCGATGGCGGACCTGCTCAACAATCCTGGCGTCCACCATATCGCGGACCGGCATAGATGCCCCGACCGAGGCCAGAACGGCCTCAAATGCCTCCTTGGCCGGGAGGGTCTTGACGGGCAGGGCCTCAAACGGCTCTGCAACTATCTGCACCTGCCTCTTACCGTCTATCTCAATGCGGCTGAAGAAGCGGGTGTTGTCCGCAGTCATTACATCGTTGCCGTCGAAGATATTGTCCCGGATGAAGAAGGCCATGTCCGACGGGCTGTTGACGCTGATGGCAACGCGGGCCTTGCTGCTGGGACCGGGCCGGATGTAGTTCGCCACGTAATTCACCGGAAACCTGCCCTGTGTGATGCCGGAGCAGATATCGCCGAAGTCGTAGATCACGTTGTTGCGGAAATCGAAGGCAGGATACGGCGGCTTGTTGTAGTTGTCGCCGAATCGAGGATTGCGGCTGCGGTTGTGCGCCCAGAGGTTGTGGTGCAGGGATACCGGCCCATCGGCCCGCATCAGAGACCCGCACCCATGCGAGCCTTTGGTGTGCTTGCTGCGGTCAAGGGACTCGGCGATGAGGCACCACTGCACCGTTACGTTGGAGACATGCCCGGCGAGCGACAGGCATTCATCAATGGACCAAGTCGCCGAGCAATGATCCAGGATCACGTTGCTTGCGCCGTGGGCAAGGTCAATGCAGTCCTCGATCCGCCCGCTCACGTCACCCAGACGGCTCCTCAGGTACCGGACGACCACGTCGTGCGTGGCCACCGCGAATGAGGAGTTCCGCAGGCAGATGCCGTCGCCAGGAGCGGATTGCCCAGCTACAGTCAAGAAGGAATTTTGGATCACGATGGGCTTTTCGAGGCCGATCAGCCCGGATACGCGGAAAACCACGATGCGTGGACCTTCCGCCTCGCACGCTGCGCGCAGGCTGCCGGAACCGGCATCGTTCAGGTTCGTGACGAGCATGACCTTGCCCCCGCGCCCGCCGGGCGTAGTGGAGCCAAATCCCTCTGCCCCGGGGAAGGCCGGGATCTCCCCCGCCCAAGCCAGCGCGTCAAGACCCACAACCAGGCTTATCACCATTGAAACCCAGACTCTTACCATTTCCACGGCTCCTTATTCACCCACAACCCCCACCGAACGCAACAATGCTACCGTGACGGCGTCCCGAAGCCAAGGGGACTTTTGACGGGGGCATCGGAATAGAGAAAAAAAAGTCGGATCAAAGACTTGAACAACGGTCGGTGATCCGGTATACTTTCGACACTTGAACCCTTGAACCGCCCTGTCGCACGGGGTAAGGCCGGGTTTGGGCAATAGGCCCAGGCCTGAAAACGCAGGACTGAATGCTTGGAACTAAGTGCCTGGTAGGGGTCAGCCGCATCACGGCATTGCTGACTCAAGCCTCCGACAGGGCCCAGTCAGGCCGAATCGCTTCGGCCTCCGTGAAAACGTTGGATACGGATGGTTGGTGACCGAGTGCGGTCCTTTGTCAGCCACCCATAATCAAGGCCCGTGTTACCCGGTGGTGTAACGGTAGCACAGGAGATTTTGGTTCTCCTTGTCCAGGTTCGAATCCTGGCCGGGTAGTGATGAAAAACCAAAATATAGAAGATCATCATGAGTCTGAATGACGAATTGAAGGTATTTGCCGGCAGCAGCAACCCCGACTTGGCGGCAGCGGTGTGCCGATACCTCACGATCGAGGTGGGCAGGGCCCAGATCGAGCGATTCCCAGACGGGGAGAAGATGGTCAGGATCGAAGACGACGTACGGGGCAGGGACTGCTTTGTGTTGCAATCCACCTGTCGTCCGGTCGACGAGCACGTGATCGAACTCTTGATCTTCCTCGATTGCCTGCGCAGGGCCAGTGCCAGGCGGGTGACGGCCGTTGTCCCATATTTCGGGTACGCCCGGCAGGACCGTAAGGACGAAGGTCGGGTCCCAATTACCGCCAAGCTGGTGGCCAATCTCATGACCACGGCAGGCGCAGACCGAGTCCTGGCCATCGATCTGCATGCCCCGCAGTTGCAGGGATTCTTTGACATCCCGGTGGACCATCTGACCGGAGAACTGGTGCTGAGCAAGTACTTTGCCGGCAAGAAGATCCCTAACCTGACGGTCCTGTCGCCGGACGTGGGCAACATCAAGACCGCCGCCCGTTACGTCGCGGATTTGGGAGGCGACCTGGCGATAGTGCACAAGAAACGATTTAGCGGCTCCCAGGTCCAGGCCGCGGACCTGATCGGCCAGGTCGAGGACCGCAATATTTTGATGTGCGACGACATGATCTCCACCGCCGGAACGGTCTGCAGCGCAGCCAAGCTGGTCAAGCAGCACGGTGCAAAAAAGATCTACGTGGGCGCAACGCACGGGGTCTTCGCAGCCGAAGCCCTGGCGCGTCTGGCCGAATCTCCAATCGATGAGGTGGTGGTGACCGACACCATCCCCCTAACGGTCGAGGCCAGGCAGGTCGACAAGATCAAGGTGCTCACGGCTGCCCCCATGTTGGGGGAGGCGATCAAGCGAATCCATCGAAACGAGTCTATCAGTATCCTGTTTCATCTGATCAACAAGAACAAGGCCAAGTGATCGAACGGGCAGGCGGACGTACGGCCGCGTAGGCGTTGTCCGCGTACCGAAGAGGCAGCTATGGAAAAGACACTACAGTTGGAAGCGCAGGTACGAAGAGGCAGCGGCTCAAGAGAGGCGACCCGGCTGCGACAGCAGGGCCGGGTGCCAGCGATCGTGTATGGGCATCAGAAGGACCCGGTGGCGATCTCTCTGGACGCCCACGACTTAGTCGAAGGTCTGCACCACGGCCAGCGGCTGATCGACCTCAACTTTGACGGCAAGACCGAGAAGACCCTGATCAAGGACCTACAATACGACCACCTGGGTAAATCTGTTATCCACGTGGACCTGATCAGGGTCAGTGTCACCGACACGGTCAAGGTCGCCGTTCCGATCGAACTGAAGGGTACGGCCAAGGGATCGCACGAGGGCGGCATTGTAGAGGCCCATGCTGATCACGTCGAGGTGGAGTGTCTGGTGACAGCGATCCCGCATGTGATCGGCGTATCGATCAAGGAAATGGGCGTGGGCGAGTCCATCCACGCCGGAGACGTTGCTCTGCCCGAAGGGGTGAAGCTGACCAGTTCACCGGAGCTGTTGCTCGCGACCTGTCACGTGGTGGTCGAGGCCAAGACCACCGAGGAGGTCGAGGAAGAAACCCCGGCTGCCCCAGAGGTAATCCGCGAGGCCAAGAAGGCGGAGGGAACCGAGGAAGCCCCCGAGAAACAGCCGTAGAGGTCACTGGTTCGGATGTGGATGATCGTGGGTCTTGGCAATCCTGGACCGAAATATGCCGACACGCGACACAACGTGGGATTCGCCGTGGTCGACGCCATTGCCGAGGCGTTGGGTGTGAAGATATCGCAGCGCAAATTCGGCGCCAAGATGGCGACCGCAGACGCAACAGGAAAGACAGTGCTGTTATTGAAACCATTGACGTACATGAATCGCAGCGGCCACTCGGTCGCCACGGCGGCAGGCTTCTACAAGCTGCCGCTGGAACACCTGATGGTGGTCCTGGACGACATGGCCTTGGAGCCGGGCCGGATACGCCTGCGGGGCCAGGGCTCAGCCGGCGGCCATCATGGCCTGGAGGACATCCTCCTCAGGCTCGGGACCGATCGGTTGGCCCGCTGCCGGGTGGGAATAGGTTCGGCAGGGCTGCAAGACGGCGCAGACTACGTGCTCGACAGACCCGCCCCGCAAGAGAAGGCGCTGCTGGAAGAGGCCATCCGACGATCGAGGGACGCGATCCTGTATTGGCTCGAGCACGGTCTGGACAAGACGATGACGGAATATAATCGCGACTAGGCGGGCCGGCCTGGCCTGGGGCGATATGTAGAAAGCTGGTTGACACGTACATCAAATAGGTTTTGAGGATCTTGGTTTGACGCCTGGTGACAGGCGGGAGGTAATTGCAATTGGAAACGGCAAAACGATTGTATGAGGCGATGTTCCTCGTGGACTCTGGGCAAGCGGCCTCGGAATGGGACTCGATCATCGGATTGATCGAGAGCATCCTCAAGAAGGCCGACGCCGAGGTGGTCTGCCTTCGCAAGTGGTCGGATCGCAAGCTGGCCTACGAGATCGGGCACAAGGGCCGCGGCACGTACATCCTGTGCTACTTCAAGGCCGACGGCCGCAAGATCACCGGCATTGAGCGCGACATCCGCCTGTCGGAACGGATAGTGCGGTCGCTGATCCTAATCGCCGAGGAGCGGCCTGCCGAGTACGTGGACCGAGACGTGTCCGGCAAGTTCCAGGTTCCGGACGATATCCATCTGGGCGATTCAGACGAGCCCGAGCGGACCCGCGGGCCACGACCGCTGATGATGGAGTTGGATGATGAGGAGTCCCCCGTTGCTCAGGCCGGGCTGGACGGCCCGGCTGTTTAGATGGAGTCCAAATTACCGGTTCAACAGGGTTCTTTAAGCTTGGGAAAGTGAGTATGACATGGCCAACTTTAACAAGGTGTTGTTGATGGGAAACCTGACACGGGACCCGCAATTGTCCTATACACCCAATCAGACGGCAGTGGTGGATTTTGGCCTGGCCGTCAATCGCCGGTGGACCGGTCAGGACGGCGCGCAAAAGGAAGATGTCTGCTTTGTCGATTGTCGGGCCTTCGGCAAACCGGCAGAGACCCTAAACAAGTACATGAGCAAGGGAAAGCCCGTCTTTATTGAGGGCCGCCTGACCTATGACACCTGGACGGCCCAGGACGGGTCCAAGAAAAGCCGGCTTCGCGTTACCGTGGAGAACTTCCAGTTCCTGGGCGGGGCGCCCTCTGGGCCCGAAGGACGCCCCAGCGGAACGGGAGGACACGAGTCGGCCGAGCGTGTGGCCCCGGCAGAGGCCGGCCAGATGCCTTCCGGCGAACCCGGAAGGCCGCCTGAGGACGATATTCCATTCTAGATCAATGAGGCAAGACACATGACACAGGACTCGATCTACGAGAACCAAGCAATGAGGACAGGTTGGATATGAGAAGAAACGACAAGAGAGACAACAAAAACGGCAGGAACAGCAGGACCGATCGGACCGATAGCCGGAGGAAATCCAGTCTGACAGGGACCAGGGAACAAGTCCAATGCCGGTTCTGCAGAGGACAGGTCAAGTACATTGACTATAAGGACGTGGAGACCCTGCAGAAGCTGCTGACCAACCGCGGCAAGATCTATTCGCGGAAGCGTAGCGGCAATTGCGCGGCATGCCAGCGCAAAGCCAAACGTGCAATTAAGCTGGCTCGTTTCATGGCGCTGTTGCCGTACACGGCCTAGAAGGGTGCACTGTGTAGTCAAGGCCCAGAACCCAGAAGGACTGTCAGTATTCTGCGTTCTGTGTTCCGATCGTGGAATGAGGTAAACGTATGAAAGTACTGCTTTGTGAAGATGTTGAGAAGCTGGGGTTTGTCGGGGACATTGTGGAGGTTAGCGACGGCTACGCCCGCAACTACTTGTTGCCGCAGAGACGGGGCAAGGCGGCCACGGACAACAACGTCCGGGCCATCGCCAAGGAAAAGGCCCGTCGCGCAGAAGAGCGGATCAAGGAACGCAAGCGTCTGGAAGAGGCCGCCAAGGCGGTCGAGAACGCCGAGGCCGTTCTGGCCGCCAAGGCCAACGAGCAGGGCGTGCTCTTTGGTTCGATCACTGAGAAGGACGTAGCAACCAACCTGCGCGAGCAGGGCTTCCAGGTGGCCGACCACGTGGTCCAGATGGCCGGCCATATCAAGAATACCGGCACGCACCCGGTCGAGCTGAGATTCGCCGACGACCTGAAGGTTATGGTCAGTGTGGTGGTCGTGCCTGAGCAGGCTGAGCAACCTGCCCAAGCACCTGCCGAACAAGGCCAGGCCACGCAGTAGACAGACCTGCGGTCTCCTGGCAGAATTGGAGCCGTAATCCTTTTGTCCGGCTGTGCTTGCCTGCCTGCAGTGGGCTGACACACACCTGCTGGCATAGGAATCGGCGGACCATGAACGCAGTGCCGGCAGAGGTCCGCTTGGTGCGGATTTGACGGTCAGGCCGGGCGGAGGTATAATGCTGCGTTATTGTTGACGTACCCAGCGGCCGCCCTTTGAGGGACGGCACCAGATTACGTTGGAATCAAGACGATCCTATGCCGACGGGCAATAAGACCAGCAGGGCGCCGGTCGTTCGGACATTTCGATCCGGCTCGGGGCAGGTCGAGCGCCTAACCCCGGAGGGGGCCTCGTGGGGGGCATTTCGGAGCATGCCCGAGTCGCTGGCCGCGGAGGCGGCTGTGCTTGGGTCGATGATCATCGATCCGGCCTGCATCGGCCAAGTCATCGAGGTGCTGCACCGTGACTCATTTTATCGCGTCGAGCACCAACTGATATTTGACGCCCTGGTGCACCTTTACCAGAGCCATAGCGTTGAGGCCATAGACGGCGTGATGCTGCGGGATGAACTGGAGCGGCGAAAGCAGACGGACGCCATCGGCGGTGTGGAGTACTTGACCCGCGTCGTAGAGTCAGTGCCGTCCTCGGCCAACGTTACGTACTATGCCAACATCGTGTACGACAAGGCTCTGTTGCGGGAGCTCATCTCCGCCTCTACCGAGACCCTCCAGCAGGCCTACGACCAGGGCACGGACATCACCGAGATCCTGGATCAGGCCGAGCAGCGGATCTTTGCCGTCACGGAAAAGAAGGTCACCAGTTCCGCTGCGAGCCTCAAGGACCTGGTCACACGGGCGTATGAGCTGATTGAGAAACGCGAAGGCGCACACGTCACGGGACTTTCCACCGGATTTCACGAACTGGACGACATAACCTGCGGCCTGCAGCCAGGAGAGATGATCATCATCGCAGGCAGGCCCTCGATGGGCAAGACGAGTCTGGCCCTCAACATCGCCGAGCACCTCGGCGTGTTGGAGAAAACCCCGATCGCCATCTTCTCGCTGGAGATGAGCAAGCAAGTCCTGGCAGAGCGATTTCTGTGCAGCGTCAGCTCCGTCGACGCGCAACTGGTCCGCAAGGGCATGCTCGGCACCGAGCACTACCAGAAGCTGGTGGAGGCCTGCGGCATACTGTCTGAGGCGCCGATATACATAGACGACTGCTCGGCCCTGTCGCCGCTGGAGCTTCGGGCCAAGGCCAGGCGTCTGAAGAACCTCTATGGTATCCAGGCCGTGGTGGTGGATTATCTGCAGTTGATGCACCTGGGCCTATTCAAGATCGAGTCACGCCAGCAGGAAATCTCGACGATCTCACGCTACCTCAAGGGACTGGCGCGGGAATTGAACACGCCAGTGTTGGTGCTCAGCCAGCTCAACCGTTCGCCCGAGGGCCGCGAAGGCCACAGGCCCCGCATGAGCGACCTGCGGGAGAGCGGAAGCATCGAGCAGGACGCGGACCTGATCATCCTGCTGCACCGTGAGGACTATTACCACAAGGGTGAGCCGGACTATCAGGAGACCAATACGGCCGAGCTCATCATCGCCAAGCAGCGAAACGGGCCCACCGGCATGGTCAAGCTGGTCTTCCGCGAGAGGTGTACGCGATTCGAGAATGCCTCCTTTGTCTCTGAACAATCGGAGTCGTTTTGAGGCAATAGACCAGGGACCGAACAGGATTCGATGGAAGGCAGTCTGATGGAACAGCAATTAAAGGTCGGACGCTGGATGCGAACCGTGGCCGTCTTGGCGATGGCAATCTGGTGTACGGGATGGTCGCAAGAGGCCGTCTCCGACCCTAATGAAAGTACAAAGCCGGCTGCCTCGGATCCCAACAACAATCCGACAGCCCCACCTGGACAGACCGGGCCGGCACCTACGGCGGAGGTGATACCCACCGTCATAATCCGGTCCATCGAATTTGTTGGCAACAAGAAGTACACCGACAAGATCCTTAAGCAGCGGATCGGCATCGAGCTGGGCGAGCGCTACGACCCATTCCTGGCCGAGGGCGGCCGGCGCACCATCATCGACGTATATCAGACCGTCGGCTACACATTCGTGCATGTGGAATGGGACAAGGAGCAAGCCAGGCACGGTCGTCTGTTGTACGTTATTACCGAAGGCCCACGGGTGAAGATCCATGCCGTGCGGTTCGTGGGCAACAAGGCCTTTAGCCGTGGCACGCTCGGCAAGCTCCTCAAGACCAAACAAAGTCGATGGCTGGTGATGCCGGGTTATTACAGCGACCAGACCGTGCGGGACGACGCCGAGAAGCTGCGAAGCTTCTATTACAAGAAGGGCTACCTTGGCTACGACGTCCAGGTCCATACGGAGTTTGCCGCCAACCGGGAAGGCGTCGTCATAACTTTTCAGATCCACGAAGGGCCGCCGTATCGGGTAGCACAGATCGTGTACACCGGCAACAGGTTGCTGTCCACCGAACAACTACGCGCGGCCACGGAGCTGGCCGAAGGCCGGATCTACCAGAAGGACAAGGCGGAAATAGACGCCAAGCACGTAGTGGGGATATACCGCGAGAAGGGTTTCATCGAGGCCGATGTCCGCCAAAGCCCGAAGTTCCAGCCGGACGTCAACGACAACCGGGTGACCGTGGAGTTCGCGATCACAGAGGGCCGACAGTTCCGCATTGGCCGCATCGAGGTGACCGGAAACGAGGTGTCCCAAGACAAGTCCGTGCGCCGGGTGTTGGATGAATATGGATTTACACCGGGCCAATTATACAATGCCAAGCTCGCTCCTCCTCAGGGATCCGGAACCATAGATCGGTACGTGCAGAGGGCCGTGCTGGCCGAGCAGGTCCTGATCCGGCCTGAACCGGCCGAAAGCGGCGATCCCAACCAAAAGGACGTACGCGTGGACATCACCGAGGGCATGACCGGTATGATCATGCCCGGCGTCGGCGTCAGCAGCGACAGCGGCGTGATGGGCCAGTTGATCTACACCCAGAACAATTTCGACATCAAGAACTGGCCCCAAACATGGTCCGAGTTCTTCAGCATGAAGGGCTTTCGGGGTGGTGGCCAGAGTCTTCGCATCGCGCTCGAGCCGGGCACGGAGGTGAGCCGCTACAGCGTCGCCTTCACGAATCCCTATTTCAGGGATAAGCCCATCAGCCTTGAGCTGGCCGGCCGAAAGTACAAACGGTTCCTCGAGAGCTACAACGAAGGCCGGTTGGCCGGCCAGGTGGAGTTTGAGCACCGCCAATGGGGCCGTTGGCGCAAGATCCTGGGCTTCCGCGCAGAGAACGTGGGCGTGTTGGACCTAGCATCCGACGCACCACAGGAAATACGGGACGTGGCCGGCCACAGCACCCTGTTTGGCGTCAAGATCGGCACAGGCCTCACGGAGGTGGACGACATCTACCAGCCGCACACAGGCCACGTCGTGCGTATGGCGTATGAACAGGTCACCGGGCACTCTGCATTCGGACTCGTAACTGCCAGCGCCGTCCAGTACTTCACCCTGTACGAAGACGTGCTGGATCGCAAGACCGTCCTAGCCGCCAAGGTGCAGTTGGGAACCGTTGTCGGCACCGCCCCACCCTTTGAGAAGTTCTATGCCGGCGGCATGGGCCAGTACTCGATCCGTGGCTTCGACTACCGCGGGATCAGTACACGCGGCCTGCAGGTGTTTGATAACCCCGACCCGAACGTGGTGCCACAGAAACGGGACCCCATCGGAAGCAACTATGTGGCGCTGGCCAACACGGAGATCGTGATCCCCCTGATCGGCGAAAATTTATCGGCCCTGGCGTTTGCGGATACCGGCATCATCGACACCGGCCATTGGCGTCTGTCTACTGGGATCGGCATCCAGATCCTGGTCCCGCAGATCTTCGGCAATGTCCCGATGCGGTTCGAATACGGCCTGCCTCTGATCTATGAGGACTGGGACGAGACCCGGAGGTTCAATTTCACGATGGGGGCCCTTTTCTAAAGTGATCTCAAATCTCAAATCTCAAATGAACAAGGAAAGGAAGGACATGAAGGCAAAAACGGCAGTGGCACTGTGCGGTGTGGTGGGCTTGGCGATTTTGGCAGTTGGGCAGAGCAATCGGGGCGCCCTCCGGGCCCAACAGGCGGTCACGGATCCCCTGGCCCGAATCGGCGTGGTCAGCGTGAAGAAGATACTGCGGGAATCCCAACGGTACGCCGCCCATGAGAAGGAGACCATGGTGGAACAGGACAGGCTCAACGGTGATCTGTCCAAGATGAACCAGGAGGTGGAGACCGAACAGGCCAAGCTCAAGACATTCAAGACCGGCAGCCAGGAGTTCCTTGATCTGTACAAACCGATGGTGGAAAAACAGGCCAGACTCCAGGCCCTCCAGGAGTTCTACCGCCAGTCCTCGGCAGTAAAGGAGAAACAGTGGAACGAACAGCTCTTCAAGGAGATCCTGGAGGCCACGGCCAAGATTTCCGAACAGAAGGGCCTGGCGTTGGTACTGGAGCGGACCGAACCGGAGTTTCCCATTCCCACGGATGCCTTTGTGGCCACGGTCAACACCCACAAGGTGATCTATGCCAAGGGCTGCGTGGACCTCACCGCCGAGGTACTGGCCGCCGTAGATCGGAAGTAGGCCGCCACAATGGAGCGGATGATGGAATTGACCCTTCGAGATCTTGCGAGGCATTTGGGGGCGTCACTGGTCCCTTCCGATGCACAAGGCGTGCTTACGGCAATTGGTCCCTTGGACACCGCAGGGCCAGATCAATTGACCTTTGCCACAGAGGATCGCCATTTCGCCGCAGCCAGGGCCTGTTCTGCGGGGGCCATCCTGGTCAAGAAGGCCATCGACGGGATGGACAAGCCCCAGTTAGTGGTAGATAACGTAGACGTATCATTGATCCGCGCACTCGAGATCTTTGCCCCCCTGCTGTCCCCTGCTCCGGAGGGGATCGATCCCACGGCCCTGGTCGGCCAGGATGTGCAGATCGGCCGGCACGTCTCGATCGGACCATTCGTGGTCATTGAGGACCATGTGCGGATCGGCGATCATACGGTTATTGGCGCAGGGTGCAAGATCGGACAGAACACCGAGATCGGCAAGCAGACACGGTTGTACGGCAACGTCGTGATCTATCACCACTGCCGGATCGGCAGCCACGTCATCATTCAGGCCAACAGCACCATTGGCTCGCTGGGATTCGGATATGCGTTCATCGAGGGGGTCCCTAGGCTGATACCCCACAACGGAGGCGTGATTATCGAAGACTTCGTGGAGATCGGGGCCAATTGTTGCATTGACAGGGCCAAGTTTACCAATACCATTGTAGGTGCCGGCACCAAGTTGGACAACATGGTACAGGTAGGGCACAACGTCGTGATCGGCAAATGCTGCCTGATTTCCGCCCAGGTCGGCATCGCCGGCAGTTGCCGGATCGGAGACGGGGTGGTCCTGGCCGGACAAGTAGGCCTGGCCGACAACATCAGTATCGGCGATCGTGCTATGATCGGTGCACAGTCCGGCCTAATGAGGGATGTGCCGGCCGGAGAAAAGCAGCTCTGGACTCCGGCCGTGGAACTGGGCCAGGCAATGCGGATCATCACAGAGATGCTGCGACTGCCCAAGACCGTAAAGAAACTTAAAGAACTGACCAAGAGGATCGAGCGTCTTGAAGCTCCAAAAGACCATCAAGGGTGAGGGCAAGCTCTCGGGAAAAGGACTCTTTGGCGGCGAGGACGCCAAGGTGATCTTTCGTCCTGCCCCGGAGGACACTGGAGTGGTCTTTGTCCGCGCCGACCTGGATGAGCCGGTCCAGATCCGCGCAATCGCCCCCAACCTTGCCGAGAGCCCTCGACGCACGACCCTCAAGAAAGGTCCGGTTACCATCGATACCGTGGAGCATTGCCTCGCCGCGGTGGCCGGCTTGGAGATCGACAACATCTTGGTGGAGGTCCACGGTCCCGAGATGCCTGCGCCGGACGCGAGCGCCGCGGAATACTTCCGGGTCCTCAAGCGGGTCGGTTGGTGCGATCAGCAGGCCGCACGCAAGGAGTTCGTTGTACGAGAGCCTGTGGTGGTTGCCAGCGACGAGGCTTCCATCTATGTCTTGCCGGCCGAGAACAGCAATACGGGACTGAGTATCTCGTTTGACCTGGACTACGCCGGCCACACCGGGATCGGCCGTCAGACCTACGGCTGCCGCGTGACTCCGGAGAGCTTCGAGCGAAACCTGGCCCCGGCCAGGACGTTCCTGCTGGAGACGGAGGCCAGGCAATTTCAGGCCCGCGGAATCGGAAAACACGTCAGCCCGAGGGACGTCTTGGTGATCGACTCCGATGGACCGATCCGCAATGAGTTCCGGTTTCCCAATGAATGTGTGCGCCACAAGATCGTGGATCTGATCGGAGACCTGGTACTGGTGGGCCGGCCAGTCTGCGCCCGCATCGTTGCGCACAAGAGCGGTCATGGCCTCAACCAGCAACTGGTGCGAAAGCTCTACGACGCAGCGCAGCGACAGGATCGCATAGAGAAGCTCGGCACCGATGCCGTTCTGGACATCCGCCGGATCCAGAAGATACTGCCCCATCGCTATCCCTTCCTGCTGGTGGACAAGATCGTGGAGATCGAAGGCGACACGCGGATCAAGGGCATCAAGAACGTGACCTTCAACGAGATGTTCTTCCAGGGGCATTTCCCCAGCACACCCATCATGCCCGGTGTGCTGATCCTGGAGGCCCTGGCCCAGGTCTCGGGATTGCTCTTTGCGCAGCGGCTGGAGCATACAGGCAAGCTGGCCCTGCTGCTGAGCATGGACGGCGTCAAGTTCCGGAAGACGGTGGTGCCGGGCGATCAACTGATCCTGTGCGCCGAGACGGTTAGGCTGCGACGACGGACCGCGCACTGTAAGTGCACGGCCTGGGTCGGCGACGCGGTGGCGGCCGAGGCAGAGATCAAATTTATGCTGATCGATGAATTGGCATACGAAGAAAAGGACCAACCTTTGGAGGCCTAGGCCCCCGATGTCCAGGACGCGCCTTGCGGCGGCACAGAGAGGCATGGAGACGAGACCGGACGATATGGCAACAATACATCCGACAGCAGTGGTGGATCACGAAGCCAAGCTGGACCCAAGCGTAGTGGTCGGGCCTTTTTGCGTGATTCGAAAGGGAGCTCGGATCGGGGCCGGCACGGTCCTGCACTCGCACGTGGTGATCGAGGAGGGGGTAATCCTCGGTCAGAACAACCACATCTATCCGTATTGCGCCATCGGAGGCCCTCCCCAGGTTCTAGGTTTGACCGGCGAGACTCCGACCGGCGGAGTTACGATCGGGGATCGCAACGTAATTCGCGAGCAGGTCACTATCCATCGTAGCAAGTATCCGGGCCGGTGCACCCGCCTGGGCAGCCACAACCTGATAATGGTCGGCTCGCACCTAGGCCACGACTGCCAGTTGGAGGACCGGATTGTCCTGACCAACTTCGTGCAACTGGCCGGCCACTGCAAATTGGAGACGGGTGTGTGGCTCAGTGGTTTGGTGGGCCTGCATCAGTTCGTGACGATCGGCCAGTGGGCCTATGCAGCCGGCATGACTACCATCACGCGGGACGTGCCTCCTTTTTTGATCGTCTGCGGCAGCTATCCGACACGCGTTCGCGGGGTCAATGCCCGGGGTCTGAAGCGAGCGGGCCTCAACGACCAGCAGCAGCAACGGATCGTGGAGGCCTACAAGCGGCTGTATCGCCAGGGCGGTACGCTTCTGGAGAAAGCCCGTACACTGGCCGAGCAGGACGGTTTTGATGAGAACGTGCGGGCCATAGTCGAGGCGATCGAGAAGAGCAGCCTGCACCGGTTCGGCCGATACCTGGAGTCATCAAGACACGGGCGTACGTAGGGTCCGTGGGCAGGCCGGATCAGGACAGGAGACCTTGGGCATGGCAGCGATTCGGACGGCGGTGGTAGGCGCAGGCAGGATGGGTGCGATCCATGCCAAAGTCTATCACGATCTGCCTGACAGCCACCTGGTCGCGGTCGTGGACAGCGACCAGGCCAAGGCCAAGGCCCTGGCCGACAAGTACGGCTGTCCATTTTACAGCGATGTCAGTCAGGTCGTGGATCAGGTCGATGCGGTGACCCTCGCCACGCCCACGATCTCCCACCTGGATCTGGCCGAAGTCTTCCTCCGACGACGGATCCCTGTGCTGGTGGAAAAGCCCTTGGCCGCGAATGTCTCTGAGGGCAAAAGGATCGTGGCCCTGGCGCACCGGTACGACACCGTGGCGGCGGTAGGGCATTCGGAGCGGTGTAATCCCGTGGTGCAGGCGATGCGGCATCTGGCCATTGAGCCGCTGTTCATCGAGGCCCTTCGGGTCAGCCCGTTTCCGTTTCGTTCGATGGACATCGGCGTGGTCCTGGACGTCATGATCCACGACATCGACATCGTCTTGTCTCTGGCGGCCAGCCCTCTCAGACGGGTCGAGGCGGTGGGCGTAGCCGTGATCGGCAGCGAGGAAGATATCTGCAATGCCCGCCTTGTGTTTGCCAACGGCTGTGTGGCGAACCTGACGGCCTCTCGCCTGGCACTAAAGACCGAACGGCGTCTGCGGGTCTTTACGCGACAGGCGTATCTGAGCGTAGATTACCTCAAAAAAACCGGCGTAGTCATCAACGCCGACGCCAATCATGACATGTTAGAGTGGATCAGGCAGCACAGGCAGGCAGGCGATCTGGACCCGGCCAAGGTGAGCTGGCCTGATCTGGTCCGCATCGAGCCTCTCCAGATCGAAGACAAAGAACCGGTCCGCCTGGAGCAAGAGGCATTCTTGCGGGCCGTGCGAGACCGGTCCCTTTCGCCGCAGGTCACCGCCGAGGAGGGCTTGGCTGCGTTGACGTGCGCCCAGAAGATCATCGACCGGATAAAGAGGCACACGTGGGACCTCGGCAAAAAAGTGTTTACTTAGGACGACAAGGGCAGTAGCTTTAGAGACAGACTGGATGATGGACAAAAGCAAAACCGATGTAAGTAGAAGAGACGAAGGCCGATGAGGAGACACGACCTATGAAGAAAGCCCATTCGCTCAACCGTCGCGATTTTCTGTCTAAAGGGGCGGCGGTCCTCGGCGCTGCCGTGGTATACCCGACCCTCGTGCCATCAAGGGTCTTTGGCGCGACCGCGCCGAGTAACCGCATCACGATGGGCATGATAGGCATGGGCCTGCAGATGGGCGGACACCTGAGGAGCATGCTGGGCCGCAGCAACGTACAGGTGCTGGCCGTATGCGACGTGGACAGGGCCAAGCGAGAAAACGCCAAGGACCAGGTTGAGAAGGCCTATTCCAAGGCAGCCGCCAGCGGGGCCTACAAGGGCTGCGAGGCCTACCTCGAGTACGAACAGCTCTGCGCACGGCCAGATATTGATGCCGTAGTCATTTGCACACCCGACCACTGGCATGCCCTATGCTCGCTGGCCGCCATCAAGACAGGCAAAGACGTCTATTCCGAGAAGCCCATGACGCTGACCATTCGCGAGGGGCAATTGATGCGCGAGGCGTGCAGACAATACGGCGCTGTCTTTCAGGTCGGGTCGCAACAGCGTTCGGAGTGGGCCTTCAGAAAGGCCTGCGAGATCGTTCGTAACGGATGGATCGGCAAGATCAAGACCGTTTACGCGAGGCTGGGGGAATTCGCCCCTCCGATGACCCTGCCTGAACAGCCGATCCCCGAAGGATTCGACTATGACCGCTGGCTCGGCCCAACTCCGTGGTATCCCTACAACGCCGAAAGGGTAAAGGGCGACTTCGGCGGTGGATGGCGGAGGTTCTGGGAATACGGCTCGCGAAAGAACGGCGACTGGGGCGCCCACCACTTTGACATCATCCAATGGGCACTGGGGATGGATGACTCCGGACCCGTTAGGTTTGTTCCAAAGGGCTGGAACGGCACCGAATATCAGACTCACATCTATGCCGACGGCATCTCGGTCCTGCGGGACCATCCGACCACAGGAGGACACATGATCCAGTTCATCGGTACGGACGGCGAAGTCATGGTCAGCCGTGGCGGTCTGATCGACACCAAACCCGTGGAACTGGCCCGGGCCCCATTGGGCCCGAACGACATCCGCCTGTATGAATCAAACGACCACGCGGGTAATTGGCTCGATGGTATTAGGACACGCAAGAAGACGATTTGCGACGTTGGGATCGGTCACCGTACGGCGACCATCTGTCACCTCAGCGGCATTGCCGAGCGTCAGGGTCGGCCGATCCAGTGGGACCCTGTCAAGGAAGAAATCCTGGACGATCCCGCAGCGGCCAGATGGACCGATCGCCCGCGGCGCGCGCCGTATGTGCTGTGACCGCGTAGCCGGCGGATGATCAAGCGGTTTGACATACCGATACAGGAGCGATCTTTGTAAGGAAAACGAACCATGAGAAACAGGCCCTTTAGAATAGCACGTCTCGTAACAGCGGCAATCGCCCTGCTTGCAGTACCGACCGTCACACGCGCACAAACGACTGACGACCTCATCAGACAGTTATGCGGCAAGGCCGAGGCCCCGGCGCGTAACGCTCAGCAATTGGCCGAGGCATACCAGAAGGCCATAGACGCCCTGCTTCCCCTGATGTCTGCGGACGACGTGGGGTCTCGCTACCAGCATCAAATCGCCTTGCAGGACATGGGATCTTATGCCGCGCGCCCCGGCGCAGAAATGGAGCGAGAGTCACTGGCCAAGGTCATGGCCAAGACCCTCGAAAAGGCCGCCATGCCAGATACGGTACGTCACTGGTTCGTGCTGCAACTCGAACGCATCGGCAAAGGTGAAGCTGTCCCGGTGCTGACGAAACTGATGTCTGCGGACGACAAGCACCTGCGCGACTACGCCCGGCGGGCCTTGGAGAAAAACCCGGACCCCAGCGCCACGGACGCCCTGTTAAAGGAGCTGTCCAGGGCCAAGGAATCGACGTGGAGGATAGGTCTGATCAACGCCCTTGGGACACGCCGCGATGAAGCGGCCGTCAAACCGATTGTCCAGGCCCTGAACGATCAGGACCCAAAGGTCTCAACAACGGCTGTAACCGCGTTGTCGCAAATCAGCGGCCGGGAGATCGCCAGGGCCCTGTTTGCCGTCCTTGATAAGCCGGCCGGTCCTCTATCCGTTAAGGCCGCCCAAGGCCTCATAGATATGGCCCAGGACATGGCCGCACACAATGATACTGCCGGTGCGGCCAAAATTTACGGATCGCTCTACGACAGAGCCACCAAATCGGCTCTGATCCCAGGCAGCCCGCTACCGTCCAGCCTTCGTGCTGCGGCGGTCACTGGTTTGATCGTCTGTAACCCGGATCGAGGCGCCAGGGAAATCGTTATTCTCATTCAAGACGACAACCCCAAGATTCGCGCTGCAGCCGTTCAGGCCGCGAGCAGAGCCGCGTCCAAGGCGCCGACTCAAGCATTAGGCCGGATGCTGCCCAAACTGCAACCCGATTCTCAGGTACAGGTCCTGGGACTTATCGGGGATCAGCACGACGCATCCTCGATCAACTCCGTCAAGGACCTTCTAAACAGCCAAGACGAGGCCGTGTCCCTGGCTGCCATCGATGCCATGACCAGGATCGGGACCGATGTGGGGACCCAGGCCCTGCTTCAGATCGCGGTAAACCGCGCAGGCGCAGTCCAGAAAGCGGCTCAAGGAGGTTTGGTGGTCATGGCTGGACCCCAGGTCGACCAGATCATCAAGACCCAGGCGGCCGCCGGTGACGTCAAGGCCCGCGTTGTCGCCATCGGCCTTCTGGGGCAGCGCCGTATATCGGGGGCGGCCAAGACCCTACTCGGTTATGCAACTGAAGCCAACGAGGATATCAGTGCCGCATCATTCCAGGCCCTAGGGGATGTGGCGGATTCGGTTGACCTTGCTGCCCTGGTTGACCTTCTGGCCAAGACCCGGAGCAGTTCCGCCCGTGAAAAGGGCACTGCGGCCCTAAAGGCCGTCTTGTCCAAGGCCAAGGACAAGGATGCGGCGGCACACGTCGTTATCGATCGGATGACGAACTCCATCGCCGAGACAAAATTGACTATGCTGACGTCCCTCAGCAGGCTGGGTGGATCCACGGCCCTAAAGGCGGTCATTGATGCGACTCAGTCTAAGGACGAGGCCCTGCGAGACGCCGGCATCCGCACCTTGAGCGAGTGGCCTGACTTCGAGGCTGCAGAACGCCTGGTAGGTATCGCATCCAACCCCGAAACGTCTCTGACTCACTACGTGTTGGCTACAAGAGGCGCAATGCGGCTCATTACCAGCAGCCAGGCAGTTCCATTGGATGGCCGGGTGGCGCTCTGTCTGTATGCCTTGGATCATGCACGACGTGACGAAGAGAAGCGACAGGCCATTGCGGCCATGGGTTCTCTCCCAAGCACCAAGGCCGCAGATCGGCTCTTGGAGCTTGCCACAGACGACAAACTGAAAGCTGAAGCTGGATTGGCTGCAGTCGAGTTGGCGGGCGCCCTGCTCATGACGGACAGACAAGCAGCCAGGGATCTTGCACAGAAGATCCGCAGCCTGAACATATCGGCTGAGGTCAACCGCAGAGCAGACGCCGTCACTGCGGGTAGGGGCAGGACGGGCAGGAAGAGATAACAAGAGAAAGGGATCGTAGATGAAGCATCGTGTAGCATTCGCAGCGACCTTTTGGTGGTCGCGGTGGTCCCGGCGGTGCAGCACCCAAGACGATTCATAAGTTCGACGTTGTGTGCCTGGACCGTGCCACGGGCAAGGTCCTGTGGCAGAAAACCGCCAAGGAAGCGGTCCCTCATGAGGGACATCAACCGACGGGCAGCTTCGCATCCAACTCCCTTGTCACTGACGGTCATCGCGCGTGGGCCAGTTTCGGCTCACGAGGTCTGTACTGCTTCGATATGGAGGGGAACCTAAAGTGGAGCCGGCCCCTGGTCCCCATGAAGATCAAAATGGCCTTTGGCGAGGGCAGCTCGCCCTGCCTGGCCGGAGACGCGATCTTCGTGGTCTGCGATCAGGAAGGCCAGTCGGTCCTCTTCGCCTTCAACAAGGAGACCGGCCAACCGCTCTGGCGCAAGGATCGCGACGAGAAGACCTCCTGGGCCACGCCGGTAGCGGCTGAGCAAGACGGCAAGGTTCAGATCATCACCAATGCCACAAGCCTCATCCGCAGCTACGACGCCAAGACAGGGGATATCCTCTGGCAGTGCAAGGGCCAGACGGATAACGTCATCCCCACGCCGATCACGGCCTTCGGCATGGTGTTCTGCATCAGCGGCTTTCGCGGCAGCGCACTACAGGCGATCCGGCTCGGCCGAACGGGTGACCTGACCGGTTACTGACGCCATCACGTGGCAGATGAAGGATGGGACGCCATATGTCCCCTCCCCTGTGCTCTTGGGTGAGCGGCTCTTATTCTGCGGCGACGGCAATAAAGGCGTCATCTCCTGCTACCATGCGAAGACAGGCCAGGCCCTGTACTCGAAGCAGCCCCTTACTGGCATTGACTCGATCTATGCCTCGTTCGCCGGTGTGGGCGACCGCGTTTACGTGGCCGGTCGAAACGGCACGACCCTTGTGGTCAAGAACGCCGACACCTTCGAGGTCCTGGCCACCAACAAGCTCGATGACGGCTTCGACGCCAGCCCCGCCATTGTGGGAGACGAGCTCTTTCTCAAGGGCAACAAGTCCATGTATTGCATCGCCAAGCGGTAGAGTGGACAGGAGTGGACAGAGTCTTGGAGATGACCCGTATGGTGCAAGTACTATCCAGGCGCATGTATCTTCATCTACTTGACTTGCGCTGTTACTTGACGAAAGCACTTGCCGGCCAAGGCTCTCGCAGGAGATCATCGACCTCTTCATCCGATTCAAGAAGGAGAATCCGTGGTGGGGATACACCCGAATCAGGGATTACCTCGTGTACCTTGGATACAAAATCGGAGAGACCACAGTCAGAAACATCCTCACAGAGAACGGCTATGACCCTGAACCTGATCTGACTGTCGGAACCACGTGGAAGCAGTTCCTCTCCAGTCACTGGAACGTTCTAGCTGCCTGTGACTTCTTCTCGATCGAACTGTTGGTCCGAGGCAAACTGGTCAGGTGCTTTGTGCTCTTCGCCATTAAGCTATCGACCCGCAAGCTTGAGTTACTCGGCATTAAACCGCAGCCCGATGGCAGGTGGATGGCCCAGATCGCCTGGAACATGGCCAATGAAGAGGGCTTCCTGGCTGGTCAGCGGTTCTTCATCCATGACAATTTGGCTACACTTTTGCCTTGTCGCCCGCCCAAAATAAAAGCAGGAACCGACGCAACCGTCTGTCCCTGCTAGTCTTGGTCATAATAGCGGGGGTAGGATTCGAACCTACGACCTCCGGGTTATGGGCCCGACGAGCTACCAGGCTGCTCTACCCCGCAGTCAATTTTCAAAGAACTCCTATATCATCCCCTAAAACAGCCGCCCCGTCAAGACTTCCCTGATGTAAACTCCAGATTCTTGCGGATAGCAGACGCCATGGCCTCCATCTTGCCTTCCGAATACTTGGAGGACGGCCAGTGATGAAAGACTCCATCGCCAGACATGCGGGGGATCACGTGGAAGTGCACGTGATGCACCAATTGACCGGCAGCCAGGCCATTGTTGCATAGCACGTTGTATCCGTCACACCTGGTGGCGGCAACAACGGCCTTGGCAAGCCGAATGATCGGCTTAACCAGATTAGCCAACACCTCCGGAGGGCATTGATCGAGGGTGGGATAATGCACCTTTGGGATCACCAGGGTATGGCCGTCACTGACCGGCCCTATATCGAGGAACGCCAATACCGCTTTGTCCTCATACACGGCGGCAGCCGGAATCTCACCAGCCACGATCTTACAGAAGATACATTCCCTGGCGTCCATGGGTGTCCATTCCAGCCTATACGGCGTATCGACAGGCCCAACGCTCAACCCTTGATCTAGGACTTGTCCGAAGACTCCGCTGGTGTATCGCCGCTGTCCGATGACTTGTCCGCGGCCTTTACCTGGTCCGACGACGCCTTCTTCTGAGCTGCCGCTGAGGTCTTTGCTGCCTTGGGGGCCTTCTTCCGGGTCTTGACCTTCTTGCGACGGTCGTCCTTGCCGACCAGTTGCAGTAGCGCCAATTCCCCGTTGTCTCCTAAACGACGCATCGCCATCCGGATAATACGGGTATAGCCGCCCGGCCTGTCGAGATAGCGAGGGCCGATGTCGCTGAAGAGCTTGCCGACCACGGTACCTTTGTCAACCGCCTCGCCCTCTTCATGGGCGACAATCCGCCTGTTCGTGCCAATCAGAGCAATAGCCTGACGCCTGCTCTGAAGGGTCCCCTTCTTTGCCAGGTTGACCACCTTCTCGGCAAGAGCCTTGACCTCTTTTGCCTTTTGGATGGTGGTGGAGATTGTCTCATGCTCGATCAGCGAGGCGACCAAGTTCCGTCGCATGGCCAACCGATGCTCCCGTGTCCGACCCAACTTACGCCCTGCCACTCTGTGACGCATGTATAATAAATCCTCAATTGAAAGTGATGCTCACTCGATGCCCTCAGGCCTCAGGGCCGCCATGGGCTACGACATCGGCCATCCCGAGAGTCAATCCAATGTCGGCCAGCTTTCTCTTGATCTCGCGCAATGAGGTCTTGCCGAAGCTACGAATACTCAGCAGATCCACCTCCGTCATCCTCACCAGTTGCCCTACGGTCTCGATATTGGCGGACTCCAGGCAATTGCTCGCCCGCACGGACAGCTCAAGTTCCTGGATCGGCATGCTGAGTTTCTGCTTCAAATCCTCGTCAACCGTCTTGTCCTCCACGGCCTTGTCGATCACCGGTCCCGGTACGCTGGCCTGGCCGACCTCGCTGTACTGTACAAACGGATTGATGTGCTTTCGCAGAATCTTGGCCGCCTCCACCAAGGCCATCTCCGGCGAAACCGTACCATCCGTCCAGATCTCCAGGATCAGCCGGTCATAATTGGTCTTCTGGCCCACCCGGGTATTCTCGGTCGTGTAACGAACACGCAACACCGGTGAATACACGGCGTCCAGAAAGATCCGGCCGACCTCCTGGTCGAACCGGTCCATACCTGCTATGCGTTCGGAGGCCGGGACGTACCCGCGGCCCTTCTCGACCACCATCTCCATGTCAAAGGAGACAGCTTCGGTCAAGGTCGCCAATACTGCGTCCTTATTAATCACCTCGATCGCCGGGTCCGCCAGGATATCGGCCGCCTTCACTTGGCCGGCCTTGGCGGCTGAGATCTTCATGATCTTCGGGCCGTTGTCACGGAGCCTGACCACCAGGCTCTTGACGTTAAGGACGATGTCGGTCACGTCCTCCACCACTCCGCGAATCGAGGAAAACTCGTGGCTAACGCCCCCGATCTTGATGGAGGTCACAGCACTGCCTTCCAGCGACGAGAGCAATACACGCCTCAGGCTGTTGCCAATGGTTGTACCGAACCCTCGCTCGAACGGCTCGATAAAGAACCGACCGTACTTGTCCGTGGACACCTTGGTATCCCGCTCAACACGGGTCGGCAGCTCCAAGCCTCGCCAGGTTACTCGCATACAGGTCTCCGATATAAACTCCACAAGAAAACACAAAACAACGCCTTCGACATCCCGACGCCACCGGATGCTGCGTAGCCCAGAGACACCGTTATGCCGTCGCCGTCGTCCATCGACGTCCTACCTCGAGCACATTTCAACTACCAATTGTTCCTCCACCGGGATCTGAATATCTTCCCGGCTCGGGACCGCCACTACCGTGGCCTCGAGCTTGCCACGATCTAACTGCAGCCACCCCTGGGTAGTAAAATTCGGGTTGCTGTCAAGTTGCTGCCGGATCTTCTTCGTGCTCTTCTCTGAGCCTTTGACTGAGATCTTGTCGCCGGTTTTTATGGTAAAGCTCGGGACGTCCACCTTCCGTCCGTTGACGTGGATGTGACCATGCGTGATCAACTGTTTGGCCGCCTTGCGGGACGAGGCCCAGTTGAGCTTGTATACCACGTTATCCAG
>Ga0315287_10000460_pt1 | contig 35534 bp, 22 predicted proteins | sample YL17G11_0_MG_FD_205037 | JGI IMG/M metagenome (GOLD analysis project Ga0315287, IMG submission 205037) | Sediment microbial communities from Yellowstone Lake, YNP, Wyoming, USA - YL17G11_0 | ecosystem: Environmental > Aquatic > Freshwater > Lake > Sediment | place: USA: Wyoming | collected...
GCGGCGTGGGCGACCTGTTCCTCCACTTCCCGACCGCCCCCGTCGCCTCCGGCTCCATCGGCCAGGTCTACCGGGCCACGCTCTCCCGGGACGGCGCCCGCCGGGCGGGGCTGGAGCCGGGGACGCCAGTCGCGGTCAAGGTGCGCCACCCGGGCGTGGAGGCCGCTATCATCCGCGACTTTGCGATCATGATGGCCGCCGCGCGGGCGGCCGTCGCGCTCTCGCCTGCCCTCGCCGCCGCCCGGGCGGACGAGACGCTCGCCCAGTTTGAGGCGCCCCTGCGGGAGCAGGTGGACCTGGGGCGGGAGGCCGTCCACCTGCACCAGTTTGGCTACAACTTCCGGTCCCGGCCCGCCGTCCGCTTCCCGCAGCCCGTCTACCCCCTGGTGGCTGAGGGCGTGCTCGTGGAGACGTTCGAGGAGGGCGGGCCGATCGGCCCGTACGTTGAGCTGGGCCCGTCCGGGCCGTACGGGACGGCCCTGGCCGAGCTGGGCACGCGGACCGTGATTTCGATGGTGAGGAGAGGAAAAGGATAGGTAGAGAGAGAGAGAGCGTGGGGTGGGGATGGGGTGGTGGTGGTGGTGGGCGCGCGAGAGCTCTCCACTCTTCCCCCTCACACCCCCTTTTTTTTTTTCTCACACCACCACCACAGCTGCTGATAGATAACTACGTGCACGCCGACCTGGTGCGTGGTTGTGCTGGGTTTGAGAGAGAGAAAGAGAGGGAAAGAACGAGCGAGCACCCATCCCCAGAGTGGAATGGAAGGTGGGTGGAGTCCTCCCCTTTTCTCTCTCCTCACTTTCTTACACGCTCCGCCCGCCCTCCCCCTCCCGTCTCCACCTCACACACACCAGCACCCGGGCAACATGCTGGTCACCCTGGACCCACCGACCTCCGGCCCCCGGGGGCTGGCCATCCGGGGCGTCCACGCGGCGCGGGTGGCGCTCGGCCTGGCCGCCGGCCGGTCGGCGCCCGACGCGTCCTGGTGCCCGCGCCCCTGGCTAGTCCCCTCCCTCGTCCTCCTGGACGTCGGCATGACCTCCCGCCTGACGGAGGCCCACCAGGGCCGCATGGTCGCCCTCTTCACCGCCTTTGCCCGCGGGGACGGGGCGGGCGTGGCGGAGCACGCCCTCCGCTTCGCGCCCCCGGCCGACCAGGCGTGCCGGGACCCGGCCTCCTTTTCCGACGAGATGGCGGCCTACTTCCGGTCCATGGACGCGGAGCGGGCCCGCATCGCCGCGACGGGCGACCCGCCCCTGGACGGCGGCAAGGCCCTGGCGGGCGTGCTGGAGCTGGTGCGCCAGCACCGGGTCACGCTGCCCGGCGTCGTCGCCTCCATCCTGGTGGCCGTCCTCGTGCTGGAGGGATGGTCCAGCCGCCTGGACCCGCACTACTCGCCCATCCAGGCGGTGGAGGCCCTACTGGCGCCCGAGCGGACGCGGTGGGGGCGGCTGGCGGTGCGGGTGAGCGCGCACCTGGAGGCGAGGGACGCGCGGAGTGATGAGTGGTGATGGGTGGTGATGCGACTGGGAGGTGGAGAGATTTTAGATGAGGGTGGGAGAGGGCGCGCCGCGCGCTCCCCATTTGCCTCACTCTCTTTCTCTCTCTCTCTCTGTTGTCTGCCTTGAAAGGGCCTAGAGATTTGCAGATGAGTTATGGCGGAGTTGTTGCTGGGGCGCGCGTTGTGTAGAGAGCGACCCCCCCAACACAGAGCACCGGGTTGGGAGGGCGCGGCCGTTTCTCGTGCACATTTATTTTTTGCTTTTACCCCGCCTTTTCCACAACACCCCTCCAAGCAACCATGCTCTCTTCCGAATGCTATAAGCAGGCTGGCCTGGCCGGCCTTCTGCGCGCGTCCGCGGCCCCGGCCAAGTGCGTGGAAAGGGGTGTGGGCGGCGGCGACGGGGCGGGAGGGAGGCAAACAGCCGCCGCAATCGGCCGCGCGCGGCGGCGGAGGGAGAGGGGGGCGGGGGGGGGGGCGCCCCTGGGCCAGGGGGCGCCGCCTCGCCGCCCGCCACCCACCCGATTCGACGAATCAGGGCCTACCCTGGCCCGTGTCGGGATGGCAGGGGCGGGCGGCCTTCGGCGGTCGGCCAGCCGCCCGCCCTTCCTTTTTTCGTGAGGGCGCGCCAATGGCTGCTCCCCCGGCGGCGCGGAGGGCGCTGCCGCCGCGCTTGTGCGCCGGCGGGGGCGGGCCCCCGCGCCCACTGTCCTGCCTCCCCACCCCGCTGAGAGGGTGATGAATCGCCCTGGCTGTGATCTGGCGAGGGTGGGGTAGGACCGATCGCCCGCAGGGGCCCTGGGCTGTTGGGCCCAGAGAGGAGAGAGAAACGTCTCTCCATTCGCTCTCACCCCTGCGCTATTTTTTCCCTCGACGCCAAAAACCTCCCCTCCCAAGGCCCTTCACCGCCTTCTCCGCGGCCGAGCCCTCCAAGTCGGGCTACTCCCCCGCCGCCAAGTTCACGGCCGACCTGCTGGCCGGCGGCGTGGCGGGCGGCATCTCCAAGACGGCGGTCGCGCCCATCGAGCGCGTGAAGCTGCTGCTGCAGACGCAGGTGAGGGAAGGAGGGGGGAAAAAAAGTGAGAGAGAAGATGGGGAGCAGCGAGGCGGTTGTTTCCCGGCCTCCCCCCCCCCTCCACTCGTGCCCCCCCCATTCCGTGCTCACGCGTCCCCCTCTACACCCCCCCCCCTCTCCCTCTCCCTCTCTCCCCAGGACTCCAACCCCCGCATCAAGTCGGGCGAGATCCCGCGCTACACCGGCATCGGCAACTGCTTCACCCGGGTGGCGGCGGAGCAGGGCGTCGCGTCCTTCTGGCGGGGCAACCTGGCCAACGTCGTCCGCTACTTCCCCACCCAAGCCTTCAACTTTGCGTTCAAGGACACGATCAAGAACCTGTTCCCCCGGTACAACCCGCACACCGACTTCTGGCGGTTCTTCGCCACCAACATGGCGTCGGGCGGCCTGGCGGGCGCGGGCTCCCTGCTCATCGTGTACCCGCTTGACTTTGCGCGCACGCGGCTGGCCGCGGACATCGGGACGGCCAAGAACCGGGAGTTCACGGGGCTGATCGACTGCCTGACCAAGGTCGTCAAGCGGGGCGGGCCGGGCGCCCTGTACCAGGGCTTTGGCGTGTCCGTCCAAGGCATCATCGTGTACCGGGGCGCCTACTTTGGGCTGTACGACACAGCCAAGGGCGTCCTTTTCAAGGACGAGAAGAACGCGCCCCTGCTGGCCAAGTGGGCGGTCGCCCAGGCCGTCACCGCGGCGGCGGGCGTGGCGTCCTACCCCTTCGACACGGTGCGCCGCCGCATGATGATGCAGTCCGGCGGGTCGGAGCGGGTCTACTCGGGCACCATGGACGCCTGGTCCAAAATCTACCGGACGGAGGGGACCAAGTCCTTCTTCAAGGGCGCGCTCTCCAATGTCCTGCGCGGGGCGGGCGGCGCGCTGGTGCTGGTCATGTACGACGAGATCAAAAAGGTGCTGGACGCCAACATGTCGTGAGCGAGAGCGGTGTGCGTGTGTTCGCTCTCACCACCGTGCGAGAAAAGAAAGTGGGAGAAGAGAGAGAGTGTGTGTGTGTGTGTGGTGGTGCCCGCCGCGACGCGCGCGTGCGGCCTTCTGTGCGCGCGCGCGCGGTGCACCGTGCACGTCGGTCATGTGTTTGCATGGGTTGGAGACCGAGCGAGAGCGAGAGAGAGAGAGAGCGGGGGACGTGCCGTGCGGTGTGGCTGTCTGCGGCGCGGCCACCGTGCGGCCAACAAGTGCCGCGCGGGCGCCGTCGTGGGCGAAGGGGTTTTCGTGTGTTATCAACAAGCGGCACGCGACCCCGCCTTCCCCACCTCCTCGTTGACCCCCACATAAATGATTGTGTGTAGTGGACCGCAGCGGCGCGCAGGCCCTGGGGCTTTCGCATGAAAATGACTCTCTCTCTCTCCTACCAATACCGTGCCCCCCCGGGGACACACAAAACACACAACGGCTTTCTCCACGCCTCCCTTTCACAGCCCCGCCAGCCCGGCCGCCGCCACGGCCGGCTTGGCCGCCGCCTCACCCCCCGCCGCGCCAGCCCCGTCCACCTCGACGGGGAACCACTCCATGGCCAGCGTGATGTCCCCCTTCTGGGTCTCCTGTAAGGCCCACTCGTCCTTGATGCGCCGGTTGCGGGCGACCTCGTCCACGCGCAGGCGGAGTGACCCGATCTTTTCGGTCATCACGCGCTTCAGGGTCAGGCCCTTGAGCGCCGCGAAGGCGGCCTCCATGATGCCTTTCTTGTCCCACACGTTGACCGTCAGGATGGAGGTCGCAGACACGTTGACGAAATCGAATTTCTCGCCCCACCGCGGGTTGGGCTCGTTGTTCCAGGTCGCGCTCCACTGCTTTTGGGGGACGCCCGTGGCCGGGTCCAGGAGGCTCAGCTCCACGAACGGGTCGACCTGGCCCGTCGCCGCCAGGTTGCGGGCCTTCACCAGGGTGAGCGTGAGGATGCCCTTCGTGTCCTCCGTCAGGGGGCCCTCAATGAAGGTGGCCGGCACCGGCACGGGGGCCTTCCTGGCGGCCGCGGCCTTGCCGGCCGCCTCCGCCGCGGCCGCCTTGTCCCGCCCGGACGCCGCGGCTTGAGAGGCGATGGCCGCCGACACCGCGCCCTCGGTCGCCTCTTCCGCTTCCGCCACCTCTTGGCGGGCGTCGGCGACGCTGGTGAGGGGGACTTCTCCCGTGTAGGAGGTCGCGGCCGCGGTCCCAAGCTCGGCTGCCGCGGCTGCGGCCACGCCGGCCTTGTCCACGCCCACCCCGGCCGCCCGGCTGAGCGCCCGGTCCAGGCGGCGCTTGGCGTTGCCCAGCTCCTCGACTTCGCGTTTGGAGCCCGTGGCGGCGGAGGAGACGGCGGCCTCCGCCTCGGCCAGCTCTTTTGTGGCCTCCTTGACCGCGGCCTCGGCCTCGGATTTCGCGGCCGCCGCGCGCGCGTCCTTCGCCCGCCGCAGCCGCTCCAGCTGGGCCGGGTCGACCTTGAAGGGCAGGTAGCGGGCGGTGCAGGTGAGGATGCCGACTTCGGGGCGGTGCTTCTTGGCACGCCGCTGGCGGCGGACGCGGTCGCGGAGGGACTCCTTTTTCGAGGTGCCACCACCCTCCGCCCCGCCCTCCTCGCCCTCCTCGTCCTCCTCCGCGGGCTTGGCAAAGGGCAGCACCAGGCGGACCGGCTCCCGCGGGGTCCGGAAGAAGGCCGACTCCAGCAGCGGCAGGGACAGCTCCCCGATGACCTTGTCATTGTACCCGCCCTTGTCGTCCACCAGGCGCAGGTTGAGGGCCTGGTTGTCCGGGTCGTCCACGATGGCCGTGATCATTTCCTCAAACTCGGGCGACACATTGTTCCACACCGTCCGCGTCCGGGTCACCCGCCCCTTGCGGCACTGGACCTCGACGTACGGGTCGACCGAGCCCAACAGGGAGCCGCCGCCGTTGATGTCGGTGACGGAGTGGATGGTGACCTCGACCATGCCTTGGGGCGGCGGCGGCAGGCCCCCGCCCGGCATGAGCTCGACCGCAAACTTGTTCGGGTACAGCAGCATGTCGGCGACGACCTTGCGGACGACAAAGTCGATGCCGGTCTTCAGGAACGGCAGGCGCATGAGGTCGATGGCCGTGCCCAGGCGGACGGTGAGGTCATAGTACGGCTGCTCCAGCAGGGACACCTCCGCCCCGCCCAGGCAGGGAAGCTCCTCCACGAGCGGGCACAGCGCGATCCGTGCGACCGCCCGGACTTGCAGGCCCGACACTTCCAGGGGGAGGTGCACCACGAACGGCCCCAGCTTGAGGCGCACCCCGACCCGGACGCGCAGGTCGGAGCCCCACTGGACCGGGGCCTCAAAGACGCAGGAGTCGTCCTTGGTCGAGTACGCCTTGATCCCGCCGATGGCCAGGGCCTTGGTGCCCAGGTCGAGGGCTTCGATGTCGATCGCCTGGAGCAGGCCGCCCGGCACTTTGGCGCACACCGCCGCCAGAGGAGCCGCCGCCTCCTTCACCGCGATCTTGCCGACCGCGGCGTTGTAGTACGGCCAGAGCGTCGCCAGGATGGTGTTCATGAACAGGACCTGAAAAAAAAAAAAAAAGGTGATTGGATGGAGGCGTGTGGGGGAGGACATGAGAGAAACATGAGAGGAGTGGCTTGCGGCGGGCGCGCGCTTTGTCGTTCCCCCTCCCACCCTTTCTAAGACACCACTCACCCGGTCATAGTCCGGCCATTTAGCCCACAGCGGGGCGTAGTTCAGGAAGCGGCGGGAGCTGGAGAGAAGGGAATGATTGAGAGGGGGTGAGCATCGATGTTGAGGTTTGTGAGGCGAGGTCGACCGAGGAAGGAGGCGGCGGCGGGGCATCCCCTTCTCTCTCCTGCCCTTCTTTTACCTCTCCGGCACGGGCTTCCCCCCTAAGTTGGGCACCGGCACGGTCTCGTCCGCATCCGCACTGATGTCCAAGCGGGACAGGTCCGGCGATTTAGCCAGGAAGGAGCCCAGGGCGGCGGAGACCAGCTGTGAGAGGGGGGGGGGAGATGTGATGAAGAGCGGCTAGAAGGGGGCGCGCCGAGTGTTTTTTTTCGCGCCCCGATCGGCGGAGGCAGGAGTGCGGGTCGGGGTACAAATGCCACCTCTGTGCCCTGTCAGCGTATCTCGTCAGGCCTGGGCGGGTTGTCCAGGACCTGGCAGGGGAGGAGAGAGCAGGGGCGCCGCGCGGGGAGACCTGCGCTCTTGCTTTCTCGCTACCCACAAGGACCCGCGGCATGTGCTTTTTGCTCCTTCCCTCTCCCATTTTGACGACAACGCCGACAACACACCACCGCGCCGACGGCCAGGCCCAAGGCCAGACCCCAGAGGGCAGCCAGCATTGGGCGAAATGTGTGTGTGGGGAGTTTGTGTGCCTGTGGCGTTACCCGACACTGGGAAAGGAAAGAATGAACCAAGGGTGCTGGGAGACGTCTTGCTCTCTCCAGACCCGCCCTCTCCCCATTTTCTCAGAACCGGAAGGGGGGAGCGACGCCCATTACACGCACGTTCCGTTCCCTCATTCCAACAACGCTCTCACACAACTGCGCGTCACCGACACCACAAAACGCAGTTGGTCTCCCCCTCACCCCACACCCCTCACCCCCCACCCCACAAACACACACAGATAGGGAAAAAACATCCACCATGCTTTTTCAGTAGTCCGCCGCAGGCGCCCGCTCCGCGACCGCGGGCTTGGCCAGCAAGTCCGTGAACTCCTGGAGCGGCGACTTGGTGAACCGGGTCTTAGACCACAGGTCGGGGGTGAGGAAGCCGTAGGTGCCGGCCAGGGCCGCGTACGTCGCCTTCACAAAGTTGCCGAGCGTCTTGGTGGACCCCCGGGAGCACGTGTAGCAGTCGTCGATGCCCGCCATCTGCAGCACCTTCTTGGGCGTGCGCGCCGCCACGATGCCCGCCCCCCGGGGCGCCGGGATGAGGCGGACGGTGACGGACCCGCACTTGCCGGTCACCTTGGTGGGGACAGTGTGCGGGCGCCCGATCTTGTTGCCCCAGTACCCCCGGCGCACGGGCACGCACGCCATCTTGGCCAGGATGATGCCGCCCCGGATGGCGGTCGCCACCTCCTTGGCGCACTTCACGCCCAGGCCGACGTGGCCCGCGGAGTCGCCCACGCACACAAAGGCCTTGAAGCGCGTGCGCTGGCCGGCGCGTGTCTGCTTCTGGACGGGCATGATCTTCATGACCTCGTCCTTCAGGGCCGGCCCCAGGAAGGACTCCACGATCTGGTACTCCTTGACGGGCATGGAGAACAGGTAGACCTGCTCCAGGGACTTGATCTTGCCCTGGTGTGGTGGGGAGATGGCGTTGAGAGGGATGGAAAAGATGAAGAGGGGCGGAGGTCGGCGTCGGCGGCGGCGCGATTCGTTTTCTCTCTCTCCTCCTCCGGCCGCACGACGCGCCTCCTGCTCTCTCTCTCTCTCCCTCTCTCCCTCTCCTTACCTGCTGCACCAGGCGCCCCAGCTTGGTCAGGGGCACCCACTTCTCCTCGCCGTCGTCGCGGCGCCCCCGGCGGCCCCGGTCGCCGCGGCCCCGGTCGCCGCGCCCGCCGCGGTCGCCGCGCCCGCCCCGGTCGCCGCGGCCGCGGCCGCCAAAGCCGCGCTCGAAACCGCCGCGGTCAGCCATGATGGGTGTTGAAGATGGAGTCTGCCTGGTGGTGTGTGAATTTGCACGCGAGGTGGAGAGGACTGCAGGCCTGTGTGTGTTCGGTGAGTGCAGGGAGAAAACGTGAGATCGCACAGTGAAAGGCGCCGGGGGGTGGTGGTTTTGGGGCGGCGCTCGGGGTAGGGTGCGCCCCAGCCACCTGCAGCGCACGGGCATGGGCATGGTCGGGGCTGCAGCCTGCACTGGGCCGTGTGAGAGGGCAGGGAAGCTGCAGACTCAGTCCCTGCGGGGGGATAGTGAGCCCACTGAAAGGAAGCAATCGGCACGCGGCCGCGGCCGCCGGCGCGCCGGCGACGGCTTCCAAGGAGAAAGGGTGACCGCGCCCGCCGACACCGATTCCCTGGGGTCAGCGTGCGTCCTCACTAGCTCACTGGACCCCTGTATCTGGGATCAGGTGCTGGCGGGGCTCGGGCGCCAGGCAAGAGAGGCGGCGCAAGAGAAAGAAGCTCTCTTGCTCGGCCGCCCAATCAAGAAAGCCTTCCCGCTGCTGCCCGCGCGCCGGGGCGAGGGGAGGCCGCGTGACCACGCCGCCCGCTCAGGGGCACAAGACGATGGCTGGGCTAGGCGAGGGGCGGGTTGCGCAGGGCACAGGGACGGGGCACACGAGTCGGCGCACTCTTACCTCGAGGGTGTGTGCAGGGAAAAAGAAAGCAAAGTGGAGAGGGTCCAGGCACAGTCCTCCTCGGACTCGCCGCTGTTTTCTCTCCACTCCTCTACTTTTCTTGTCCCGTCCCAGTCGGGGGGCGCGCGCACGCACCAGCACACCCGACTGTACATCGCACCACCCCCATGCACCCCGCCGCCACCCGTACCCTCGCCTGGCTGGCCCGCGCCTCCACCAGCGCGGGCGGGGCGGAGGCCTTCTGCGCATGCAGGACTGCTCGCTCCCTGCACTTGTCGTCTTCTTCGGCCGCGTCCGCGGGCGCGTGGCCAGAGGTGAGCGAGGCCTCAGCCAAAACTAAACACGGCAGAGTGAAGAGTGTGGCCCTGGCTCTCCTTTCAGCGGATTGGATGTGCGGGCAGGGCGCGCCGCCTCGCGTCGGGCAGGGGGCGTTGGTCAAGACTCGCGCCCGCACTCGCGCGAGAGAGCGTCGTGGCCGCCGCTCTCTCAACCTGCTCTCTCTCTTTCCTCTCTTTCCCCTCAGGCCGCCCGCCCAGACACCAGCCCTCCAGACCCCTTCACCTTGGCCCACCCCGAAGTCACGGCCGTCGCAGAACGCATGCGCCGGTGCGCGGCGGAGGCGGCCGCGCCCGCGCCCCTGGTCGCGGCGGCCTCCCACTTTTTGCGCCCGGGCGCGGCGGGCAAGCGCTTCCGCCCGGCCCTGGTGCTGCTCGTCGGCACGGCCGTGGGGGGCGGGGGGCCCACGCCGGCCGAGCTGGAACCCGATGTGCGCGCACCCGGCGCACCACCGCACGGGCGGCGGCGCCGGCTGCAAGCCCTGGCCGAAGTGGCGGAAACCATCCATGTCGCCTCCCTGCTGCACGACGACGTGATTGACGGCTCGTCCACCCGCCGCGGCGGGGCGGCCGCCCACGTTGCGGTGGGCTCCGCAAAGGTGGCGGTCCTGGCGGGCGACTTCCTGCTAGCCCGGGCGTCCCTGACCCTGGCGGCCCTGCGGCACCACGGCGTGACAGCCCTGATGAGCCGGGCGATCGCCGACCTGGTCGCGGGCGAGGTCGCCCAAGCGACGGCGGCTGGGGAGGACTTGGTTTCCCTGCGCTCGTACGAGCGGCGGGCCTACCTGAAAACGGGCACCCTGTTTGCGAATGCGGCGGCCGGGGCGGCCCTGCTGGCGGGCGGGGGGGCGCCCTGGCCGGGCGAGCGGGTGAGCGGCGGGGGGGGGGTGAATGGAGAGGGCGCGGCCTCGGCGGCCGCCCCCACGTCCCTGTGGGCCGGCCCCGACGGGCCCGCCGCCGCCGCCGCGGCCTGGGCCCTGGAAACGGGCATCGCTTCTTCAGACCCCACCGGCCCGCTCCTGGACCCGCCCGCCCTGGCCGCCGCCGCGGCGGCCGCCGCCGCCTACGGCGCGTCCCTCGGCCTGGCCTTTCAAGTTGTGGACGACGCGCTCGACTACTCCAGCCCGGCCTCCCTGCTGGGCAAGCCCGCGCTGGCCGACGCGGCGGCGGGCATTGTGACGGCGCCCGTCCTGCTGGCCATGCGGGCGGAGCCGGAGCTGGTGGCCCTGGCGCGGCGGCGGTTCAAGCGGGCGGGCGACCCTGCGGCCGCGGCCGCGCTCGTGGCTTCAGGTGGGGGTGTCGCCGCCGCGCGGGCGCTGGCGGCGTCGCACGCGGCGGACGCGGTGGCCGCGTTAGGGGGGTTGCCACCGACCACCGACCCGGCCGCCCTGGCGGCCCGGGCGGCGCTGGTGGAGCTGGCGGGGCGGGTGGCGGAGCGGGTGAAGTGATGTGGAGGATTGGTAGGGGATGGAGGCGAAGGGGAGAGAGCAGGTTCTGTCAGGTCACAATTTCTACTTACATCCGGGGCGTGTGGGTGCGTGTGCACGCCCGACGCACCCGACACACGCTTCACACACACTCGCATACACCCAACAATGGCGCACACTCTAGCCGCTCTGGCCGTGGAAGAGGTCGCCCTGGAGGGGCGGGGCGGTGCGTGTGTGCGAGTGGAGAGCGGCCGGTCGTCGCGGCTAGCCGTCGAGCGCATTCCGTGCGCGTCTCTTCTCTCACAAAATCGCCCCCACTCCTTCGACCTCACACAGGATGCACACTTGCCACCCTGCATGCCCGCCTAACTACCCGCCTCCCTGCGGCAGGGCTCGCCGAGTCAGTTGAAGCGCAGGCCTCGCTCTGGGCGGCTTTGATGGCAGGCCCGCTTGCCTGCGGAGACCTTGCCGCATCTGTCATCGCCCCACGCGGCGCCGGCGGCGCCAGCACGTCTGCCGCCTCGCCCGCACCGGGGTCTGGTCGAGGCAGGGGTAGGGGTGGCGGGAGCGGGCGTGGGCGAGGGCCCACCACCACCCCGGGCGCCCGCAGCCCGCAATCCGCCCTGGCGGCGGCCGCGGCAGGCGACCCCGACGCCCCGCCCTCCATCCACCTTGCCCCCTCCCTGCCCGCCTGGCGGGGCGTCGTCGGCCTGTGCGAGGATGCCCTGTCCCCGCACCCCCTCTCCGGGCGTGCACTGGACGCCCTGGAAGCCATTGCCGCCACCCGCCGCACGGGCGTGCTGCGGTCCGACCTGGGGCGGCAGTTGGGGGTGGAGCTGAAGAATTTCCATTTCGTGGTCAACCACCTGACGGAGCGGGGCGCGGCGACCGCGACGCCCGTCGTCGCGCGGGCCCGGCCGGGCGCGCCGACCCAGACCACCTCCCGCCTGCACTTGCCCCGGTTCGCGCCCCACCTGGCCTCGGGGCAAGCCCTGCGGGAAGGCTACGGGTGGGGGAATGAGGCGGCGGGCGCGGGAGGGGGGGGGGCAGCGGGCGCCCCTTCCTCGGTGCGGGATGACGTCTCCTCCGCGTCGGCCGTCATCGCCCGCCTGGCCGCCATCGCGCCGGCCGCCACCCCGGACACCGACCTGAAAGCCATGCTCGGCTTGGCCAAGGGCCAGGCCGGCGCCCGGGCGTGGCGGAGGCTGCGCGGCTTCATCCTGGGCGGCGGGTACGCGCGCCAGGTCGTCGTGTCAACGCGCTGCCCAGGCGGCGGTGGTGGCGGCGGCCCGGGCGGCGGGCCCCCTCGCCCGCCCACCGGCGGCCCGGGCGAACGCCTGGCCCTCGTGTCCGCGGCGCCCTGGGATGGCGGGGCCGCCTTAGCCCGGGCGATGGAAGGCGGCGGCGGTGGGGCGGGCGAGGCGGATGGGGAGGGCGACGCGGCGGGCGCGACGGGCGCGGGCGCGTCGCTCGTCCCGCCCGCCTGCGTCCGGGCGGCCGCCCTCGTCGCGGAGGCGGGGATGGACGCCCACTTCCTGCGCGTTATGCTGGCCGCCGGCGACCGGGGCATCCCGGCCCTGGAACTGCCCCGGCTGATGGGCCTGAACGCCAAGAAAGCGGCCGCCCGGGCGGGGCGCGCGGCCGCCCGGTTTGGCGTGGCCCAGCGCGCGGCCCAGGTGGGGCGGAACGTGCTCCGCGTCTGGGCGGCGCCGCCGTCCCTGGTGGCGTCCCACCGGGCGACCGTGCCGCCTGAGCTGCCGCCTGGCACGGGCAGCTACCTGGCCGCGTTGGCCGCGGCGGTCAGGGGGACGCCGTGCGACCTGTTCGCCTCCTCGCCCGACCGCCTGCCTCGTGGGGCCGCCGCCGCCGCGACCCCCACCGCGCGCGCCGCTGCCGGGGCCAAGGCCGTTGAGGCACCGGCACCGCCCGCCGCACCCCCACCCCCCACCGCTGACCCGCTCCCAGCCCTGAGCCCGACCGCCGCGGCAGACCTGGACGCCCTCGTCGCGGACGCCCGGTGGGAGGCGGACGCCGCGCCCTCGGGCGGGGAAGGGCCGGCCACCCTGCCACGCGCGAAACGGGCGGTGGTCACCACGCCCGCCCGTGGGGAGCCGCCCGCCCTGCCGCCGGCCACCGCATCCGATGACTGCCTCGGCCCCCTTCAGGCCGACCGCCTGCGCCGCTTAGCCGCCGCCGTCGACCGGGACGGTTACATGCCCCGGGCGGGCGTGGGCCGGTTTTTGAGGGTGACAGACCCGGCCGATGCGGGCGTCGCCTCCCCCGACCGGCGGTCCATCGCCCGCGTCGTGGCGGCCGCCCTGGCCCGGGGCTGCGTGGCCCCCGCCCGCCTGGTCGCGCCCTACGGGCCGTCAGCGGGTGGGAGCGTGGCCGGCGGGGCGGGGTCGGGCGGCGGGCGGACGGTGGCGTTCCTGGTGCGGCCGGGGGCCGTCCCAGCGGGGCCCCCCGGCGCGCGCGCTGCTGGGGCGACCCTCCCCGCCCCGGGCCCCGCCTTCAGTGCCGCCGAACGCAGGGCCGCCGCCCGGGCCGCCTTCTTCGGGTTCCGGGACTCGCTGTGCCGGGCCCGCACCGCCCGGGCGGCCATGCCGTGCGCCGCCTCCGCGGCGGAGCCCATCCTCATCGTGCGGACGGGGCCGGACGGGGAGGGCGTCGCGGCGGGGCCGGGGCCTGCTGCCGTCCTGCCGCCCAGCCCCGGCGCCGCCACCACTGCTGCCGCCCCACCGGCCGCCCCGACCTCCGACGTGCGGGTCATGGTGGCCAACGGCTACGTCCGGGCGGCGTGCGTGCGGGCGCAGGCCCTTCACTGCTGGGCGGTGGGCGAGGCGGTGAAGGCGGCGGCGGGTGGTGGTGGAGCGTCGACCTCGACGACGACCTCCTCACCCCTCCTCGCGGGCGGGCCGGCCCCGCGGGGCGTGCCCGCGGAAGACGCGGTGGGCGGGTGGGCGTTAACGCTGGACGACCTGCTGGCCAGCCTGCCCCTGCGCCTGGTGTGCCGCCTGGCGGGCGTCAAAGCCCCGCTCACGCCGGCAGCGGCGGGGGGGCTGGCCGGCGGGAGGGCGAGCGACGCGGTGGCCACCGCCGAGGCCGTCGCGGCCGCGGCCGACACGCCCTTTGCTCGCCTGCCGCCCAGCCTGGCCGCCGCCGCCGAGGACGACCGCACCCTGCCCCGGCTGGACGCCCTCGTCCACTTCCTGCGCCGGTGCGGCCTCGTCCGCCTGCACACGGGGTCGACCAAGGAGGCGCCGACCCTCATCACCCTGGTCGCCGCGCCTTGCCTGGCAGTGCCCGCTGACGACGATTCCGCTGGCGGTGGTGCGAGCGAGGGGGCCGCCGCCGCCGCCGACGACGGCGCGCCCTCTGCCGCCCGCACCTTCAACCTGGTCACCCTGGGTGGGCGGGCAGCCTGCTTGCCATCTCTCACCGCCCTCTGGGCGGGCCTGCGCCGCTTCAACGGCCTCGACCCGGCGTCCGCCCCCCCCCTCGCCGCGCGCGCGCCTGAGCTCCTCACCCCACCCGCCTGGCGGACGGGCGGGCGGGCCGGGCGGGCGGCGGTGGGCGAGCTGAACGCTCTGCTCGGCCTTGCGCCGCCACCGCCGCTGCCTGGGGCTTCACGGCAGGAGGCTGGAAGTGGCGGGCGGGGTCGGGGTGGTGGCGACCGTGGCTGCGGCGGGCGTGGCCGCGGGCGCGGGCGTGGTGGTGGTCGCACCCCCTCCACCACCCGCCCCGCACCGGCCTCCCCTGCCCCCACCCACCGCCGCCGCACCGCCCTTGGGCCCCTCACCCCGGAAGCCCGGGCCGCCCGCTTGAAGGCCGCCCGCCACGAAGCGTACGCCCGGACCCGGGCGGCTGTGGCCGGCCTGAAGGCCCGGGTCGCGGCGGCCGGCGAGGTCCTGGTGGCCGACCCCGCGGGCGCCGCCCTCAAGAAACAGCGCTGGGCGGCGGGCGAGGATGAAGCCCTGCTCGCCATCTACGCCGGCGCCTCCGCCCGGGACGGCCTGGGCGAGCCCCCCTTCCGCACGGTGGGCGTCCCCCTGCCCGGGACGGCCGCGGATGAGCGCCAGGCCCTGCGCCGGCTGGCCCGCCTGCGCGGGCACGCCGCGTCGGCCGGGCTGATCGCGTCCCTGGACACCGAGATCGGGGGCGCCCGGGCGGACCTGGGCCTGCGCGTCGCCGCCCCGCCCGCCAAGTCCGTCGCGGGCGCCCGCGTGAAGCCCCGGGCCGGGTCGGCGAGTGGCGGCGAGGAGGGAGGGGAGGAGGAGGAGGAGGAGGACGTGGACGAGCCCGACGAGGACGGCGCGCGCGCGGCCGAGGGGCGGTGGGCGGACTTTGTGTGCCTCGCCGCCTCGAGGACCGACCCGCTCGCCGCCCTGGCCGCGCACGCCGAAGCGGCCGGCGAGGAGGCCGTCGCCGCGCTTGCCACCCGCCGCGTCGCCGTCCAGGGCCTCATCGCCCGCCTCATCGACGCCGCGCCCCTGCGCCCCAAGGAAGCGCGCCAGCCTGGCGCGCCCCGCCGCCGGCGCTGGGCAAGCAGAGGAGGGGAGGTCGGCCGCCCTTCCAGACCCTCCGCGCCCGGCCTGGACGAGTCCGAGGGCTGGGAGGACGACGAGGAGGAGGACGAGGGGGAGGTCTACCGCCGCCGCGCCGTGCGGGCCCGGCGGGCGGGCCCCGCCCGCCGGGCGCCCTCCCCCAGCGCGGCCTGCCTGGAGGAGGACGCGGGCGAGGCCGCGATGGCTGGGCGGGGTGGTGGTGGCTGTGGTGGTGGCCGTGGCGACGACGGGGCACCCCCTCCCGCGTGCGACGGCAGCGCCCGCGCTCGCAAGGCCCTGGACCCCCTGGCCTGTGCGGCCCAGGACGTGGCCCGCGTGGAGCTGCTGTTGCGCTTGCGGGCGGCGCCGGCGGGCGGGGCGGGCGCGGCTGCAGCGGGCGCGCGCGCCGCGGTCGACGCGCTCTTTGGGGCGGGGGCGGGGGCCGCCGCTGTGGCCGCCATCGCGCCCGCCGACCGCCGCGGCGGTGGCGGGCCCGCAGGCTTTCCCACCGCCCTCTTAGCCGCCCTCGCCCCGCCCCGGGCGCCGGCCCTGCCGGACAGCGCGTTTGGTGGGGCGGGGGCCACCGCGCCCGTGCCCGCTGCTGCTGCTGCTGCTGCTGCTGCTGCTCCTGGGCCGTCCCCGCCGGGCGCGCCCCTGCCCGCGGGCTGGTTCGCGGCCGCGGTCGGCGCGCTGACCGCGGGCGAGGCCAGGCTGACCGCCGATGCCGTGCCAACCCCGGCTGGCTGGGACGGATGGGCGCTGGCCCTTCAGCCGGCGACGCCGCCCCGGGGCGTGGGGGCAGGCGCGGGGCCGCCCGCGCCGCCACCCCCGCCCGCCGAGGGGGGCGCGGCCGCCTTGGCCCTCCCTTCCGGCGGCCTCCGCCCGCCTTGGTGTGACGCGGCCGGCCTGGCTGACGAGGCCCTGTGGACCGCCCTCGCCCGGCGGGCCCTGTGCGCGGTCGCGGCGGCGCCCGGCCTGACGGAGGCCCGCCTGCGGGAGGCGGTGGGGCCCGCCGCGCTCAGCCCGCCCGGCCTGGCGGCCCTGGCCCGGGCGCTGGTCTGCGCGGGGGTCCTCGTGCGACGGGAAGTGCCGCCGCCCGCCCCTGCGTGCCCGCCCTCGCTATTGACAGGGAGGGCACCGCCTGGCAAGCGGCGGCGCACCGGCGGGGAGGCCGTCTTCTTTGTGGCGGCGGGGCGGGTGGTGGCGCGGGTGGCTGCGCCGGCCGAGGTGTGATGGCTTCCATTTATTTGGTGGGCGGTGGCGGTGGCGGCGGCCGGAGGCGGCGAGGCGGTCACTGGCAGGAGAGAGGAGAGCGGAGGGGTTGTGAGGAGTCTGTGCTGCACATTCTTCTCTTTCCCTTTCCTTGTGCGGCCGCCGCACAGCAAGCGCGCCAGCGCCCTCCACTTGACACGCACACGCGCGCCGGCATGCCAGTCACCCGCCCACACGCCTGGGTGTGGCTGGGCGTGGCGGCAGCCGTGGCGTGTGTGCTGGCCGCCGGCGGCCTGGCCAGAGGCGACGTCGCCGGCGGCGGCGCCCGCGTGGCCAACGGCCGGCCTGATTGGGGCGGGTGGCGGGGCGTGGGGCCCAACCCCGCTCCGCTCCTCCCGCTCAGCGGTTGGGTCCATGACGGGCAAGCTCGTCCGGGCCCGGCCCCGCCGCTCCGCCGCCCGCCCTCGCCGCCGCTGCCGGAGTCTCACCCGGCGCTCGCCCGGACAGGAACGCGCGGCGGCGGCGCCGGCGCTGTCGGCACCCAGGCAAGTGTTGCTGCCTCCCCTCACGCCCCTGAACAGGTCATGCTCAGCCTGGAGGGGCCAGGCGCCGTGACTGTGAGCTGGGTGACGCACCCGCAGGTAAGTGTGTGTGTGAAGAGCGGGAAGAGAGAGGAGGGCGGCGGGGGCCGTGGGGGTGGGCGGAGCACCAGCAGAGGGCTGTACGCGCGCGCGCGCGCGCTCGCGCGCGCGGCCTCTGGATGATTCTTCAACCCTCTCGTTTTTTTTTTTCACAGGACGACCCCGCCCTCCGCCCGCGCATCCTCCTCGCTGCCGCCGCGGCTGGCACCTCCTCCTCCTCCTCCCTTGCCCGCAAGCCCGGACACCACCACCGCAAGCCGGGAGGTGGCGGCGCCGCCCGGGCCGCCTGCCGGCACTTGGCCGGCCTCCCCCTCGCCTCGGTCGTGCGCTATGCCCGGGCGGATGGGGCAGGGCCCTCATTTTCCGCCCCCTCCCTCTCCCACGGCTCCTTTTCCTGCTATTCGGCCGGGACCTATCTGTCCGGCGCCCTGCACCGGGCGACCATGGGGCCCCTAGACCCGGGCGTGCCCTATTCCTACAGCGTGGGCGACCCTGAGCGCGGGTGGTCGACCGCCTTCAACTTCACCGCGCCGCTCGCACCCGGGACCGGCGCGTCCGCGGCGCCCTACACGCTCGCCGTCGTGGGCGACCTGGGCCAGACCGCCGACTCCGCTGACACCCTGGCCGCCATTGTGTCCCGGGGCTTGGGCGGGCCGGCCCCGGGCGCCGTCCAATCAGTGCTGAACGTGGGTGACCTCTCCTACGCCGACGGCTTCCAGGACCGGTGGGACACTTTCGGCCGCCTGGTCGAGCCGCTGGCCTCCCGGGTCTTCCACGCGGTCATCGAGGGCAACCACGAAGAGGAGCTGGCGGGCGGGCGGGCAGGATTCCTGGCCTATGAGGCCCGGTACGCGACGCCCAGCAATGCGAGCGGGAGCGGGACCCCGCTCTACTACTCGTACGACCTCCCCTCCGCGCACGTGGCCATGCTCGGCACGTACGCGGACTGGGGGCCCGGCTCGCCGCAGCGCGCCTGGCTGGCGGCCGACCTGGCGGCTGTGGACCGGGCGCGCACGCCCTGGCTGGTGGTCGGCATGCACGCGCCCTGGTACTCGAGCAACACGGCCCACCTGGACGAGGTGGACGGCATGCGGGCCTCCCTGGAACCCCTCCTCCTGGAGCACGGCGCCGACCTGGTCTTTTGCGGCCACGTACACGCTTACGAGCGCACGCACCGGGTGGCCCGGCGCAGGAGGCACGCGTGCGGGCCCGCGCACGTCGTGATCGGGGATGGCGGCAACCGGGAGGGGTTGGCCCTCCACTACATCAGCCCCCAGCCGAAATGGTCTGTGTACCGGGAGGCCTCCTTCGGGCATGGCGCCCTCACCTTTGCGAACGCCACCCACGCCCGGTGGGAGTGGGTGCGCAACCAGGACGGGCCCGGGGCGGTGCCCGGCGATGCGGCCTGGTTTGTGAGAGGGGGTGGGGGTGGAGCGTGCAGCGTGGCCGACCGGGCGGGCCTGGTCGCGGCGGCGCAGGCTGACTTTGTGGCCTCCCTCGCCGGCGCAGGACTGAGTGGAAGCGCCCGTACTGCTGGTGTAGGTTACGCGACGGAGACGGCGGCGGCTGTGGCGGTGGCGTGAGTTTTTATTATCTCTCCCAAAAATCCCATCCATGCTTTGTTAGTCTCTGTAACGATTCTTTTGCACGTGTCATTTCCCACCCCTGAACGTAGCCTGGCGTGGGGAGCCACCACCGCTGCTCCCACCTCCGCGCTTCTTGAGCGCCGCCCCACGCCCCTTGGGTCCTCCTCCACCTCCTCCGCCCTCCTCCTCTACAAAGCGGGCCGCCCCGCGCCGCCCCTTCCGGGCCAGCTTGGCCGTTTTGGCATCCGCCGCCCGGGCGCGCAGGGTCTCGGCTTTCGGCCGCATGTGGGCGGCCACCGCATTGCGCGTGGATGCCACCCCATCCAATGGTGCATTGCCGTCCAGGGCGGCCTGGATGCGCGCGGCCAGCGTCCGGTCGCGGGGCCCGGCCACCAGGGAGGTCACCCGCCCCGACGCGCCCGCCCGGGCAGTCCGCCCCGCCCGGTGCAGGTAGTCGACGGCCGAGCGCGGGAAGTCAAAGTTGAGGACCTCGTCGATGCCGCCGTTGGGGATGTCCAGGCCGCGGGCGGCGATGTCGGTCGCCACCAGGACGGACGGCAGGGGGGGAGGGGGCGGGGGTACGGGCAGCTGCTGGCCCGCCGCCGGGGGCGGCGCGCTGCTGCTGCTCCCGCTGCTGCTGATGAATTCGGCCAGCGCCGCCGCCCGGGCGTCCGGCGGCATGTCGCCGTGCACCGACAGCACACGGCACGTCCCTCCTTCCTCCAGGGCGTGCGCGGCCGCCCGGGCCGAGGCCACCGTGTTGCAAAAGATGACGACGCGCTGGCGCTTGGAGAGCGGGCGCGCGAGCGCAGACGCCAGGACCGACAGCTTGTCCGCCCCGCCGACGGGGAGGAAGGAGTGGCGCGCGCCCGGGGCGCCCCGGTGGAGGGTGTCCGTCTCCACGCGCACCATGTCCGGGAACTCGCGGGCCAGCAGGGCGCGGACGGGCCCGGTGAGCGTGGCGGCGACCAGGACGACCCGGGCGGGCGGGCGGGCGGGCAGCGCCGGGTCAGCGCCCGCCCGCCCGCCCCGGACGGCTGCCAGGACGGCCCGGACCTCCCCTCCAAACCCGGCATCGAACATGGTGTCGGCCTCATCCAAGACGACCGTGCGGACGTCCCCGTAAAAGAGGGCGCCCTTGGCCGCCAGGGCGGCCACCCGGGCGGGCGTCGCAATCAGCACGTCGGGCGACCGCGACGCGAGCGCCGCGGCCTGCGCGCCCAGGCTGCCGCCCCCGTTAGCGACGGCGCTGCGGAAGCGGGCGACGTGGCCGACCGCCTTGGCGACCCGTCCCGTCTGGTCCGTCAGTTCCCGGGTGGGGCCGAGGACCAGGGCGCGCGGGCGGCGCGGGCGGGCGGTCGCGTCGGGCGGCGGGAGGGCACCACCAGGGGGCACGCCCAGCGCGGCCCCCGCGGCCGCGCGCGCTTCCGCGTCCCGCAGCTCCTGCACCAGCGGGAGCAGGTAGGCCAGGGTCTTGCCGGACCCGGTGTGCGAGGCGACCAGCACGTCCGGCCGCCCCGGCGCCAGCAGGGCGGGGATGGCGGACGCCTGGACGGGCGTGGGCGTGGCCAGCCCGAGGGCCGCGACCGCGGCGAGCAGGTCGGGGCCGAGCCCGGTCTCGGCAAACGAGGCGGCCGCCGCCGGGGCCGGGCGGCCGTCCTTGTCGCCTCCTTTCCTGCCCTTGTCCCCGGGCGCCAGGGTGTCGATACGGTAATGCTTCTTACGGCCCGACGTGGACGGCGGCGGCGGTGCATCCCCAGGCGGCGGCGGGCGGCGCTGAGCGGCGGCGGCCGTGCCCATTTGGGCCGCGGCGGCCTGGCCAGCGCCTCGCGCGTGCAGGGCCTGCGGACTGGCGCCTGGCCCACACCTCCCGGCCAGCAGCGGGGCGGCTATCAGGCGGCGGTGGCATGCGACCCGCAGGGTGGGTGACAGGGCGAGGCGGCGCATGTGGTGAGAGACGGGGGTGCGCCGTGTGTTTTCCCGAAGGCGAGAATTTAGAGCGAACGCGCTGGCGGACGAGCTCGGATGTAAGGCACACGACTTGTTTATATTTAGGTGGGGGTGCTCTGCTCTGAAGTTACGTCGGCGCGGTGTGAGGCCTTTTGACCCTCGCAGCCGAGCGTGAAACTCCATCCAGCTGTAGTGCATTACTCTGTACACCCCCAGGGCCGGTCGCGCGCCCTGCTCAATCGGGCTCCCTTGTTCAAGGGCGGGCACAACCAGAAGCACCACAGTCGATCGACCCACCCCCGCCCATTTTTTGTTTCATGCACCTCTCCCTCCCGCGCTGGGTCTCCCTGGCCGCCCTGCTCCTCCTCCACTGGCTCCTCGCCCTGGAGGAACGGCTAACCCTATGGTGGCAGACCGGCCGGTGGGCGGCCCGGGACTGGGCCCAGGCCACGGTCGAGTGGGCGGCGCCCGGGGCGGCCGACATGAAGTGGGTGCCGGCCTGGAGCGCGGCGCGCGGCGCGCCGCGCCGGGTCGGAGGCGCTGCCCAACAGAACACGCCCCAGGGGGGGCGTGGGGCGCGCCCACCACCCCCGACCTGTGCTGCCCTGGTCCTGGCAGAGGTGTCGCCGGGCGAGATGCCGGTCGACCGGGCGGCGGCGGTCGTGAATTGGTAAGAAAAAGGAGTTTTTTTTCTTTCCGCCACCGTTTTTTTCATTCTTTCCCGACCTTTTGACCCTTTTGCTTCTCCCAGGCTGTCCGACGACCGCACTCTCACCAATAAAAGGAACACCCGTTAATCTCACGCAGGTGCGCCCAGGCCGGAATTACCCGTCTGTTCGCGTACGACCCGACGGGCTTCCTCAAACAGCACGCGGCCGGGTTGACGGCCCACCTGGCCCGGTCTGCGGTCGTCATCCTTGGCTTTGACGGGCCGGCCGTCATTGGGGACGGGGGGGGGGAGGGTGCAGAGGCGGTGCGTTATACTGCTGGTGCTGGAGCTCTCTCCCCGCTGCGGGCGCGGGACACGAACGCGGAGGCGGCAAGGACGACCGCCGCCGGGGCAGCAGCGCCTGGCACCGCCACCGCTACAGCCAAGGCCGCCAGCGGTCGAGGCGGCGGCGGCGGCCCCCCTCCTCCCCATCCCACACCCTCCTACTCATCCCCGGCCATCCACGTCCACCTCCTGTCCGCGTCGGACGCGGAGGAGACGATGGTAAAGGCCATCGCCGCGGTCGCGGCGGCGAGGAGTGATGGCGAGGCGACCACCAGCTCTTCAGCCTCGACCTCAACCACCGCCCGGGCCGCCACGGACGCGGCCGTCGCCCGCCTGGATGCGGCCCTGGCCTCCGCCTCCGGGCCCGCCGCCCTAGCGGAGCCGGGCGTGGCCCTGGTGTATGGGTCCGCCTTCACGCTCGCCGGCTACCCGCCCTGGGCCCTACGGTCGGCCGAAATTTATTCGATGGGCCGCCTGGGTGCAGCGGATGGGCGGGGCGTGGCGACCGCGCTGGCTCGGTACGGTGAGACCCACCAGCGGTTTGGGGCTTGAGGGGAGCGTGTGTTGTTGCTGCGTGTGTGCGGGCTTGTTGAACTAGTCGTCGTGCCTTTGTACCTTTTTTTTGTCTCTTGTGAACAAATGCACAAAACAAGTGAAGACGACGAGCAACCCTCTCTTTTTTCCTCATTTTACCCGCCCCGCCGCCGTGCGGCTGAGGAGCATCTCGAACGCGTCTGGCGGCCCAACCCCCGTCACCAGCACAATGCGCGTCCCCGCATCGGGCCCCGCCTGGACCGCCACCGCTGACCGCCTCGCGTCCAGGGCGGCCGCCACGGCCTCCGCGACCGTGGCCCGCACGCCCGCCTCGTGACTGCGCAGGCGGGCCGGCACCCGCACGCTCACCCACTCCGGGGACACGCCGGCAATGGCGGCGTCTTCGCTTGCACCTGCCCTGCTGCCACCCTCGCCCCCCTCATCAAACACCAGGCGGACGGCGAGCTGGCAGCCGCCGCCCCGTAACTTGATCGCGACGGGCGGGGGCGGGTGCGTGACCTCGGCGCCGTCCTCCTCGCCGCCGCCGTCCCCGCCCGTGCCGGGCAGGCAGGGCGACAGCGCGTCTGGCAGGATGTAAACGAAGCGGGACAGGTCAGGGGGGTGGGACGGGTGCCCGCCGGGCCCGCCCCCGCCCCCGCCGCCAGGGCGGGGCGCGGCCCGGTAGGCGACCGGCACACCGCCCACGCTCAGCCTGCGCTGGAGTTCGACCGTGTCCGGCGACCCCACCGCGTACCCGCGCCGGGTTAGAAGGACGGTGCCAGCCTCCTCCGCGTACAGGCGCAGGGCGCAGGCCGCCGTGTCCAGGATGGAGGCCCCATCCGTGCGGCGGGTGGGGAGGGCCGCCAGGTCGGCGTCAGTCGTCAGGGCGGCCGCACCCGTCGCCCGGCAATAATAGATGCGCAGCCGCCCACCACCGTCCTCACCGGCTACACCACTGCCACCGGGGGCGAGGCCGCGGGCGCGAGCGTCCTCAGATGTGTAGGTCAGGGTGGCGCGGCGGGGCATGGTGTGGGGAGGGTGTGTGGGGCGTGATGGATGGGAGAAGGGGCGGGGTTTGATGATAAAAAAAGGAGCGAGCAAAGTAGAAGCCGTGTATGGGGAGTGCTGCGCGCCTTGTAAGCTATACGCCTGCGCTAGAGAGAGAGAGAGAGAGAGAGAGTGTGGGGGCGTGCGTGTGCCTGGCCGGCGTCCCCTGCGTGCAGCGCGCCGGTGTGCACGAATGCGAGTGAATAAAGTGGAGAGGCTTCTCGTTTTTTTTCCGCCTTTTGCCTGCGATCATTTCTCTTTCTCCTCACCGCTGCTCCTACTCTCTTTCTCTCCCCTAGCCTATGACCATGCGCTTGCCCGAGGAGGTGTTCACCGACTTTGCGTCCAGGCGGCGCGGCATCTTGCGCGCCCTGACAACTGAGTGAGTGTGCATCGTGAGAGAGAGGGGAGCGGGGTCGGCATGGCGTGACGACCACAGCACTTTCCCTACTTTTTTCTCTCGTCGGCGAGCGCCGGGCGGGGCATGCCTCCCGCCCCCCTTTTTCCTCCTCCGCCCGCACACTCCCTGCCCCGCCCCACCCCAGCTCATGGCATCCCTGCCAAGCGGGGGTGGCTTCTCCACACGTCCTGCCTTGCTGTCCCTGCAGGCGGAGTCCACGCCCCCTGCCCTGGTCACGCCCTTGCTGAAAGCAAAGCCCGACTGTAAAAGCCGCCGCCGGCCCCCCCCCGCCATCACCACCAACGACCTCTTATCCATGTGTTTCGTCTCCCCGCTCCTCTTTTTCCGACACCCTAACCATCACACTCACACTCACGCACGACAACAACGACGACAGCCAAGACCGGTTTTACGAGCTGTCCAACCCGGACCGGGAGAACCTGTGCCTGTACGGCAACCCGGACGGGACGTGGGAGGTGGACCTTCCCGCGGAGGAGGTCCCGCCCGAGCTGCCCGAACCCGCGCTCGGCATCAACTTTGCGCGTGACGGCATGCAGCGGGCCGACTGGCTGGCCCTGGTCGCCGTCCACGCCGACACCTGGCTGATCGCGGTCGCTTTCTACAACGGCGCCCGCCTCAACCAGGCGGGCCGGGAGCGCCTGTTCCATTTCATCAATGAGCTCCCCACCTGTTACGAGGTCGTGTCCGGGCGGGCGGCCGACTGCGGGGACGGCGCGGCCGTGGGCGGGGCGGACGGGTCGGGCGACAAGGCGACGACCGGCATGACGGGGACGGGCACGGCCGGCAAGCGCGGCGGGCCCGGTACCGCCGCGTCCGGCGGCGTGCGGACGCACTCCAAGAGCGGGCGGGAGGGAGGCGGCGGCGCGACCACGACCACCACGAACGGCGCGGCCGCCTTCAGCGGTATGGCCCCTATCACCGCCACCCCGCCCCCTCCCCAACCCTTGAACGCGGCCATGGCCGCCGTCGCCGCCCCGGGCGCCGGCGCGGGCGGCGAGCAGTACGCGGACGGCGAGGGCGACCCCTGCCCCCGGTGCGGGCGGGTGTACCGGGTCGGCGAGTTTTGGATCGCCTGCGACGCGTGCGACACCTGGTACGACGGGGACTGCGTGGGCATGACGGCCGCGAAAGCCCAGCGCATGGGGACGTGGAAGTGTCCGGGGTGCCAGTGATTTTGGAGAGGGGGGATAAAAAAAGCGAGAGGGGGATGACTTAATTTTTTGTTGAGGGCGTGATTGCAGGAGGGAGCGGGGTGATGAAAAACTCAAAATCAAGAGCCGCGCGCGTGACCTTACTCCCCACCACGGGCTCTGTGTGCGTTGCGCGCGCGGCGTGTGTAACATGTATGTGTATGTGCGTGCGCCCTGATAAAAAAATACAAGCAAGCGGTTCACACACACAAAAAATGCTCTCTCCCCCCTCACCTCACCCCGACTGCCCGGTCCGCCTGGGGTAGCAAGTCCGCCGCCTCCACCCGGCCGAAGGGCCCGCCCACGCCCGGACCGACCGGCCCGTTCACAACCTGCAGCACCGTGACGGCCTGGTCGTCCAGGGGCAGGCCCGGCAGCAGCTTGGGCGTGAGCAACAGCACCTGAGGCGACCCCGCGCCCGCCGCCTCCCTGGCGAGAAGCTCAAAGACGGCCCGCTCGTTGACGGGGTCCATGCCCTGGTTGATTTCGTCCACCACCCGGAAGGGCGAGGCCGAGACGGCCTGCAGGGCGACCAGGTAGAGGATGGTGGCGACCGACCGCTCCCCGCCCGACTGGCGGGCGCCGTCCAGGCGGGCGAGTGGCTCGCCCGGGCGGAAGCGGACAGCGACGTCCGCGCGCGCGGCGGCCGGGTCGCCGCCCGGGTCGTCATCGCCCAGGCTGACGCTCCCATCGCAGCCCAGCGCCCGCATGGCCTGGCCGAACCGGGCGTCCACGGTGGCGATGAGGTCGCGCAGGGCGGGGGCCCACCGGGCGCGCAGGGCAGCCGCCGTCGCGGCCGCGGCCTCGGCTTCAGCGGTCGCCGCGCTCGCCTGGTCGTTGAGGCGGCCCGCGGCCGCCGCGCGCGCTCGGTAGCGCTCCAGCGCGCGCGCGTCGGTCGGCGCGATGCCTGCCACCTCCGCGTCCGCCGCCTCCGCCGCGGCTTCCAGGTCCTCCACCTCGGCCGGCAATTCGCCAGCCTCTTGGGCCAGGGGCCAGGACTCCAGAGGGCCGCCCGTGACCGCCCGGGCGGCCGCGGACGCCCGCTCCGCGGCCTGGAGCGTGCTCCGCTCCTCGCCCGCCGTCGCCTGGGCCATGGCCACCAGGCGGGCCAGCCCCGCCTCCGCCGCCGCCTTCACCCGGCGCGCCACCCGCTCCGCCGCCTCCAGCTCCGCCCGGCGCGAGGTGGCCGCGGCGACCGCGGCCGCGGCGGCGGTGTAGGCGGCCGCCGCAGACGTGACGGCCGCCAGGGCGGCCGGCGCGGCGGCCGCGGCGGACACCAGGCCGGCGGCCGCCTCACGCACCCGCTCCGCCGGGTCTGCCGCCGCCTCCACCAGCGTCAGCGCGCGCGCGGCCGACGACAGCCGTGTGCTCGCCGCCCGCCGGCACTCCTCCACGGTCGCGGCGGCCCGTATGGCGGCCTGCAGGCGGCCGGCCTCGAAGGTGAGGGCCTCGGCCGCGGCGGCGTGGGCGGCGTGGGCGGCAGCCGCTGCGGCCGCCGTCGCTTCGACCTCGCCCCGCGCAGCCGCGACCCGGTCCTCCAGCGACGCACCGCCCGCCTCGCCGCCGCCGCCCGCGCTGCCCGGCCGCACGCCGCTCGTCGACAGGCACGCCGCCTCCGGCCCCAGGTGCGCCGGCAGGGCGAGCGACTCAATCCGGGTGTTGACAACCCTCGAGTAACGGGAGGAGACAAACTGGTGGAAGGTCGGGCCGCCGGCGCCCGCCCCGCCGGGGAAGGTGACAGACCGGGCGCCCGCCGCCTTGGCCGCGCCCGCAATCGCGTCCGCGGCCGCCGCGTCCGCGCTGGCCTGGGCGAGCAGTACGCTGCCCAGGCGGACCTCGTCCGTCAGGGCCCGCAGGACGGGGGCCGGGCATGAGATGCAGGCCGAGAGCGCCCGCACGCCCCGGCCGGCCAGGCCGGTCGAGTGCAGGTCGCACCCGCGCGGCGGCCCCTGCCCCGCCGCCGCCGCGTCCGACAGGGACACCGGGTTGGACTCGCCCTTGGCTTTCACGATGTCCACCAGGCGGGCCTGGTCCGCCCGGGTCGTCACCACGAAGCGGCGCAGGACGTGGAAGGGGGTGGCGGCCTCACAGGCGGCCGCCGCGGCCGGGTCAGGGATGGCCAGCTCTGCGCCCAGGGGCCCCCACACCGGACCCTCCCACGCCCCGCCGGGCCCGGCCCCGCTGCCGCCGCTCTTGGCGACCGCGTCCGCGACGGTGGACGACCGCAGGCTGCGCGTGCGGAGGGCGCGGGCGTCGCCCACTCGCTTGGCCTGGTTGAGCAGCGACGCCAGGCGCGCGCGCGCCGCCTCGGCCGCGCGCGCTGCCATGTCTGCGCCCGCGGCCGCCGTCTTTTCCGCCGCCATGGCGTCCGTGTGCGTGGCCTGCAGGGCGGCCCGGGCGGCGCGGGCCTCCTGATCGATGCCCTCACCACCATCGTTTGCCGGCAGGGCGTCCAGCTCGGCCCGGGCCGCAGCCTCGGCCGCCCGGGCGCGCGCGAGCTTGGCCGCGTGCTCCTCCGCGGCTGTGGGCGCGCTCTCCAGCACCTCCCGAGCCGCCTCCACCTCCACCCGCAACGCTTCGGGGCCGTCCCTGACGGCCTTGCGCAGATCACGCTCCGCCCGCTGCATCCGGGACCCGGCAGTGGTGTGGGCCGCGACGGACGCCGCCTTGGCGGTCACCAGGGCGGCCAGCGAGCCGGCCGCCCCGGCCGCGGCCGCCCCCGCCTCCCCGCGCTCCGCCTGGGCCACCAACTCCCGGGCCCGGTCCGCCATGGCCCGCGCGTGTTCGGCGGCGTCACTCGCGGCGGCTGCCTTGAACCACGCGATCTTGCCCCGGGCCGCGTCCGCCCGGCGTTGCAGGGCGTCCACCCGTTCCGCCCGGTGCGCCTCCGCCCGCCCGCCCTCCTGCGCGCGCCCAGCTGCCTCCGCCTCCGCCCGCAGCGCGCCCGCCTGGCGCCGGGCGGCCTTCTCCTCCGCCACGGCCGCCGCCAGGTCGGCGTGGAGGGCGTGCAGGGAGGCATCGCCCAGGGCGCGCTCCGTCTCCTGTAGGAGTGCCGTCGGCGGGAGGCGGGCTAGGTCCGCGACCCGGTCCTGGGGCAAAAACTGGCACAGGTTGTCCAGCTGGATGCGCAGGCCGGCCACGCACGCGCCGACCGCGCCCGCCGTGGAGGGGACGCCGTCCAGGCGCCACTCCGACGAGTTGGAGCTGGCCAGCAGGTCCCGGCGGATGGCGACGGGGCGGGCGGCCGGACCGCCGGCGAGCGTGATCTCCACCCACCCAGCGCCCGCGCCCCGGCGGATGTATTCCTTCAGCTCCCGCGCCCGCCCCAGCAGCCGGGGCGCGCCGCCCAGGCCGATGCAGATGGCGCAGACCAGGGAGGACTTGCCCGCGCCGTTGGGGCCGATGATGAGGTTGAGCTTGGGGCCGGGGCGGAAGTCGATGGCGTTGGTGTAGGTCTGGGATTCAATAGGAAAAGGTTGAAGAAGTACAAGGGGGGGAGCGCGCGAAGCGGGAGGAGGTCGTCTTTTGCTCTCATCCTTCCCTCCTTACCATGAAATTTTCGGCCCGCACCCGCATGATAGCCCCCCGCGCGTACCCGCCCGGGCCGACTGGAGGTGGGCCGGCATTGTGGGGCGGTGGTGGGGCGTCGCTGTGTGTGAAGAGGGAGGCGGTGAGGCGATGCATTGAAAACTCTTGTCCCATCGCTCTCTCTTGGTGCCTCGTCCCTCTCTCATCTCACCCTTCCTCGCTGCGGGACCGCTTTACGCCGCCAGGGGCGCGCGGGGGTGGGGAGGGGGCGCGGCGGCGGGGCGGCATGGCGTGGGGAGAGAAGCGCGCCCGGCGAAAGGGACAGCCCTTCACGGGCAAAACGATAGTGTGAAGGTCTCTTTTCTTCTTTCTCATCAGAACGTGGGCGGGGAGCGCAGCCGCAGCGTGGCCGCACGGCGTGCCCCAGCGCATGCGCGCCCGCTGCCAGGCCAGTCGGCCGCACAACCCAGCCTTCAGAACCGGAATCCGTCGACGCGCGCGGCCCTCCCCAAAACGGGCCCCGATGGCCACCGCGTCCGTCGACCCTCAGCCTCCCCTCCGCTCGGCCGTCTTCGTGTACGCCGGCGAGGGCGCGGGCATGCGGTCCATGCTGTCCGCCCTGGACGCGCTGAAAGGCGCTCTCCCGGCCGCCACCGTCGCCACCATCACCCCGGAAGAGGTGGTGGGTGGCGCCTGGGCGGCGACCGCGGCCCTCCTCGTCATGCCTGGCGGCGCGGACCTCCCTTACTGCAGCGCCCTGGGCGGTGCCGGCAATGCGGCCATCGCCCGCTACGTCCGGGAAGGTGGGCGCTACCTCGGCCTGTGCGCGGGCGGGTACTACGGGTGCGCCCGGGTCGACTTCGAGCCGGGCAACCGGGGGATGGCGGTGGCCGGCCCGCGCGAGCTGGCCTTCTTCCCGGGCGCGGCCGTCGGGGCGGCCGTGCCCGGCTTCCAGTACGGGAGCGAGGCCGGGGCGGCAGCGGTGGGGCTGACCTGGCGCCGGATAGGGGCGCCGCCGCCGGGTGGCGGGGGAGGGCGTGAGGGGGTGGGGCCGTGGAGGGCGGTGCGCGACTACTGCAATGGCGGGCCCGTCTTCGCCCGCCTGGACGGGCGCGCCTGGGAGGGGGACGGTGGCGGCATGGTCACCGTGATTGCAAGGTATGCCAGCATGGGCGAGGCGACGCCGCCCGCCGCGGCCGCGACTTCCCCCGCGCCCGCGGCCGCGGCCCTGGGAGGGGTCGCCGCCCTGCGCGTGGTGGTCGGGCGCGGGGCCGCCGTCCTCTGTGGCACCCACCCTGAGCTGGCCCCCGCCGCGGCCTGGCTGGGGGGAGACGGTGACGTGGCATCGGCTTCCCTCGCGGCCGAGCTGGATGCCAGCGCGGCCGACCGGGCGGCCTACTGGGCAGCGTTGCTTGAGGCGGCCGGGGTGGAGAGGTTGATGGGAAAGGGGAGAGTAGAGAAGTAAATGAACTGCACACTTGCATTCCCGCACGCAACACACCTCACCACGGGCGACGCGCGCGTGCGTCACACACACGCACACTCGGGTACCTGCATCCCAGTGCCATCGTCATCGTCGCTGCCCCGCAACACCACAACGAAAAGGAGATGGCAGCCACCGGCGGCGGCGTGCGGCTGGCCGCGCCCGACGGCGTGGCGGCCGACCTGACCCGGGTGGAGCGGGTGGGGGCGCACTCGCACATCCGGGGACTGGGCCTGGACGAGCACTTGCAGCCCAAGGCTGTGGCGGAAGGGATGGTGGGCCAGGCCGAGGCGCGCAAGGTAAGAGAAAGATGGGAGAGGAGGGGAGCGGCGGGCGCGAATGGGGAGAGCGGTCCCATATCGAGGCGGCCCCGCGTGCGTGGGGCGTGTCCTTTACACATATTTCGCCACTAGTCAGGTGGCGTGGATAATGGTGCAGCCTATGACGTGGTTGAGGCGATGTACGGGAACTATGCATGTCCGTGGCCGGCTCTTTCTCTTGTGCGCTCCTGCGCCAGCGACCGTCAGTCTTTTCCTCTCCATCATCACACCGCTCCGCCCCGCCATCCCTCCTCTTCCACCCTCCACCAGGCCATGGGCGTCATCCTGCAGCTGGTCAAGGCTGGCCGCATTGCTGGGCGGGGCGTGCTGCTGGCCGGCCAGCCGGGCACCGGCAAGACCGCGATCGCGATGGGTTTGGCCCGCGCCCTTGGAGAGGCTGCCCCTTTTGCTCAGCTGGCCGCAAGCGAAGTCTTTTCCCTGGAGATGAGCAAGACGGAGGCGTTGACGCAGGTGAGCAAGCGCGAGGGAGAGGGGGGGCGCGGTTTGGGGAGTGTTGCCCATCGTCCGAGGGCCTGGCACGTGCGAAGGGCCGTACGTGTGGGGGCGTGGTGGGCGCGGGACAGACGAAGGTTGGGGGCGTCCAAAAATCCAAAAACCTCGTGAAGGGTTTCGAGGGCTGGGTCTAACTTTTTTTTTTTCTTTCCTCACACCGCACCCAGGCCTTCCGCAAGGCCATCGGCGTCCGCATCAAGGAGGAGGTCGAGGTCATCGAGGGCGAGGTCGTCGACCTGGAGATCGATCGCCCCGCGGCGGGCGCGTCCGCGGCCGGCCCGACGGGCAAGCTCACCATGAAGACGCTCGACATGGAGACGCTGTACGACCTCGGCCCCAAAATGATCGAGTCCCTGGCCAAGGAGGGCGTGACGGCGGGGGATGTGGTCGCCATTGACAAGGCGTCCGGCAAGGTGACCCGCCTGGGCCGGTCCCTCGCCCGGGCGCGGGATTATGACGCGCTGGGCCCGGCGACCAAGTTCGTGGCCACGCCCGGCGGCGAGCTCGCCCGCCGGCGCGAGGTCGTGCACTCCGTCACCCTCCACGAGATCGACGTCGTCAACTCCCGGGCCCAGGGCTTCCTGGCGCTGTTTGCGGGCGACACGGGCGAGATCCGCCCCGAGGTGCGCGAACAGATCGACGCCAAGGTCGCGGAATGGCGGGAGGAGGGGAAGGCGACCGTGACGCCGGGCGTGCTGTTCATCGATGAAGTCCACATGCTGGACGAGGAGGGCTTTGCCTTCCTGGGGCGGGCCCTGGAGGCCGACCTGGCGCCCGTGCTCGTCGCCGCCACCAACCGGGGCGTGGCCACCATCCGGGGCACGGCTTACGCGGCACCGCACGGCGTCCCGCCCGACCTGCTGGACCGCCTGCTGATCGTGGGGACGCGGCCGTACGCGGCGGCCGAGACGCGGTCCATCCTGGACATCCGGTGCGATGAGGAGGACGCGGCCGTGGATGACGACGCGCGCGGCCTGCTGACCCGCATCGGGCAGGAGTGCTCCCTGCGCTACGCGATCCACCTCATCTCCGCGGCCGCCCTCATCTCCGTGAAGCGGGGCGGGCGCAGCGTGGCCCTGGCCGACGTCTCCCGCGCATACGACCTGTTCCTGGACGCCCGCCGGTCGGCGGCGGTCATGGTGTCGAGCCCGGGCGAGTTCCTGTTCAATGAGGTGGGTGGGGAGGAGACGACGGAGGGGGAGGTGGCGGGGGCGATGGAGGGTTGACTAAAAAAAAAAACACGTGTTTTGTTTGGTTGTTTTCAAAAGCGGTAGTGCGCCCCACCCCCGCTGCCGCCCGCCTGCTGGCCGGGCGCCGGGTACTGTTGCTGCTGCAGCCCATACGCGGCCACGGGCGGCGCACCCCCGCCGCCATAGCTCCCGCTGCCCCCCGACCCGTAGAGCGGGGCCGGCGCGGCGGGCGCGGCCCCGTAAGCCGGCGCCTGGTGGTGGTAGGGCGTGCCTCCTCCTCCCACCGCCGGCCCGCCCCCCATATAGCCCGCCGACCGGGCCGCATTGGCGGCCCGGGCAGACGCGGCGGCCACGCCCGCGCTGCGCACGCCCGTCATGGCCGTGTGCACCCACCGGTCCGCAAAGGCGGCCAGCGCCCACAGGCCGCCCAGGACCGCGCACAGGCGGACGGCCAGGTGGGCCAGCGAGCGGGGCGCGGGTGCCAGGTGCAGCACCAGGGGCGAGGTGTCGTAGATGACCGCTACGGACGGCAAGGCCGCCCGCTTGGCCAGGGGCACAAAGGATTTCGTCAGCGAATATTGGTAGGTGCGCTGGGGCGGGAGCGGGCGGCCGGCCTTGGCCGCGGCTGCCGCGTGGGGCCCCCGCCACTCGACCTCAGTCGAGACGATGGTCGTGAAATACTTGAAGCTGCCCGTCCCGTCCTCGCCCAGGGCGCCGACCAGGCCGGACGCGGGCTCGGCGTGGCCGGGCGCGTCCTTTGAGGATGTGTAGGAGGTCCCGCCGTCGGACGGGGAGGGCGGCCCAGCCACTGCCACGCTCCCGCTCTTCCCCGCCCGCCCGCCCTTGGCCGGCACCTTGCCACCCACGGCCGGCACCTCCACGCCCGCGGCCGCGAAGGACAGGGTGTGGATGCGGTGGCCCATGTTGAGGCGGGAGTAGTCGGGCGCGATGCGCAGGATGTGGGGGAGGACGTCCGCGGTGGCCCCCGCCTTTTGGGCCGCGTCCAGGCGGGCTGCAATCTCATGGGACAGCTGCGTGCGCGCGGCCCGGGTGGCCAGGTAATCGTCCATGTGGGGCGCGAACCTGAGCGACCCCGTCACCTTCTGCACCAGGAACCAGCCCGCCACGCTGCACCCCTCCCCCGCGTCAAAGGCGGCATCCAGGGCGGCCGCGTCGGCCGGGTCGGCGCGCGGGAAGGTGTAGCCGTTCATGCGGACGTGCTCGATGGGCGGCCGCCTGTACTCGCCCTGCCCCACGCGCTCGCCGCCCGCGGACAGGCGGGACAGGTGCAGCTCGCCGCCGCGCACGCGCTGGGAGCCGGACGCCCGGGCGCCCCGGTTGGCCAGGGGCGCGGCGTCGGAGGCGTGCTCGCCGGAGGCGTCGGCGGTGTCGACGTGCAGGGCTGTGTGGATTGGGTGTGGGATGGAATGGGAGAAGAGATGAGAGAGGTAGCAAGGTGGGTGGGGCGCACACACACCCTCATCTCCTTTTTCCTCTCCCTCACCTGCACACGGCATCGCGGGGAAAGTCACGTTGAAGACCAGGCGCATCAGGTCCCGGCGCCGGGTGTCAACGGTGAGCTGATTGTGGATGGGGGATGGAGTGTGAGAGAGATGGGAGGGGGAGGGGTGTGATGGGAGTTTGGCAGGCGGGCTGCAGAGGCGCGCACGCGCTCACTCCTTCCATCCCCTCTCATTCTCTCACCGTCTGCTCGATCGGGGGGTGACGGTACTCGCCAACCTCGGAAGTGACGAGGAGGAGGCCCAGGAAGGCAGCGGTGAGCGTGACTGGCAAGGGTGGGATGGAGAGATGGCAGATTGAGAGGGCAGGGTGAGAGTGAGGTTGAGCGCGCGCGGTTCGATCAGACGGAGAGAGAAAGGAGAGTGCACCGCAGGCACGCGTGCTCGCGCCCTGATTCAAGGCACCCAGGCCCAGTTCCCGTCAAATACTCACTCAACGCCCCGCTCGTCGTCCGCTCCACCAGGTGGGCGTCCGCGACGCGGGCCTTGCCAAAGGAGGCGACGCCGCGGCCCATGGATGAAGTTTTTTAGAGAGCGTGCGCGTCCCTCACGGCAGCTCCTCCAGGGGATGTACGCCCTGGTGTGGACAGGAGCGTTGCGAAGACCGGGTTGGCGCGGTGTGGGGCGGTGCGCGGGCCGAGCAGGAACGCGGGCAGCCGAGCAGAAAAACGCGGGCAGCCGGGAGCTAAGTGGGAGGGAAATGTTGTTGTGGGAGAGGAGTCACTGTTGCTTGCTATACTTTTTCTCACGCCCCGCCCCGCCGCACACAGACTCACCATGGCCGCCGCCGCCCCCAAGACGGTACGTGGGGTGAGATTTCACCGCTCCCGGGGTCGCCCAGCAGCGCCCGGAGCGTGCCCAGGCGCGCAGGGCCGGTCTTCCCTCTCGACCGGCGCTCCAGCGGACACCGAAGAGAGTGGCCCGTCCGTTTTCCCCGCTCGGTGCCCGCCCACCCCCTGTGCGCCCGCCCGGGTGCAGCGGGGAGGGCCTGGGTGACCGGTGGGGCTCCGGGTTTGGGCATGTGGGCGTGAGGGCACGGGCCTTTGCTGGCGTTTTCTCTCCGCGGCCGCGGCGGCGAGGGCGCCCCCATGGCCTCTACTCCCCCCTTTGCCAACCTCTTCCCCTCCCCTCCCCCCAACTTTTTAAACAGATCAAGCTGATGTCCGCCGACTCCGAGGTCTTCGAGATCGAGGAGAAGGTCGGCCGCATGTCCACCATGATCACCAACATGCTGGACGGTAAGGGAGGAGCAGGACGCGCGTCGGGGTGGGCGAGACGGAGAGGGAGAGAGCGGCCGCACATTGCTCACCTGTTTCCCCACCACTCACGCTTCTCTCCATTCCCTCTCACCTCGCGCACTAGACACGGAGACAGGCGACGACACCGTCCCCCTGCCCAACGTCTCCGGGCCCATCCTGTCCAAGGTGAAAACGGAATCATGGAGAGGCGGGGGTGCACTTTTTCCCCAACCTTCGTTTTCCAATCTTCTTACACACTCGTTTTTTCGCTCCCCTCCCCCGGTCCCAGATCATCGAGTACTGCAAATACCACGCCGACACCGTCCCCGCCGAAGGCGTAGGCACGCCCGCCCCCACAGAGGGTGGCGCCGCGCCCGCCGCGCCGCCCGCCGCGCTGCCCGCCAACCCGGCCAGCCTGCACTCGGAGGAGGAGGCCAAGGAGTACGACGCCGCCTTTGTCAAGGTCGACCAGTCGACGCTCTTCGAGCTCATCCTGGCGGCCAACTACCTCAACATCAAGCCCCTGCTGGACCTGTGCTGCCTGACGGTGGCCAACATGATCAAGGGCAAGACGCCAGAGGAGATCCGCAAGACCTTCAACATCGTCAACGACTTCACGCCGGAGGAGGAGGAGGAGGTGCGCCGGGAGAACCAGTGGGCGTTTGAATGAAAGGTGTTTTTGTTTTTTTTGTGGTTGGTCTTTCTTTTTGGTGGGTTCCGCTGTTGGTTTTTCTATTTGGAGTGTGTGTGCTCCTCTATTTTTGTACACAACCCCTGCCCACCCTGGCCCCGTGCACGTCTGCCAGCATGCGCATTGTTGAGATGCGCGTCATGGCCGCCGCGAGGGGGTTGAGTGTGTGTGCGGGCTCAGGGTCTGTTTCCATCACATCTTTGCAATCATATTGGCTTTTCAATTTCATCACACGTCGTACAGCCGCGCCACGTCCGTCACTGCCCGCCGACAAAAGGGGCACACCCCGCCCGCTGCGCCCGCGCAGGCCCCGCACGCGCGGTGGCCGCA
>Ga0315287_10000461_pt1 | contig 35534 bp, 25 predicted proteins | sample YL17G11_0_MG_FD_205037 | JGI IMG/M metagenome (GOLD analysis project Ga0315287, IMG submission 205037) | Sediment microbial communities from Yellowstone Lake, YNP, Wyoming, USA - YL17G11_0 | ecosystem: Environmental > Aquatic > Freshwater > Lake > Sediment | place: USA: Wyoming | collected...
GAATTTCACCCAACTTGAGGTTTTCGGCACGAGTTAGAGAATTAATTGAAACGGTTTCCTATGGGCTTTTCGCCGCATAGCAAATGGCTAAACCGCACTGTTATGGAGTTGGCAGCTTTTACTGCCATCTGTACAGGACTCGACGAAGCCTTCATGGCGTTTAGCGAGACCTTCCAATTACCGCCGGAATCCGCCTTTACTGACGCACTCTGGGAGCCCAACTGAACATCCACCTTCTCGCCGGCATCGGCCCAGCCCCAGATGATCAGCGGCTTTTGCTGCTGAATAACCATGTGATCCCCGAAGATGTTGGGAAGAGAAACATCACCATAAAGCCGGCACGGCAAACAAGCCGCAAAAACACAAACTGCCGCAACAATGATCACTTGTCGTTGATTCATGAAATATCTCCTGCCTGAATCTTTCAAAACACTATGTTACCGTGACAAGCTTCTTACCTTTTGGGCAGGCCGATGTAAAGAAGATTATGCAAACCGGCACACCTTATTAAGCCTGTATCGACAAGTAGCCTGTATTGCCGACATCTTCATAATCGCCACACCGAGGAGACAGCCTTACGAGAAGACCAAAGCCCTTTGATAATCTCGGCAAAAGCCCACGTTTACGCTGCCGAGCTATGGCGGTCTTCGGCCGCTGAAAGCTGCCTAAGCGCCTCAGCAAAAGAAGGCAAGATGCGGATTCATGCGGCTCTGGTTTTGAAATGCCGATTCCTGCTCGAAGCACTTATTGGGGTGGTCCGGGTCTCTCACCAAACCGCCTCCCGGCAGTCGCGGGTCAGGGTGGGGTGGTTGGCCTTGGGCTCTATGCTTAATTCTCTTTGTCGGGAATCTCTTCGTTGAGAATCAAGGCCCTCACGTACTGCACCGGCGGTGAGCCGTAGGACAAAATTCTGTTGTGATAGGTTTTCAGATCGAACTCTGGACCCCACGCGCGTTGGATGTCGCGCCGCAGATCGAAGTGCTCCAAAGTGCCCACGAAGTATGTCGAAAGCTGCGATGAGGTCAGTTGAGCACGCACCCATTTCGCCGCGGCCTCGCGCTCTTCCTGAAAAGTGTCTTCCATCATCAGCTTCATCGCCTCTTCCCGTGTCATTCCATCGGTATGGATCGCCTGATCGATGATCGCATTGCCGATCCCACGGAGGTACCATTTCAAGTTGATCAACCGCATCAAGGGATCGCCATCAAGAAAGCCCTCGTCGATCATCATTCTTTCGCAATAGATCGCCCAGCCTTCGACGAATACGCCCGAGGAAAGTACGGCCCGCAGCTTGCCAGGATAGCGGTTCGAATGGGCCAGTTGAACGAAGTGCCCGGGCATGGCTTCGTGCATGGTCAGGTCGTGAATAGACCGCACATTGTACTCGCGAAGGAACGACTGCACTTGCTCGTCGGTCCAGTCCTCGGGCAGTGGAGCCACTGCGTAGAAAGTCTTCAGGCCCACGTCCAGCGGACCGGGCGAATCGCAGTAAGCCAGTGAGACACCCCGCTTAAACTCAGGCATGACGATGATCTCGACGGGATCCGGTGGCAGAGTCAAGAGGTCTTTCTCCCGCACAAAGGCCGTGGCAAGCTCGAGCGAGCGTTTCGCGGTGTCCACGATCTCGTCCGACTTCGGCGTATCAAGGTTGGCCAATTCCAGACAAGCGCGAATAATGGCCTGCTTGTACGCAGCCGAGGATTCCGCGGGAAACTCTGTGTAAGGATACTTCTGTTTGTACACCTGCTGCGAGATGCGGTACATCAGGTCGCCCACACGGCCAAGTTCCCGCTCTGCTCGCTCTCGTATTTGGGATCGGGTAAGTGGAGTCTTGAGCGTAAAGGCGAGCTTCTGATCGTAGAGTTGCGGACCCAAACGAAAATCCCCGCCAGCGTTGGGCAACAGTTCGGATTCGAGCCACTGCTGATGCTCTTCCACCGCGGTTCTGGCGACCGCCATGGCTCGCTCGAGACGATCACGCTGGTTTTCCCGCAATTCGCTCAGATTGGGTTTGACCAGGTTGTCCAGAATGCTCAACACACCACGGTTCTGCTTGACAGCTGTTTCGGCGTGAATCTGCGGCACGCGTTTGGGTTCGAGCGTGGCACGGATTTGGCAGAACAGACGGGGGAACTGTTCCAGCCGATCCGCCACATGCTCGAGGCGTGTTGCCAGTGGGGCAAAACCCCGGGCCATCAGGCTGTAGATTGCGCCGCCCGACAACTCGGTATACACTAGTGGGTTCCAGGCCCATTCTTGTAACGTCTCCAGCCGCCACAACTTGCCTTCCAGGTCATGTTCCAACAGGGCGTAGTCCACTTGGTTCGCGCGGCATAGCTGGGCCGGGTTGATCTCGCGCAGTTCTTCCAGGTACTCGCGGTAGAACGCTCGTTTCTGAGCCCGCGCTTCCGCGCTCACCATGTCCAGCTGGCTGTCGAAGCGATGGTCGCCCAGCGCAGTCGCGGACACTGGCGACAGGGCGGGAAATTCATCCAAATAGTGTGTGGCAAGTTGTTCGAACTGTTGATCAAGGGATGCGCCCGCGGAAATCGCCACAGGCGCTGCCATTGGGCTCAGGACCATTAGCAAACGCAACGTTGACATATAGCCTCCTTTTACCGGGATTTCCCGGATACACTTCACAGAAGCAATTTTACACACTCAAGGGCCCACAATGTCAGAATCTCCCTTCGATTTCAACAATTTTCCGTCAGACCCAACGAGCTGGCTCGCGGGGGAAGGCCGGAATTCACAAACAGAACAGGATTTGCATCATCCGCCGTAGATTCTCGGCACTATTCATGGCTACGGCACCAATTCTCCCCCACAAACCGTCTCCCGGCTGTCGCGGGGCAGGGTGGGGCAGTTGGGGCTGGTTGAGGTTGGGGGTGTGGGCGAGAAGAAGCGAGAAGCGATTCAAGCGGATTATGGGTTATCAACAGTTGTGGATATTGGAGGCGAAACTGAAAGACTTGGCCGAGGATGCAACTGTTGACACGAAATCACAGGTGGCATAGACTATGAACCAAGTGAACTTTAGCCATTTTAACATTAGCGATCGGCATTATTCACTTGTTTCAATGAATTTCATGCAACTCGACCTTTTTGGCACGAGTTGCGTTTATTTCTTAAGTCCTTGTAAATAAAGAGTTAGATACTTTCAATTTTGGCTAAACCCCACAACCAATGGAGTAGCCAACAAATCTCCAACTACCACAGGGACAACGTCAATATGAGAATGCTATTCAAGGAACTGATGATTGTGTTTATTTTTATGAGCGTCAGCATCTCCGCAAATGCCGACGAGGGTATGTGGCTTTACAATGACACGCCCTATCAATTGTTGAAAGATAGATACGGTTTTGAACCGACCTCTGCCTGGTTGGAGCACGTTCAAAAATCTTCAGTAAGGTTTAACAGCGGCGGCTCCGGCTCTTTTGTATCAGAAAATGGCCTGATTATTTCAAATCATCACGTAGGCGCTGACGCACTGCAAAAATTCAGCGACGCGGAGCACAACTATTATCGGGATGGGTTCTATGCGCGCAGCCAAAAAGAAGAAAAACGGTGCCTGGATTTGGAACTGAATGTGCTTATGAGCATTGAAGACGTTACGGACAGGGTTAACGCCGCGGTCAACCCTGATACTAATCCAGAGGAGGCCTTTGTCGCCCGACGGGCGGCTATGGCAGAGATCGAAAAGGGATCCCTCGAAAAGACGGGATTGCGCAGCGACGTGGTCACTCTGTATCAAGGCGGGAGATACCATTTGTACCGTTTCAAGAAATACACCGATGTGCGTTTGGTGTTCTCTCCTGAACAGCATATAGCTTTTTTCGGTGGGGATCCTGATAATTTCGAATACCCGCGATTCGACCTTGATATTTGCCTTTTTCGGGCTTACGAGAATGGCAAGCCGGCCAAAGTCGAGCATTATCTGAAATTCAGTAGCAAGGGCGTGAGTGAAGGAGACCTGGTATTCGTTTCGGGGCATCCGGGCAACACCAGCCGACAACTGACCATGGCCGAATTTGAATACCTGCGAGACCAATACTTCCCTTATGTTTTGCAGCGGCTGAACAGTCTGGAGGTGATGCTGCTGGCCTATAGCGCGAGGAGCGACGAAAACGCCCGCCGCGCTAGAGACACGCTTTTTGGTGTTCAGAATAGCCGCAAGGCACGGGATGGCATGTTCGCTGGTTTAATGGACTCCCAGCTGATGACGCAAAAGCAGACTGCCGAACAGGCATTAAGAACGGCAGTGGCCCAAAACCCCAATGCAAAAGAAGTGCTGCCATCCTGGGAGCGCATCGCCGACGCCCAGCAGGTTATTGCCCGCAACGCTCAGCACTACAACCTGCTCGAAGGAGCCCATGCGTTCAACAGCACGCTTTTTGGCATTGCCCGTACGGTCCTGCGTGCGGTGGAGGAGAAAGCCAAACCCAATGGCGAGCGCCTGCGTGAATTCCGGGATTCCAACCTTGAGTCCCTTGAATTGCAGCTATTTTCAGAAGAACCCATCTACGACGATTTTGAGCAGGTAAAACTGGCCGATTCTCTTACCTGGCTGGTCAAGCAACTGGGCTATTCCCATCCATTGGTTCAGAAGGTGCTGGTAGACAGGTCACCGCGGCAGTGTGCGGCTGAACTCGTTCTGGGAACCAAATTGAAGGATGTAGCTGTTCGCAGGAAGCTTTATGCAGGAACGGTAGCTGATGTGGAAGCCACAAATGACCTTATGATTGAACTGGCCAGACTGGTCGATCCTGAGGCACGCTCCGTCCGAAAGATAATAGAAACGCAGGATGAGATTAAACGCCAAGCCCATGCGAAGATTGCCCAGGCCAGGTTTGCCTTCGAGAAAACCAGCTCGTATCCAGATGCAACTTTCACGCTGCGCCTTGCGTTCGGCACAGTTACAGGCTATGAGGAAAATGGGCAAGCTATTCCTTTCCAAACCACCCTTGCGGGTCTATACAAGCGGGCGGCGGCACACCATTATGAACCGCCGTTTGACCTGCCTCGACGATGGATTGACCGGAAGAATAAACTCAATTTGAATACCCCGTTCAATTTCGTCTCTACTGCAGATATTATTGGCGGAAATTCGGGTAGCCCCGTCGTCAATCGGCAGGGTGAATTTGTCGGCATCATTTTCGACGGCAACCTTCAGTCGTTGGTGCTCGACTTTGCTTACACAGACTTTCAAGCACGAGCTGTCTCTGTCAATTCTCAGGCAATCATTGAAGCCTTGCGGAAGGTTTATGGCGCCGCTGAACTGGTAGATGAAATCGTCGGCAGAAAGCGGTCGTGAGCTAAAACAACTGCTGGAGCGTCCGCTGCACGGACTGGACCTATGTGTAATCCTGCTGGACGGCAAGGAATTCCACGATTTCACGCTCATAGTGGCTTTAAGCCAGACGAACGTGACTGGGTGCTTCATATAGTGGCGAAATAATTGTGACCCGAGCGTCTGGAGTTGCCAAAGAAATGTAGTATGATTATCTGCGTAAATGGTTTGGCAAACGAACCAGAGTTTGTGTGGGAATGAACAATAGAACCTCTTTCAGGTCAAAGGATATGAGAAAGACAATCAGACGGACTGCAGTCTTGTTTCTGATCCTCGTTTCGTTTTCGCCGGCATCTGGAGAGCTGTCGCTGTGGGAGTTTGAATCTGACTCGGACCTGCATCAATGGGCGCCTAATTCGCACCTGTCAAACGTTGCCATCAAGGACGGAATTCTCAGGGCGGACGCCACCGACTGGGACCCGTTTTTCCTTTGTCGAAATGTCACAATCGCAGCCAAGCCCTATCAATATGTGGTTCTCAGGCTAAGAGCTAACCGGGCGGGAATCGGCGAACTGTTTTGGTCTGGGGAGCTTGAAGGTCAATACGGCGGACTAACCGAGAAGAAGAAGGTGCGGTTCTCGGTTAAGGGCGAAGACCTCTGGCAGGAGATCGTGGTCTTTCCCTTCTGGCATACCGAGGGTGTAATCCGTCAACTGCGGCTGGACCTATACGAGGGCGCCCGCTTTGAAATCGACCGGGTGCATGTTCAGGAATGGGGCGGAAACGGGCTCCCAAGTGGCGTTTGTGTTTGGGGTATTGGAGGTGATACGAGCAGGTGGCAAATCCATCCTGAGGCGCCGGAGCTGTTCGCACCTCCAGTGAGAATCGACGTCAGCGACAAGGCCTGGATCACTGTTCAACTTGAATCCCACCGGGAAGATGTGGCAAGCATGCTCTGGGCGTGTGAGGATGTGCCTGGCTTGCAGAGCGAGGAGTTTGCCGTCAAAGGTGATGGCAAACTCCATTCATACAACCTCCAAATGGCCGGCAATTCTACATGGCGCGGTAATATCATAGCTTTGGGAATTCGCCTGCCTCAGAAAAGCAAGGTGCGGCTCGAATCCGTCCGGATAGGTAACGAGCCATCCGGACCGGGTGAAATCGAGGTTAGTTACTTCGGCTTCGAGAATGGGATCAACCGTGCCGGTCGGCCTTGTCGGCTCTTGGCGCAAGTTGTCAACCGTGGTGGAGCAGCTCAGGGCATTCGAACAGTCCATTTGCTTCTGCCAAAAGACCTGCAACTGGTTTCTGAGCCGGACAGACTCTCTCACCAGGGCTTAGAACACGGCGAGTTTGCCCAGTTCGTCTGGGAAGTCACTGCCCCAAAGGCCGGCGCCTATCAAGTTGGCCTGTTCTTCAGCGGCAAGGGCAATATCCCACCAGACCAGAAAATGTCACTCCAGTTCATTGAATCTCTAAACCTTCCAACGGCTCAATACGTTCCTGAGCCCCGGCCGGTCGAAACAGGAGTTGAGATATGTGCATTCTACTTTCCCGGCTGGGATACTGCCCGCAAATGGGACTGCGTTCGCAGTGTTGCTCCCAATCGCAAACCCCTGCTCGGCTACTATGATGAGTCAAATCCCGAGTGTGTTGACTGGCAGATCAAGTGGGCCGTTGAAAACGGCATATCATGTTTTCTTGTTGACTGGTATTGGGTCCAAGGTCACCAACAATTGACGCATTGGTTCGAGGCGTATCGAAAAGCAAGATATCGTGACCTTCTGAAAGTTGCCATTATGTGGGCCAATCATAATCCGCCTAACACCCATTCAGTTGAGGACTGGCTAAGTGTGACAAGACACTGGGTCGAAGACTACTTCTCTCTGAAAAGTTACTATCACATAGACGGCGAGCCGGCGGTATTCATCTGGAACCCAAGGGGTATTCGCAGTGATTTAGGAGCGACCAAGACCGTCCAAGAGGCCTATGACCAGTCCCAGGCCATTGCGCGCGCCGCAGGGTATAGGGGAATTACGTTCGTGGCGATGGGCAACGATTTCGGCGCCGCTCATATCCAAGCTCTGCTCCAGGAAGGTTATTCCGGCATCACAACCTATCACGAGTGGGGCCGCACGATAGACGGGGCAATCTCTCAAAAGCTGTTTCGCTACCAGGACGTTGTTCGCAATAGCGCGGCCGCCTGGCGAGAAAAAGACAAGGCTGCAGGGTCACTACGCTACTATCCGCTCGTTGACACCGGCTGGGACAGCCGCCCCTGGCATGGTGACAAGGCCATGGTCATTCAAGGGCGAACAACGCAGCTATTTGAAGAACTGCTTCGACAAGCCAGGTCTTTCTGCGAAGAACATGACAAGCCAATGCTGATTCTTGGTCCGATGAACGAATGGGGTGAAGGCAGCTATATCGAGTCCTGCACCGAATTTGGGTTCGAGATGCTCGAGGTCATTCGCAGAGTCTTCGTAAGAGGAGCCTCAACGGACTGGCCTGTCAACATATCGCCACAAGACGTAGGACTGGGGCCGTATGATTTCCCGTAGCCACCTGCCAGAACTGATTGAGCTTCTGACACCTGCCTTTCGGAAATAATGGAATACTGACTTCACCTTATCAGCCAACTGCCCTTGTTCGCTGGAAGTACGGCGGAATCCGCGCCGATGCGACGAGCTTAGAAGAGGTCATTGAATCCGTTGCACCTCTCCCAGCCCTCGCATAACCATCTACTAATACAGCACTTATGGAATAGGCATTTTTTCAAAATTGGGAGATAACGGGCCCCCGGGTTGTAGTTCGGTAGTAGGCGCCGAGCGGCGAAAATAGGCGAGCCAAGCGAATACCAGGCGCACCCTGGTACACACTTGGTGACATTGCTGGCAGGACCGGTCTATGAAGACTTCGGCCGGATTCCAGATGCAATCACCTGATCCATGACAAACGGACTACCAGGGAGCCGAGAGCCTATTGAGCAACTCCACCGGCGTCGGGCCATCGTGCACAACGAGCCGATAACGAAGTCGTAGTGTTTTGCCCTTGCTCACCTGTACAGGGCCCGCGGCGACGATGCACGGATTCACCATCCAGACATAACGTGGATTGTGCCAAGTTGAAGGTGGATTGTCGGAGTGATCGATCGTGCCGACACCAATGGTTTTGCCGTTTTGGAGCTTAATGGTATAGTCGTACCACTTTTTGGCCGGCCAGTTCAGTCCCGGCACCGAGTAGTGCGGGTCCGACAGACTAACCTTTCCTTCGGCCGTGGCATAACAGGAGTCCCCATCGTTTCTTGCTCGCACGCAGAATCCGCCGAAAGCAGTATGATCCAACGTCAGGTCGAGCTGTGGGGTGAGGGCGTAGTCGAGGTCAATGATGTAAACACCGTCCTGCTCGCGTACCTTTGCCGTCGTTTTCTCGGTCATCACCACGCGACTGTTGATTGTCCAATCGTTGTGAATCTCTACTACCGCTTCTTGAGCATCTGTTTTGACCAGATCGACCTTGCGATTCTTAATTACTCTACCTTGTGTCGGTGCGAATTCGCCCCAACCCCAGAAATCGGCCCGGCTGATGTTCCAGCCATGCGTCGGGCCGGTCGGACCAAAAACCGAGAAATCAGCCTTCTCGGTGAATGTCATCGTATGCCAGGCAAGGAAGACTCCCCGATGGTGATGGTGGTCACCTGGTGCCAGGTCGGTCACCCGCTCACCAGCCGGGGTGTTGAGCGGGTGGAAGCAGCAGACGCTGTTAGCCGCAAGATTTGTCTTCTTGGGCTTCTTAGTCATATAGCGAAACACCGTCTTGCCATTCGGGGCCTTGAGAATGACTCCATGTTTGTCCGGCGCCAGACTGTAACAACCTTCACCCTTCACGACCGACCCCAAAGAGCCTCCGCAACCCGCAAGGATGGCGCAAAGCACTACTGTCATTAGCGTCATTAGCATCTTTTGCATAGTGATTTCCTCCTGTTAAAGGCACGCTATATTTTTCCGTTTCGCTTCCGAGATCTCCATTCAGATACGCTTCAAGCGGATATTGCGATACCAGACCGGCTGGCCGTGGTCCTGTAACCCAATGTGCCCCACCCGAGCGAAGTCCTTCAGCGCCGTGCCGAACTTGTTGTCGGTATTGTCGAGATTTTTGTGTGGTATCGTCCACTGGTTTATATCCATATCAATGACCTGCTCATCGTTCAGCAAGACCTTGATGCTACTGCCTTTGCAGGTGAGCATGCAACTGTTCCACTCGCCGGGTTCCTTGCTCGCATTCTTCGACGGTTCAAGGCAGTCATATATCGCCCCTGCGGTGCCCTGCTTGGTGATCTTGTTTCTTCCATAAGAGTTGCACATCTGCACTTCAATGCCGGTATAGACCGGGTCCTTCAAATCCGCGGTGCGAAAGAAGATACCGCTGTTGGTGCCCTCAACGACCTTGAACTCCAGATCGAGAATGAAGTCGCCGTACTTATCCTTCGTCCAGAGATAGTCAAAGTTGTGCTCCTTGCCGTCCATATCTCGCTTGACGGTGAGAACCCCATCTCTGACAATCCAGGCGTTGTCGGGCCCTGTCAACCAGCCGCCAAGGTCTTCGCCGTTGAACAAGGGGACGAATCCCTGTTCATCGTAACTCGGTACGGAATTAGCGACCGATTCACCCTCTTTCCTTGGCAGTCGCCTTATCCAGATATTGCGAAATTGCACGAGACTGGAAGCTGGGCTCATCTGGCCGGTTTTGGGGTCGATGCCTCCGTGGTGCTGCAAGCCGATGGGACCTTCCCTTGCGATATCGGGTATCTGGGCATTCTCGATCACGATCTTGCCATTGAGCATCACTGTCACACGGTCGCCCACCATTGTGATATCCATCGAGTTCCACTGGCCGACGGGCTTGTCGGCTCGGACTTTGGGCACCGCAGCGGCCCGGAGCTCCGGCGCCAGGTTCTTGTTGTTTCGGACCGACCACAGCTCGCCTGAGCCTATCGGCCAGCACCATAGGTTCACCTGGCCGCCGCTTGTTCCGCGAAGGAGGATGCCCGAATCGGCGTTGGGTGTCGGCGTCGTGATTACGTTACCGTCGGCATCGGTCTTGAGCGAACCGTCGGGCAAGACTACGGGCACCGGATAAAAACCAGATGTTTGTTTGAACCGCCATTCGATGTGAACAGCATAATCGCTGAACGACTCTTCGGTCCAGAGATTCTTGTCGCCTTTTGCCTCGGACATCGCATCGTAATCGATCAGTCCGTCAGTCACCTTCCAGTGGCCGTTGTCACCTTCGGGCGTTTTCCAGCCGGCGAAGTCCTTGCCATTAAACAGTATTGCATAAGCCGGCCATGAGCGCCACGTAGGATACACCTCCTCCGGTGGCAGCTTGTGAACACGGGGAGGCGTCGGCGGCTCACCGTGGTTGTAGAACACATATAGTCCGCCCTTGCCGGCGACAACCACGTCGTTTCGTCCATCTTTGTTCATATCCGCGATATTGAGCTTCATCCCAACGCTCACAACGTAGTTTGGCGGCGGATTGATTCCCCCCTCGTCGGGGTATTGCGGCAGATGGTTGAAGGAAAGGACGTGCCGCTCAAACTCGCCGCCCTTGATATCGTACCAGAAGGCATACAAAGGCTCGAAAGCCCCGATGTCGTTACCGTGGTGGGCGAAAAGGCGCTTGCCTGTAACCATGTCAGCGTTCCCGTCGCCGTTCAAATCACCCAAGGCCAACGTATGAAACTGGCTGAACTCGGTCTCGGCCCAGTGCGTTTCAAAGCTCCGCTTGCCGCCGGCGTCAACCTTTTGCTCCAGCCACGCCAGGCCGTAGGCATGAGAAGCGCCGATGATGATGTCGTTCAACCCATCTTCATCCACGTCGTGCACGAGTATTGGGTGCGAAGCACCGCCGCCTTTGCCCTTTGCAGGTTCAAATTGATAATCCGCATGAAACTTCCACGGCTTGTCGGTAGCACGCTCGGGCTGTTCATACCAGCCGACAGGCGTGACAATGTCAATCCGGCCATCGCCGTTAATGTCGCCTAATCCGTTGCCGTGTACATCGCCTTCGGTGCCCACAACATGCTCGACGAACCAAGGCTCCTTGTTGATATGCTCGAGCCACGTCATACCCTGGCCCTTCACCAGACCCCAGTGATTGCAGAGGATGTCCTCGTCGCCGTCGCCGTCGATGTCTCCGTGAATCACTCCTTCCATGTTCAGGGCCATGTGAATCCTGGTCGATCTCCATACGGCGCCTTTTTCGTCGGGGTTCTCATACCAGAAGGCCCCTTTCATGAACATCCAGCCGGAGCTTACGATATCCATCCGCCCGTCGAAATCGACGTCCATCGCAAACTCGCTGTTGTCGTCGGTCTCCGGCCCGTTAGTTTCCGCGCCGTCACGGAAATCGGCGTGCTTCTTCCAGTCCGGTGCCTCGTACCAGTTTCGGCCGGACGCGATGTCCAAGTCTCCGTCACCGTCCACGTCAAGAACCGACGCGCATTCGCAGAACGGCCCAAACCAGTAGCTGTGGTTGGCAGGATCGTGAACGGGACCATCGATCTTGAGGGGGATAAAGATTGGCTCGCCGGTCCCCACGGCAATTGGAGTTGCCGCCAGCAACACAACCAGGAAATATCGATAGGCTTTCATAATTCGGACCTCCTTGACAAGAGTCACGCTGCTTCACAATCCGTAAAGTCACAAAGACCATCCTGAACGATAGTCCGGCTTGACGTATTCATTAGCCGTATCGTTGTTCACAAATTTCATGTTCTCGGCATCCCATTGAAGTTCTTTGCCGGTCCTGATTGCGATGTTGCCCAGCAACACAGCCTCGGTGAGGATGCTCGCCCACTCAAAATTGCAGCTCGCCGGTTCGCCGCCCCTGATGGCTTCGACCCATTCGCCCCACGTTCCCGATCGGCGATTGAGTCTCTTAGCAGGCAGCTTGTAAGCCTTCATCTTCTCCTCAGGCATGATTCGCTTATCTAATATGACCCCCTTGTCTCCAATGTACATACTGCCCGAGTCAGGCAACTCCCGCCCCGACTCCAACTCGGCTGGTCGCGGAGGCTTAAGTCCTCCGTCATACCAGGTCAGCCGCAGCGGCGGCATCCCTTCACGAGCAGGAAAGTCAAACGTCACAATCGATGCCAGGGGCGCACTTTCGTCAAAGACCTCACTTGCGCTTGCGCTGATTTTGGTCGGATAACGCAGTTTCACTGCCTTGAACACATGGTTGAAATGGTGACAACCCATATCACCAAGGGCCCCCGTGCCGAAGTCCCACCAGCCGCGGAAGTTCCAGGGATGGTACACCGCCAGGCGGGGGTTTTTGCTGGCTTTGACTTGGCGCAGCACGAGATCACCCTGTGGCCATTCTGCTACAAACGGCCGCATCGGCGCCGGTCCGATCCATAAGTCCCAATCCAGTGTCTGCGGAACGGGATCCTGGCGCGGTGGGCGGAGCATCCCCTGGGGCCACAACGGCCTGTTGGACCAGACATGCACCTCCCGCACATCGCCAATAGCCCCGTCCCAGAGCATTTCACACAGCCGACACACCGCATCCGAGGTATTCGACGAGGCGGTAACCTGCGTGGCGACGCCCGCCTGCCGCGCCGCTTGCGCCAAGATGCGCTCCTCATGGATGGTCCGCGCCAAAGGCTTGACACAACAAACGTGCTTGCCCTTCTTCAGAGCCGCCAGACTAATCACAGCATGTGTGTGGTCCGGCGTCCCGCAGTACACCGCATCAATCTTGTCACCCTCTACATCAAGCATCTCACGATAGTCGCGATATCGCTTCGCCTCCGGAAAGCGATCGTACGTCCGCTTGGCGTAAACGTCGTCAACATCGCAGAGATATGCAATTGCGGTGCCCTTCTGCTCGCTGATGCCTGTAACCTGGCCGTGGCCGACACCTCCAACGCCAATTCCAGCGACTTGTATGATCTCACTGGGCGGGATCCGGCCGCCACCGCCAAGAACATAGCGGGGAACAACCGTCAGACCCGCCGCGAGGGCCGGACCCGCGCCTCGCATGAAATCACGACGTGAAAACGCGCCGCCGTCTCCGGTGCTTTTCTTACAAGCACACCGATCACCCTGTCTATCGCCTTTGCCTTTGCCGTCTTTCATAACGCTTCCTGCTTTGTTCCGTGTCTCTGATTGGCTGTAACGCTACACAGCCACAAATTGCCTCAGGTACTCGTGGCTCTGTATCAGTGATTTCTTTCGCATATCCAAAGACCCCTCATACGCACGGTCTTCCACCTCTACACATGCTGCGCCGTCATATCCGATATCCGTCAGGGCCGAGAAAAACCTACCCCAGTTTACATCTCCCAGGCCAGGTAGCTTCGGGCGGTGGAACGACAACGGTGTCGCCAATATGCCAACATCGTCGAGTCGCTCACGCAGCACCTTGGCATCCTTGATATGCACGTGAAATATCCGGTCCTTGAACTCATATATCGGCTTGATGTAATCCATAAACTGCCAGACAAGATGTGACGGATCATAGTTCAGGCCGAAATTAGGCGACGGGATCACCTCGAACATCCTGCGCCAGATCGCAGGTGACGATGCCAGGTTCTTGCCCCCCGGCCATTCGTCGCCCGTGAAGAACATCGGGCAGTTCTCAATGCCGATCTTCACGCCTCGCCTCTCAGCGTGCTCCACAATGCCGGGCCAGGTCTTCTTGAACTTCTTGAAGTTGGCTTCGATACTCTTGCGATGGTCTCTGCCGACGAAAGTGTTGACGTTTTCGAGCCCCAATCGATTCGCCGCGTCGATGACCTTCTTGATATGTCTGACATAACGGTCGGCGTTTTCTTTGTCGGCCTCAAGCGGATTAGGATAATACCCAAGTCCTGAGATGTTGACGCCCTTTTTCTTTAGAAGACCGTGAATTTCATCGATCATCTTGCCCGACAGCTTCGCCACGTCAATATGCGTGACCCCGGCATAGCGCCTCTCGGCTTTGCCAACCGGCCAGCACATAATCTCCACGCAAGAGTATCCAGTTTCTGCTGCAAAGGACACGACCTGCTCGAACGTCTGATCCGCCAGGATTGCACTAACAAAACCGAGCTTAATCATCTTGGTACACTCCCCTTACCAGACCTTTACCCATGCTTGCTTGCTGTTACTTTTCATAATCGCCTCGCACAAGACCATCTCCCGAAGCCCGTCCTCGAAGGTCGGATATGATGGAGGACCGGATGCTTCGCGGGCTATGCGTGCGTACACCTCTTTGAGAAGCTGCTTGAACGTATCCGGGAATCCCTCGTTGTGGCCGCCAGGATAGTCTATCAGACTCATACACTCGGGATAGACCAAAGACGGGTCTCGCATCTTGATTTCATTGTTGCCGTCCCGCTTGCCAATCCAGATTTGATTCGGCGCTTCGGATTCCCACGCAACGGCGTGCTTTGACCCTTGAATCTCGAAATGAAGCCGGTTCTTCCTGCCCGCGGCGACCTGGTTGACAGTCATTACTCCCCTGCTGTCGTTCTCAAACCGGAAGAGAACCGTTGCATAATCCTCCGTATTTATGGGCATGTCCTCGTAGTCCTCCGGCTTGAGCACCTTGCCGGCGTATGTTTCGACCGGCTTGAGCGGCTTCTTGCGAATCTTGTGGAACGTCGCGAAGTCCGCGCAGACCTCCTTAATCCTGAGACCCGTGACATACTCAACCAGATCCATCCAGTGCGAGCCAATATCCGCAACGGCCCTGGACTGGCCGGACTGACCACGCTCGAGCCGCCAGTTGTAGTCCGTCGGGTGGAAAAGCCAGTCCTGCAGATACGAGCCCTGCACGGCAAAGACCTCGCCGATGTCGCCCTTACCGACCATCAGCCGAAGTTGCCTCATGAGCGGGTAGTAACGGATGTTGAAGTTCACGGCATTGACCAGACCCTTCTTATCGGCCAGCTCGACAAGTTCCTTCGCCTCAGGGACGCTGATCGCAAGGGGTTTCTCGCAAATCACGTGCTTTCCTGCCTCCAGCGTCGCTTTGGCCATCGCGTAGTGCAGGTAGTTCGGCGAGCAAATGTGCACCGACTGAATCTCGTCATCTTTGAGAAGCCGCCTGTAGTCGCCATAAGACCGACCAATGCCCAACGTCTCCGCCTTCGATTTGGCCGCTTCGTCCGAGCACTCGGCCAAAGCAACGACCTCGACATTCCCTAGCCGCCTTAAGGCCTCGATGTGAGCCGGCCCGATGAAGCCCGTCCCTATGACGCCGACCTTAATTTTCTCCATTGTTTTTGGCTCCTCACGTCTATTCAGTTCGGTATCTTGGTGAACAGCACTGTCCGGCTTAGCTTGCCCATCGTGGTCAAGGCAGGTCAACGCCCGTAGGCAGATTCGAGATAAGCTCATTGTTGGCGTTCAGCGTTGCGCCCTTTTCTATGCTGAGTGCCACGTTGGCGCCGTCGGTCACCGCCCCGCGAACGTTTCTGATTTTTTTAGAATCGCCGATCTTAACGGCGGCAAGACCGGCCTCCAGTAGCTTCTCATACATGCCCTCGTTCGGCACAACCTTGGCAAGAACAACCGTATCGGCTTTGACTTCGCTACGTTCAAAGGTACTGTCCACGATAACAACCGTGCCATCTTTCCTAATCTCCAAAACCGAAGAGCTCGGGATAATCGTCACGGGATGCTTGTAGGTCTTGCTCTTTAACCCCTCACCGTTGCTGCAGGCAAACCGCTTCATCATCACGTCTCGATGACAAGGCTCCATCCATTCGGCGAATTCGCGATTCTCCGTTACAATTGTGACCCTCTTGCCCTCGCAGCCAAGCATTTCGGCGGCATCGGCAGCGCCAAAATGGTCGCCCCAGATCAGCACATTGTCACCGCATTTGGCCGGTTTGGCCTTGTCGGCCGGGTAGTACTCACACTTGGCATTCCTGCACCTCAGCACATCCTCAAACGTCACGACAAAGGGCAGCTTGATTCCGGGAATGTCGGGCCTCGCCACCGTGCCTCCCATCGCAAGCAAAATGGCATCAAAACCCTTTAGGTCTGTGACCTTAGGCTCGGTACGATATTTGACTTCAACACCGAGCTTCTCTGTCTGCTGCCTGAGCCAATCGGCATGCCATCGCATCTTATTCTTTCCAGGCACCGTGCAGCAGTACAGCATGGCGCCACCGAGCTCTCCGTTCTTCTCGAAGATAGTGACCTTGTGCCCACGCAGCGCCGAAATACGCGCCGCCTCCATCCCCGCGGGGCCTCCACCGATAACCGCAACTTTACAGGCCTGCCTGGCAGGCTGCAGATGAATGAATCGCTCATCACCGACAGCCGGGTTGATGGCGCAGCGCATGTCACGCTTGATCATAAGCGATTCCTGCCAGCAGCCCACGAGACACGAGATGCACCGCCGGATCTCCTGCTTCCTGCCCGCCCGCGCCTTGTTCGCCCAGTAGGGGTCCGCTATCAACTGCCGACACATCCCTACCATGTCGGTCTTTCCCTCGGCGAGTATCTTCTCGCAGTAGTCCGGATTCCTCAATGAGTGGCTCGTAATCACAGGAATCTTCACGTGTTTCTTGACCTCCTCGGCCGTGTACGTATTCCATCCTTCGGGATAGTACATCGGATCCATGACCGTTCCGGGCGACTCAAATATCCCCGCAGTGATATCAACGTAGGCCAGCCCCATTTCTTCCATGAGCTTGGCCACTCTGACGGTTTCATCCAGCCTGCGTCCTCCTTCTATCCATTCATCGCCGGAGTAGCGAATGCCCAAAGGGAAGTTCTTTCCACACTTCATCTGAATGCGAGTGACAATCTCCATTGCGAAGCGCATCCTGCCCATGAAGCTGCCGCCGAAACGATCGTTCCGCTTGTTCACAAACGGACTCATGAACTGCGCTATCAGGTAACCGTGGGCGCCGTGAAGCTCCACTGAATCGAAACCTGCCTGTTGGACCCGCCAGGCAGCCTCGCCGAACTTCTCAATCAAATCGTATATCTCCTCGACCGTCATGGCGCGTATCGATTTTCCTTGGGCGATACTCTCGGCATAAATGACCTCGTGGCCCGCGGAACCGGGCACGTCCAGCACATGGTCGCTCGCCGACATCAGGTTCTTACGGGGCCAGGCTGCCTGCCGACCCGGGTGCTGAATCTGGACGGCGCATTTCGCTCCGTGGCGATGCATCGCCTCGGCAAGGTGACCAAGGCCCGGAATCAAAGGGTCCTCGTCCGCAGCAAGGCAGGTTACGGTTGGTCTACCCGTTGCTTTGTCGGGCGTGGTCGCGCCGACAATGATGAAGCCACAGCCTCCTTTTGCAATCTCCTCGTGATAGGTCACAACTCGCTGATTGACCGAGCCATCCGCATCGGCCGAGCTTATGTCCGTCGGCACCATCACAACCCGGTTAGGGACTGTCATATTGCCGATCTGGATAGGGCTAAACAGCGTTGGGTAATTTTTGTTCTCCATAGTTCACCCCTCTGAAAAATGTGAATTCCTCTCGGGCATTCGCTGTCAACGGCGGCGTAGCACACTGCCGTCGCTCAGTCCTGCCCGCTTTTCTCATAGCACTGCTCCATTATGGCCTTCGTCTGGGTTGCGCCGAATCGCGTACAGCCGACCTCTCTGACCTTCAACGCCATCTCCAGGTCGCGCACCCCACCCGCGGCCTTCACCTGCACCTTCTCGGAAACACTCTCGCGCATAAGCCGCAGATCCTCCAAAGTTGCCCCACTGCCTGCGAACCCTGTAGATGTCTTGACGAAGTCAGCCCCGGCCTCTTCACAGAGCTTGCAGGCCGTTATCTTCTGCTCATCGGTAAGGTAAAAGTTCTCGAGAATTACCTTCACCAGCACGTTGCGACGGTGGGCCGCCTCGACAACCGCCTGGATGTCCTTCCTGACGTAATCGTGGTCACCGCCCAGAAGTCTGCTGATATTGAGCACCATATCCAGCTCAACCGCACCGTCTTTGATGGCCTGCTCGGCCTCGAACACCTTGACTTCTGTCTTGGTGTAGCCATGTGGAAAGCCGATTACGGTCGTCGTCTTGACATCCGACCCCTGCAGTAGCTGCTTGACCAACGACACTTCGGCCGGGGCGCAGCAAACAGTGGCAACACTGTACTTCTTGGCAATCTCACAACCTCTGCGAATATCTTGGACAGTAAGCTCCGGCCGCAAAAGGGAATGATCGATCATTTGTGCAATATCATGACAAGTGTAGTTCATAGGAACCTCCTGAACTGCATGGGGCTATCTTGCCATGTCTCCGTTCGAAGACATCGGTGGCGGCACAGGGCCGTTCCAGAATTAGAGCACCAGCACACAGGTACTGCGACAGCATTTGCCGAATTGTCCCACACCGTATAAGGCTTTTCAACATTATATTTTCGGCTCTCCGGTACTGGTCCACAGCATGGAGTCAACGACCGGAAACATATATCATATATAGTCCCCCGGCAAGAAGAAAATGCCTCCAATTCAGCACAGCTTCCAGGTTGCAGCCATTCGATTCTCAGAGCCATAGCCTGGACTGTTGACTTCTATGGTGTTTGGTGCAAATGATCAAGGATGCAGGTTTTCAACAGGTAACGGAACAATCGGAGACGTGGGTTGTGCCGTAACGATTTGGAAAGAGGTATTTCTTGTGTCTGTGAGTCTTCCATGCGTCTCTGAGAGCTTTTAATGTCGTTGGCGGAATTGGCACCAGACGCTGGCGGTTATACTTGCCGATTATGGTCAGGTTGGATGTTGACTTTTCGATATGGCTGACCTGTATTTTGATCGCTTCGCCGAGTCGAAGCCCGCAACTGTACATCACATTAAGACAGTTGCGATACACAGGGTGCTCGACTGCATTGATGATACGCATGCAATCGGCATGACCGAGCACCTTTGGCAGCCGCTTCTGGCGTAAAGGTTTCATTTTTTTTTGAACAGATTCCAATCACGGCCCAGTGTTTCGCGGAAAAAGAGTCGCAATGCAAAATGCATCACCTTGAAAGTGGTTTTGGCTGGATCCTGGCGATGACGCTCAAGCATGTAGTCATGTACCTGCTGCTCTGTAAGTTCAGCCGGTGAACACCAGTAGTGCCTTATCGCATAGCGCCAAGGTCATGTCCTTACGAAGAGTGCAATTGCTGGACGGTCAGCACAATGAGTCTTCAAATTAGCGGTCCAATTTCACGATCACATAGGGCATCGCCGCTTCCATGTCCGGATACATCCTGCCGTTACCCTGCGTATCTATAGCCTCGATGAAGTACATCAGATCCCACTGAGGGACGATAACTTCTCCTGGAATCGTCGCGGACCAGAGCCCCGCCTGAGGATTATACCGCATTTCCTCAACCTTGTAGTCCTCATACTGAGTGACGTGTCGATAGCGTAGTCGCACTGATTTGATGCCTGATGGGTCCCAGACCCTGGCCGTCACCGCCAGATCCTTACCCGGTTCGGCGACGGGAACGCGCTCAAAGTCCACGTGAGGCGGCTGGTCATCATGGGTGATGAACATCACAACGGGGTCGTCCGCTCCGCCGGCAGGCCATGAAATTACACGGCCTTGACCGTCTCTAGCCTCAACGAAGTACCTAATAGTGTTTGTGCCTTCTGTGAGAGGCACATCTACTTGGTACCGCCACTCTCCCACGGGCTGCATTTCGACAGAGCGCCACGGCTCGTCGCCGTCGCAGTAGACAACTCGCATGTGGGGCACCTCATCACCCGCGCTGCCAGTAGCGTGCAGCCGGACCGTCCGGCCGGGAATGTGCCGCCGAACCGGCAAATGAGCAATCCAGGGAGCATCGCCCTTGCCGCGAGGCTCAGCTTTAAGGTGTTCCGCTTCCAATTGTCGCAGGCCGCTGTGCAGTTTCTGAAACTCTTCGTCCCAGTGCCGGCTGAATCCCACCCGATGCACCCCCATCGCCAGATTCCTGCTGTACACATTTGAAGCGGCCTCGACCAGCCGTCCCCAGGTCTCAACGGCCTGTCTCTCGTGGGTGACGGCATCATCGAAAGCAAACAGATCGCCGGATTGCTCATACAGGTTGTAACACACGCCCGCCAGAAGCCTCTGTGAGTGGTACCTGGCAAGGCAGGCAAGAATCTTGAGATCCGTGACCGTGGAGATGAGTTCACTGTCGGGACTGGCAGCGGCCCTCTCTGCCTGAGCCACGTGCTTCAGAATCTGATCCGAGACCTCCTGGAACCAACGGCTGGTCTCCTCAGGCCGTCGCATGGCGGTATCGGTTCCCTCGATCATGCTGCGCGCCTGGTCCCGCATGTTCATGAACTGCTGAATATCGCTGCCCTCAGCATCTGCATATCGCGGCAGATCATCAATACGCATCATCTCAGCCCAGCCCCGCGTCGTGGGAAACAGTTGATAGCGATAACTGGCTGCCACGATGCGAGGCAGGACCTTGCTCGCCAGATGCAGCGACTTCATGACGGCCGGTCCAGCCTCACCGCCAAACCGACGCTTGAATTCCTGCTCCCAAACCTCGGCGGGCGTAGCAGGATTGTAGCCTACACGTCCCCAGAGCTGATAGAAGTGCCAGTAGCGCTCGAACTCATAATCGTAGTACCGGTACTTCGGATTGAGCACCTCCAGCGGGTAGGCATCGTGCGGCTCGCCCAGCATCCAGGTGGCGAGCATCTCGTTGACTTCGAAACTCCGACCATCATAGAGCCGGGCGCTCTCGGCAAAACGTCTGACGTAATCGGGATCGCCCCAAAGCAACAGCCGCGTTGTCCCGCCGTTCCACAGACGCCAGTTCACCCTGTAACGCTGAGGATAGCGCAGCAGGTCGGCGTATCCGTGACGGCGATCGTACTGGTTCTGTCGGTTGACGTGCGTGGGATGGAACGGCAGACCCATCTGTTCCATCCAGTACTTGGTGGCCACGCGGATGTTGAGTCCCTGGTTCAGCCCGTCGTCGATCACCTCGTCGGGCAGTTCCTTGGCACGGATGTCCACCCGCATGGCGGGACGCATCTGCCGGATCATTCCGAACACCTCGTGCCAGAACCCCTTCATCTCGTCGCGATTGAGTCCCGACTCTCCATGCATGCGGAACTGGAGGGCATCGATATCGGGAAAGACTTCGAGGAATCTTCGGAGTGCTGCCTTGTTATAGACCGCCAGGTTCTCTGCCGTGACGCCCCAGACCAGCCCTTCCGTCGGTCGATCGGCCTTTTCAGAGGCTCCTTCAATCCCCCCGCCCTGGACGCCGCCCCGGTAGATGTGGTCCCAGATGGCGGCCGTGAAATCGATTCCGTGAGCATGTGCGATCTCGATCATCCTCCTGAAGGCGGCTGTATTGCGGTGCTGTTGCTCTGCGGTGATGCCGACCAGCCTGACCTCAGGGAATCCCACGACGTCGAAGAAATACGGATAGGGCGGCGCCATGAATCCGCCGTTCTCGTAGCCGAAAATCACAACGAAACTATTGATGCGGCTACGGGCCAGCAGGTCGAAGTACCGTTGCCAGTAGGTTTCGTCATACAGGCGGCTCTCGAAATATGCCCGCTGCATCGTGTAAATCGACACGGCCCGTTCGAGCACGTCGGGGCTCTCGCTCATGTTTCGAACGTGAGCAAAGGGATCGCCCGTTTTCTCGTTCCACGAAATCCGATCCGCTGTATCGAGCGCCGCATACATCAGTCCTCGCGTATCAGATCCGCAGAGAACGGCTGCGGGCTTGCCATCGATCTCGGTGCGTCGGATCACCAAGGTTTCCGGACCTTCAGGCAAGGGGATGTTCAGCGATCTCAATGTGCGGGCGGCAGGGCCGTTGCTCGAGGCCAGGCCGGCGAGAATCAGAAAATCCATCTGGGCTGCCCCGACCCGCGTCAATCGCTCAATGATGAAGTCCTCCTGCAGCAACGCCTTTTCAAGCGTTTCCAGGCCGTAAGTGGCGGGGCGGCCGAAGGATGCATCGGCGACAAGGCCCACTCGACCGGCTGCTCGCGCCGAAGGCCCGTACACCGGAAACGACGCTGTCATATAGATTAGAATCGCCCAGACTGATCGGTTCATTTGTCTTCTCCTCTATGATGGATGGCTCGGTGGCATGGGCGGCCGCACGTCGGCGCGTGCGCCCTCGCTGAACGATCCCGCAACAAGCAGCAGTATAGAGACAAGCGTGACTGCAGGAGACATCCTGGATATGGTCTCCCTCGCCCTTACCGTGGCTCTGTTCATGTTCAGACTCCTCTGTCCCCCGATATATTCTCCTGCACTTTACCTCCCATGGCCAGGTTCACACCGTCCTTGCGCAGGGCATCCTGAATCTGGGCGACCTTCAGCTCCCGCGGCATGACTCCCTGCCTGGCCGCCAGCGCTGCCGCCAGGCCCGCCGCATGCCCGGTAGCCATGCAGTTGCCCATGCTCTTGCCGGCGGCCATGGCCACATGCGTCGCGGAGATGCAGCGTCCAGCCGTCAGCAGACCATCCACTTTGTCGGGCAGGATGGCCCGGTACGGCACATCGTGAATCATCATCTTCGTGAACTTGTACCCCATGAGGTCCAGATAGCCGCTGCGCCAGGCGATCACATCCTCGAACGTCCGGCCGACAGCCGCGTCCTCTTCCGTCAAAATGTACCCCCCTTTGACACGCCGGGTCTCACGGACGGCAATCTGAGGACCGGCCGCGACCAGTTCGATTTCCTGAAGTTCCTCACCGCCGAATTCGCGCATCGCCTGGGTCATCTGGAGCACCTGCCGCCGGCTGACGCATTCGGCCTGCGACCGCTGCAATGGGTCCGTCATGTCGAATTGTCCTATATCTCGGGTGCCGGTGTGATTGATCCAGTAGTGACGGCAATTGGAGACCGTATGGAGTCCCCAGCCCTTGGGAATCAGCGGGTATTTGCCGCGTGCATCGCCGGCCATCTTCTTCATATTAGCACGGCGTGCTTGCTCTGGCGAGACATTTGCCATGCCCAGCAGCAACGTGCTCGGCATGCGGGGATCGATGGTCTCCATCATTGTTTCAGCACCGGCGAAGTAAGCCACATCCGCATCCCCGGTGCAATCAACGACGACCTTCGAGCGGATTTTGGCCAAACCCTGCTTGGTGCCCACAATCACGCCGGCGACTCGATTGCCTTCCACCAGGGCATCTACGGCCGACAGATGCACAAGGTACTTGCATCGGACCTCGTCCAGAGCGTCAAGGACAGCAACTTTCAGATACTCCACGTTGCAGTATAATTGATGCTGGCCGATGTGGACCGCCTGATCGCCATAGGCAAGGAGCTTCTCCAAGAGCAGTTCATGTATGACCGAACGGGCTTTGGAGTCCGGGCGCATCTGATTGATCGGCATCCCAAGAGACCACGCGGCGACGCCGCCGAAAAAGGCGCAGCCCTCAATCAACAATGTGCTCACGCCCGCTCGGGCCGCTCCCAGTGCCGCACCAATCCCCGCCGGTCCCCCGCCGACAACCAGCACATCCGGTTCACAGGGGATGTTGGCCTGCTTGTGAACCGTTGCCGTGTTCTGATCAACGGCGCGCCCGGCCTCGGCACCCGTCCCGACAGCCACGATACCCGCCGCCTTCAGCAACTTCCTTCGATCCATTCGTGTCTCATCCGTCATGGCTTCAAACTCCTTCCGATTCAATCAGCGTGAGCGTCCAGTCCTTTTCCACGAGTTCATCCCTATTGTCAGGAACCGTCCGAATTACCGATTCATCGTCAGGTGGAGCGGCTCGGCATTGAGTGCCTTGATCACGATCCTGTCGCCACCGGCATCCTCGAGGATTCTGACTGTTCGCGTCTGCCCTGGTGACATATCGAAGAAGTTGTCCTCGAACACCGCCCCGACGGCATTCTCTATCTCCAGGCAGACGCCTCGCGCAAAGACGTCCGACGTGATGGTAATGCCGTCGTCCAGGGCTTCGGCCCTGAGCGAAGCTTTAGGCAGATGCAGATACCGTTCGCCGATCAGGAGCAGACTCGTGTCGCGCCCGGCGAAGGTCGCGCTGACAAACTGCGTCCGCAGGCTGATCTCACCCAGTTCGGTGGCTGTTATGCACCGCCTGGACTCGCCCGGTCTGACCGACGCCTCCGCCTGCACCCGCCCGAGCACCTTCCCATCGAAAGCGAGCCGTTGAACGACCAGCATCCCCGCTACGGGCTGGGGCGAGTCGTTGACCACCCAAACACAGATTCGATCCCGTGTCTTCTCAAAAGAAACCAGCACCGGCTGGTACGCACGACGAAGAAAGTAGTATGCGATTTTCGGCTCCAGATAGTAATCGATTACGCTTGAGTAGATCATCGGCCAAGAATCATTCAGCCGCCAGACGATGTTGCCCCAGCAGTGTCGATTGCCATCCGGCTCACCGTCCCGCGCGCCACGGCGTTCGCGCTCGACGCGGTCGCGCAGGTAATCGCCATGGGCCATGCCGATTACGCGGATCAGATCCTCCGCCGAGGCGGGATCGCAGAACTCCTCGATTGCGCCAATCCTGTCCCACGTGGCGGCCCCTGTGGAGTGATACGCCCATCCCGGCGGCCAGCCCACCTGACCGGGCCTGCGGACGGCCGGGTCAAATCCTTTGGGCCAGAATTCTTCATCGCTCAGGAAACGTCGCATGCTGGCCACGGACGGCACGCTGGTGCGCAGGACCTCGGACCCGAACAACGGCACAGATGCCTCCGGGGCGAAGTTGATGGTCGTGTAGTCATGCCAGTCGCCCTCCAGAGGCCAGTTGCCCGTCGGCCCCCCGTAGGGCGAGCTGGTGTGAAACAACCTCGTCGGATCGAGGCGCCTGCAAGCGTCCGGCATGATTTTCTCAAAGATGTTACGCCTGGCCTCCGGGACGTCGGCCGTGGACGACCAGAGGTACTGTTCATTGCCCCCCACCCAGAGCAGGACGGATGGGTGATTCCGCAGTCGGCGAATGGTCTGTTCGATCTCGGCGCGGCAATTCTCCTGGAATTCCGTGTCACCCTTGCGATGGTCGTAGTAGCCAAACATGAAATCCTGCCAGATGCAGATGCCGCGGCGATCGCATTCATCATAGAACGACTGCGGAGGCAACTCGCCCTCGCCCCAGATGCGCAGAATATTCATGTTGCCGTGCTCGGTCAGGTCCAGCAGTCGCATCGCGCGGTCCGCCCGCCAGACATGGGTGGCTCCCTCGACCGGCACCCAGTCGCCGCCACGCAGGAAGACCGGCGCGCCGTTGATATCGAATCGGAAGCGTTTCTCACCGGTGGCGGGATCAAGCAGAACCGGCCGGACATCGCGGATGCCAAACGTCGTGCGCCGACGATCGAGCACGCGCTCGCCGACGCGCAGACTCACTTCGAGGCCGTAGAGATTCTGTTCACCATGCATTCGCGGCCACCATAACCTCGGCTCGCGGACGGTAATCTCGAAATGAGCACCACCCGACGATGTGCTCTCGTTCCCGCTGGCGATCTCCCGACCGGAGGGGTCGCTCAGCATCCAGTGAAGAGACGCATCATCGCCGCCGGTTTCAACGCCGATACGGACACTTGCCACCCGATGATCCGGTGACAGCGTGGGTCGTATGCAGACGTCCTCCACCCAGACCCGGCCGGGCAGATCGAGCACAACGTCACGATAGATCCCCACCTTGACCGAGTGCGGCCTGGCGCCGATGTACGAGCCGAAGTCACAATGAGATTTTCGAAGGCTTTTGTGTTCTGCCGAATTCGGGTCATCGGGCGGAAGCCGCGCCGCACGCATGAACCGCAACGGAGAGGAGAATACGATGATGAGCATATTCTGCTGACCCGGTGGCGCAAGGTGATCCTCCACCTCGACGGCGTACTCGCGAAACATATTCTCGAATTGGCCGACAGAAACGCCGTTCAAATACGCTTCGGCCAGCGTATCCAGTCCTTTGAACCGCAGCAGGGCCGGACCAGCGATTTCAGCGGGCGTGGCAAACCGGCACGCATAGGCCCAATCTTTCTCGCCCACCCATGCGCAGGCGGCAGCGTTCTCGCCAACGTGTGGGTCGGCAATGACGCCATGTTCAAGCAGCACATCGTGAACCTGTGCCGGCATCGTCGCCTCCATCCATCCATCATCGCGATCTCCCAGTCTCTTAACGAGTCTGTCAAGCGCAGGCTTGTCCGTCTCGATTTGCTTCACATACCAGCCCTCTCTCAAGATCATGTGTGTTCTCTCCGACGCCTGCACGCAGGCAACGAGCAGAATCAACATGGCCATGACTACCGCACATCGTGATCTCATAGGGACACTCTCACGCCATGATGCTTTCCAGCTCCCGCCTCTCTGTCACGGTCATGGAGCGGGTTTCCTTCACGATTCTGACGTTTTCCTTTAACTGGTCAATGGAAGCAACACCGATCACCGCGACCGAGATCGGCAGGCCCAGGGCGTAGCGGATCAACGAGTCGGCGTCCACCTGGTGGGAGGTCTCATCATGGTAGTCGCGCATGACCTTTCTGAATGGATTGCCGGTGACCAGACAGCCGTTGCCGCCGCCCATAACTTTCATGCCTATGACGCCCATTCGCTTGCGGTTGGCGGCAGGCAGCAGCTCCTCACGGAAGCAACGACGTCGGCTGACGGGATTCAGCGTGGTCAAAAGCGTATCAAACTCGTACATCTCGATGGCCTGTCGGAGCATCTTGGCGGACTCATGGCCTGTAACACCAAGGAAGCGGGTTACCTTCTCTTCTCGCAGCTTCTGCAGCGCCGTCAAGACCCCATCAGGCTTGCTCCAGGCCAAGATATCTTCCCCGGCGGAGATGCCGTGAATCTGCAGGAGGTCGAAACGGTCGGTCCGCAACCGCCGGAGACTCCGTTCGACACTCCGCATGGTGCCGTCATAGGAGCGATCGTGTGTTTTGCACGCCAGAAACACCTCCTTGCGACGGCGGGCGAGCACCTGGCCATAGTTTGTTTCCGATTGCCCGTTGTTATAGCTCGGCGCCGTGTCGAAATATGTGATGCCCAAGTCGAGCGCCGTTTCGGCAATCGCAACGGGATCGTGATCCTCCGACGGTGGCAGTTGCATGCCGATCACACCGCCCAAGGCCAGGACGCTTACCATCGCCTCGGTCTTGCCCAGCGAGCGTTTGGGAATCACCTGCTTTTCCGAAGGCAGTGCTGGAATCGGATTCCTGGCTGTCGCCATGCGGGACCCAAGTCCTAGGGCCGCCAGCGCTTGAATGAATTCACGCCGTTTCATGCGCACCATGATAGCCATTTCTCGTCCGATTGTCAAAGGCCCACATGGCCGAGCCATCTACGGTTCTATCCAAAGTTGTGCAGTCGCTTGTTCTTGCGGTAATTCGCTTTCGCCGCCCTCACCGAAGGGGCCGCGAAAGAAAGGTGAAGGCAAGAACCTGCAGGGTCTGACTCGAGCCGCCCCTTCCGCCGTTCATACGCTCGACATGCAACTCATAGGGTCCGGAAGCCTCTCATGGCATGTGGACCAAACAGGGGGCAAGACCCGCCCTGGAAATCAACTGCCGAAGATTGGAGCCACCAAATCGGCCTCTCTGCTTTTTTGTGCACTATCCTTTGACAACTTCATGCTTCTTGATGAAATCCGGGTCAATCTCCACGCCCAGACCCGGACCCGTGGGGACTTGAATCTTTCCGTCGACCACCGTCAGAGGCGAAGTCTTGCATTCAAACTGTACATTCGTGCTCAAACCTTTGAACTCATGATGGGCAAATGCATTGGGAAGTGCAGATACAAAATGAATCATGTAAAGGTATCCGAGTCCTCCTCCAGACATGTGCGGCGTACAGAGTCTGCCGAATGCCTCCGCCATACGCGCCACTTTCATCGAACGAATCATGCCACCGAAATAGTAGTTGTCAGGTTGAACAATTTGCAGCCCATCATTGGCGATAAGCCAGCGAAAACCATGCAGGCTGTATTCCTGTTCGCCACCTGCAATTGGAATGGTCAGTTCGTCGGCAACCTCTTTGGTCTCCTCATACCAGTCGAAAGGAACAGGTTCTTCAAAAAAACCATAACCGTACTCCTCCAATAACTTGCCGACCCGCATCGCCTCATCCACTGAGTAAAAACCGTTTGCATCTGCGTACAGAGCCATTCCGTCGCCGAATGTCTCACGGATTAGTGGAATAATCCTTTCGGTCCTTCCTGCTGGAGCAACGGCATGGATGTCTTCGGTCATGAACATAAGGCCGCCAACCTTGATTTTGAGCGCGTGGGCGTTATACTCCGCCACATCCCTCTTTATCAGTTCCAGGGACTCATCTAATTGCTTTTCTCGGTATTCCGTAGCTTGGTACACTGTGACTCGTGGGTGGTGAATTTCTCCGATCAACTGGCCAATTGGTTTGCCGGCAATACGCCCCAGCATATCGAGGATCGCAAACTCAATGGTGGCCAGAGGTATCCCCAGCGCCATGCCGCTTAATCTGAAATTGAGCTGGTATGTGTACACCTTCTCCAGTAGCAAATCCAGCTCGCGTGCGTCCTTGTCAATGAAGAAAGGTTTCAACGCATTTAGAAGGATTAAATAGAGCGAATTGAGTCCGCTGTGACCGACCGAAATGCCCTCCACGCCATCAGAGGACCGTACCCGGCACAGGAAACTTCGGTTGCAGCGAAGCAATTCGAGTTCCTTGATGATCACTGGAGCAGCAAACAACTCCTTTCTCAGCACAGGCTGTTTGAGTATTTCGTCAAGCCGGGTGTACTCACGTCTCTTGGTAAATGAACCGGGGCACCGAGCTTCTGAGCCGCCACAACCGTGCGGCCACGTGGCCGCAAGCCCGCTAGCAAGAGCCGTACTCATAAATCCTCGACGATTTGCTTTCATGATACGATTCCTGCAATCTCAGTTTCTTTGTGTCGCCGACAGGAGCGATTATACCGGAAGCACGCAACGATTCAAGGAGGGAATTAGCACAGCCACCTGTTTCAGGATAGGTCTTTGCATCTGTCGACTAATGTGCATTTGCGCGTACCGTTCGTCGCAATTCTGAGTTTAATATTGTCGTTTGAATTGTCAGACCGGGCGACTTCCCGAAGCTCCTCATTGGCTGCCACTCTTCTCTGCGAATGCTCGATATCAAATTACAGATGACGCGCTTGTCAAGCGGGACAGTTTTTTTGCTCTGAGCAGAAATATCAGGACTTAAGCAATGGTCATTGAAGCCGTTGTACATAAAATCGCCGTTTTTGGGCCAAAATCAAGGGTGGCAGATTCTGGAAATTGATTGCGGTTTAGGCCGATCTTGCACTTTTTCTCACTGAACTACGTGGGTAGTTCTGGACTGCGGCGCACCCATCTCAGCATCAGCTTGCTGCCTCGCCAATCGATAAGCCATGCCGATCTTCTCCGTCGATGGCGAAAGGTAAACCGACGTCGTTTTCAGGCTCCTATGGCCAACTTGCTTCTGGACAATTGGCAGAGCAACACCGCGGTCAACTACGTAGTGCATCACATGACTATGCCGCAGGGAATGGACGGTGAACATTCTTAGGCTACGACCGCAAATATCTTTGCCATACACCTGCTGCAGGCCGGCCCTACTGACATAGCGTTGAAATATCTGCCTGATACGATTCTCAGAATATGGCTTGTTCCACCTTTTTCCATGGTGGAATAGGTATGCCTCTGCGTTCTTGGTCCTGTCATCCCGCTTGGTCATCAGGCCACGTTGCTGCAGCATGCTCTTGATTTCATTAGTCAGCCCTCTTGGCAAATAGCTTGTCCGGGCATATTTGGTCTTTGTGTTCTGGGCCGGAAAGAAAATGGCGCTACGGCTAAAATTCACATGCTTGACTTGGACCCTGACAAACTCGCCTACACGACAGCCCAACTCGTAGATGATCTCGAACATGAGCTTATGATGATAGTTGTCGATGCTGTCGAAGAAAACCTTCAGTTCTTCAATTGTTAGGTAACGAATCACTTCTCCAAATCGCTCATACCGCTTTGCATCACTCTTCATTTGAACTGTAACGTGAAGTTGCGATGCTTTATAAACCTTCCGACCAACTGTAGGTAGCAACGAAAGATTTATAAACTCCAAAGTCTTTATGAATAGTGAAGGCAACTTGACCCAAACATCAAAGGACGCTTTCAATCCTGACAAAAAGCTCATGTCACTGAAAGCATTATCAGGAAGAACGAAGCAGCCTTGAAATTTTGGATTCAACAACCTTTCATGTTTGGCCTGTTCCAGGCTGGAGACACCCGGAATTCCCAGAAACGGCCTGAAATCCAGCAGGTCATCTTCTCAGCCAGTGCTATATAAGACTGGTTTTTCACACCACCAGACTCTTCACCTCTTGCAGATTTCTTTCTCCCCCCTTTTGTCTGCTCCATTCCTTTGCCCCGGGCGATTCCACCGACGGCATTTCTCTGCTGATGCTTGTCAATAATCCGCGGCCTCCGAGAAGGTCTGCTTGTTGATCGCTCCTTTAGAAAGGTCGCTTCTTAGGCGCCCTCTCACGGCCTTGAATTCATCAGCATCAGCCGAAAGATTTAAATAGTACATCGTCTTTACGATCGTACAGATTGGTAGTAACCAATCGATAAGGAATAAGCGGAAAATGTCAAAACCAGAAATTACCTTCAAGGTTGGAGCGGTCAGGGCCTCTGTATTTCGAAACGTCATCGTGAAGAACGGCCAGTCGATCCCATTGCCAAAGGTTGTGATTGAGGTCCGATACAAGGACAAGACAGGCCAGTGGCAGGGAACCAACAGCCTCAGCATAAACGACCTTCCTAAGGCCATTTTAGCCCTTCAGAAGGCATTTGAGTACCTTATGGAGCACAGAAAGTCAGAACAAGCAGAAAATGATGAAACGGCCTCTCAGTGAGCTCAGCACTCCAACCTGCACCCAAGATTAGAATAGTCTTTCTTAGCTGGAGATGCAGTCTATGAGCATCCCGACACACCAGGTTCTGTTATTCCTGTCCACCTACGAGCCCTCGCACCGCAATTCGGCTTGAGTAGCAGCAGATCTAAGAAACCACCCCACAGCTCTTGGCAGGCCCAAGGGCTCTTTTTTTGCGCGCACAAGACACACAACCCTGATGGTTACATCCCTGCGCGCAGGAGGTGCCATCAGAACAATTTTAGGAGGCACTAACAACACCGAAATAAGCTCCTGAGAAACCACCAAGGCCTATTCAAGTGGTACTCGGCAGCTCCAGAGGTAATTCGATAATTGTAAATCGTAGTTTGAATCCTATTTTCTATTCTGACCCAGATGGCATGCTCGTCACCTGAGAGCGTGTCATCACTTTTTAATGAATTGGAGGTATTTCACAATGGAAACCATACAGGCAAAAGTCAGCAAGAGATTATTATCAAAGGCCGACAGGCTTTTCACAGGCACACTGGATGGCAGGATCATCGAGATTCTGCAGAACGCCAGGCGTGCAGGTGCAACAGAAGTGACAATCACAAATGAAAAGGGACTCGTTACAGTCCGGGACAATGGATGTGGTATCGAGGATTTTTCAAAACTCCTTGACCTTGGAGATTCAGACTGGGACGAGGCATTGGAAAAGGCAGAGGACCCGGCTGGTGTAGGCGTATTCTGCCTGGCGCCGCGTAAGGTGACCATGAGCTCAAAGGGCAAGAAGATCGTCATAAGCAAGGATGGCTGGACCGGAAAACCGATTCAGCTTACCAAGGTTGATGACCCGGACAAGGGCACGGTCCTTACATTTGCTGATGAGCCCTGGGAGCTGTCTGTAGTAAAGAGGCATGCTGTATTCAGCGGTATGAAGGTGGTCGTTGACGGCAAGACCTGTCCGCAGGAGCCTTTTACCTCAAGCAGGGCTGCGCCGCATCCGGAGCTTGGCTGCAGGATCGAGGTCCGCGAGAGAGACCATCTCAACCATTGGCACAACGAGTGGAGAGAGCATTACTACGACGATACGATCGTAGTGAATTTCCACGGTCAAGTAGTGAAGTCCACGTATTACCCTATCAGTGAAAGCCTGGTTTTTCTGGTGGATATGACCGGAGAGCCGACAGGGATCCGGATGATGCTGCCGGCCAGGACGCGATTGATAGAGAACAAGGCCTTTGAAGCACTCAAGGCGGCAATTGAAAAGGAGGCCTATCACTTTATCCAGAAGCGGGGCAAGCACACATTACCGCACATACCAGCAATGGCAAGGTGTTCGCATCCGATGTTCTGATGGCCGTGCTAACTCCTGAGAGGGCCGAGCGGCCCTGGCGAGGTGCTGACCACGTCTATGTAACGCACAAGGCACGAGAGCAACTGGCAAGTTCTCACATATGGTACCACCTCGGCGGCTGGAGTGAAGATGGTGATACGTATGAGACACAGGAATACCTGTTCGGAGAAGAGCTTGAGCTGTTCTGGTCAGACATCATCGGGCCGGGCGAGTACATGCGGGCGAAGATAGTGGGGAATCTTGATAGCATCAAGGGTGAGTGGCAGACCATCACCATCGACGCCCACAGGACGGTCGTGATTATGTACAAGAACGGCTCCCAGAAGACGCTCAAATCCCCGTTTGCGGAGGATAGCAAAGCATAATTAGGGACGGGGGCCAATAGGCCGACACACATTCGGCTCATAACCAGATAGCAACATAGCAATTCCCACCAACGGAAAGAGAGTTTTCTCTTCCGTACTCAACAATTAACTCAACCAATGATGGCGCGCTTACTAAGCGAAGTGTGCCATCGCACTAAAGAATTGGAGGTAATTCAAATGGCTTGGAGACCAACACAGTACCTAGTTGAGGGCGAGCTGGACAATACCCATCCGGGTAAGGTCACGGGATGGATGCAGTTCGCCGGTGTGAAAGAAAAGGTGACCTTTGATTTGGAAGGCGACTTTCACAGAGACATTCGTGGGGCAAAGGTCTATTTCATAGGAGACGCATCGGAAACCGACCCACCTGAAGAAGCAGCGGGATACATGGAGAGCTTTGCCCAACACCAGACTGGAAAAGCTGGTGACATAACTGCCGGACTGCCGCCAGCAGACTATGTCTCGTATCCGTACCTGGAGATCTATTCTGATCAAAACGGCAGAACAGTGATCGAATTGGAGCCCTTTCAGATCGAAGTAATCGGCACGCCGATACCGGCAATAGAGTCAGATCCTATCTCCCGCGAACAGCAGAGCCAAAACATGGCTGCATTCCTCGGTGGCTTAGCAGAGGAGCTGAATCTGCCGAAGGAACGGGCAATTTGCGTAGGAGGCAACGCTGTTGTCACGACTCACAAGAGGGTCGCCAACAATAGGATCCGCGGCATGAGGCTTCTGCCTGAAGAGATTCGCAGAAAGCTGCCACCATTGTATTCGCAGGATGGCAAGGGCGGCAAGGCAATCGCTTATTTGAAGCTATTCACCCCCGACAGCTCGTTCACGTGGTGGATTACGGAAGGATCTCCAATCAAGGATGAGTCAGGCGCCGAAGTCGACTTCCACCTGTTCGGTCTTGTGGAAGGCCAGTGCAAAGAACTCGGCTACGTCAGCCTCAAAGAGCTTGAAGAGGTTCGAGGCCCGATGGGTCTACCCATTGAGCGGGACCTGCACTGGCAACCCAAGACGCTGGAAGAGATCGCGCCGGAGATGTTCGAAGACTCTGGGGCAGGGGGTGATTGAAATGTTCACCGATGTAGAGTTTATGACGGCAAGGGAAAAAGAGCTGGTCCTGAAAAACTGGAGGAACTTCTTGGAGCACGGCCTGCTGAAACAGCATTTCACAAAGAGGCTTTATGAACACCTGCATTTACACTGCGGTTTCATAGCTCACTATAACATCCACGGATTCTACTCTGCCTACTTCGAGGCCGGTCAGGATACAGAAAGATTTTTCGAGCACTTCTGTAATTACACAGCCGCCGAATGCCGAGCGAACGGCGATTACGGTGATGTGAATACTGCAATGCGGCAGGCCTATGAAGAGTTCAAGGCGGAAATCCTTTCAAAGGCGCAAACTGATATCACACACAGTCTGGATGTTCTCGATGCCTGTGTAAAGCGTTCCAGGGAGGATGACAAATTTGCCAGAGAGTTTTTGAGCAAGGTAAGAATTTAACGAAAGGAAGGTAACCATGTATGAGAAGATTGCAGAGATTATCGAGGCTGTAGTGGGCGACGGCTTCACGGGCGAGGATTACGACCGGGGCTGGCACGACGCCGTCAAGCGAGTTGCCAGCGAACTGGCTGATCAGTTCCGGTTTGAGAATCCTTTCTTTGACCGTCAGGCGTTCCTGAAGACCTGTGGCTTCGACGCAGGACAGAAGTGGAGGGCCGTGCCGTACAGCGACAGGACGGAGATAGCGAATCCCTTTGCAGTCGCCACGATCATAGACGGCAGCGGCGATATCATCGCGGATGTGTTCAGCCAGGAGGCCGCCGCCCTTATCGAAACGGCGCCGGAACTGAAGCAAAAGCTATCAGAATATGAAAGGACCGATCATGGATAGGTTCACAAAGGTCACGGTAGGGTTCGTCACGCAGACGTTTGAGAAAAACGATGAAGGCCGGTTTGTCTGTACGCACCAGGAGTTCATCGCCGGCGACCAGTGCGACTATGAAGATCCCGAGAGTAATCCAATTGAGCCCCCGGATCATGAATATCAACCATACAACATGACTTTAGAAAGGACGTGATTATGGAGCTATTCGAGGTAACGACAACTGAGCATAACGGCGAACAGGAGTACTGGGGTAGTCACCTGGTCGCTGCCAGAGATATTGACCAGGCCAGAAAGCGGGCCAGGAAGTACTTCAAGAATTGGTATGAAGATAGCTGCGACAAGCGTGCTGACCCTGATGATTTGGACAGCTTTGAATTCATGGGCGGTCATATCCTGTTGACGATAGATAACATCGTCCAGACCACGCTTGAAGAGTGGGTAGACAGGCAGGTTGGGCTTCACAGTATCGGCAGGTTGCCGCAGGCCAAGTTCATGTGCCACAAATGCAAGGCGCTGCTTACTGCATGCGAGTATATACGCGATTGTCTTGATGTCGGCGGCGAGCAGTCACGCCAGTTTACAGAGGAAATCAGGTATCTGAAGAAGGCTATCAAGCAGGGCCGCCGATGATCTGCCTGCCGAGAATTGAGTTGGTGTGAATTAGGATGTATGCGGTAGAATCAAAACCTATTGAACGAAGGGAATATCGTGGGCGTGCCGACACGTTCTACAAGATAGGCATCAGTTTTGGCGAGGCCATGCAGGAGCTTCTCAAGCAACAGGAGGCAGAGTCAAATTCCCAC
>Ga0315287_10000465_pt1 | contig 35151 bp, 33 predicted proteins | sample YL17G11_0_MG_FD_205037 | JGI IMG/M metagenome (GOLD analysis project Ga0315287, IMG submission 205037) | Sediment microbial communities from Yellowstone Lake, YNP, Wyoming, USA - YL17G11_0 | ecosystem: Environmental > Aquatic > Freshwater > Lake > Sediment | place: USA: Wyoming | collected...
CCCAGCAAGTGTCTAGTCGATCAGCCCGCGGTTTCCGCGGCACGGGTCGTCGGGTCGGGCCGACCGATGGTCAACGAGCTGACCTTTCGGCGCGACGTCGCGGCCGCACCGCCATGTATCCGAGGATCTGCCGCAAAGCCATCCTGCGGTTGCCCACAGCCGGTGGGGGCGAGGGGGCCCTGCCGGCCTCAGCCCGCCGACTCGGCGGCTCTCAGCTCGTCTCGCCAGGACGCGGTGGCTCGGCGCAGGGCGTCCTCAGGGTCCACGCCGATGTCCCGAGCGAACGCGGTGAGGGCCAGGAGGGCCTGACCCACCTCGTCAGGCCCCGCGGCACCGTCGAGGCGCTTCATGGCCACGGCCAGCCGCGCACGGCCGGCCCGCGGATCCGCCTCGATCAGCCCGGTGGCCGCCGCCTTCTTCTGGACCTTGAGGGCGAAGAGCAGCGCGGGCAGGCCGGTGGGGATGCCGTCGAAGACGCTGTCCCTGCCCTTCTCCTCCTTCTTGATGGCCTCCCAGTTGGCGACCACCTCGTCGGCACCGTCGACCTCGATCTCGGCGAACACGTGGGGATGGCGGAGAACGAGCTTGTCGTGGATGCCCCGGGCCACGTCGGCCAACGTGAACCGGCCCTCCTCGGCCCCGAGGGTGGCGTGGAAGAACACCTGGAACAGCAGGTCGCCCAACTCCTCCTCCAGCGCCACGTAGCCCTCGTCCTCGTCGGTGCCGAGGAGCTCGATGGCGTCGAGGACCTCGTAGCTCTCCTCGATCAGGTGGCGGGTGAGCGACTGGTGCGTCTGTTCCCGGTCCCAGGGGCACTCGGCCCGCAGGCGCCGCACGACCTCAGCGAAGTGCTGCAGCTCGGCGGCCACGGGGGCATCGAGGCCGGGGATCCAGAGCGAGGTCAGGTGGTCGGGCTCGACGACCCGGTCCAGGTCGTTCCAGGCCACGTCGGTGACCAGCTCGTCGGCCAGGCCGAGGCGCTGGAGGACGGTGACGGTCAGTTCACCAGGGTCCTGCACCGACAGCTTGATGTCGGACAGGACCGAGGCCCGGTCGCACTGGCCGACCAGCAGCGGGCTGGTCCCCCCGGCGGCGGCCACCGCGAAGTCGTGGCCGTCGATCAACCGGGCCCCGACGGCCACCGGATCGACGCCGAGTCGGTCCCAGGCCAGGTCCAGGAACGACACCGAGGCCAACACCTCGAGCCCGATCCGGTCGTCGGCCCGGAGCAGCTCGACGGTGTGCTCGGCCACCGACGGTGAGCCGGGCACGGCGTACAGGACCTCGCCGTGCTCCAGCGCGGCGGCGACCAGGTCGTCCACGATCCCCCGATAGACGGCCTCCATCGTGGCTTCGGCCTCGTAGCGCCCGTCGAAGCTGGTGGCCTCGGGCACCGACACGGCGGCCGGGTGCCGGGCGGTGCGCAGGAACCGGTGCGGGATGCGTTCAATGGCCGTGAGCGCCTCGGCCGTGAGCAGCTCCGGCCCCGCCGGCCCCAACCCGACGACGACGACCCTCACGTTCCGGTGGCCCGTTCGCTCGTCCCGGCACCACATCCAGCCGCCCGAACGAGGTTCAGGTTCCGGTGGCCCTTCCGGGTGCCCCAGCACCACATCCCGCCACCGGAACGAGTCACGCGGATCAGCCGGCTGGGGCGGTGGGCGAAGGAAGGGTCGTGGCCGAGACCGGGCCCTCGGGGGCGACCACCGAGGCCGTGGCCGTGTCCCAGCTGCCGTAGCGGTCGTTGACCTCGACGTCGGCGTCGGCCAGGAGCTCGGTGATACGGCCCTGGAGGGCCTGCTCGTCCCCGCCCAGCGAGCCCTGGAGGGCGGTGGCGTAGGAGAACAGGTCGATCAGGGTCTCGCGGTAGGCCTCGGGGACGTCCTCGACCGAACCGCCGACGGCGCCGGCCAGCTGCTCGGTGCCCGTGGCGATGTCCGCCTCGGTGACCTCGACGTCCTGGGCCGCCAGTTCGGTCTCGAGCAGGCGGGTCAACACGTGGTTGCTGAGCACCGAGGTGACAAAGCCGGTCGACACGGTTGCCTCCCCGGCCCCCCGGGCATCGAAGGTCGTCATGAAGTCCTCGTCGTCGGCGATGCCGTCGAGCTGGGTCTGCAGCTCGTCGACGGTGAGGATCTCGTCCCCGTTGACGGTGAGGGCGGCGGCGGCGCCCGGGGCGCAGCCCAGGAGACCGAGCGAAAGCAGGCAGGCGGCGGCGAGGACGAGGAGGCGCTTCACTGAGCAGGGATCGTAGGGATCAGGCGCCCGTCGTCACCAGCGGGCCGGTCGGGACGAGCTCGTCGAGCAGCGCGACCAGGGCCGGGGCGACGTCGCCCGGTTCGGACACCGGCACCTGCAGCTCGCCGGTGTCCTCCTTGTAGACGGCCTTGGGCAACAGGCGCTGGAGGCGGATCTGCTTGCTCTCGGCCAGGTCCAACGGGCCGAGCTTGGCCACGTGGGACGGCCCCGAGAACGCCTGGTTGCGGGCCACGACCACGTCGGTGACCCCCGCCCGCTGGCAGACCGCCCGCAGACAGGCCACCTCGAGCAGGGCCACGGCGGCCTCGGGCACGGGGCCGTAGCGGTCCTCCCACTCGGCCCGGATGTCGGCCACCTGAGCCGGGTCGTCGACCGACGCCAGGCGGCGGTACGCCTCGAGGCGCAGCTCCTCCTTGGGCACATAGTCGGCGGGCAGGTTGGCGTCGAGGGGCAGGTCGAGCTTGACCTCGGCCGGCTCCCGCACCTCCTCGCCCTTCAGCTCGGCCACCGCCTCGGTGACCATCTGGCAGTACAGGTCGTAGCCGACGGCGGCGATGTGTCCGGACTGGCCGGTGCCCAGCAGGTTCCCGGCCCCCCGCATCTCGAGGTCCCGCATGGCGATCTTGAAGCCCGAGCCGAGCTCGGTGGACTCGCCGATCGTGCGCAGGCGCTCGTAGGCGTCCTCGCTCAACGACCGGTCGGGGGGCGTGAACAGGTAGGCGTAGGCCCGCTGCCCCGCCCGACCCACCCGGCCCCGTATCTGGTGGAGCTGGCCGAGGCCCAGCAGGTCGGCCCGGTCGACCACGAGGGTGTTCACCGTGGGCATGTCGATGCCCGACTCGATGATGGTCGTGCAGACCAGGACGTCGTACTGGCCCTCCCAGAAGTCGATGACGACCTTCTCCAGGCTGCCTTCGTCCATCTGCCCGTGGGCAATGGCGATGCGGGCCTCGGGCACCAGCTCCTTCAACCCCCGGGCGACGTGCTCGATGTCCTCGACCCGGTTGTGGACGAAGAAGACCTGGCCCTCCCGCAGCAGCTCGCGGCGGATCGACTCGGCCACTGCCCGCTCGTCGTAGTCCCCGACGTAGGTGAGGATGGGCTGGCGGTCGGCGGGCGGCGTGTTGATGATCGACAGGTCCCGGATGCCGGTCAGGCTCATCTCCAGGGTCCGGGGGATGGGCGTGGCGGTGAGGGTCAGCACGTCCACATCGGCCCGGAACTCCTTGATGGCCTCCTTGTGGCTGACGCCGAAACGCTGCTCCTCGTCCACCACGAGCAGGCCGAGGTTGGCGAAGCGGACGTCGCCGGAGAGCAGGCGGTGGGTGCCGATCACGAGGTCGACGGTCCCGAGCCCGACCCCTTCGATGACCGCTTTCTGCTGGCCGGTGGTGAGGAAGCGGCTGAGGACCTCGACCCGGATCGGGTACGGGGCGAAGCGATCGCCGAAGGTCTGCCCGTGCTGCTGGGCCAGCAGGGTGGTGGGCACCAGGACGGCGACCTGCATGCCCTCCTGCATGGCCTTGAACGCGGCCCGGATGGCGACCTCGGTCTTGCCGAAGCCGACGTCGCCGCAGACCAGGCGGTCCATCGGGGCCGGGGCCTCCATGTCCGCCTTGACCGCCTCGATGGCGGTCAGCTGGTCGGGCGTCTCCCGGTAGGGGAAGGCGGCCTCCAGCTCGTCCTGCCAGGGCGTGTCCGGGCTGAACACCATGCCCGGGCTGGTGATCCGCTTCTGGTAGAGGACGACCAGCTCCTGGGCGATCTCGGCCACCGCGGAACGGACCTTGGCCTTGGTCTTCTGCCAGTCCGAGCCGTTGAGGCGGCTGAGCGAGGGGCGGTCACCACCGGTGTAGTGACGGACCACGTCGATCTGGTCCGACGGGACATACAGGCGGTCCCCGCTGCGGTACTCCAGCACCAGGTAGTCCCGGTCGTGGCCGGCGATGGCCCGGCGGACCATGCCGCCGTAACGGGCCACGCCATGCTGGTGGTGCACGACGTAGTCGCCCTCCGTGAGGTCGTCGAAGAAGCCCCGGGCGTCGCGCTGGCGGGGGCGGGCGGGGCGGTGGGCCCGGCGGCGACCGGTGATGTCCCGCTCGGTGAGGACCGCCAGCTTGGCCCCCGGCAGGATGAAGCCCCGCTCCAGGGGCGCGACCGTGGCGATGCCGGTGCGGGGCGCCGGCAGCGGGTCGGCGCCGCTGGCGTGGCGCCCGACGAGCACGTCGTGCTCGGCCAGGACCTCGACCATGCGGTCGGCGCTGCCGTCACCGTCGGCGGCGATCACCAACCGGTAGTCGTCGGCCAACAGGCCCTGCAGTTGCTTGGCCAGCACGGCGCCGTCGCCGATGACGGGGTCCCAGGCCGAGGCCAGCACCTCGGGTGACGAGGGGCCCTCGGGCACCGGGGTCAGGGACCAGACGGGGGCGTCGGTGTGGGCCAACAAGCGGCCGAAGTCGAGGTGGAGCTGGGGGAAGACCCGGTCGCCGGCCTCCCAGGTCTGGGCCAGGGAGGTGGCCAGGTCCGTCTCGTCGGCCAGCAGGTCGGCGGCCCGGTCGCGCATGCGGGCGGGCTCGACCAGCAGCATGAGCGCGTCGTCCGGCAGCAGGTCGGCCAGCAGCCGCTCCTCCCCTGCCAGCCACGGCAGCCAGGACTCCATGCCGTCGAAGGTCCGACCCTCGGCCAGTCGGTCCCATTGCTCACGGCCCCAGGGCTCGGTCGCGATCAGGGCGGCGGCCCGTTCCCGCACGTCCTCGGTGGGCAGCAGCTCCCGGCAGGCGAAGAGCTGGACCTCCGTGCGGCCCGTGGTGGAGCGCTGGTCGGCCACCGAGAACTCGCTGAGGCGGTCGACCTCGTCGCCCCAGAGGTCGATGCGCACCGGCTGGTCGGCGGTGGACGGGAAGACGTCGACGATCGAGCCCCGGACGGCGACCTCGCCCCGGTGCTCGACCTGGTACTCACGGCGGTAGCCGAGGTGGACGAGCTCGGTGACCAGCGCCTCCTGGTCGACCTGGGAACCGGCCCGGACGACCACCGGGGCGATGTCCTCGACGTGGGGGCCCAGGCGCTGGACCAGGGCCCGGATGGGGGCGACGACGATGCGGGGCGACTGGTCGGGGTCGGTCAGGTGCCAGATCGTGCGGAGGCGGCGGCCCATGGTCTCCACCGCCGGGCTGACCCGCTCGAAAGGCAGGGTCTCCCAGGCGGGGAACACGTCGACGCCGTCCTCGCCGCAGAAGACCCGGAGGTCGTGGGCCAGGCGCTCGGCCTCGGTGCTGGTGGGGGTGGCCACCACGATCGGGTGGCGACTGGAGACCTCGGCCAGGCCGGCCACGAAGATGGCCCGGGCCGCCTCGGGGACGGTCAGGGTCGTGGTGGTGGCGCCGAGGACGTCGGCGAGAACGGGCTCGTCCCGGAGCAGCGCGGGGAGCGAGCGGAGGGTCACCGCCCGAATCTAGGGGCGCCGGGACGGCGCGCCTCGGGGACGACGGGGCTTGTCGTCACTCCCGGGCGTTGACCTGTTCCATGGCCCGCTCGACGCCGTCGGCCAGGATGAGCTCGACGGCGTCGGCTGCCTCCTGCACGGCGATCTCCAGCTCGAGGCTCTCCCGCTTGCCGGGCCGGGACAGGACGTGGTCGGCGCCCCGTTCCCTCGATGGCGGCTTGCCCACCCCGATCCGGACCCGCAGGAAGTCGGTCGAGTGCAGGTGGTCCCGGATGGAGCGCAGGCCGTTGTTGCCCGCCAGGCCGCCCCCGACCTTGACCTTGAGGCGGCCGGGGGGGAGGTCGAGCTCGTCGTGGACCACGACCAGCTTCTCGAGGCCGTCCTCGAGGCCGAAACGGCGGACGAGGGGCCGGACGGCCAGGCCCGACTCGTTCATGTACGTGGTGGGGACGGCCAGGGCCAGACGACGTCCGGCCACGTTGACCTCGTCGATCAGGGCGGGGACACCCCGCAGGCCCTTGAGGCGGGCGCCGTGGCGCTCGGCCAGGAGATGGACGGCCGCGGCCCCGACGTTGTGCCGGGTGCCCTCGTAGTCCTTGCCCGGGTTGGCCAACCCCACGACCAGCAGGTCGGCGGGCGTGCCTTGGCGCGCGCCGCGCTCGCCGCGGCGGCGCACCGACTAACCCTCGTCGGAGGCGTCGCCGCCGGCGTCGTCGCCGCCGTCACCGGAGTCGGCCGAAGCCTCGGCCCCACCCTCGGCGGCCTCACCTTCCTCGCCTTCCTCGGCGGCCTCTTCGTCCTCGATGGCCTCGATGGTGGCCCGGCTGACCTGGGCGCTGACCACGACCTCCTCCTCGTCCACCTCGGTGCGCACACCGACGGGGAGAGTCAGGTCGCCGACCCGGATGGCATCGTTCAGCTCCATGTTCGACACGTCGACGGTCAGCTCGTTGGGGATGGACCCCGGCTTGGCGTAGACGGACAGGGTGAAGAGGAGGTGGGCGACGGTGCCGTCCTCCCGCTCGACCTTCTCGGCATGGCCCTCGAGTACGATCGGGACCTCGACCTCGATCTCGACGTCACGGGACACCCGCAGGAAGTCGACGTGCACGACGTCACGACGGACCGGGTCCCGCTGGAGGTCCTTGATGATGGTCAGGTCTTCGTGCCCGTCCACCTCCAGGGTGATCAGGGCGTTGAGCCCGGCATCGGTCGTCAGGGCAGCCCGCAGGTTCGGCCATTCGACGGCCACGGAGACCGTGTCCTGGTCCAGGCCGTACACGACAGCCGGCACCTTGCCGTCCCGCAGGAGGCGCCGCGACGAACGGCTCCCGAGCGCGCGGCCGGTCTCAGCAGTGAGGGTGACGTCCATCAGGGAACTCCGTGTTCAGGGTGGAGAGGAAGCGACGCAGAAGGCTACCGATCCCGCGGCCGGAAGCCGCAGAGGGGTAGGGGGTCAGGTCAGGAGAGGTTCTCGCCGTCGAAGATCTCCGAGACGGAGGTGTCCTCGAACACCGCCCGGATGGCGTCGGCGATGACCGGGGCCACCGACAGGACCTCGACCTTGTCGAACTGCTTCTCGGGGGGCAGGGGCAGGGTGTTGGTCACGACGACCTTGTCGATCCTGGAGTTCTTGAGGCGGTCCACCGCCGGGCCGGAGAAGAGGCCGTGGGTGGCCAGGGCCCAGACCCCGCTGGCCCCCCGCTCGATGAGCAGGTCGGCCGCCGAGCAGATCGTGCCCGCGGTGTCGATCATGTCGTCGAGCAGGACGCAGGGGCGACCGTCGACGTTGCCGATGACCTCACGGGCCTCGACCGCGTTCTTCTGGCCCTTCACGTGGCGCTTGTGGACGATGGCGATGTCGGCCCCGAGCTTGTTGGCGTACTTCTCGGCCACCTTCACCCGGCCGGTGTCGGGCGAGACGATGACCAGGTTGTCGGGCAGGTCGGTGCGGCAGTAGTCGAGGAGGACGGGGGCGGCGGTGAGATGGTCGACAGGGCCGTCGAAGAAGCCCTGGATCTGGCCCGAATGCAGGTCGACGCTCACGAGGCGGGTGGCGCCCGCAGCCCGGAAGAGGTCGGCCACCAGCTTGGCGCTGATGGGCTCCCGGCCTTCGGCCTTGCGGTCCTGGCGGGCGTAACCGTAGTAGGGGCAGACGACGCTGATGCGCTTGGCCGACGCCCGCTTGGCGGCGTCCACCATGATCAGCTGCTCCATCAGGGAGTCGTTGAGGGTCAACTCGTCGAGGTGGGTGTGGGACTGGATGATGAAGACGTCGGCGCCCCGGATGGACTCGCCGTAACGGCAGTGGATCTCCCCGTTGGCGAACTCGGAGAGGTTGGGCTCACCCAGTTCGACACCGAGGCAGTCGGCGATCTCCTCCGCCAGGGGGAGGTGCGACCGGCCGGACACCACGTAGAGCTGCTTGGTGGTCGGGACCTCGATGATCTTCACGTACGGCCCTCAGTCGTCGTCGGCGCTCGCAGTGTAGAACGGCCCGGTCCGCGCTCCCGAAGGGATCTGGGCGCCGGGCTCGAGCACGGCGAAGGGCCCGACCACGGCGCCGTCCCCGATCTCGGCGTCGCGACCGACGACCTGCTCGAGGCGGGCGTTCTCGCCCACGATGCAGTCGACCAGTCGGGTGTCGGGGCCGATCTCGGAGTGGTCGCCCACCACGGTCTCGCCCTGGAGCAGGGTCCCGGGGAACAGGGTGACGTCGGTGCCTAGGCGCACCGTGGTGTCCAGCGATATGCGGTCGGGGTCGAGCATGGTGACCCCGGCCCGGAGCCACTTGTCGGCGGTGCGGCGGCGGAGGACGGCCTCGGCTGCGGCCAGCTGGACCCGGTCGTTGATGCCGGCGGCCTCGACCTCGTCGTCGACGACGAGGGAGGCCACCGGGTAGCCGGCCTCGGCCAGGACCTGGACCACGTCGGTCAGGTAGTACTCGCCCTGGGCGTTCTCGGGGCGGGTGCGGCGCAGGGCGGGGGCGAGCACGCTGCGCCGGAAGCAGTAGATCGAGGTGTTGATCTCGGTGATGGCCCGCTCCTCGTCGGTCGCGTCGCCGTCTTCGACGATGCGCACGACTCGGTCCTCGCGACCTCGCACCACCCGGCCGTAGCCGGTGGGGTCGGCGACGTCGGCGCTCAGCACGGTGCAGGCCGCGTCCCGTTCACGGTGCACCGCGACGAGGGCGGCGATGGTCGAGGGCTGGAGCAGCGGTGTGTCGCCGGGGAGGACGATGACATCGCCGTCGTCCTCGTCCAGCGGGTCGTCCGGGAAGCCGGTGAGGCCCACGCTGACGGCGTCGCCCGTCCCCCGCTGGACCTCTTGCTCGACGAAGCTGATGAGCAGGTCGGGGCCCTCGTCCTGCAGGCGCTTGGTGACCCGCTCGGCGTGGTGGCCGACCACGATCACCACCCGGTCCAGCTCGCAGTCCCCCAGGGCATCGAGGACATAGGTCAACATCGGCCGCCCACACAGCAGGTGCAGCGGCTTGGGGCGGTCGGACTTCATGCGGGTGCCCTCGCCGGCGGCGAGCACGATGGCCGACAGTGGGCGTGAGGTCATGGCACAGTTCTACCCAACGCGCCCACCCGCTGCGATGCACCCGACCGGTCACCGCCGTCGAAATCGCGTCCACTGGTCACGGTATGGGTCACCGATCGGCCAGCCGGCGGGCCGGCCCGCACCGAAGCAATGCTCATCCAGCTCCGCCACCCGCGCGGCCGTGGAAGGCCGACGGCGGGGCCACGGGCTTGACCCCTGAGCGTCACCGCCGCAGCCAGTGCCGGGTCCCCCTCGGCCAGACGATCGATGGTGCGGACCGTAGACGGACCACACCAGGCCGGGCACGTTCCGTGGCCTGAACGCCACCTGAGAGGGTCGGAAAGCTCCCCATCGGTGGTGGGACCCGACACCGCCGAGCTGGGGGACAGGGACTCGAACCCCGATTCCCAGGACCAAAACCTGGTGTTCTGCCGGTTGAACTATCCCCCACGGGTCACGGGATCGTACCGGCGGGCCGTCAGCGGAGGTCGAGGTCCAGGACGGGGTCGGTGAGGACCAGGTTCAGCGCGGAGCCGACGGCGATGTAGACGGCGGCGGTCACGAGGGCAGCGCCGAACAGCGCGACGAGGCGGACTCTCGTGGCGTCGGTGGCGTCGACCCGGCACTCGACGATCCCGCCGCCGACCACCGAGACGCCGATGACCAGGGCGGCGATGTCCCCCCACACGCCGAGGACGACACCGGCCGCGCCGACGATGCCGACCAGGCCCCACCACCGCTCGATCCCGCGGGCGTCCGCCGCCAGGAGGCGGTCCATGCCGAGCATGACGAAGGGGACGGCGAACAGGAACCGGCCGATGAGAAAGAGGACGCTGATCGTCATGCTGAGAGAATCCTGTCATGACCACGGCACTCCACCACTGGATCCACGGCCGGGCGACGGCGGGCTCACCCGAGCGCCTCGACCCCCTGCACGACCCCGCCGTCGGCGCCCGGACCGGGACCTTGCCCATCGCCACCGAGGCCGACGTCGACGCCGCCGTGGCGTCGGCGAAGGCCGCCTTCCCCGGCTGGCGGGACACGTCGCTCTCCCAGAGGAACCGCATCCTCTTCCGCTTCCGTGACCTCGTCGACCGTCACACCGACGAGCTCGCCGCCCTCATCACCGCCCAGCACGGCAAGGTGCTGTCCGACGCCCGGGGCGAGGTGACCCGCGGCCTCGACGTCATCGAGTTCGCCTGCGGGCTCCCCCACCTTCTCAAGGGCGAGCGCTCCGAGGACGTGTCCACCGGCATCGACGTCTTCTCGGTGCGCCAGCCCCTGGGGGTCGTGGCCGGGATCACGCCGTTCAATTTCCCGGCGATGGTCCCTCTCTGGATGTTCCCGGTGGCCATCGCCTGCGGCAACGCGTTCATCCTGAAACCGTCGGAGAAGGACCCTGCCGCCAACGTCCGCCTGGCCGAGCTCTTCACCGAGGCGGGCCTGCCCCCCGGCGTGCTCAACGTCGTCCACGGGGACGCCGTGGCCGTGAACCGCCTGCTGGAGCACCCCGACATCGAGGCCGTGAGCTTCGTGGGCTCCACCCCCGTCGCCCGTCACGTCTACGAAACCGGGACCCGGGCCGGGAAGCGGGTCCAGGCCCTGGGCGGGGCCAAGAACCACATGGTCGTCCTGCCCGACGCCGACACGGGCCTGGCCGCCGACGCCGCGGTCAGCGCCGGCTACGGCTCGGCCGGCGAGCGCTGCATGGCGATCTCGGTCGTGGTCGCCGTGGGCGACGTGGGCGACCGCCTGGTGCCCGCCATCGCCGAACGCATCGACCACCTCCGGATCGGCAAGGGCACCGACGACGGCGTGGACATGGGGCCGCTGGTGACGGCGACCCACCGGGACCGGGTCCGTTCCTATGTCGACCTCGGCGTCACCGAGGGTGCCGACCTCGTGGTGGACGGCCGGGACCTGGCCGTGGACGGGGCCGAAGACGGCTTCTGGCTGGGGCCGTGCCTGTTCGACCGGGTGACCCCGGAGATGACGATCTACCGGGACGAGATCTTCGGCCCCGTCCTCAGCGTGGTGCGGGTCGACAGCTTCGACGAGGCCCTGGGCCTGGTCAACGCCTGCGAGTACGGCAACGGCACCGCCATCTTCACCAACGACGGGGGCGCCGCCCGGACCTACCACCGGGACGTCCAGGTGGGCATGGTCGGGATCAACGTCCCCATCCCCGTGCCCATGGCCTACTTCTCGTTCGGCGGGTGGAAGGCCTCTCTGTTCGGCGACACCCACGTGCACGGCCAGGAGGGCGTCCGCTTCTACACCCGGGCCAAGGCCGTCACCGTGCGCTGGCCCGACCCCCACGAACGCGGCGTCGACCTGGGGTTCCCCCAGACCGTCTGAGACCGGCGGCCTCACGTGACGCCCGTCATCGCCCCCGAGTCGGTCATCGGCCGGTAGCCTCGGCGCCGACATGGGATCGCTGATCAAGAAGCGCCGCAAGCGCATGCGCAAGAAGAAGCACAAGAAGATGCTGAAGCGCACCCGCTGGCAGCGCCGGGCAGGCAAGTAGCTCACGGCCCCTCAGCCCCTCCCGTGGCTCAACGGCCCGAGCGGGGAGCGGGGTGCAGCGTACGCACCACGCGTCGACCCTCCCCCGGGAAGCTCCCCTCGACGAACCAGGTCGAGCCGCTCCCGGCGAGCAGAGGGACGGCACCGGCAGCCTCACCGAGTTCGTCGCGCCAGCGCACCAGTTCCGGCAGGACGGCGAGCGCGGCCGGCTCCAGGTCGTTGCCGTTCGCCCCCTCGGGCCCACCCAGGTCGTCCCAGGCCCGGTAGACCGCCGCCGTGGCGCAGTGCCGCGGCGGCGTCAGCAGGGTGAAGGTCCGCTCCTCGTAGGCCAGCGGCTCGAGGACCTCACCGATGCCGGTGGCCCGGGCCCGGCCGCCCCACACACAGAACGGGACGTCGGCACCCAGTCGGGCCTGAGCTTCGACGTCCTCGAACCCGGCCCAGCGCAGGATCGCCGCGGCGTCGGCCGAGCCGCCACCGAGGCCGGCCCCACGGGGGATCTGCTTGTCGACCTCCACACGGGCCCGCCGGCCGACCAGGCCGAGCGCGCGGGTGACGAGGTCGTCGCCGGGCTCGAGTCCCGTGGCGTGGGGTCCCACGAAGGTCACCTCGTCGCCGTCCTCCAGCTGCAGGGTGTCGACCAGGTCCACGGTCACCATTTCGGCGTCGATCAGGTGGAGGCCGTCGCCGCGGACACCGACGACCCGCAGGGAGAGGGTCAGCTTCGCCGGCGCAGTGAGGACAGCAGGCAGGCTCGCGGTCACGGCGCCACAGCCTCGACCAGCCGTCCCCATGCGGCGACGTCCAGCTGCTCGGGGCGGTCATCGGAGGCGACGCCGGCGGCCGCGAACTGCGCCTCCGTGACCCGGCCCTCCAGAGAGCGGCGCAACATCTTGCGGCGATTGCCGAAGGCTTGGCGGACCAGTTCGATCAGCAACTCGGGATCGGCGTCGGTGGCCGGTCGGTCGAGGCGCTCGATACGGACGAGCGCCGACTCGACCCGGGGCTTGGGCAGGAAGACCTCGGGCGACACCCGGCCGACGACCTCGGCCCGGGCCCGCAGGGCCACCAGGACCGAGGGGATCCCATAGGTCCGCGAGCCGGCGGCGGCAGCCAGGCGCTCCCCCACCTCCCGCTGCACCATGACCAGCAGGCGCTGCACCCGGGGAACGTCGGCCAGGACGTCGAGGACGATGGGGGTGGCCAGGTTGTAGGGCAGGTTGGCGACCAGGGCCCACTCGTCGGCCCCGGCGAGCACGTCGTCCCAGTCCACGGCCCGCACGTCCTCGGGGATGAGACGGACGGGTCGGTCGGCCAGGACCTCCTGCAGGACGGGCAGCAGATGGCGATCGGCCTCGATGGTGGTCACCGCCGCACCCGTCTCGACCAGGGCCAGGGTCAGCGCCCCGAGCCCGGCCCCTACCTCGACCACGTGGTCACCCGGGCCGACCCCGGCCAGCCGGGCGATGCGGCGCACGGTGTTGGGATCGACGACGAAGTTCTGTCCCAGGGCGCGGCGGGGCGTCAGTCCGTGGCGCTGGAGGAGGTCGCGGGCCTTGGTCGGGGTGAGCAGGGACTCAGGTGTAGCCGTAGCGCGCCGCGCACGTCGGCCACGAGCCGGCGAAGCCACGGGCCTGGGCCAGATTGGCCGCCACCTCGCGCTGCTCGTTGTACGAGTAGTGGCGGATGTCCCCAGGGCCCCCGCCCCACAGGCGCCAGCTGTCCGGACGGAACTGGAAGGCCCCGTACCACGGGCCCTGCGGGTTGTAGGCCCGGGGGTTCTGGCCCGACTCGCAGATGGCGATGTTGTCCAGCTTCACGTAGAGCGGGTCGTCATCGTTGTTCGGCACCGGGCCGCCGCCACCACCACCGCCGCCGCCACCACCACCACCACCACCGCCGCCGCCGCCGCCACCACCGGGGGTGGGGCCGGGGGCCGGGACGAGCGGCGGGGGATCGTCGGCGGCCCGCGCGGCAGCCACCGCCGTCGCGTACTCCGCCGCCGCCGTCGCCTGGGCGGCGAGGGATCGCAGCGCCCGGGCGTCGGCTCGAGCCTGGCGCTCAGCCTGGATGGCGGCGTCCTTGTCGAGCACGCCCAGTCGCATCCCCGAGCCGGCGGTCTCGGCCGCCGCCGGGTTGTCGTCGATCCCCCCGACCACCAGAGGCGGGCCCGTCGGGGCGATCATCGCGGCATTGACCGTGGTCGGGGCGTCCTGGCCGGTCCCGAGGAGCACGGCCGCGCCGACGGTGGTGCCGGCGAGGACCAGGACCAGCAGCGCCAGCGTCAAGCGCAGGCGGAACGGGGGATGTGAGGACAACGAGCTTCCCTACGGGGTGCCGACCGGGATCGGGCAAAATGTAACACAACCGCAACCTCGATCCATGGCCCGGCGCCGCCCACGGCCCTCAGTCGGGCAGGTTGTAGACCCGGGTGGCGTTGGCCCAGGTGAGCTCGGCGACGGTCTCCGGGGCCTGGCCCCGAAGGTCGGCCACCCGCCCCCCCACCAGGGCCACGAGGCCCGGCCGGTTGGACTTTCCCCGATGGGGCACCGGGGTCAGGAACGGTGCGTCGGTCTCGACCAGGAGACGATCGTCGGGGCAGAGCCGGGCCGCGCCGCGCACGTCGTCGGCCGACGGGAAGGTCACGATGCCGCTGAACGAGAGGTGGGCCCCGAGGGCCAGGGCCCGCTCGGCCTCGGCCGGCCCACCGGTGAAGCAGTGGAACACCGTGCGTTCGGGCACGCCGGCCTCGTCGAGCACGGTGAAGGTGTCGTCCCAGGCCTCGCGGGTGTGGACGACCAACGCCCGGCCGTAGGCGTGGGCCAGGGCGACCTGGGCGGCGAAGACCTCCTGCTGCTTCTCCCGGGGCGAGTGGTCGTAGTGGTAGTCCAGCCCGCACTCCCCCACGGCCCGGATCTCCGGGCGGGCCAGCAGGGCTTCCAGGCCTTCGAGGCCGTGCCGGGCCTCGTGGGGGTGGACGCCGGCCGTGGCCCAGACCTCGGCGTGGGCCACGGCCCGGTCGGCCGCCGCCGTCGAGTCGGCCACGTCGGTGCCCACGTCGATGACCCGGGTGACCCCCGCATCCGCCGCTTCGGCAAGGGCGGCGACCACCGCGGCGTCATCGGCCAGGTCGAGGTGGCCGAGGTGGCAGTGGTCGTCGGTCCAACGCACCCGTTCAGCCCGCCAGGCGGGGGAAGAGCGGCGCCCCCTTCTCGACCGCGACGCCGCCGGGGTAGCCGCCCCAGGTGGCGGCCCCGGGCAGGCGCTGGTCCTCGGGTCGGCCGTCGAGGCCGAGCCGGCGCCAGATCTCGGCGCAGGTGTCGGGCACGGCGGGCGAGGCCAGGATCGTCACGATGCGCAGGGCCTCGAGGGCGTCGCCGAGGACGGCGTCGACCTCGGGGCCGGGCGCGGCCTTCCAGGGCTCGTTGGCCTCGAGGTACGCGTTGGTCTCTCGGATGAGGCGCCAGGTGGCCTCGAGGGCGAGCGACGGCTGCACACGCGCCCAGGCCTCGGCCGTGTCGACGTAGGACTGGGCGGCCACGGCGGCCAGCGGACTGTCGGGGCGCGGCGCGGGGCCGACGGCGTCGCACGCCTTGCCCACGACCGTGGCCACCCGGGCCTGGAGATTGCCCAGGTTGTTGGCCAGGTCGCTGTTGTAACGCTCGACCATGCCCTCGTAGCTGAAGTCGCCGTCGGGGCCGAAGGGGGTGGCGCCGAGGAAGTGGTACCGGTAGCCGTCCACGCCGAAGTCTTCGACCAGGTCGGCCGGGGCGATCTGGTTCAGGCTGGTCTTGGACATCTTCTCGCCCCCGACCAGCAGGAAACCGTGGACACTGATCCGCCTGGGCGGGGTCAGGCCGGCGGCCAGCAGGAGCGCGGGCCAGTAGACGCAGTGGAACCGGAGGATGTCCTTGCCGATCACGTGGTGGGCCTCGGGCCACCACTCGGCGAAGCGCTCGGGGTCACTGCCGTAGCCGACGGCCGTGGCGTAGTTGATGAGGGCGTCGTACCAGACGTAGAAGACGTGCTCGGGGTCCCACGGGACGTCGACGCCCCAGTCGATCGACGAGCGGCTGATCGAGATGTCCCGCAAGCCCTGCCGGATGAGACCGAGGGCCTCGTTGCGCTTGCCGTCGGGTTGGACGAAGTCCGGGTGGGCCGCGTACCAGTCCAGGAGCGGCTGCTCGAAGGCGGAGAGAGCGAAGAACCAGTTCTCCTCCCGGAGGTGCTCCACGGGGCGTCGGTGGATCGGGCAGTGGCCGTCGACGAGGTCGTCCTCGGTGTAGTACGCCTCGCAGGCCACGCAGTAGAGACCCTCGTAGGTGTCCTTGTAGATGTGACCGTTGTCCTTGGCCGCCGTCAGCAGCTCCTGGACGGCGTGGTGGTGGCGGGGCTCGGTGGTGCGGATGAAGTCGTCCTGGCTGATGTTCAGCAGGTCCCAGGCCTCTCGGTACCGCTCGCTGGTGCGATCGGCCTGCTCCTGGGGGCTGAGGCCGTGCTCCTCGGCCGCCCGGGCCACCTTCAGGCCGTGCTCGTCGGTCCCGGTGAGGAAGAAGACCTCCTCGCCCAGCAGCCGATGCCATCGGGCCAGGGCGTCGGCGGTCACCGTGGTGTAGGCGTGGCCGATGTGGGGCGCGTCGTTGACGTAGTAGATCGGCGTCGTGACGTAGTAGCGGCCCACAGAGCGAGGCTACCGACGGGCCGCAATCCCCCTCGGCGTGTCACCGACGGGGCTCAGCCCGCCCGGCGATCGGAACGGTCGCTCAGGTCCATGATCGCGGTGTCGACCACGGCCAGGTCACGATCGACCAGTCCGCCCCGGTTGCGGACGTCGTCGATCTCGCCCAGCTTCTTCTCGAAGGCCCGGCGCCGGGGGCCGTTGAGGTCGTCGAAGGCCCGCTGGGTGGTGTCGATGCCCCGGCCCACCTTGTCGATGGCGTCGGACAGCTTGGTCCACTGCTCGTTGAAGCCCCCGAGACAGTGGAGGATCTCGGTCGAGGTCTGCTCGACCAGGAAGTTGTCCATCGCCTGGCGGATGACGGCCAGCAGGGCGAAGAGGGTGAACGGCGAGCAGAGGACGACCTTCTGGGCCATGGCGTGGTCCAACAGGCCCGGGTCCTGCTCGTGGATGAAGGCGTACACGCTCTCGTTGGGGATGAAGAGGAGCAGGAACTCGACCGTGTGCTCCGGGTCCACGTAGCCGCGCCCGGTCAGCTCCTTCACCCGCTGCTTCACGTCGCGGACGAACTGCTTGGCCGCCGCCTCCGCCTCGAGGTCCGATTCGGCGTCCAGATGGCGCAGGTAGTTGTCGATCGGGAACTTCACGTCCATGTGCACGACGTGGTCCCGAGGCAGCAGGAAGGTGAAGTCCGGGATCGTGGGGCCGCCCGCCACCGAGGTCTGTTTGCGGTAGTTGAGGCCCTCGACGAAGCCGGCCCGACGCAGCACGTCCTCCGCCATGCGCTCACCCCACGCGCCCCGGGCCTTGGGACTGGCCAGGGCCTCGCGCAGCTGGCCGGTGATCCCGGCCAGCTCGGTGTTGGCCCGCCGGGCGGCCTCGATGCCGCTGAGCAGCTCACCGTGCTGGCTCGCCCGGTCCTTCTGCAGCGTGGCCACCAGGTCGGTGACCTGGCCCAGCTGACGGCTGATGTCCTGCGTGCGTAGGTCGAGTTCGGCCGTGCCCGTCTTCACGTGCTGGTCCAGCCGGTCGCCGGCGATGCGCACGACGGTCTCGACCGCGGCGTGGACCGTGGCCTCCCGCTCGACGGCCAAGTGGCGGCGCAGGTGCTCGGGCAGGAAGCGGAGCACGGCGAAGGCGACGAGGCCGCCCACGAGCAGGGCACAGACGATGGCGATGACCATGTCCCCATGCTGCCCAGGGGGTGTGACACTCAACGGAGGATGGGCGGGTCGAGGTGGCTGGTGGCCGGGCTCGCTCAGGCCAGGCGGTTGGCGATGTCGTAGGCCTGGCGTTTGGGGACGCCGAGTTCAGCGGACACGGTGGCGGCGGCGTCCCGGGCCGAGTCGCCGGCATCGAGTCGGGCCTGCACGGCGGCTTCCACGTCGTCGGCCCCGGCCGGGCCGGCGGGCGACGCGCCCTGCACGACCAAGGCGATCTCGCCCCTCGGCGGGGTCTCGGCGGCCCATGCGGTGGCTTCGTCCAGGTGGCCCCGCCAGACCTCCTCGTGGAGCTTGGTCAGCTCCCGGGCCACGGCCACCTGGCGCCCGGGCCCGAGCACCGCCGAAAGGTCGGCCAGGGTGGCGGCCAGGCGGTGGGGGGCCTCGTAGAAGACCAGTGTCCGCTCGTCGTCGACCAGCTCGGCCAGGCGCCGGCGACGGGCCCCCACCTTGCGGGACAGGAAGCCCTCGAACACGAAGCGCGCGGTCGGCAGGCCGCTGGCCACCAGGGCGGCGATGGCGGCCGAGGGGCCGGGCACGACCTCGATGGTGTGGCCGTCCCGGGCGGCAGACCGCACGAGCCGCTCGCCCGGGTCGCTGATGCCGGGCATGCCGGCGTCGCTGACCACGGCCACCCGCTCGCCCCGAGCCAACCGCCCGAGGACCTCCCCCACCCGCTGGGCCTCGTTGTGGTCGTTGACCACCAGCAGCTCCCGGGCCCGGACCCCGGCGTGTTGGAGGAGCCGCCCGGTCCGTCGGCTGTCCTCGCAGGCCACCACGTCGGCCTTGGCCAGTTCCTCGACCGCCCGGGGCGACAGGTCGCCCAGATTGCCGATCGGGGTCCCGATGAGGACCAGGGCGCCGGACACGGCCTACTCCCGGATCTCGAGCTGATCACCGGGGTGCAGCTCCCAGTGGACGAACGTGCCCGCCTCGGCCTCGATGACGCAGTGGGCCTTCATGCAGGGACGACCGATGCGGTGGGGGCGCATGGTCGCGACCCGGAGCACCCGCAGTTGGCGGTCACAGAAGGCCACGTCGATGGCGAAGCGCATGCCGATCGTGTGCACGGACCGGGCCGGCTCGAGGAGCAGCGCCCCCTCACACCCGTCGCGGCCAAGCAGGCCCCGGGCCCGGGACCGGAAGTCGTCGGCCACCTCCAGGGTGGCCAGCACCTCATCCTCACGGAGCAACCAGGCCATGACCGCGGCCTACACGTTGAAGCGGAACTCCAGGACGTCGCCGTCCCGGACCTCGTAGTCCTTGCCCTCGATGCGGAGCTTGCCCACGTCGCGGGCCTTGGACCAGGACCCGATGTCCAGCAGCTCCTGCCAGTCGATGGCCTCGGCCTTGATGAAGCCCCGCTCGAAGTCGGTGTGGATCACGCCCGCGGCCTCGGGGGCCTTGGCCCCGGCGCGGAAGGTCCAGGCCCGGCTCTCCTTCTCACCCGTGGTCAGGAAGGTGCGCAGCCCGAGCAGGTGGTAGGCGGCGTGGACGAACCGGGCCAGCGCCCCCTCGCCCAGGCCGTACGCGTCGAGCAGGTCGGCCCGCTCGTCGGCGTCGAGCTGGGCGGCTTCGGCCTCGAGCTGGACGCAGACCCCGATGACCTCGGCCACCCCGCCCAGCTCCTCGCGGACAGGGTCGAGCACGGGGTCGGGATCGGCGATCTGCTCCTCGTCGAGATTGACCAGGGCCATCACCGGCTTGTTGGTCAGCAGGAACCAGGGTCGGAGGGCGGCCCGCTGCTCGGCGCTGAGGGCACTGCGGTAGATCGGCGTGCCCTCACCGAGCGCCACCAGGGCGGCCTCGAGGGCGGCCACCTCGCCCGCCAGGCCCTTGTCCCCCTTCATCGCCTTGCGCCGCTTGTTGATCTGCGATTCGACGGCGTCGAGGTCGGCCAGGGTCAGCTCGATCTCCAGCACCCGCAGGTGCTCGAGGGGATCGGACGGCCCGGCGACGTCGGTGTCGCCGAACGCCCGGAGCACGTAGACGATGGCGTCGACCTCGCGGATGCCGGCCAGGAACTTGTTGCCCAGGCCCTCGCCCTTGCTCGCCCCCTCGACCAGGCCCCCGATGTCGACGAACTGCACGGCGGCGGGGACGACGTTCTTCGAGTTGCTCATCTCGGCCAGGGCGCCCAGACGGTGGTCCGGCACCTTGGCCACACCCACGTTGGGGTCGGTGGTGGCGAAGGCGTACGGCGCGGCCAGCACCGAGCCGCCGGAGAGCGCGTTGTAGAGCGAGGACTTCCCCGCGTTGGGCAGGCCCACGAACCCGAAGCGCTCCATCGCCCCGAAGGCTACGGCCCCGCATGGCCCCTACCCTCGGGCCCATGAGCGGGACCGGATCGGGCCGAGTCGCCGTCGAGGCGGCCTTCGCCCGCATCACCTACCTGCTCGACCGCGAGCTGGCCCCCGCCTACCGCGTCCGGGCCTTCCTCCGGGCGGGCGAGGTCGTGGACGAGCTCGACGACGCCGAGCTGGCCCAGCGGGTGGCCAGCGGGACCCTCACCGACCTCGAGCACATCGGGGACAAGACGGCGGCCGTCATCGCCGAGTCCTTCCGGGGCGAGACGCCGGCCTACCTCGCCGAGCTGGACGCCACCCCCCTCGACCCGGGTGAGGGGGCCGACCTGCGGGCCGCGCTCAAGGGCGACTGCCACGCCCACTCCACCTGGTCCGATGGCGGAGCGCCCATCGCGACCATGGCGAACGCCGCCATCGGCCTCGGCCACGAGTACCTGGTCATGACCGACCACTCCCCCCGCCTGACCATCGCCCACGGCCTCGACCGGGAGCGCCTCCTGGCCCAGATGGACGAGATCGACGGGCTCAACGCCGAGCTGGCCCCCTTCCGCATCCTCACCGGTATCGAGGTCGACATCTTCGAGGACGGCACGCTGGACCAGGCCGAGGACCTGCTGGCGCGCCTGGACCTGGTGGTGGCCAGCGTGCACTCCAAGCTCCGCCTGTCCGAGCCGCACATGACCGAGCGGATGGTGCTGGCCGTAGCCAGCCCCCATGTCGACGTCCTCGGCCACTGCACCAACCGCAAGGTGGTGGGCAAGGGCCGGCCGCCGTCGGTGTTCGACGCCGACATCGTCTTCGCCGCCTGCGCCCGCTTCGACACCGCGGTCGAGATCAACTGCCGCCCAGAACGCCAGGATCCCCCCGAGGAGCTCCTGGCCCTGGCCCTGGAGTGGGGCTGCAAGGTGGCCATCGACACCGACGCCCATGCCCCCGGCCAACTCGAGTGGCAGGCCTACGGCTGCGACAAGGCGGCCCGCCTCGGGGTCGAGGCCGACGACGTGGTCAACACGATGCCGGCCGACGACCTCCTGGCGTGGACCGCGTCACACCCCACCGACTGACCGCGTCCCTCGTCGCCGCCAATGCGGCTCCTCCTGCCTACGGCAGCTTCCGCCCACTCCCCGCGAGCTGCTCCGGCTGGCGCCTTCGCAGCCTTGCCCCGGCACGCACCCCCTCTCGGATCGCGAGCGCCGCGAAGAACCCGGCGACGGCGAGACCGCTCATCGTGGCCCCTGCCGCCGTGTCGTAGTGGTAGGAGACGAGCAGGCCGGCCACCACGGCGGTCCAGCCCAGGAGCACGGCCACCAACATCACCAGCCACACCCGGCGCACCAGGAGGGCGGCCGTCGCCGGCGGGGCCACCAGGAGGCCGAAGGTCATCAGGGTCCCCACGGCCCGGAACGAGGCCACCACGGCCAAGCCGACCAGGATCATCATGGCCACGTGGGTGAGCCCCGGGCGCATCCCCAGCAGCGCCGCCTTCGTCTCGTTGAACGACAGCACCAGCAGCGGTCGGTAGAGCAGCGCGCTGGTCACGAGCACGATCGCCAACACCCCGACCTGGAAGCGCAGGTCGCCGGCGGTCACCCCCAGCGGGTTGCCGAACAGGAACGACGTCAGGTCGCCGGCGAAGGCGTCGGAGCGGGAGATGATCACGACACCGAGGGCCAGCATCCCGACGAAGAGCAGGCCGATGCCCGCGTCGTCGCCGAGCCCCGAACGTCGGCTGACGAGGCTGATGACGGCCACCATCAAGATGGCGGCCACGAAGGCCCCAATGGTGGGGTCGACGCCGATGAGGAAGGCGACGGCGATGCCGGGCAGGACCCCGTGGGCCAGCGCGTCGCCGACGAAGCTCATGCCCCGGATCACCACCCAGGTGCCGACGGTCGACGTCATGGCGACGGCCAGCAGGCCGGCCAGCAGCGCCCGTTGCATGAAGGCCAAGCGGAACGGCTCGGTCAGCCAATCCATCAGGTCAGCGCCCCGAGGATGCGGTCGGCGTTGGTGCGGATGAGCTGGAGATAGGTCTCGCCCCCCGAGCCCGGCTCGCCCAACGACTCGGAGAAGAGCTCGACCACCGCGATGTCCTCACCCGTCTCCTGGGCCAGGGCGTCGGCCAGCGCACTGGACGACGACGTGTCGGCGAAGATGGCGGGCACGCCGGTCTCATCGATCGTGTCGACCAGGTCGCTCAGCGCGGCCGACGACGGCTCGGCCAGCGTCGTGCCACTGGGGATGACCGTGCCGATGACCACGAAGCCATAGCGGTCGGCGAAGTACCCGAACACCTCGTGGTTGGTCACCAACAGCCGGTCGTCGTGGGGGATGTCCAGGAGGTCGTCGTCGATCGCGGCGTCGGCCGCCGTCACCGCGTCGACGTAGCCCTCGGCCTGCGTCGCGACCTCGATGGCGTCGATCCCGTCGACAGCCGCGGCCGCGTCGGCGATCAGGCCCGCGGCTCGCACCGTGCGGCTGGGGTCGGTGAACCAGTGCGGATCCTCCCCGTCACCCTCGGCCAAGGGCAAGGGATCCAGCTGCTCCCCGAGCTCCAGGACGTCGACGCCGTCGTCCACCGCGGCCTCGAGGGCATCGGTGAGACCGACCTCGAAGCCGAGCCCGTTGGCCACGACCAGGTCGGCCTCGTTCAGGAGCGCGACGTCGGCGGCCGAGGGCTCGAAGCCGTGGGGGTCGGCGCCGGCCGGCATGACGACCTCGACCGTCGCCAGGTCGCCGAAGACGTTGGTGGCCAGGTCGCCCAGGATGCTGTGGGTGGCCACCACCAGCGGGCGGCCATCGCCCGTCCCCGATCCGTCACAGGCGACGACGAGGGGAACGAGGCCCACCAGCCCGACGACGCCGAGCCGCCGGAGTTGCCGGAACCCTGGACGGAGGCGAGAATGGTTCCCGTTCACATGCCGCACCCTAACGAGAACGATTCCCGCTCACAAGCCGACGCCGTCACCGCCGCCGGCCTGACGCTGGCCCACGGACCGCACGTCGCGCTCCGGGACGCCACGTTCCGGATCCCCGCGGGCCGGATCACCGCGCTCATCGGCCCCAACGGCTCCGGCAAGTCGACCCTCCTGCACGCCATCGCCGGACTCCACCCCGCCTCCGCAGGCGAGATCCACGTCCCCGCCCGGGCCAATGACGACCGGGCCGCAGTCGCCTACGTCCCCCAGAACCTCCACGCCAACCCGCAGCTCCCGATCTCGGCCCGTGAGGTGGTGACGATGGGCCGCTACGCCCACCGTGGCCCCTGGCGCCGGTTGACCCGCGAGGACCGCCACGCCGTGGACCGGGCCCTGGACCGCATGGACGTGGCTCCGCTGGCCGACCGCCAGCTCCGGGAGCTCTCCGGAGGGCAACGTCAGCGGGTGCTGGTGGCCCAGGCCCTGGCCCAGGAGGCCGGGCTCCTTCTCCTCGACGAGCCGCTCACCGGGCTCGATCCACCGTCGCAGAGTCAGATCCTCGCCGTGGTCGACGAAGAGCGGGCGGCGGGCCGGACTGTGGTCACGAGCACCCACAGTCTCGCCGACGCGGCGACCACCGATCACCTGCTGTTGCTGGCCGGGCGCGTCGTCGCCGAAGGATCACCCGAGGACGTGCTCAGCGAGGCGAACCTGACCGAGGCCTACGGGACGATGGTCGTCCGCTTCGGTGACCGGAGCCTGCTGGTCGACGACTCGACCCATCACCACCCGAACTAGGCGGGCGGCGGCACCCGACTAGCGCTTGCGGCTGGCGTTGGGCTTGCGGCCGTGGTTCGCCTTCTTGCGACGGGCGCGCAGGCGTCGCTTCTGGGTCCGCTTCGACATGGCGGGCCACGCTACCGGGGCGGGCGGACGATGCGTCCTGGCTCAGGCACATCTCCGGCACTGCCCGATCAGGTCCAACCGGTGGTCCTGGGTCACGAAGCCGGCCACCTCGGCGGCTCGGCCCAACGCGCCGGCCAGGGCCTCCTCGACGTCCGGGGGCACGGTGAAGTCGGCCACCTGCCCGCACTGGGAGCAGATCAGGTGGTGGTGGTGGTGGTCGGTCAGGTGCTCGGCCAGCTCGTAGCGGGCGAACTCGTCGGTGCCCACCACGCGGTGGACCACCTCGGCCTGCTCGAGGATGACCAGGTTCCGGTAGGCCGAGCTCTGGGCCAGCGCCTTGTCCCGAGCGAGGATCTCCTGGATGGTGAGCGGCCTCGTGGCCTCCTCGAGGACGTCGACCAGCGAACGCCGCCCGCGGGTGTAGCGCTGGTCGGCCTCCCGCAGCCGATCGGCCACTCCGGTGTGCAGGTCCGTTCTCATCGGTTCCCGACGTTACCCCCCCTTCTGAGAATGACCAGGAACAGGGCCGCGTCACCACGGTCACGCCGGCCCGCGTTGACACTCGCGGCGCGCCACCCCATCCTTGATGCATCTCTCTGACTGACACCCCTCCGTCGGTCGGCCAGGGTCCGCTCGTCGCCCCCGTGGTCCCGCCGACGACGCGCCGCGCCGGGCCCTCGGGCCGCGTCCTGGTCGCGGCCGCCCTGACCACGGTCCTCGCCGTGGCGGCGCTGTTCGTCGTCAACCGCGACGACTCCGGCGCGGGTGATCCCCGACCGGGGCGCGACGACCCGTCCCACTACACGGTGCGGGAGGGCGACACCCTCACCGCTGTGGCCGACCTCCACGGCCTCCCGCCCGCCGGCCTGATGGACGCGCTCGGGATGACGCTGGCCGACTCCCTGCAGCCCGGCGACGTGCTGGAGATCCCCCCCGTGCCCGTCGGGATCCACGAGTGGCCCCACCGGCTCGCCGACGACCCCATCCGGGCCCAACAGAACGTCTGGTTCGAGCACTGGGCCGCCGAGTACCACGTCCCCACCTCGTTGCTCCAGTCACTGGCCTGGACCGTGTCGAGCTGGGACAACACCACCGTCGGCGGGGACGGTGACATGGGCATCGGCCGGATCGACCTCGACCTGGTCAGCTGGATCAACGAGGAGCTGATCGCCGGCGACACCCGGGTCGACCCCCGGTCGCCCGAGGGCAACGTCCAGCTCATGGCGGCGTACCTCGGCCACCTCCTGGAGGTGACGGGGGGCGACCACGCCAACGCCGTCGCCACCTACTACCTCGACCGCCAGGAGCCGACGGACTCGCCCTGGGACCTCGGCCTCCGGTCCTTCGTCACCGGCGTCCTGTCCCGGGTACCCGACTTCGAGGCCCCGCCACCGCCGGCCGCCACCACGACGACCACCACCACCACCGCCCCCGACTGACCGCTCGCGGCGGACACGGCGTCCCCTGCGCGCTCGGACGGGTGCGCGACTACGTTGGCCTTGGCGCGGCCACCGGTCCGCAGGGAACAGGAAAGTGACAAGGGGAGAACACGTGCGCATTTCTCGCAGGCTCAGGGCGTTGCTCGGGCTGCTGATGGCATTCACGCTGCTCGCCGCCGCCTGCGGTGACGACAGCGGTGACGACTCCAGCAGCGACACCACCGCCGCCGACGGCAGCACCGACACGACGGCCGGAGGCGAGACCAGCGACCTGACGGTGGGCCTCGCCTACGACCTGGGTGGTCGTGGCGACCAGTCCTTCAACGACTCCGCCGCCGCCGGCCTCGACCAGGCGACCCAGGAGTTCGGCATCGAGTCCGAGGAGCTGGAGCCCGACGAGGGCGGCGAGAACCGCCAGGAGCTGCTGCAGCTGCTGTGCGACAACGGCACGGACCTGATCATCGCCGTCGGCTTCCTCTACTCCGAGTCGGTCGGCGCCGTCGCCGAGAACTGCCCGGACAGCACGTTCGCCGTCGTGGACGACGCCGCCAACGACCTGCCGAACGTGGGCAACCTCGTCTTCGCCGAGGAGCAGGGCTCGTTCCTGGTCGGCGTGGCCGCCGCCCTCTCCACCGAGACCGACCACGTCGGCTTCATCGGTGGCGTGAACATCGAGCTGATCCAGAAGTTCCAGGCTGGCTACGAGGCCGGTGTGGCCGCGGTCGACCCGGCGATCACCGTCGACGTCGAGTACCTGACCGAGCCGCCGGACTTCGACGGCTTCAACGCCCCCGACCGGGGTCGTGAGGTCGCCGCCAGCATGTACGAGGGTGGCGCGGACATCGTCTACGCCGCGGCCGGCGGTTCCGGCGGTGGCGTGTTCGAGGCGGCGCAGGCCGTCACCGACGCCGGCGGCACGGCGTGGGCCATCGGGGTCGACGCCGACCAGTACAACACCGCCGACCCCGCGGTGCAGGACGTGATCCTCACCTCGATGCTCAAGAATGTGGACGTCGCCGTCTACAACACCATCGCCTCGGCGGTGGCCGGCGACGAGGTCGGCGGCCAGACCACGGTGTTCGACCTCTCGGTCGACGGTGTGGGCTACTCGACCAGCGGTGACTTCCTCAGCGAGGAGACCATCACCCAGATCGAGTCGTTCAAGCAGCAGATCATCGACGGCGAGATCGAGGTGCCCACCGCTCCGGAGTGATCCGGAGCGGTTGATCCGCCAGGAAAACTGTGCGACGGACCCGGGCTAGGGTGCCCGGGTCCATCGCCGTTTTGGATCGACGACGGGCGCCATGACCGCACCGGACGGGACCACGAGGAGGGCGGTGGACACGGACCAGGCCATGGCCGTCGAGCTCGAGGGGATCGTGAAGCGCTTCCCCGGCGTCGTGGCCAACGACGGTGTCGACCTGGCGGTGCGGCGCGGTGACATCCACGCCCTGGTGGGCGAGAACGGCGCCGGCAAGTCCACCCTCATGAAGATCCTCTACGGCATGCAGCCGCCCGACGAGGGCACCATGTCGGTCAACGGTCAGCCCGTGGCCTTCCGCTCACCCAAGGAGGCCATCACCGCCGGCATCGGCATGGTCCACCAGCACTTCATGCTGGCCGACCAGCTCACGGTCCTCGAGAACGTGGTCCTGGGCGACGAGCCCTCCCGGGCCGGGCGCATCAACTTCACCGAGGCCACCGAGCGGATCCAGGAGCTCTCCTCGGCTTACGGCCTCGACGTCGACCCCAACCAGACCGTCGAGACGCTCGGCGTGGGCGAGCGCCAGCGGGTCGAGATCATCAAGGTCCTCTTCCGGGGGGCCCGGATCCTCATCCTCGACGAGCCCACCGCCGTGCTCGTCCCCCAGGAGATCGACGAGCTCTTCAACAACCTCCGGGAACTGAAGGCCCAGGGCGAGACGATCGTGTTCATCTCCCACAAGCTCGACGAGGTGCTGGCCATCGCCGACGCCATCACCGTCCTGCGGGCGGGCCGGACCGTGGCCACCGTCGACCCCCACGACGTCACCGCCGGTGACCTGGCCGAGCTGATGGTCGGCAGCGAGCTGCCCACGCCCGAGACCCGCGAGTCCACCGTCACCGACCAGGTCGAACTCGAGGTCGACGACGTCTCGGTGAAGGGCGAGGGCGAGCGCTGGCTTCTGGAGCACATCAGCTTCAAGGTGCACCGGGGCGAGGTGGTGGGTGTCGCCGGCGTCGAGGGCAACGGCCAGACCGAGCTCATCGACGTCGTGCTCGGCCTCCAGCCCGCGGCGTCCGGGTCCATCCGCCTCGAGGGTGAGGACCTGGTCTCGGTCGGCACCCGGGCCCGCCGCGAGGCCGGCATCGGCTACATCCCCGAGGACCGTCACAAGCGGGGGCTGCTGATGGGCTCGCCCATCTGGGAGAACGCCATGCTCGGCCACCAGACCCGGGCGCCCTATGCCAAGGGGCCGTGGATCAACCGGACGGGGGCCAAGCGACGGACCGCAGAGATCCTGGCCGCCTACGACGTGCGGGCCCCGGGCGTCGATGTCGCCGGCTACGCGCTCTCCGGCGGGAACCAGCAGAAGCTGATCATCGGGCGGGAGCTGATGGCGGGGGCGACGGTCCTCCTGGCCAACCACCCGACCCGGGGCGTCGACGTAGGCGCCCAGGCCGCAGTCTGGGACCACCTCCGAGAGGCCCGGGCCGCGGGCCTGGCCACCCTGCTGGTCTCGGCCGACCTCGAAGAGCTGATCGGCCTGTCCGACCGCCTCCTGGTCATGCTGCGGGGCCGCATCGTGGCCGAGTTGGACCCGGCGAGGGTCACGCCCGAGGAGCTGGGCTCCTACATGACCGGGGCCCGGACGGCGGCCTGAGCATGCAGCGCCTCACCATCCCCCTCCTGCGCCTAGCGGCCCCCGTCGCCGCGGTGCTGTTCGCCCTCACCATCTCGGGCCTGGTCCTGTGGCTCAGCGGCAGCGACCCGTTCCACGCCTTCAAGCTGATGTGGGACTTCGGCACCACCGAGCAGTCGATCGCCTCGATCGTCGACCGCGCCGTGCCCCTCTACCTGTCCGGCGTCGCCTTCGCCATCGCCTTCAAGATGGGGCTGTTCAACATCGGCGTCGAGGGCCAGTACACGGTCGCGGCCCTGATGGCCGCCTTCGTGGGGGCGGCCGTGGAGCTGCCCCCCGTCCTGCACGTCACCCTCATCCTCCTCGTGGCCATGGCCAGCGGGATGCTGTGGGGGGCCATCCCCGGCGTGCTCAAGGTGACCCGGGGCGTCCACGAGGTGATCACCTCGATCATGCTCAACAACATCGCCACGTTCGTGGTCAGCTACCTGCTGGCCAACCACTTCCTCGACCGGTCCGACGAGACCCTCAACCTGCAGACGAAGAAGATCGCCCCGTCCGGTTGGTTCCCCGAGCTCTTCGACCTCGGGCCCAACGCCACCATCAACGGCATCGTGCTCGTGGCCCTGGTCATCGGGGTCAGCTACTACGTGCTCATCTGGCGCACCCGCTTCGGCTACGACCTGCGGGCCAGCGGCCTCAACCCCCTGGCCGCCCGGGCCAGCGGCGTGGCCCCGGGGCCGATGGTCGTCAAGGGCATGATGCTCTCGGGGGCGGTGGCCGGCCTGGTCGGGATGCCGATCCTGCTCGGCTTCTCCCACAACTACGGCCTCGACTTCGGCACCGGCCTGGGGTTCGCCGGGATCACCGTCGCCCTCCTGGGCCGCAACAACCCGGTCGGCATCGCCGTCGGCGCCCTGCTGCTGGCCTTCCTCGACCGCAGCGCCCAGATCCTCGACCTCGAGGACATCCCCAAGGAGATCGTGGTGATCATGGAAGGGGTCATCGTCCTGTCGGTGGTGATCGCCTACGAGCTGGTCCAACGGGTGATCGAGCGGCAGCAACGGCGGATGATCGCGGAGGAGCCTCCGCCAGCAGCCCCTGCGGCTACTCGGCAGCCCTTGGGGGCCCCGGCATGAGCCTCGGCCAGGGGATGCCGTCGGTCGCCGGTGAGGGGGCGGTCAGCCGGGCGGACCAGGTGACGGCCGCCTCGCGCCTGCAGAGCGCCCGGAAGCGCCAACGGGTGCTGGCGACCGGCCTCGGCTTGTTCGTCCTGCTGTCCACCGTCCGGTGGCTCACCGACAGCCCCGACCTGACCTCCAGCGGCACGGTCGGCACGACCCTGCGGCTGGCCGTGCCCATCGGCCTCGCCGCCCTCGGGGGCCTCTGGTCCGAGCGCTCCGGCATCGTCAACATCGGCCTCGAGGGGATGATGATCCTCGGGACCTGGTTCGGCGCGTGGGGGGCCTGGCAGTACGGGCCGTGGGCCGGGGTGGCCATCGGGATCGCCGGCGGGATGGCCGCGGGGCTGTTGCACGCCCTGGCCACGGTCACCTTCAACGTCGACCACATCATCTCGGGCGTGGCCATCATCACCTTGGCCGGCGGCATCGCCCGCTACCTCTCGGTCGAGGTCTACACCGATGTGCCGGGTGGCGGCGCCACCCAGTCCCCCCGGGTCGAGGGGGTGGGCACCTTCGACCTGCCGATCCTGTCGGGAGGTGGGCTGTTCGGCTGGCACTCGCCCGACGTCCTCGGGTCGTTGGAGGAGCACCACTGGTTGATCGTGTCCGATCTCGCCGGCGTGCTCCGGGGGGCCACCCACAACCTCTCCTACCTGACCCTGCTCGCCATCCTGCTGGTACCGCTGACCTGGTGGATCATGTGGCGCACGGTGTTCGGCCTGCGGGTGCGCTCCTGCGGCGAGCACCCCACCGCCGCCGACTCCCTCGGCGTGCCCGTCAACCGCATGCGCTACCTCGCGCTGATGATCAGCGGCGGGCTGGCCGGCCTGGCGGGCGCCTTCCTCGCCATCGAGGCCGCCAGCATCTACCGCCAAGGCCAGACCCAGGGCAGGGGCTTCATCGGCCTGGCCGCGATGATCTTCGGCAACTGGCTCCCGCTGGGCGCCGCGGCCGGTGCCGCGCTGTTCGGCTTCGCCGACGCCCTCAACCTGCGGGACAAGAGTGCCGTGCACGCCCTGCTGCTGTTCGTGGCTGTGGCCGCCCTCGTCTATGCCGCGGTGCAGTTCCGCCGGGGAAAACGGAGCACGGCCCTGGTCACCGGCGTCCTCGGCCTCCTGGCCGGCCTCTGGTTCTTCACCACCGACGAGGTGCCGGTCGAGTTCGTGCAGATGACGCCCTACGTCGTCACGTTGCTCGTCCTCGCCGTGGCCACCCAGCGCCTGCGGCCGCCCGCCCACGACGGCAAACCCTGGCGCAAGGGCCAGGTCGAATAGCCGATGGAGGTCGACTGGGACGCCCTGCGAGCGGCGGCCCACGAGGTGGGTGAGGCGGCCTACGCCCCCTACTCCGGCCTCCGGGTCGGGGCCGCGGCGCTGACCGACGGCGGGAAGATCCTCACCGGCTGCAACGTCGAGAACGCCTCGTACGGGCTGACCCTCTGCGCCGAGTGCGCGGTGGCCTCGGCCCTGGCCGCGTCCGGTGGCGGGCGGCTGGTGGCCCTCTCCTGTGTGGCCGCCGACCGGGACGAGCTGCTCATGCCCTGCGGCCGGTGCCGCCAGGTCCTCTACGAGTTCGGCGGGGCCGACCTGCTGATCGACGGGCCCTACGGGCCCCTGCCGTTGGGTGACCTGCTGCCCCACGCCTTCGGGCCCGACGACCTTTGAAGGGGGAGAGCAGGTGAGTAGCCACTCCGCCGTCGACGTCATCCGCACCAAGCGCGACGGCGGCCGGCTGTCCGACGAGCAGATCCGTTGGTTCATGACGGCCTACACCGCCGGCGACGTGGCCGACGAGCAGGCGTCGGCCCTGGCCATGGCCATCTTCTGGCGGGGCATGGAAGCCGATGAGCTGGCCACCTGGACCCAGGCGATGGTCGACTCGGGTGAGCGCCTCGACCTGTCGACCATCACCCGGCCCACCGTGGACAAGCACTCCACCGGTGGTGTGGGCGACAAGGTGTCCCTGCCCCTGATCCCGCTGGCGGCGGCCTGTGGCGTGGCCGTGCCCCAGCTGTCCGGCCGGGGCCTCGGCCACACCGGCGGGACCCTGGACAAGATGGAGGCCATTCCCGGGTGGCGGGCCCAGCTCAGCAACGAGGAGTTCATCGCCGTGCTGGCCGCGGAGGGCGGCGTCATCTGCGCCGCCGGACCCGGGCTGGCCCCGGCCGACCGCCGCCTCTACGCCCTGCGGGACACGACCGGCACGGTGGAGTCCATCCCCCTCATCGCCTCCTCGATCATGTCCAAGAAGATCGCCGAGGGCACCGACGCCCTGGTCCTGGACGTGAAGTTCGGCTCGGGGGCCTTCCTGGCCGATCCGGAGCAGGGGCGGGAGCTGGCCCGGACGATGGTCGGTCTGGGTACCGCCCACGGGGTGCGGACCACGGCGCTGCTGACGGCCATGGAGCAGCCCCTGGGGCGCACGGCGGGCAACGCCGTCGAGGTCGAGGAGTCGGTCGAGGTGCTGGACGGGGGCGGCCCGGAAGACCTGGTCGAGGTCACGTTGGCGCTGGCCCGGGAGATGGTGGCCCTGGCCGGGCTGGACGTCGACCCGGCCGAGGCGCTGGCCGACGGTCGGGCCATGGACCGCTGGCGGGCCATCGTGGCCGCGCAGGGTGGGGACCCCGACGCGCCATTGCCCCGGGCGGCCGAGAACGACGTGATCGCCGCCGGGGCCGACGGCGTCGTCCAACGCCTGGACGCGATGTCGGTCGGTGTGGCCGCCTGGCGTCTCGGCGCGGGTCGGGCCCGCAAGGAGGACGACGTGAGCGCCACAGCCGGGGTCATCTGCCACGCGAAGGTGGGTGAAAGGGTCCGAGCCGGGGCGCCACTGCTGGAGCTGCGGGCCGACGACCCGTCCCGGTTCGCCGCCGCCCACGAGGCCCTGGCCGGCGCCTGGACCCTCGGCCCCGACCCCGCCTCACCCCCACCACTGATCCTGGACCGCATCACCCCCGACTGACCCGTTCCGGGCCCTGATCCTCCGGTCAGGGGCGGCGGATCAGGGGCCGGAACGTGCGGGGATAGCGTGCCGAGCGTGTTGAGCGCCGAGCAGATCGCGGGCTACGGGCGGGACGGGTTCCTGGTGCTCCGGGGCTTCGTGTCCGAGGCGGCGTGCACCGAGCTGAAGCGGCGGGCCGAGGCGCTGGTCGACGCCTTCGAGCCCGACGAGGGGGTGAAGTCCATCTTCACCACCCACGAGCAGACCCGCCACAGCGACGAGTACTTCCTCACCTCCGGGGACAAGGCCCGGTTCTTCTTCGAGGAGGAGGCCTTCGACGCCGACGGCGAGCTGCGGCAGGCCAAGGCGCTCTCTATCAACAAGCTCGGCCACGCCATGCACGACCTGGACCCGGTCTTCGAGCGCTTCAGCCACACCGCCGCCCTCGCCGAGCTGTGCGCCGACCTGGGCTACGAGGACCCGACGATCCTGCAGTCGATGTACATCTTCAAGCAGCCCCGCATCGGCGGCGAGGTGACCAGCCACACCGACCACACCTTCCTCTGGACCGAGCCCCGGTCGGTCACCGGCTTCTGGTTCGCCGTCGAGGACGCCACGCTCGAGAACGGCTGCCTGTGGGCCCTCCCCGGCGGCCAGGACATCCCGGTGAAGCAGCGCTTCCGGCGGGACGGCCAGGGCGGGACCGTGATGGAGGTCCTCGACGACACGCCGTACCCCGAGGAGGGACTCGTGCCCTTGGAGGTCCCCGCCGGCACGCTCGTGGTGCTCAATGGCACCCTCCCCCACCGTTCCGGGCCCAACCGCTCGGACCGGTCACGGCACGCCTACACGCTGCACGTGATCGAGCAGGGCGCCACCTACCCCGACGACAACTGGCTCCGGCGCCGGGGCCTGCCCCTCCGTCCCGTCGCCTGACGTTCAGGGGGCGAAGCAGTCGACGAGGAAGGCCTCGACCCGGGGCGTCAGGAGCGTGTCCCCTGCCGAGCCGAGGAGCCGGTTCACCTGGGTGTGGGAGTAGCGGAGCGTGGGGACCACGGTGGTCCCGATCCCCGCGGCGCGCAGGGCTCGGGCGTAGTCGGTCTGGGCCCGCTGCTGGTACCGGCTCCCCCGTCGAACGACCAACTGCGGGGCATCACCGGCATCGAGGTGGTTGATCGGCGAGGCATCCCGCCAGATCGACGGAACGTTGCCGAAGGCATTGCGATAGAGCTGAGATCCCCGCACGTCGTCTCGGATGCGGGCCGCGACGTCGTAGCCCGCAGTGTCCAGAGAGACCACGCCACACACGTCTTCCCGGACGGCCCGACGAAGGTAGTCCTCGTCCACCCCGACCGAGCTGACGATCTGGGCGCCCGCGGAGTGGCCCAGGAGCGCGATCCGGCCGGGGTCGCCTCCATACCGGGCGATGTGGTCGTGTACCCAGCCCACGGCACGACCGACGTCCCGGTTGTGGGTCGGATACCGGATCCGGCGGACGGCGGGGACGGCGGGGTCGCTGAGGCGGTAGTTGACGCTGACCAGGGTCCAGCCGTGCTGGCGGGCCCAGGCCCGCTTGGCGTTCAGGCGGGCCTTGTCACCGGTGCGCCAGCCGCCGCCGTGGACCCACACCACGACCGGGTTCGCACCGCAGGCGTCGGCAGGGGCGGGATACACGTCCACCGTCTGCAGACGAGCCGGGCCGTAAGCGATGTCGCGGGTGACGGTGCCGACCGGGTCGCAGGCCGCTGGACCCTCGTCAGCCGCTTGGGCCTCGCCGGGCAGGGCGGCGACGCCGGAGGCCGCCAGGAACCCGGTCGCGACGGCCACGGCGCTGAGCAAGAGGCGGATCTTCATCCCCCCACAGTCGACCACCGCCCTGAACCCGGCATGAAGCTGCCTGAGAATGCCGTGAGAAGGCGCGGGCCGGCGTGACGGGCGCCGCAGGTCGACCTGTTCCCGCGTCGTTAGCATCCACCCATGGGAGCCGACCTCGACCTCGAGACGATCCGGCAGGCGCCCAAGGCCCTGCTCCACGACCACCTCGACGGGGGCCTGCGGCCCGCCACGGTCATCGAGCTGGCGGCCGAGCAGGGGTACGCGGTGCTGCCGACCACCGACGTGGACGAGCTGACGGCGTGGTTCACGCGGGGGGCGGGCGGCACGTCCCTGGAGGAGTACCTCGAGGCGTTCGTGCACACCGTCGGGGTCATGCAGACCCGGGACGGCATCGAGCGGGTGGCGGCCGAGTGCGCCGAGGACCTGGCCGCCGACGGGGTCGTCTATGCCGAGATCCGTTACGCCCCTGAGCAGCACGTGGAGGCCGGGCTGACCATGGACGAGGTGGTCGAGGCCGTGACCGCCGGGTTCGCCGCCGGCAGCAAGGGGAGGAACATCACCGTCCGCTCGCTGCTGTCAGCCATGCGCCAGCAGGCCGGTTCCACCCAGATCGCCGAGCTGGCGGTGCGCCACCGCGACCGGGGCGTGGTCGGCTTCGACATCGCCGGGCCCGAGAAGGGCTTTCCCCCCACCCGCCACCTGGACGCCTTCGAGTACGTGCAGCGGGAGAACTTCCACATGACCATCCACGCCGGCGAGGCCTTCGGGCTGCCGTCCATCTGGGAGGCCATCCAGTTCTGCGGGGCCGAGCGCCTGGGCCACGGCGTCCGGATCGTCGACGACATCGTGTACGACCCGGACGGCGAGGCCCACCTCGGGCGGCTGGCCGCCTTCGTGCGGGACCGCCGCATCCCACTGGAGATGTGCCCGACGTCGAACGTGGGCACGGGAGCGGTGAAGTCCATCGCCGAGCACCCAATCAAGGCCCTGCACGACCTGCGCTTCCGGGTGACGGTCAACACCGACAACCGCCTGATGAGCGACATCTCCATGTCGGGGGAGTTCGCCGGCGTCCACAAGGCCTTCGGCTGGGGCCTCGCGGAGA